>NPIE01001064.1_pt1 | contig 380366 bp, 380 predicted proteins | sample 8637661 | NCBI WGS metagenome assembly NPIE01 (sample SAMN07420842, study PRJNA396082) | bioreactor metagenome | isolation source: sample BA12 brine-fed electro-methanogenic bioreactor BA | place: Japan: Kochi | collected 2016-12-09
TTACCGCGGCGGCTGGCACCGATCTTACCCAGTCCTTATTCGCCAAGCTGTTTACACTTAGCAAAAGGCAGTGAACTTTGTCCACTACCACTCAGAATCCCCTTATCACACTTTCGTGCATTGTAAAGGTTTCGCGCCTGCNNCTGCTGCACCCCGTAGGGCTAGGGACCTTGTCTCAGTTCCCTTCTGGGGGCTCCATCTCCCAATGCCCCTACCGATTATCGGTTTGGTGAGCCGTTACCTCACCAACAGCCTAATCGGCCGCAGTCCCATCCTAAGGCAGAATTGCTCCAATTCACAAACTATTTGGACAATAGAACATTCCAGTATCTATTATCTATCGAGGATTCCCCTCAATTTCTCAAGGTTATACTCGTCCTTAGGGCAGGTTGACTACGTGTTACTCAGCCGTTTGCCGTCCTTCCAAGTGGAAGGGCTAACTTGCATGGCTTAATCGAATTCTGAAAGCAGTACCCTCCAGCAGGATCAACTGGAATTGATCCTAATTTTGAGCACACTATACTGTATTACAAGACTTGAAATTGACTTTTCAGGTTTTCACCACTTACGTCTTTACTCCTTGTATTATTCCATTTGAAGCCTGCGACAAATCCAATAATGATTAGATTTCAAATTAAAACTTACTCTTTTTCAAGAGTTAAAAATTCCCTCGTTTGCGACAAGCGCACGTTGGAAATAAAATTAGTGTTATATTTATAGATAACATCTCTTTATAAAGGTTTTGTTAAAATCTTCTATTTGATGGTAAATATTACTTCATTAAAAAATGAATATCTAAATAATATTAAAAAAGATTTGAAAAAATTTAAATCTACTTCTAAAACATATTCAATCGGACTAATAGGTTTGCCTGGATCTGGTAAAACACATTTTTCTAGGTTGTTAGCTAACGAATTGAATTTATATATTGCAAATGCTGATGAAGTTCGAATATTTTTAAAAAATAAAGGTATAGAAGAACCAGTACAACAGAAAATAGCAGAAATAATTTGTGAAACAAGAACGGTTTTTTTATATGAAAACAAAATAAATTTTATACTTGATACAGACTTAATAAATTTTTATAAAAAGGCAAAAAAATATGCAAAACAAAATAATGCAGAACTTTTTTTTGTTAAATTAGAATGCCCTGAAGAATTAATTTTAGATAGAATAAAAATGAGAGATTCCGGTATTGATCCTACAAATCCTTCAACTGCTGGTTTTGATAAATATTTTGAAAGAAAAAAGCAACACCAAAATATAAAACCGATAAATGTATTTTATGAAATAGATACTTCAAAAGAACTTAAACCACAGATAAAAAATCTAGCTGAAAAAATAAAAACTATCATTTTTAAATAGTTCTATTTAATATTTAATTATGATAACAATACAAGAATTAAGAAAACCAATAAACAGATCAAAAATTATTTCGCCCGTTTTACATCCTAATAGATTTGAACGTATCAGGAGAGAAATAGAACAAAAAATAACAGGAAAAACAAATCAACATTATTTTATTGTATTTGGACCTTATTTAGCAGTAAATGATATATGGGGATGGGGAGATTCTATATTAGATGAAGATACTTCTATTGGTAAAATGCACCCCTTAATAAATTTAGTAATAAAATATCCGGATAATATTAAATTATTTGTTGCTTTTGAAGAATTATTACCTTTAGATTTAGGAGTCCAAATTATGTTTAGGGGAAATTATACTGAATATTCTGCATATATAGAAGATCCTCATCATTTTTCAGTTCCAATTTCAAACAAAAATATGTTTAAAAATGAAAGAATTGGACAAAGGATTGAAGACAGTATAGATAGATTAATAATAGATCCAAATAAAACAATGGAATTAACGGACCCAGAATATTTTCCAAGAGAAAATATTCTTACGATCCCTCAAATAAAGGAAAAGTTAGATGCATCCTTTACTACAAAAAGAGAAAAAGAACTTTCACTTCCTCTTTTTGCTGATCAAAAAGAGTTTGAAGATTCTGTTAAAAAACTTTTAGAAAAAGTAAAAAATCAAAATGATTAACTTAATCTTTTACTAACATAAAAACCATCTAATTTGTAGCCTAATTTGTAATAGTATTCGCGCACACCAACCCCAGAAATAATATATAATTTATTTATTTTATTTTTCTTTGTAATTTCTTCTGCCTTTTTTAATAAGCGTTTTCCAAAACCTTTGTGTTGTACTGATTCATTAGAATCTGTACCTATATTTATTTCAGAACCATATACGTGGAGTTCTCTAACAATTGCTTTTTTATCTGCGCAAATTCTTAGACGTAAAAAACCAATTAAAATATTTTTATCTTCAAAAGAAATAAAATATTCAGTTCCTTTTGAAGCAGAATATTTTTTTATTTTTAATTTTATATTTTTATTAGTGATCTCTTTTCCAAATTTTGATCTTTGTAACCCAGCTTCTCTATATCGTATTTCTTTAATTTTTATTTTCTTTTGTTTACATTTTTCTTCAACTAATTGTCTTAAATTACTTTTTTCAACTCCAGCAGTAATTAATGGGGTAGGTATGTCTCTTTGAACTCTCATAACACGGACATACTCTGGAATATGTTTATAACATTCAGAAATTACATCTGCTGCTTTTTCAGCAGAATAAGGTTTATACTTTCCTTTTTTCCACATATCATAAAGCTTGGTATTTTCCATAACCATTGTCGGATAAATTTTAAGCATATCTGGTTTAAAATCAGGATTTGAAAATAATTCTTTAAACATTTGGATATCTTGTTTTGGGCTTTGAAATAAACCTGGCATAAGATGATAAGTTATTTTTAAACCAGCTTCTTTACATTTTTTAGTAGCATCAATTACATCTTTTAAAGTGTGTCCCCTATTCACTTTTTTATAAATTTTATCATCTAAAACTTGAACTCCTAATTCAACTCTTGTACAACCATATGAAAGCATTTCATCAATAAAAACATAATCTGGCCTAGTTTCGATTGTTAAACCAATAACTCTATGTTCTGCTTTTTCATTTAATTTTTGAGCTTGTTTTAATGTTTTACTTTTTTTATTATTAAATGCATCAAAACATTCTTTGATAAAAGATTTTTTGTATTTTTCTTTATTTGATAAAAATGTTCCTCCCATTATTATTAATTCACATTTATCCATTGGATGTCCCATTTCTTTATATTGTCTTAAACGAGCTTTAACTTGTTTATATGCATCAAATTGATTTTGTCTTGCTCTTAAAGCAGCAGGTTCTTCACCTGTATAACTTTGTGCTGCTTCCTTCCCTCTAGGACAATAAATACAACCAGAATGTGGACAACCTGAAAAAGACATTACTGCAACAGGTGTTACTCCTGAGATAGTTCTTGAAGGTGCTTTTTTTAATTTTAATAATAATGCTTTATTTAATTTATTTTGTTTTTTTAATTCTTCTAAAATTTGTGAATTTTTAATAAATTGTTTTAATGAATATTTTTTACAGATTTTACGTTTGACATCTTCCAATTCTGAATTTGGATTTTTTATAATTTCTTTAACTACTTCTTTTATTGCTTTTTTCATATTTTAGTTTGTAATGTATACATTAAAAAAGATAGTGATTAATTTTACATTTTTAAAATAAATTACTTATTAAACCTAATAATGAATAGATAGGGGCTTCAATCAATGGAAAAATTAAAAGACCATTATTAGTTGCTTTCCAATCTGAAATTAAATTAGTATCTACAGTTAGATCTATTTTTTTAGATTTGGTTATTATATCTGAACTTTCAGAAGTAGTTGAAATATCTATATTATATATTTCCTCTTCATCTGCTACAATTTCATATAAAATTTCTTTTTCACTATTTCCTGGTACATAAATACTTTTTTTGAAATTCCAATCTTGTATTCCTGAAGCACTTATTTCAAATTTATCTTGAACCATCCCCTTATTTTCTATTGTTATTGTAAAAACAGCGGGTTGGTTTGCACCAACTTTTTGAGATTTGGGATATACTACTAAATCAACTAAATCATGTTTTATTTCAGTTATTAAAAATAAAGTTATGTTTCCTAATTCGTCTGCATTGTTTTCATCATATATAACAATTGTAGAACTATAATTTCCTTCTGGTGCATTTTTTGCTGCTGTTATTTCTATTTGTGAAGGATTAGAATATAATTTACTATCTGAACTTCTCCAATTTTCAGGAGTATTAATGACTTCTATATAATCCCAAAATCCACCAGTACCAAATTTTCCACCTGTTTCAACATTTGGATTAAATGAAATTCCTATTGTTTGTCCTGGTCCCATTGTACCTAAATAAACAATATCTCCGTTATTAACAGTTTGAGAAATAGGGTCAATAATTTCTATTGAAGCGAAACAAAGGCCAATTATTAATAAAAGGAATATTGGTAATTTCATATTATATTTTAAAATAGCATTACTTATAAATCTTATTGTTTATATTGAATTATGCCAAAAATTAAAAGATTACATGCAAGAGAAATTTTGGATTCAAGAGGAAATCCAACAATTGAAGTTGATATACATATTGGAACAAAAATTTCAAGAGGTATAGCACCAAGTGGAGCTTCAACAGGAATTCATGAAGCATTAGAATTAAGAGATAATGATTTAACTAGGTTTAAAGGAAAAGGAGTTTTAAAAGCAGTTGAAAATGTTAATACACTTATAAATAAAACGTTAAAAGGAAAAGACGTTTTAAAACACAATAAATTAGATAGAAAATTAATTGAATTAGATGGGACAGAAACAAAATCTAAGTTAGGTGCAAATGCAACAACAGCTGTGTCAATGGCAATGTTAAAAGCAGCAGCAAAAGCAAATAAAAAAGAAGTTTATGAATATTTAAATGGAAATATATTACCTGTTCCTTTGATGAATATAATAAATGGAGGAGAACATGCAGGAAATTCATTAGCAATTCAAGAATTTATGATTGTTCCATTATTTGCTTCTTCATTTAAAGAAGCAGTTCAATGGTGTAGTGAAGTATATCATACATTAGGAAAATATTTATCTGTAAATTATGGAAAAAGTAGTAAAAATGTAGGAGATGAAGGAGGATATGCTCCTAATTTTAAAACTTCTGAAGAAGCATTAAATGCTATTGTACATGCAATTAAAGAATCAGGATATGAAGATAAAATTTTTATTGCATTAGATGCAGCCGCGTCCTCATTTTATAATAAACACTTAAATACGTATTCAATTGATGGGTCAGTACTTGAAGCATATGAGATGGTTGATTATTATGAAAATTTAGTTGCTAGATATCCAATTGTTAGTATTGAAGATCCATTTGATGAAGAAGATTTTGATTCCTTTTCTATTTTAAATAAACGGATTGGAGAAGATGTTCAAATAATAGGTGATGATTTAACAGTAACAAATATTAAAAGAATAAAAAAGGCAATACATCAAAATTCGATGAATGCTTTACTTTTGAAAGTTAATCAAATTGGAACTATTGCTGAATCTTTTGAAGCAGTTAAGATGTGTTATGATAAAGGATTATCAGTTGTTGTTTCACATCGGAGTGGAGAAACAGAAGATACACTAATTGCAGATTTAGCAGTTGGTTTAGAAACTGGACAAATTAAAACAGGTGCTCCAGCAAGAGCTGAAAGAACAGCAAAATATAATAGATTAATACGAATTGAAGAAAAATTAGGTAAAAAAGCAGAATATGCAGGAGTTAATTTTAGAAATTTGAAAAGAAAGAAAAACCTAAAATTTTACAAATTAATTTAGCTGCATAAATATCTGAGATTTTGTTAGTATTTGGAGATAATTCAACAATATCAAATCCAATTATTTCTTTTTCTTGTGCAACTTTTTTTAATAATTCTAAAATTTCAATCCAAAATAATCCTTTTGGTTCTGGATTTCCAACTGCTGAAATTACTGAAGGATCAAACACATCTAAATCAATAGTTATGTAAACTTTGTCCTTTAATTTTTCTAAAATTTCATCTGAGTTAAAATCAGTCCCATAAATATCTAATTCATTTTCTTCTATAAATTCTTTTTCTTCTTTTGACATACTTCTTATGCCTACGCCCACATAATGTGAAATTTCATTTATTCTTCTCATTACACAAGTGTGTGCATATTTACATCCTTTAAATTCATTTCTTAAATCTGCATGTGCATCTAATTGCAATACAGATACGTTTTCCATTTTTGCATTTATTGCTCTTACTGCACCTAATGAGATAGAATGTTCTCCCCCTAATATAATAGGCATTTTTTTATTATCTAAAATTTCTTCAATTGCTTCTTGTACTCTTTTTATTGTTTCTAAAGCACTTTCTAAACTAATTTCTAATTCATCTAATGTGTAAATACCAAGATCTCCTAATTCTATATTTAATTCATTATCAAAAGTTTCAATATGTCTTGAAGCTTCAATTATTGCTAATGGTCCGTTTGCAGTTCCTTTGTATGGGTATTGAGTTCCATCATAAGGGACTGGTAGTAATACTACCTTTGCGCTTTCAAAAGCTTGTTTTGATTTTTCCATTCCTAAGAATGTATAGGGTAATGAGTGAAAAAGTTCCATAAAATCACATAATATAGTATTGTTGAAAGTATTTAAATGTTTCAGATTAAATCATAGTTATGAATAAGGTAATAGAGTTTCTTAAACTTGTTAGAATAGAGCATTCAATAATGTTAGTTATTGCTGTGTTAATTGCACAAATAATTGTGTTAGGGGGTTTCCCAAGTTTAGATTATAATTTATATTTATCTTTAATTGCACCTTTTTTTATTGGAATGGCTGCATTTGCTTTAAATGATTATTTAGATATTGAAACAGATAAAATAAATAAAAAAGTAGATAGACCATTAACTAAAGGTATTTTTTCAAGAGAATTTGTTGTTATTTTTTGTTTAACTTCTTATTTAATAGGGATAATAGCTTCAGCATTTGTTGAGGCATGGCCATTACCTTTTTTTATAGCTTCTGGATTTGCTTTCTTGTCATTATTATATAATTATAAATTGAAAGACATGCCATTATTAGGTAATATTTATATTGCATTTACTATGGCAATTCCATTTATTTATGGTAATTATATTTATTCAACTAATTTAAATTTTACGATTTTAATTTTATTCATAATTGGATTTTTTGTTGGGTTAGCAAGAGAGATTATTAAAACTATAGAAGATGTTGAAGGAGATAAAAAAGCAAGAAAAGCAGAAACGTTGCCAATGAAAATAGGGATTAAAAATTCAACATATCTAGCAGCATTATTTTATCTTTTATTTATTTGTTTAACTCCTTTACCTTTTATATATGGTTTAAATCAATATTTGCCTGCGATGATATTAGTTTTATTATGTGATATCGGGTTTATTTATTTGGCAATTAATATTATAAATAATCAATCGCAAAAATTTTTAAGAAAGAGTAGGAATATTAGTTTAGTATTATTATTTATTGGTTTAATAGCGCTTTTATTAGCTGCAATTTAGGTGAGCATATGGATATGAGATTAAATCCTGTTTTAGAAAATTTAAAAAGAGGAGGGCCTGCGGTTATTTTACCTAAAGATATAGGTCCTATAATTGCATATACAGGAGTAGGAAAAGATTCAATTTGTATTGAAGCAGGTACTGGAAGTGCTTTTTTAACTGTGTCATTAGCTAATATTTGTAAAAAAGTTTATACTTATGAAAAAGATAAAAAGTTTTTTGAATTTGCAAAAGAAAATATCAAAAGATCTTTTTTAGAAAATATTGAAATAGAAAAAAGAGATATTATTGAACAAGGATTTGATTCTAATTTTGAAAAAAATAAAGCAGATTTAATAATATTGGATTTACCGTATGCTGAAAAAGCTGTTAAGTATGCAAGAAATGCGCTCAAAAAAGGAAGATATTTAGTTGGATATTTAACTAATTTAGAACAAGTCAAAGATTTTGTAAAAGAATGTGAACACGAAAAATTTCAAGATATTTTTACAATCGAAACAATAGAAAGAGAGTATTTAATAAAAGAGAAAGGTACAAGACCTGTTCACCAGGGCTTGATGCATACAGCTTATTTAGTTTTTGCTAAAAAATAATTTAAAATTCATTTTTTCTGTATTTTTTTCTTAATTCTAATTGTTTTTGTCTTTCTATAGCTCTTCGTTTAGCAGCTTTTTTCTCTTCTCTATCTGCCCATTTTGTTCTTCTTACTCCTGGTGTTAAAGGTTTAAATTTTCCAATTAATGGGTTTGTTGCAGATCTTTTTCCAAAGTTCGTTGTTATTTCTAATGTTCTGCTTTGTGGGCATTCCCCTTTACAGTATTTTCCTTCAATTGTGTTTGAAGTACCTGTTATCTTAAATCCTGGTTTATATATTTTATGTGCCATATTATATCTCCTCCATTAAATTACAAAATTATATTTTTGTGTATTTTTAGGGGCTTTTGTGCTTTAAAAAGCTTTGTGTTATTATAAAATAAGTGTTTCACAAGCGATTTTTATTCTTTCTTTATTTGAAAGCTTATGTAAATAATCATGAAAATGAGGGACCCATTCTAATGAAGATAGGTCATCACTAATATTTATTAATAATGTTATATTTACTTTTCGATATTCTGCAATGGCAAAAAGGGCAGCAGCTTCCATTTCAACACATAATACTCCTTCTTTTTGATATTTTTTTAATTTTTTTATCGTTTCTCTGTATGGTGCATCTGTTGTCCAAGCAGTTCCTATAGTATAATTTATTTTTTCTAATTTTAAAATTTTTTCTAATTTTTCAGTTAGTTTTTTATCCGCATATGCATATTTTCCTGGTTTTTTATAATGATAAGAAACTCCTTCGTCTCTTATTGCTTTATTTATAACTATTACATCTCCTACATTAATATTTTTTTGAATAGAACCAGCAGATCCAACGATAATTATATTTTTTGCTCCCTGAGCGATTAATTGTTCTAAAATTACGCCTGCAAAAGCACTCCCTATACCAAAATAAATTGCATAAATTTTTTTATTTTTATATTTAAATTCTATAAATTCTGTTCCATTTCCATCATTATACATATTCATTTTTTTTGTTTTAAATTGTTTTTTTATTTCATCCATAAATTCTGTTGAAAATGAGATAATACAATTTTTGGTAGTTATTATTTTCTTTTTATTAATTTTTTTAGTATAATCTATCCAATCACAAGGTTGAAAAAATGCTTTGTCTTTTGGATTTCCAAAAAGCAATGGAATTTCTTTTTTCATATTTTAACCTCTTTAATAAAAGTGCAGGGGAAGGGATTTGTTCTTCCTGTTTCTTTCTTTTTAGTTAAGCTTTTGCTATCTTTTTAAGAAAGAAAAAGGTTATTGAACCCTCGTAGGCACTAAGCCACAGGATTTCTTGGAAAAGTTTTCTTTTTCGCAAGCTCTTTTTCTTTTTCAAAAGAAAAAGGCATCTTAAGTCCTGCGCGATTAGTCAACTATCTTTCTTGGTTCTTTCTTTTGTTTAAGTTTTTCTTTCTTCCAAGAAAGAAAAAGTTATTGACCAGACTCCGCCACCCCTGCTTTCAAATATTTTAAAACTAAAACAAGTGTTTTAGTGGATATTTTAAGAATAAATGTATTTAAAAAAGCTTTTATTGGTTTTTTATCCTGCGAACCAAGACCAAATTGTTATACCAATATTTGCTATACCTACTTTTATTCCGTTTATTATACCTACTCCCTCATATCTTACTTTACCATATTGCAATGCTTCAGCAAAACTCATTTCATTTTTTCCAATTTTCTTAATTGTTTCTTCATCTGTATATACATTCATGGTTTTTTCAGACATTTCTCCAAAACCAATATCTGTTATATATCCATTATTCATAGAAATATATATTGGGTTATTTTCATATTCTTTAACATATAATGTCATTCTTTCATTTCCAAAAATGCTTATTGCTATCCCTGGGACTTGGTCTATATTTTCATTATATTTTGTTTTAAATAATATCAGTTCTTCTTCAGTAATGTCTTCTCCAGACATTTCATCTAAATTTATTGCAAATGCAAAAGAAAAAATCAAACACATTATTAATAAAGTTATTTTTTTCATTTTATTTCACCTCATCCATACATACTTGAAATAGAACTTTCATCTTCCATTTTTTTATATTTTTCTTGGGCTTTTTTACCCTTCCCAATTATTTCCATCATTCTTTTTTCCATATCTTTAGCTTCTTTATCTAATTGAGCAGTATTAACTTTTAATGAAGGAATCAATTCATTTAATCTTTGTAATACCATTGATGCTGCTCTTGGATCTACGTATTCTGGGTTTGCTTCTGCTAATAATGAAATAATAGATATACTATCATCAATTGATCCTTTTGCTAAAAGCATTGCTGTAACACCAGTTGTTGCACCTTCTTTAATCAATTCAATTTCTTTCATTTTTTTTGTTCTTGCTAATCCCTTTTTATCGCTTGTTATTACATAAACAGTATCTTGTTCTCCTTTAATTTGTATACTACCCAAGGAAATAATTTCTTTTATTTTTTTTGTTTTACTAAATTTAAAAATATCATCAGATAAATTTTTCACACAATTTAATGGGATAATAAATTCAGATAGTAATATAATTAAATTATGTTTTTTAGAATAATATAATCTAATTGGATACTCTGGTTTATGATCATGTATTGCAACTAAAGGAGGAAATTTTTCACTTGTTATATACCCATAAGGTTTCATATTTAATTTTTCAACTAGATAACTAGCTGCGATTGTTCCTACTAATCCTAATCCTGGAAGACCTTCAATTAATATTGGTTTTTTTAACCCAGGTTTTTTTTCTGTAATTATAAATTCTATTGACATATCAAAACCTCCTTTGATTATAAAAATGATAGGAGAATAAGTTTTATAAAGGTGCTATAAGGTTAAGAGATTAAAGGAGTTGATGCAGCAATATTAAATAATACAAATGAAATACAAACCATAAATAAGATATATATAATTGCTTTTTTTGGTTCTCCTTCTTGATCCGCTATCATATAACTAGATAATATTGAATAAAGTATTAGATAAATAGGAATAACGATAAAACTTGTTTCAAGTAGTGCTTCAGTATCTATTGTTTGTCCTAAATAACTCATAATCACACTTAGATCTAAACTTCCAATTACTTGTAATACAATCCCTAATATTAAAGGAACTAATATTGTCCCTCCAATTAAGATAGTATATTTTTGTAAAGACAATACTGCTTTTCTTTCTCTTATTAATGAAAATAATGAAAACATATCTTCTGCAGTTTCTCTAAGAGCTTGATACATATCTGCTCCTGTTTGAAATCCATAAATTAGCATTTTATTTGCCCTTTCTATTAATGGAGAAGGATTTCTTTCATACATATTTGTTAGTGCAGTTTCTATACTCAAACCTGCTTTAATTTGTCTGTATGCTATTCCATATTCGTTTGATAGTGGCCCATATTCATATTTTGCCATTTGTTTTATTGGTTCTTCAGTTCCTGCTCCTTTTTGAAAAGAGGCTGCTTGAAATAATAAGTCAGGTAGGGCATGTTCCATTTTCAAGATTCTTTGTTCTATTATATATGATAGATATAGGAAAATTAATACTGGGATTAAAAATGCAATAAATGCAACAACAATAAAAAGTTTTGAAACATTCAAAGCTAATAAAATGAAAACAATTCCTAAAATAAGTCCGATAATTGTTGAAAAGATAATCAATTTTTTAAAATTAAAAGGAAAGTTTTTTTCTTTTAAATATTTTTCAATTTGATATATTTCTTTTTTCAAAGTTAAGTTTCTTATATTAGTAGCACTAGGAGTTTTTAATTTTATAAATATAATAATTATTAAATCTAATAATGGAAATACAAATACAAACATTAACCATAGATGGATAGGTTCTAATTTTACTGGTAACATCATTCCCCCTATAATTACAAAAATTTCAAAAAATGCAGGTATTAAACATGCAACAGCAATGAATAATAATCCGATAAATGATAGTTTAGATTCAAATTCCTTTAATTTAGAAAATTGAATATCTACCAATTCTGTTGCTATTTGTTTTAATGTTTCTCCTTTTCCGCCTCTTTCATAAGTAATTATTAATTGATTTACAGTTCTTTTTACAACAGTTGATTCAATTCTTTCTGCCATATTTGTAAATGATTTAGGGACACTAACACCTGCGTTTATTTCGTTTAGTACTCTTTGAAATTCATAAGACATTGTATATCCAGAGTTTGCAATATATTCTATTGTTTTTTCAAAAGCCATATTTATTTCTAATTGAATTGCAATAGATCTCAATATCAATGGTAAATCTCTTTCAAAACTTTCTGCTCTTTTTTTCTTTTCAATTGCAGGGATTTGTTTTAATCCTAGAAAACTTAAACCAAAAAATAATAATCCAATTGCAATTCCTATTTCAAGTAGTCCAAGAATTGTAAACAGTAAAAAAAATAATATCCCGATGAGAAGAGAAGTAAATAAACAAAAAGTTATGAAAGTTCTAGCTTGTATATTCAAATCCGCTTTTTTTATGTCATCTTTTAAATTTTTAAGAGATTTTTCTGAAAATATATTTCTTAATGGGAATTTTTCAAATTTATACACAAGTTTTTCAATATTTCTCATGATTATCACTTTTTAAATGCGAAGTTTTGAATTTCATTTACAGATTGTGTGAAGTTTAATTTTTCTTTTTTAATTTTTTTCAAAAATTCTGTTCTATCTTTTAATTCATCATCTAATTCCTTTTTTGTTAAACCTAAGCTTTTTCTTACACTTTCTATTAACATTGAATTTTTATATGCTTTTTTTAATTCATCTTTTTCATAATCATATTCAAATAAATCAATTGTTTTCATTGGATTTTGTTTATCGACTTCAGATATTTGTATAATTCTTCTTATTTCTTTTGTTTCTCTTGTTTTAACATCATATTTCATCATTCTTCTTTGTACTATTATCAGATCTATTGATTGTAAATCAATATCTAAAACTCCTAGTGAATGAAGTCTTCTTAATGTTTCTTTTGAAGATTGTGCGTGAAATGTTGCATAACTTCCTCTTGCTTGACCACTTAAAATAGTATCAATTAGGGCTTGGACTTCTTCCTCATTTCTAACTTCTCCAACAATTACTCTATCTGGTCTCATTCTTAAATTATCAGAAACTAGGGAGCTTATTGTTATTCCTAATTCAAAATTTGCAACCATGTTAACTTTATGTTTATGCGGAATATTAATTTCTGGAGTTTCTTCAGTTATTAATATTCTTTCATTTAAAGGTACAAATGAAAATAATGAATTTAAAGTAGTAGTTTTACCAGAGGCAGTATTTCCAGAGATTAAAATTGATAAATCTGACTGCATTAGTAACCATAGTAAACTTAATGCTTCTTCATTTATTGTTTTATAATTTATTAAGTCTAAAATAGTAAATGGGTTTTCTTTTGATTTTCTAATAGTTAATTCAATATTTGAAATAGGAGGGATAGAAGCATGTAGTCTTGATCCATCTGGTAATATTGCATTTAATCTAGGACTTTGATATGTAATTCTTCTGCCTAATTTTCTTGACATTTTATTTATTATATCAATTATTAATTCAATATCTGTAAAATAACCATTTGTTCTTTGCCATCCTTTATTTCTTATGTATACATAAACAGGTTTGTCCAATCCTATTACTGCTATCTCTTCAATATCATCATCAGTTAGTAATTTATCTAAAAATCCAAAACCAAAAATGTGTGCAGTTGCTGTTTCAGTCAAATAATTTATTTGTTCTTCATCTGCTTTTATTCTAAGATCAGTTAAATGTAATTTTATTAGTTTTTTTATTTTTTCTTCTGCCTTTTCTTTTGAATCGATTTCTTCATATTTTGATGCTTCTTTGAATAGTTCTTCTACTCCAAATACTACTTTTTGTTCATCTTCACTTAATTTAGGTAGTCCTAATACATAATCTGCTTTTTCTTTTTTTATTAACCAACCTAACATAAAAAACACACCATTTACTTTAATTTTGTTTTAATAGTGATATTTTTATGTAAATTAAGCTTTTTAACACTTTCTACTTCCAATTCCAACAAATACTTGGCGTTTTTAGTTGGTTTTATAAATAAGGTAAATGGAGATATATTTTCAAATATCTCTGTAATTTTCATATTTTTATCTAAAAAAATGGCGTCAAATTTAAAAAATACAAAAAATGAATGAATTGGGTAAATTCCTTCTTTTTTAAAAATAAATAAAATTCGTTTTGGATTTTTTCTAAACATTAATCCCCTTGCTCTTGAAAAAATAGAGTCTGCTATTTCATCAATATGGATGATCATTTTCCAAACCTTCTTTTTCTATTACTATACTCATCTATAGCTTGTACTAAATCTTCTTTTGTAAAATCTGGCCATAATTTATCTATGAAATATAATTCACTATATGTGGATTGCCAAGGCATTAATCCACTTAGTCTTCTTTCTCCTGATGTTCTTATTATTAAGTCAGGATCTGGAATCCCACTAGTATATAAATGGTCTTCTATTAATTTTTCAGTTATTTTTTCATTTGTATTTTTTAATTCTTTAACTACTTTTAAAATTTCAGCTCTTCCGCCATAATTTAATAAAATGTTTAATTGGAATCCTTTATTATCTTTTGTTAGTGTTTCAACTTTTTCTATTTTTTCAATAAATTCCTTTGAAAATTTTGATCTATCTCCAATAAATCTTATTTTTGCTTTATGTTTATCATATTCTTTTAAATATTCATCAATTTTTTCATTAAATAATTTAAATAAAAATTCAACTTCTTTTTCATTTCTATTGAAATTTTCAGTAGAGAATCCCCAAATACTAATCATAGGTATATCTAATTCTTTTGCCCAATTTAATACCTTTCTTAATACTTCTGTTCCTTGGGTGTGTCCTAAAATTAATTCTAATTTATTCTTTTTAGCCCATCTTCTATTTCCATCAGGTATTATTGCGATATGTTTTGGTTTACTCATTATATTTACCTCTTTAATATACTGTCTATTATGGAGCTTATTGAGTCCGGATCTCCATGTTTTTCTATTAATCTTTCTATTCCCAAAACTTTAAAACTCTTTAACCCTGCTTTTAATGTTAAGTCATTTTGAATATTCATCAAACTTCTTAAAAATGAAAGCATTTTTAGATCTTTTTCGTATTTTTTTTTCCAGTTTTTTTCATAATTTTTTAATGTGTTAATGTTCTCTCCAGCTGTTTTTGCACATAAACAGCCGTAATATACTCCTCCCCCTGTTGTTCTTTTAACTTGGCCTGCTGAATCGCCTACCAATATAATTTCGTTTTTGTTTGTTTTTTTATATGTAGTTTTTCTTATTTCATGAGGAATTAAACCACCTGTTAAATTTAATTTTTGTTTTATTTTCAATTGTTTTTTTAAATAATCTATTGCTGTTTTTCCATTATTTGGTAATCTTATTCCTGCACCTAATTCCACTTGTTCTTTATTATGGGGTATTACCCACCCGAAAAAGCCAGGTATGTGTTTTTGAGATAAAAATATTTGAATTGTATTTGGATCAAAATCTTTTAAGTTTACAATTGCTTGTTGAGTTGCTATAAACTTTTTTATTTTTGGAAATTTATAGTATTCTGCAGTATTTGATAAAGGTCCATCAGCACCGATTATTGTTTTTGATTTGTACTTGTTTATTATTTTTGTATTTAATTCTATTTTTGCTCCTAATTGTACTGCTTTTTCAGCACATAAAATATCAAATAATTTTCTATCAATTAAATACATAGGTTGTTTTGAATTTAATACAATTTTATCTTTTTCAAGATATACCTCTGCTTTAGTGAATTTTCTTTTTATACATTTTTTCATGTTTATATCATTAGATAAAAAATCTACTGCATTTTTTGATATTAATCCAGAGCATTTTATAGGTAATCCAATTTCTTTGTGTTCTTCTGAGATTAAAATATTTAAATTTGGATTATTTTTTAATGCATAAATTGCAGAGAAGCACCCTACTGGGCCCGCACCTATAATATGAACGTCATTCATTTTTTTACCTCTTTTATTAGGATAATTTTATTGTTTAAGACAAGTTCTTAAACGCTTATAATATTTTATAACTGTGGTTGTTCCATGAACATATAATGGAGATTGTTTTTTATAGAATTTAGCTTTTTTTAATTTTTTAAGAAAATCCTTTGGATTATTAAAATCAAATTCTTCCATTTCTTGATAAGCATTACCTAATTCAAACATGAGATGAGCATCGCTTCCAACACACTGGATCATTTTATGTTTTTTAGCAAATTCTTCTGCTTTTTTATTTTCTTGTTTTGTTGATCTACTGTTGAAGACTTCTATGATATCACAGAGTTTGATTAATTCTTCATTGTTTAGTCCTTTTCTATAATTTGAAAAGGGATGAACAGCAATTGCTAATCCCTTTTGTTTGTGTATTAATTCTATAGTTTTTTTAGCTTTTAATCCTGGTTTTATTTTTTTAGTGCAAAATAATCCAATTATTTCTCCTTGGTTTGTTTTTATTTCTATTCCTGGTATGAATTTAAAATTTGGATATTTTTCTTTTAATGTTTTGATAGCTTCAATAGTATCATGGTCTGTTATAGCAGGAATTATCTTATTTTTTTTACATTTTTTTATTATTTCATCTAATGGACTAATAGAATCTTTTGAATATATTGTGTGGATATGTAAATCTACTTTAATCATTATTATCAATCCATTTTTAAATTTTTTTTAAACATTCTTTGTATTTTCATTCTCAAGGAACAATATAGTTCTCTCTGGATGATATTAACGCTATCTTTTTTATAAAGTTATCTAATTATTTAAATATTTAAGATATTTGAGGGTGTGTAAATAATCAGATTAAATAAAAAGTAATTATCTCCATTATAAAGGAGTTATTTGGTTAATTATAGTAAGTAAAAAGAGAGGAATTTATTATTTTATTATTCTTAATAAAATTTATTTTATATTATTAAGTTTTTAGTTATATTTATAAATATTGTTTAATTTAAGAATAATAGTAATTATAAGGGAGGTTAGAATATGTTTACATTTGATCCATTAAGTTTAATATTAATAATATTTTTTTCAGCATTTATACCTGGCACATTTATTGCATTACCATTTTTTAAAAATGTAAATTTAAATTTATTAGAGAAATTAATTTTAGGATTTATTTTAGGTATGATATTACCTGCGTTTGTATTATTTTTATTATTTTTTATAGGTGTTGATTTTTCCTATATGCTTGCAATAGGGTCAATAGGATTAGTAACTTTAGTTGGTATTATTTGGACATATAAAGAAAAAGCATGGGAAGATCTCTCAATGCCAAAATTAAAAGAAATTAAAAAAGATTATTGGAAATACGTTGGTTATGCGCTTTTATTACTTTTTATGTTTTTAGCATTTTTTATAAGAGTTCAATCTTATTCTCCAATTTATCAAGAATTGGATCCGTATTGGTATATGTATGGAACACAACAGATTTTAACAGAAGGTTCAGTACCTTTAACTGATACTACTGCCTGGTATCCAGTTTATCCAAATAATTCACATAGGAGAGTTCCGCTTTTAAATTATCTTCAAGCAAATTGGTTTTCGTTATATACTGGCGGTGGCGAATATAATAATTATTTATTATCTGTTGTTTGTTCATTTTATCCTCCATTAGTAGCAGCATTATTAGTATTTTGCGCTTATTTATTTTGTAAATATGAATTTGGAACGAATTGGGGTTTAGTTGCAGCAGGTTTAATGGCAGCTTTGCCATCAACAATAATGAAAATGGCCGCAGGTGTTTCAGAAGCACAGCCAATGGCTCTTTTTACAATGTTTTTCTTTTTAGCAACACTTATTTTAGCTCTTAAAGAGAAACAAAAGAAATTATTTATTTTAGCAGGAATTGCAGCTTCAACAGTTATATTGGGTGCAACATCGTTAACAGTTGTTTATCTAGTATTTGCTGGATTTTTTATATTACAATCTATGTTATATTTTATCCATAATCAAAAAGAAGAATTTTATGAATTTATTAAACTGATGAGTATTTTAATAATTTTCTTATTAGTTTCAATATTTTTATTAAATTTTTACAGAGGAAATCCATTTAATTCTATAAAAGATACTGGAACAATTTTATCAATTGGTTCTTTACTAATTTCCTATTTATTATATCAAATTTTAATTAGGGGAAAAATTGATAAAATAAAAAGAGTATTAATTCCAATTGGATTTTTAATTTTGATCTTTGCTTTATTCTTTTTACCTTATACTTCAGATATTTTAAGGTCCTTAGGACAAGGATTTTTATCTACAGCAACATATGATATTCCTTTGATAAGAACAATTCAGGAACATGCATCGGCAGGAACGTCTTTTGAAGGATATTTAGGTGCAATAGGTGCAAATTTAGATGGAATTGGACTAATTTTTTACCCAATTTCAGTATTAATGAATGGATTACTACAAGTTGCAGATTTTGTATTTAAGAATATGTTTGATCTTCCTTTATTACAAACATCTATGAAAGATAATAGTTTTACTTTAGTATTCTTATTTGGTGCTTTATTGGCGTTTATATATGAGTTATACCAAAATGTTAAAACTAAAAAACACATTAGTTTATTTTTCTTATTAGCTTTATTTATTTTCCCCATTTCTTATGTTGGTTTAAATAAAGCAAAATATTCAATTTATTTATCTTTAGCAGTAGTTATTGCTGCTGTTTGGACATTTGCTTTTATATGTAAATTATTTGATAAATATATCAAAGATAAGGAAGCTAATAAATATGCAAAATTATTAATTTTAATAATCGCCACAATATTTGTTATATCTGAATTTATTTCATTTATGCCTGAAAACCCAACAATGGCGCAATCAATATTATCTGTTTCATTTGCTACTAGATATCAAGATAATCCAGAAGCAGTATTGGATAAATTTGAAACAATATGTGATAAAACAGGAGATCAAATAATTTGTAATGCATTTGTAAATAAAAATTATTGGGATGAATCTATCAATAATAGATATAATCAGCAATTATGTTTATATTCAATATTTACTGAAGAAGAAGTAGTAGGTAATCAAACAATTTCAAATGCAAGACAAATAGGCGCTTCATATCGCTGTTCAAAAATAGCTGATTATTGGTTGAGTTCAATGGAATGGATTTCAGAAAATACTGAAAAAGATGCTAAGATCTTATCTTGGTGGGATTATGGACATTGGACTAATTTCTTTGGGGAAAGAGATTGTTTGATTGGTAATTTACAATTCCATCCTCCAACAATTGAAAAAACAGCATTTACATTTTTACATGGAGATGAGCAAGATTTAATTAATTTCATGCAAGAAATGGGTGTTGATTATGTTTTATTTGATAGTGAAATTCTTTTAAGTGGAAGTTCTTTTGGAGGAAAATATGGTGCTTTAAATTACTTAGGATGCGCCTATTTAAACAAAACAACAGTACTAAATAATCCAGGCGCTTCTGAATGTGAGCAAAATAATTTATGGGAAGAGATATATATACCAAAAGAACCTGATCTATTACAAACTTGTACAATTTCATATGAAGAAAATAAAAAAGGAATAATTGGATATTATGGTCAATTAACAATAGTACAAAATCAGCAAGGTAATAGAGAATATAGAGTATATACAATAGATGAAACATATTGTATTACTAATGAAGGAATTATATATTATTTAGATAAAAAAGATAATGAAGGAAATTTAATACTAAATGGAGGGATATTGCAACCACAAGGAACATTATATTCTACAAATGGAGATATTATGGTAAAAGCAACAGTTCTTTACACAAAAGAAAATTACACAATCACAGATACTCAAAATAATACAGTAATAATAAATAATTGGGACAACAGAGTTGGGCATTTTTATGATTCAAACCTTTACAAAGCCTTTATTTTAGATAATTTAGATGGCTTTGAAAAGGTTTATAGTAATGGAGATGTCAAGATATACTCATTGATAAAATAGTTTTCAAGATATAAAATGTGGTGTTTATGAAGATTGCATTGTTTCATCCTTGGATAAAAAGTAAGGGAGGTGCAGAAAAAGTAATTTTAGAATTTTTAAAAAACACAAAACATGAAGTAGATATCTACACTTGGGTGTATGATAAAGATTATACTTTTGAAGATTTTAAAAATTATAATATAAAAATAATTGTTCCAAAAATTACAAAAAAATTTTCAAGAGTTTATATCTTAAGAGGATTATATTTTTTATTTTCTTTATTTTCAAGAATCCCATTAGAAAAATATGACAGGTTTTTAATATCTACAGGTGGTTTAGCAGAATTGATTACTTTAAAAAACTACAAACCAGGAGAAACGTATGCATATGTTCATACAATTTTAAGAGCTTCATATATAGATGATATTAGCTGGAATTTAAGATATAGATATAAAAAAACATTAAACAAATGGATTTATCTGTTTGCTGTAAGAGTTTATAGGGTACTTGAAAGAAAAGCATGGGAAAAAATAGATCATCCTATTTTTAATTCTGAATTAAGTAAAAAAAGAGCTGAAGATCATGGACTTTTGAAAAATAAAAAAACAAACATAATTTATCCTCCCATAAATGTTTTAGATTTTGAAAAATTAAAAGTAAAAAAACAAAAACATTTTTTGTATGTTGCAAGATTTGGAATGGCTAAAAGACAATTAGAATTAGTTAAAGCATGGGAAGAATTTATGAAAAAAAATCCTAATGAAAAACTTATTTTAGTAGGGAACAAAGAAAATAAAACTTATTTTAATAAGATAAAAAAAGCAGCAGAAAAAACAAAAAATATTGAGATAAAAACAAATTGCCCACAAAAAGAATTATTTGAATTATATAGAAATTCAAAAGCTGTTTTGTTTATTCCCTTTATGGAAGATTTTGGAATTGTTCCATTTGAAGCTATGGCCTGTGGAAAACCACTAATAGCTGTTGATAAAGGAGGGTATATAAGTTTAGTTAAAAAGTATTATGATAAGAATACTATATGGATTAAAGATTCTAAAAAAAGAGAAGAATTGATAAAAAATATAAATGAAGGATTACAGGAATTTATAAATAAAAAAATTAAAGGGAAAAAGACAAAAATTAAAGGTCTTGATGAAAAAAGTTTTACAAATAAAATTGAAGGGGTTTTAAGATGAAAAAGAAACTTAATTTTGGTTGTGGTAAAATTATAAAGTCAAAAGAAAAAGGTTGGGTAAATGTTGATATACAGAAAAATGATAATGTTGATGTGTCATTTAATTTTAATAATTTTCCATATCCTTTCAAAGATAATACTTTTGATTATATTTTAGTTGATAATGTATTAGAACATTTGGAAGAACCTAGACTGGTAATTGAAGAATTAAGAAGAATTTGTAAAAATGAAAGTATTATAGAAGTAATAGTTCCTCATTGTAATAGTCGGTGGGCATGGGGAGATTATACACATAAACATTATTTTAATAAAATGTCCCTAAAAAAAATATTTTATGGTTTAGATTATCAATACAAGAAAGATAAATTATTTAAAATAAAAATCAAAACCATACCACAAAGACCTTTAAAATTTTTTCCAGAACAAATTCTAAATTTTTTGTCTATTTATCTTAATAATATTTTTGTTTCAATCAATGTTAAGGCTAAAGTAATCGATAAGTAGAGTAATTTGAGGGTATAATAATGAAAAAAGATGATAATAATAATAATAATTCAAGAGGTTTTTTATATGAGGATATATGAAGCTCAAGAGTATTTCGAATTTTATAGAGGAGATAAAAATTATTTTAATATGATAAAAAAGAAAATAAACAGCATAAATAGTAGTATATTAGAATTTAATGTAAGTGATGAAAGATTAGATTTGTTATATTCAAATTGTTCCGCAGTTTTATATATTCCATTTATTGAAGATTTTTGTATTATACCTTTTGAGGCTATAGTATATAAAACAATATTAGAGATTTATAAAGCAATAGATAGATTTATACTAAATAAAGATAAATATATTAAAAAAGTAAATAATAATAGAAAATTTGTTGAAAACTTAAAGTTAGGGTGGTTGAAATTTACAAGAGAAATAGATTCAAAGTTAGAAGAGACTTTTTAAAATATAAAATTGTTTTTTTATACGAGGGTCCACACCCGGTGCGTATACCTTGGGTAAATGCAATTGGTGCATATTATATCCCAAATGTTGGGGCAGGATATAAATGTGGAGGAAATTTAATAACTCGTTTAAAAAAATTATTTTTGATTGTTTTTAAAATAAAAGAAATCCCAGAAGATACTGATATTTTATTGATAGAAGGAGGTTTTGGTTTTTTAGTGGGTTTTTTATTTAAAAAATTAAGAAAGAAAAAAGTCATTTTAATTGTGAGTGATCCTTTATTTGATTTTTTTGATAAAAGGAAAAATTTATCTATTCTATTTTTTTGGATGGTTAAAGATTTTGATGGTTTTATTCCAACTTCAAGATTAATGTCTTCAAAAGTTCCATTTTCAAATAAAAAAATAGTTAATACTTTTATTAATGTTGAAAAATTTTATAAAATTAAACCAAAATTCACAAAAAATCTAATTTATGTAGGTGTTTTAAATAAGCACAAAGGCATTGAAGAACTTATAGAAATTTTTTTAGAAGTTAAAAAAATAGAAAAAAAATCTAAATTATATTTAATTGGAGATGGACCTTTAAAAGAAAAAATATTAAATTTTAATAATAAGAGTATTATATTAACTGGATTTGTTAAAAATCCTGAAAGATTTATGGCAAAAAGTACATTTTTTATCAATTTTTCTAATTTTGATTCATTTGGTAATTGTGTTGTTGAAGCTATGGCTGCTGGTTTAGTACCAATTATTAGTAAAAATATGGGAGTAAAAGAGGTAGTGGAAAAAGTTGATCCTACTTTAATTATTAATACTAAAAATAAAGAAGAATCTATTAAAAAAATTTTATCTCTTCTTAATAGTGAAGAAAAAATTATAAAAGAACTATCAAATAAATGTAAAAGAGTGAGTTTATATTATATTAAAGAGAGAAGTGTAAGAAATTTTAAAGCTGCATTCACGAGTTTTATAAAATAATATAAAAAATATTTTATTTAAACAATGTATTATTTAATATATATTTTTAAATATCAAATAAATAGATAAGTCTTATGTTTTTATAAATATATTCTTTATTATCTTAAATATGGATGAATTTAATATACAAATTTCTAAAAAAAATTATACTGAAAAATATAATGATTTAAGAAGATTTATCTCTTATTATCATCAAATAAAATTGGTTAATTCTTTAGAAGATAATATAAAATCTGTTTTAGAAATAGGTATAGGTAATAAAACAGTAGCTAATTACCTTACTGCGCAAGAATATGAAGTAAAAACTTGTGATTTTGATAAAAATTTAAAACCAGACATAGTTGCAGATATTCGTGAATTGCCTATTAAGGACGATTCCTTTGATTTAGTAATGGCTTGTGAAGTTTTAGAACATATTCCTTGGGATGATGTTGATAAAGCTTTAAAAGAATTAAAACGAGTTTCAAAAAAATATGTACTAATTTCTATTCCTTATAAAACAGTTTATCTTTACACATTATTCAATTTTCCTAAAATTCAAAAAATATTTAATACCTCATTTTTAAGTTTTGGTTTTTCAATTCCTTTTTTCTTTAAATCCAAGAAGTTTGATGGGCAACATTATTGGGAGATGGGATATAAAAAACAATCAAAAAATATTGTTAGAAGTAAATTTAAACAGTATTTTGAAATCAAAAAAGAATTTAGATCATCTTTAAATCCATATCATTATTTTTTTGTTTTAGAAGTAAAGAAATAAGTTATTTTTTTATTCGTTTCAACAAACCTTTCACCAGCGCCTTTTCAATATCATTAACGCCTATTACAAAATATAAAAGCGCTAAGTATAAAATCAAATAGGGCGCTACTAATTTTACAAGATATATAAAACCAGTAGATAATTCATCTGGCAATGTCCACATTGCCTGCGCATAGCGCGCATAGGAGAATAATACAAGCGCGCTTAATAGTGCAATGAATAATATTTTAGGAACTGATTCATGAGTTCTTATTTTAGCGCGTGTATAGCCGTAATATACAAAGATACTATGCGCAACAATATATGTTAATGAACTGGCAACTGCTGCGCCTAATACTCCATAAATTGGTATTAAAAAAATATTAAGAATCAAATTAGGAATAACAATAATTAATGATGATGCCATAAAAATATCAGAGCGCCCAATTGCCCAAAGCGCATCTCTAAATGGGGCTGCAACTAATGTTACAAAGAAAGTAGGACCCATAATCCATAATAACCAATGATAAGATTCATATTGTGGAAAAACAATATGCATTATTTGAAAAGACAAAATAGTAAACACAATCAAAACAGGCAAGCCTAATATTAAAGCCCATTTTCCATGATATCTTGATAAATCCAAAAAGTTTTCATCAGTACTTTCATCTTTACCGTGTAAATTAGCAAGCATAGGTTGAATTATTTGGGATAAAGGCATTGAAACAACAGGTCCAATATTTCTAGCTATTAAACCAATGGAGTTATATGCTGCTACAATTGGATTAGTTAAATAAAAACCTAAAACTAAGGTATCTGTCCAACCGCTTAAATACGAACCTAAGGAGGAAATATACATAGGAATACCATAAGAAAATATACCCTTTATTTCATTAGAAGAAACTTCTCCTCCTTTTGAGAATTTATTATATTGTTTTAAACTCCAAATAACAGATACCACACAAGAGATTACTAATGCGATTGTTAGAGAGATAAATGCATTAAAAGCAGTTCGAGATATAAAAAATAATACAAAAGTCAAAATACTAACTTTAAGTATATTATCAAATAATGTAATCAATGCAGATGAAATAAATTGTTTTATCCCTCTTAAAAATCCATTTAAAAAATTAAAAAATAACATAAACGGGGTTGTTATAGCAACTAACATTACAAATGTATTTAACGCAGGTTCACCATAAAAATCTGCGATATTTTGAGAAAATATGATTAATAAAAGAGAAGTAATTATAGATATGATTGTTAAATAAAATGCCATTTTTTTAACTAATGGTCTTACTAATTCTTTTTTTCTTTTTCCAATGTAATATGGTACAAATCTATTTACACTAACTGGTATTCCAATACTGGCAATTGTATGTGCAAATCCAAAAAGTGCAAATACAATAAAATATAACCCTGCTTCTTCAGCAGGTAACATACGTAAAATTAAAAAATAAAAGAAGATCCCTAATAATTTTATTAATGAACTTGAGATTACGTTAACAAATCCTCCTTTTGCTGCAGTAGTGGCTATATCTAATTTAGTTGTTTTTTCTTTCATTTAATCATCTTGTGTAAATTAAAAGTGCAATTAAAGCAAATACTATCTCTATTCCTATTAAAGTTAAAGTTAAATGTATTTCCTTCATTCCTCCTGAAATTCTCAAAATCAAATCTGCTAATCCCCTTGTTTTTCCAGTAGGTGCATACAATTTTCCATCTGTGGAGTTATAAACAGCAAAACTTTTTGGAAATTTATTTTTAGCTTTAATAATCCAATCAATGACATATGGGATCATTAAAATAAATCCTATTGATTCAAAGTCTCCTATAATGACTACAACTGCTAATGTTCCGCCTATCATTAAATTGAGAACATCACCAGGGAATGCTTTTGAAGGATACCAATTAAATCTAAGAAATCCGATTAATGCTCCAAGCATTGCTATTGAAATAAACAAGGCTTCATTTTCACCTGTTTTTAAACAAATATATGCAGAAGTTAAAAAAATTACAATTCCCATACCAACTTCATTTCCATTAAATCCTGCTAGCATATTTGTTAAATTAGAAGCAACTGCTACTCCCAAAGGAACCAGTGCTATTAGATAAATAATACCAAAATTAATAGTTCCAATAAATGGAATTGACATTACAGTATTACCAACACTTATTGCAATTAAAGGTATAGCTGCAAATAAAGGTAATAGTGCTTTTACTAATTGTTTTATTTCAAATAAATCGTCAAAAATTCCCATTAGATTAATTAATAATATTGTGATCAATCCTGCCATAATTATTGTTAAATCAATTGCAGTATGAAAGAATGTTTTAAATCCAATAGCTAAAATAACTGCAACTGCTACTCCAATAGCTACAGATAATCCTCCCATATTTGCTACTTTTTCATTAGAATCTTTATGCATATCATTTCCAATTATTCCTGCTTCAATTTCTTTTTTAATAATTGAAGGAGAAACTATTAAAGTAACAATAAACGCAGTTAAAAATACTGCAATCAAAGCTAATAACATAGTTTAAAATAGATATATTAAACTTTTAAAACATGCGCTTTTATAAAATTAGAAATATGGTGTTAACAACAGTGCGCTTTCCCGCCGAAAGGCAGTACAGGCAACACCGCAAGAGAGCTTAACTTCTGTGTTCGGTATGGGAACAGGTGTTTCCCCTCTCCTATGATCGTTAACAATATTTTTTATAATGACATCTCTTTAAAAGACTTTCGTTTATTTAATAAATAGTGGTTTTTTATGAAAAAAGTTATAGTCACTTTAGCATTGGCTAGCACTCTTATATTTACGTGTGTAGATACACGCCCTCCTATCCCTATTCAGGACAAAGTTTTAGTTGACAAAATAAGACATAAATCAAAACCAATAATAAAAAAATCTATGACAATGGCTGAAAAAGATAGTTTGTATTATGAAGAGATGGCAGCAAAACCAATAGAATTTTTTATAGATAATGCATTAAAAAGAAGAAATTTTTTAGAAGCAGGAATTTTGATACTTGTAGCATTAGATAAACAAAATTGTGAAAAATATACTCGGAAAGAATTACACAATATGTTTTGGAAGGAAGTCATAGCAGGCACAGAAAGTGACATGAATTGGGAACTAAAAGAGTATTTAATAGAGGAATATCGTAAAGATTTTCCTAAATAACTTCTAAAAACTCCAATATATTTAAAAACCTCTCACTCGTATTAAAATAATACAATTAATACTTGAATTGGATTAATTTATTATAGAGGTGGAATATTTATGGCATTTGTTATGAGACCAAGTCATTTTGCGTATGCTTGTATGGCTATTGCATTATTAGGAGCCTTAGGAGCGGTAACTACTGGGGGAATTACTAGTTTTTTTGGTGCAGCAGTAGCAGGAGGCGGAGCATTAGCATCTTTATTAATTTATAAATATGGATATTTTATTATACCAGTTATAACTAAATTTTCAAACATTGTTTTAATGACAGATTCAGGATATGAAGTTCCACCTTCTCAAGATGTAATAATCAAAAAAGTAGGTACTGAATATTATGCAACTAAATTTTTAGGTGTAAGAATTTATGAATCTGCAGCTGAAAAATCTTTAGAAGAAAATGTGGTTTATTCAAATTATTTTGAAAGAGCAATTTCATCTGTTAAATTTGTAACAAAATTTTGTATGATGGTTTATGTTAAAGATATGGGAGATTATAGGATGAAAATTGAAACTAAAAAAGCAGAAGCACAATTAAAATTATCAAGAGAACGAGAAAAACCAGAACCAGATATTTTAAAGTTAGATAGATATGAAAGAGAAGTTGCAATGTGGACTTCTGAAATAGAAAAGTTAGCAAGAGGGTATAAACCAATGGCAACAGTTGCGTATGTTATGACAACCGCTGTTGGAATAAGTAAAGAATCAGCAAAAGCATCAGTTTCATCACAAGCTAATGAGTTAAAAGCTACAATTTCAAATGCATTGAATTGTGAAGTAGAAGAATTAACTGGGGATGAAATGTTAAGATGTATTGAATGGGAGTATATGCTTCCATCAAACTCACAAACATTAAAAGAACAAATTTAGGTGTTTAATAAATGGGAAGATTAAAATTAACAGATGTTTCAAACGTTACATTAGGTAAAAGAAATATTTTCGTTAGGCCTCCTGAGCCACCACCTGAATTTTTAATGAATGATCCTGCAAATTCAATATTTGTAGGAAAGACAAAAATATTTCATGTTCCATTTAGTTGGTCTTTTGAAAAATTAACAAATCCTCATATGGCAGTTGTAGGTATAACAGGTGCAGGTAAATCATATTTTATCAAGACTTTTTTAACAAGAGCTTCATTTGTTTGGGATTCCAATGCATTAATTATTGATTGGGCAGGAGAGTATAAAGATTGGGTAAGACAAACAGGTGGACAAGTTATTGCATTAGGACAAGGAGCATCAATTAATTTAATGGATTTAGGAGGCATGAGGCCAAATGATAGAATAAAACAAATAATTAGAACGTTAGGTATTCTAACTGATATTGAATCTTATCCTGAACAAAAAAGATTAACTGAAATGGCAATTGAAAAAGCATACAAAGATGCAGATTTTAAGATGGATAATAAAATTCAAAGAGATAATTTAGGAAAACCATTAACTCCTCCTACTTTAAAAGATGTACAACGAAATTTAGAAAAACAATTAAAGAGTGGTACATACGAATTTCCAGCAGAATTAGAAAATGCTATTTATAGAATTAAAAAATTCACAAGAAAAGGTGATGATTATTTTGCTACTCAAAGTACAATTAATTTAGATGAATTAACAACTTCTGGATTAGTTGGATTAGATCTATCTGGATTACCAGATGAAGTATTTAGAGCATTAGCTGCATTATCAATTTTACAATTTATAAAAGAAAAAATGAGGGCCACTGGATGGAGTTCAACTAAAGGTATAAGGTTATTAGTTGTTTTAGATGAAGCATGGAAAATTGCAAAGGATGAAAGTAGTGATGCAGTCATGATTGTTAGAGAAGGACGAAAATATAATTTTGGATTAGTAGTTGCATCTCAGCATCCAGTTGATATAAGTGAATCAATTTTTTCTAATGTGGGATCCACATTTATTTTTAGAGTAAAATTTGAAAGATATTTAGATTTTTTACAAAATACATTAAATTTTAGTGATTATATTAGAAAAGAAGTAAGCGGATTTGGGGTCGGTCAATGTGCTGTTAATCTAATTCCATATAAAGCAGTTAAATTTTCTGAAACTTTCTTAGTAGATAAAGTTTTAGGTGAAGATCCAATTTCTGAATATTTCTTAAGTTTAAAAAATGTGCTTTCAGATGCACAACTGAGGGAGGGTATTATGGCTAAAACTGTTTCATTTGAAAAAGAAGAATTAAGAAAAAAGATGAGGGCTTATGGCCTTAGTGAATTACAAGTAGAAGAAATTAGTAAATTATTTGAACAAAAGAACAGACATATTGATATAATTTCTTTTGTTATTTTATTGGAGAGATACGGATTAGCAAGAAGAAACATAACTTCATTCTTAAAAGATTTAGGATTGAATGATAGCACAATAATTAATGTTTTTTCTAAAGCAGATTTTAAAAAACTTGGAGTAGGTGAAAGAGATATTATCCAAGTAATATTAGAAGAATAGAGGTGTGATTATGACTGAGGTTTGTTTAATTTGTGAAAAAAATAAATCAGGTAAAAAATTAGAAGAGGGAGTTATAATAAATTCAATAAGAAAAATAAAGCGAATGTTTGGTATTGCAAAAGAAAATAAATTAGTTGTTTGTGATATGTGTATGGAAGAATATCAAAAGAGAAGGAAAGGATTTGAAAAAACAATTTTATTATGGGGCGCATTAGGCGCAATTTTAGGTCTTTTATTAATAATACCTTCAATTCTTATTGGTGATTTATTTGGGATTTTAAGAAGTATAATTTTAGCAATTATTTTAATTGTTGTTTTACTTGCATTAGTTGGAATAGTTAGGTATATCCCAAAATTAGAAGGAGAAAATAAAAAAACAATAATAAGAAAAAAATCAAAAACATCTTCAAAAAGGAAGAAATCAAAAACATCTTCAAAAAAGAAGAAATCAACTAAAAAAAAGGTGAGTAAAAAATGATACTTGGTAAGAAAAAGAAAGTTGTAGGGAAAGAGGAAAAACAATTAAAAGAATCAATAGTTGATGGATTTGAGATATTAGGAAGATTAAAAGGAAATAAAAAAGAGTTATTCGAAGCATTATCTAAATTGACATTTTTAGAAATTGCAGAAAGAAATGAAGGATTAATAACAATTAATGTGGAAAGTAGAGATATAAGGAAAAAACCATATTTATTTTCTGTCACTTATTTTGATAGAGATAAAATTAAAGTATTATATAGTTGTGTTGCAGGTATGAGTCCTAAAAAAAGAAGATTAGATATTCTTAGTTATTTTTTAAATTTATTAACATTAATAGGAGATACTTATTCTATTGATGATAAAGAGATTTATCAGTTATTACAAGACGCAATAAAAGATATGTCAGAATATGTAACTTTAGATTATGAGAGGATGTATGCAGAACATGATTCTCTTAAAAATGAAGTTGAAACTTTAAAACAACGGGTAAATACATTAAGAGAATCAAATGATCTGTTATCTAGAGAAAATTATGGATTAAAAACAAGGTTAGAGGAATATAAATTAAAATTAGAAAAATATGAATCAACTTCTGATGAAGTGTTAGCAGTTAAATTACAAGAATGGGTTTCAGAACACGCGGGCGAAATTGATATAACTGATTTTTCAAGAGTTTATGAGATTCCAGAAAGTAGGGTTGAGGAGATGCTCAATAAATTAGTTATGAAAGGATTTTTAGAATCAAGGGAGTAAAATGGTAAAAAAAACAAAGAAAAAAAGTGAAGAAGACACAATGCAAAGTACTAATGTTAAAAAGAATAAATACATTTTTAATATTAGAAAAAAATTCGAAAATAAAAAAAGAGTTAAAGTAAAGAAAAAGTATACTCCTAGTTCTGGAAGTATTGATTTATCTGTAAAAAAACCAAAAACTAAATTTGAATTGCCAAAGATATCTAAAAAGTTTTTGATTATTGGTGTTTTTTTACTGCTTTTATTGATTGGTGGTTTTTTTGTTTTATCCTCACTATCTTCAATTCAACCAGTTGAACAAAAAGATCCAGTAATTCCAAATTTACAATTTACCATATTTGAAAAAGAAACAGACATAGTTAATTATGCTAGGAATAATGAGTTAGTTGCATATTTTGTAGTTGATTATCAAACAACTAATGCAAACTCGTTAAAAGCAAAAATTGATATTTATTCTGATTTAGATTCTAAAACTGTATATTTATTAAAATCAGATAAATACGAACCAAAATCTTCTCAATTTTCAAAATTTAAAGAAGAATTAACAAATCAATTAATTAAAGAAGGATATACATTTAATGAAAAAACAAAAGAAGAATTATACTCTCTTCCAGAGTCTTCGATAATAATTATTCCGACTGGACATATTCCAAGAGATTTTATTGTTGGTGAAAAAAAGTTATTAGATTTACTTAAAAATAAACACATAGTTATTTATATTGGGTATCCATTTGATCAAGCTTTAGATTATAATGGTGATATTTTATCTTTAGATAAAAGCCCTTTAAATTTTACATTTACTTTTAATGAAGATTTAAGATCAGATGATAAATTATCTTCAAAAGGATTAAATCTACAAAGTCCTAGATATAAAGTAGATTATTTACGGGTTGAACCAACTATATTATATGGGGCAGTTTCTTCATTTAAAATTGATGAAGGATTTATGTTATTTGTTCCTCAATATTTAGATGATGGTTGGAAAAATGGAACTGTTGCAGCACAAGATATTAGCAAAATAATTTCTCAAAGTGCATGGCATAAAAGTATATCTTCAAAAGAGGTTGAATTAACTCCAGATAGACAGATAGTCTCTTTATTCTCAAATACGTTTACTCAACAAGCAAATTATGCAAAATTAACATTTACAGCAGAAGGAGACAATAAAGGTATTAAAAAACAAGTTGAAGTTTCAGAATTAGAAAAAAAGACATTAGGACAAATTTCAGTTGATTCCTGGCCAATTCATCCATATAAAGTTACAAAAAGAAATGTTTTCTTGTCTATTGCGTTTAAAGAACAAGAAAATAATAATATTAATCCAAATATGTTTATTTATTCAGATAATACCTTAATAAAATCAGAGAATTTAGGGCAAACGTTTAGTAATACAATTATTTCAAAATCATTTTCGCCTGATTTTGAACCAGGGGCTTATCTAATTCTTGTATCTGGAGCTAAAGAGTATTCTAAGTATTTATTAGATATAAAAGATATACAAATATTGTTAGTTGGTAGAGCAGATTTTAACAGAGGTAATTTTAAATTTAATGTAGTTGACGAAAATGGGAATAAAGTTCAATATTCTGAATTAAAAGTAAGAATTGATGATACAGAAGTTAAAACTTTTAGATTAGGAGAACCTGTAGATATAGAAGGATATCAAGGACTTTCTTCAGGAGAACATATATTTTCTTTTGATTTTGGTAATGGATTTGTTAGAGAAATTGAAATTGAGAACCAAGGTTCAAATATATTTGATCCTATCATAAATAATCCTATAAATTTAGCTTTATTAGTAATAACAATAATTTCTGTTGTTATCGCATTATATATTAAAAGACCTGAGAAACAGATGTTTTCATTAGATGTTCCTCATTTTCCTCCAGTCTCAACATATAAGGTTCATATGAAAGCAACTGAAGTGCTTGATATTTTTGAAAATATAAATAAGGAGTATTCATGGAGATTTATGCCATTAACATTGGAAGAATTAAAAACAGGATTTTCAAAACTTTCAAAAGGTGGAAAACAATTAATAATAGGAGAATATAATCTTGAATTGATATTAGATAAGTTAATAGCAAGAAAATTAGTTAAAGAAAAAGATTATTATTATATTTTAACCTCATGGGAAGAAAAATCAAAACGAGCTCTTGAATATTTGGTTATGTTTAGGAAATTGAGAGATTTATTTTTAGAAAATGCAGTTAAATTTACACAATTAGGAAAAGCTAAAAATTCTGATGTATGTATAGAAGTAAGCGGAGAGAAAATATATTTACATATATTTAGTGATTTTAGATCTACATTTAAAGCTTTAAAAACAGTTAACAAGGGCCAAACAATAGTATTATTTGATACTAAGCATCAAATTAATAAATTTAAAAATATGTTATCTTCAACTGATTCATTAGTTATTGCGTTTAAACTAGAATTAAATAACGGAAATATTTTCTTGTATACAATTGAAGAATTAAAGACTTTCATAGAAACAGCAAAAATAAAATAATTATTTTTTAATTAATTCTTTATACATTTTTAACATTTTATCTGCCATTTTCTCTTTTGAATATTTTTTAGCAGTATTTATTGAATGTTTTAATGGAGTTTTAAATTTAAGGGCTTTTTCTAATGCGTTTGAAAAGGAAATTGAATTTGCTTTGAATATATATCCATTTTTTCCAATTTCGATTGTGCTTTCTACTGCAGAATTTTTTATACCTATTATAGGTAATCCACAAGACATAGCTTCAACAGCAACTAATCCTTGAGTATCAAATCTTGAAGGAAACATATATACGTCTGCCATTGAATATAGAGAAGGAAGTTTTTTCTGATCAACCATTCCTAAAAATAAAAATAAATGCTCTATTTTTTTCTTTTTTATCCTTTTTTCATAATATTCTCTTGCAGGACCATCTCCTGCAAAAACAAATTTTATGTTAGGTATTTTCTTTTCAACTCTTTTAGCCGAATCAATAATTAGATCGATATTTTTTTCTTTTACTAGTCTTCCTACATGGAAAGCTATTCTATTTTTTTCTAATCCTAACTCTTTTTTGATTTTTTTAGATTCAATATATTTGAATCGAGTAGTATTTATTCCATTAGGAAATACTTCAGATTTGATTGAATGTTTTTTTAATATATTTTGCATATACCCACTAGGAGTTGTAACTTTATCAAATAAGTTATAATACCATTTACAATATTTCCAAACAGCACTTTTAGTTAGTTCCCTAAGTGTTTTTTTATTGCTTATATAATGTGTTGCTTCAGAAACTCTTGTATGATATGTTGCAACACAAGGAACACCCATTGTTTTTGCTGCTAAGAAGCTTGCTATTCCCATTGTTGCAAGTGCATGTGAATGTACTATATTTATTTTTAATTTTTTAATTTTGGTAAAAGAAGTAAAAGGGAATAAAGCAATTTTATAATCTGGATATGGTTTGAATTCTTTACTAGTGTAATAAAAAACGTTTGGGTTTTTATTATTTTTTTTATCTTCTTTTGTCCCAGGACAAAATACATATACTTCGTGACCTTTTTTTTCAAATTCTTTTCTATAAGATTCAATAGCAAATACTACTCCATCTATATTTGGGAAATAAGTATCTGTAAAAAATGCTATTCTCATAGTAAGCTTAACCCCCATAAAATAATGATTATTGTAGTTATTAGAATAAATGGTAAGGATATTTTTGCAATTGCAATAATTGCATTAACTGTAGATATTAATTCAGAAGTATGCATTGTTCCAAATACATCTATTGTAAGTGGAACTTTAATCATATCTCCTTTAACTTCTTCAAGATTGTTTTCTGCTTCTTTTATCATAAGTTTTAGTGTTGGCATAATTTGTTCAATTTCTAAATCTGTTAATGGATTCAATACTCCTCGCACATTATTTATTTCATGAGTATCTGTTGTCATAATTTCGATTATTGCATTTTTATCTGTTATATATTTTGTAAGTTCTTTAATAAAATATTTTCTTGCTGAAGGTGTTATACCATTACTATCTAATAATGCCCAGATCATAGTTTTATTTGTTTTTAATATTGCAAGTTTTATTCCTGCTTTTCCAATATTTGAGATATTAATTTCTTTTTGAGATACTCCTATTTTTAATTTTTTAATTTGTTCCTTATTAGTAAGACAAGATTCAATTGATTTTATGAATTCATTATAAATTGGACTCCCTGATAATATGTAATCAATATCTCCAGTTTCTGCATTATGTTCATCAAATATTATTGCATTATTTGTAAATTGTTCAGCTTTATTAATTAAAGAAGTTCCTACACTATATTCAATATCTTCTGTTGTTTTAGGTGCTCTTGTTAAACCAATAAAGGAATTTCCTGAAAATTCAATGCAATGTGCAGTACAACTTTGATAAGTGGCTTTTTTTAGTTGTGCTTTAACTGGTTTCAATTCCATTTTTTTAATACTATCTTTTATTACAGCAGTTATTTTTGATAATTCGTTTGAAGAAACAGGATTAAAATCGTGTGTTGCAGTTCCATGGAATACAAATGTTTGTTTGTCTTTAAATTGATCAGCGATTAAATATGAAAATTCACTTCCTCCTAAATTACCAAAAGGTCCAAAATGGATATAGGGCACGATAAATAGAATATCTTGTTTTTTTCCTTTAAATCTTGCTACTCCTACCTGGGTTTCAACTGTTTGTCCTATATCTTCAAAAGTTTCCTCTAATCCTTTTGATTGATACATCCATTGTGATAAGAATAAATTAAATGCATCTGTACTTTTTATTCCAAATACTCTTTTCATAGGTGCATTAATGAATAAAAGGAAGATATATATTCCTCCAAAAAATATTCCCGCTGCAAAATAAATTTTAATTAAAATTCCTAATGGATCATTACCAGTATAGATATGTTCCCCAACAAGTAAAAACACACTATTTAGTACTAATTGAATTAATGCAAAAGTTATTGCTAATTTATTTAATCCAAAAACTGTGTTAAATATTAAATACCAAAATGCAAAAACTAATCCAAACCCTAATAAAATAACAATTAAATTTAAGGGTTCTGAGAATAATAATGAACCTGCATAGGATACAGAATAAATTATCATAGTAATAAAACATAAAAATAAAATTCTCCTAAAAACTAATTTTCTCTTTATTGCAAATATAATTAAAGCAGATATTAAAGTAGGTATTGCTAAAGAAAATAATCCATTTCCTAAAGCTGAAAAGATATCCTGTTTAGTATATATTTTTTCAGATAAAAAAGCAAATAATAATCCAAATATAAGACTAAGTATAATAGTAAATAAAAATATAGTTTTACTATTAGGTAATGAAATCAAATATTTAGTTAAATCAACTGCTTTTTTTGAACTCTCTTCTCCCATAATTACACTTCTTTGATATATACTATAAAATAATTTTTAAGATAGAGAATATAAAGGTTTGCTATATCAATAAATATATGGAAAAGATATGTCCTAAATGTGGAGTTTCAAATAAAAATACTGAATTTATTGGTGCGTTTTGTATTAATTGCACTAAAATAAATATAGAACCTCCAAATACATTAGATGTTTATATTTGCAAAGATTGCGGACTTTGCAGGATTAATAATAAATGGTCTCCATTTTCAATAGATTTAATAAAAGATGAAATTAAAAAACAAACAAAGGGAGAGTTTGAAGAGATTTTTTTGGATTGGGATAGAGAAAATCAAAATGCGACTATAAAATTTTTAATTTCAATTGAAGGCAATATTATAGAAGTAGAACGTGATATAATAATTAAAGTAAGAAATGATTTATGTAGGGATTGTTCTCGTCTTAGAGGAGGATATTATGAAGGTATAATCCAAGTTAGAGGGGATAATGAGAATAAGATTAAAAGAACTGTTACTAAACTTAAAAAGTTTATCGAAAAAGATAGTTTTATTACTAAAACTGTTGATTTAAAAGAAGGCGTAGACATTTATGTAGGACATAAACAAAAAGCTATTGAAATAATGGCAGATTTAGGATTTAAATTTGTAAGAAGTAGAACTTTGTCTGGAGTTAAAAAATCTGGACCTAAAAAAGGAATGCGGCAATATAGGGATACATTTTTAGTAAGAGTTTAATATTTTTTCTTTTTTGGTACTTTAGAGAATTTATAAAAAACATATATTAAAATGATAATTATTATCCCTAAACTTATTAGTAGTAATGTATCATCTAGTTCAATTAATGGTTTTTCTTCCGTTTCTCCTTCATTAGGTTCTTTTTCAGGTTCTTGAATTTTTTCAACAGTTATTTTTGAAGAAAATACACCTTTTGTATTTTCATCAACTATATTTAAAGTATAAGTTCCTAATTTTGTTATTTCAAATTCTTTTATTGTTTTTCCATATATAGTTGTTTTTTCAGTTTTTATTATTTCATTCTCATATTTGTAATACATACTGACTTTTGAATTTGCACTATTATTATTTTCATCTAAAACTTCTATTCTAGCTTCAATAATACTTTCATTTTTTGGTTGATCTAATGTAATTAGTATTGTATTTGCGAATATAGGTATGCTAAGTATACACATTAATAATAATAGTTTAAAACATTTCATATTGATTATTACTTTGGAAAGACTTAAATATGTTAACTACAATATTAATTACCAACTAAAGGAGGGAGAACACTATGAAAAAAGGACTTTTATTAACTGTAAAATCAAGAGTGGGATTAATTGCAGATCTATCTTTTATATTAGGGGGTGCCCATATTAATATTGAAGATATAAATGTAACAACAGTTGCGGATATGACTGTTATTAATTTGAAAGTTTCTAATGATAAAAAAGCATTAGAAATATTAGAGCACAATGGATATTCTCCTATAACTTATGATGGATTAATTTTAAGTTTAGATAACACTCCTGGTGCATTAGCAAATGTTTCTAAGATATTAGCTGAAAATAATATCAAAATAATTAGGATAGATATTATTGAAAAAAGTGATAAAAAAGCAATAGTTTCTTTTGAAGTCGATAAGATGAAAAAAGCACAGTCTGTCTTGAAAAATTATATTATTTAAGATCAATTTCTACTTCTTTTGTTTTTTTGTTTATTTTAGCATTTATTTTATTTAACTCCTTTTCTATTTCATCCCATTTTTTTTCTTCAATTTTTTTATTTATCCATTTTTTAAGTTTTTCTAATTCAGTATATTTTTCATAAATTTTATCTCCCATATTTTTGAATTCTTGTTCTTGTTCCTTCAATTTATCTAAGTGTTCTATCTGCATTTTTAATCTTGTTTTTAATTTTTTAATTGATTTTGATTCTTCTTCAGTTTCTTCTTTTGGAGTATAATAATATTTATCTATCACTTCATTTAATGTTTTAAATTCTGTATATCCTTCTAATTTCATTAGTGAGAATTCAATTACTTTATTTTCTTCGATTAATCCATGTGCTTGTGGGTTATCTACTATATTTTTAATCTCATTTAATATTTTTTCTTTTTCTTCTGTTGCTAATGAATTGCCTTGTTTTTTTTCATTGATATTAAGATTTTTTAATATTTGCTTTATATAAAAAGTTCCTAAAGGTAATTTAGATAAACAAACCGCAATAAATTTTTCATCTAATAATTCTTCTAATTCTTTTTTTGAGGGAATAAAAGGATAAGTTTTAGATTTAGGAAATATGTATGGTTTGTTTCTTCTTACTATCCTATCTTTCCAATCTTCTCTATGGTATGGTGAAATGATTTTATCATCTGTATCTAGAATGATAAAATTTCCATTTGAAAACATTTCAAAAACAAGTTTATATTTTTCCTCATTATTGCATTCAAGAACAAATACTCTATCTGTATTATGTTGATAAAAATTAGTGATTGTTGCGCCTTTAAGTCTCTTTCTTAAGAACATAGTAAAATTAGAAGGTCTTTCTGGTGCTTGTTCAATAAACTTAGTTAAATTCATTCTTTTTCCTAATTCTAAAATCAAATCTTCTTTTCCTATTTTAAATCTGAATAGATTATTTTCTAATTCATAAATTTTATTTATCTTTTTTCCAATAATTGTTTCTGTTTCTTTTAAGATTATTGAATATTCAAAACTTGTCATTTCTCTTTTATTTTCCATGATATATAAGTAATTAATAAACAAATATAAACATTTGTAGATAAAGTATACTTATGGAGAATACAGATCCCTTATCTTTTCTCAATTTGAAATTAGATCAAGATACAATTAATAAAGAAATAAAACAGACAATTGAAGAATATAATGGTTTGATAAATAGAGATACTGCTATAAAGTTAATTGCAAAGAAAAATGGATATTTAGTGTTAACAAAAACAAAAATTTCTGAAATTAAAAAAGGTATGCGAAGTGTTAGATTAGAAGCAGAAGTAATAACTTTTTTTCCTATTTATGAGAGAGAGGGTGAAAACGCATTTAAGTGTCAACGTATAATGCTTAAAGATGATACTGGGACAATACCTCTTGTTTTTTGGAATGAAGATATAGAGTTTTTAAAAAATCTTAGTTTAGGAGATAAAATAGAAGTTATAGATGCATATGAAAATAATGGGGAATTAATTTATGCATATAGAACTAAGATTAATATGATTGATAAAAAAGAGGCTACTCCTTTAAATGAGTTAAAAGAGGGAGTTTGTTCTATAAAAGGAAGAATTGTAGAGATATTTCCAGAATATCCATATAAGAAAAATGGGGAAAACAAAAAAATGGCTTCATTTAAATTAATGCAAGGAAAAGAACAAGTAAGAGTTATTGTTTGGGAAAAATTAGAGGAATTTAGGAATCTTAATGAAGGAGATATAATACGAATTGAATCTGGATGGTTCAAAAATGGAGAAGTTCATGTTAATGAACAAGCGAGACTAATAATTTTAGAAAAAGTACAGCGACCTAACAGCATTAAAGGTAAAATAACGGATATACGTTTTCAAAATGAAGAATTAGTTATTTTAATTGAAGATAAATTATTATTTTTTAAAGATGATCAAATATTAAATGTCTTAGATATTTCTAAATCCTATAAGGATATTGATTTAGAGACTATTTTAAAATTAAAGCAAGACGCTCTTTTAGATAAAGAGTTTTATTTTGATATTATTAAACAAGGAGATAAAGAATACGGAGAACTTGTTAAATAAGTATTTGAAAGTTATTAGTAAGCTTTTTAAAGAGTTATACTAACAATAATTACACTAAACGTTTAGGTCTATTTCAATTTTTATTGAAGAGGCTTTGTATATTTAATTACGTTTACATGCTCCGGTGGTGTAGACCTTTTATGTAAAGTACCAAAATTTACATTTAAGGATACAATGGTTAGCATTCAGGACTGTCACTCCTGCGACTCGGGTTCAAACGGTTCTGCTGGTTCAGAATTTTGCCAGCAAATCTGATAATCCCGGCCGGGGCGCTTTATTTTTTCCTTTTTCTAGTTGTTTTTTTTCCTTTTTTTGAAGAAGTTTTCTTTGTTGATTTTTTTGTATTTGGTTTTTTACTCGCAGTTTTTTTAATATTTGTTTTTTTTGCTCCTTTTAATTTTTTAGTTGTTTTTTTTGCTTTTGTTGATATGTTTTTTGTTTTAGATTTAGTTTTTTTGGAGAGTTTTTTTCTATTTTCAATTATTTTTTTTGTTTTTGCTTTTATGTCTTTTACAGTATCTGTGTTTGGTTTAGTTGTTTGATTAATTATTAATGAGGATTTAATAGATACTTTTTTTGGATTTGATGATTCATTTTCTATAGTTCTTTCACTAAAGAAATTATTTTTTTTCATCCATCCTGGTTCTTTATCGTCTTCAGTACTAAATGCATTTGCCCAATCTTCTGGTTTTGGATCTGTATTATTTCTTGGGGCTATATAAAGCACTGCTCCAAATATAACTAATGCTATAGCGATTAATCCAACCACTAAGGGTATAAGATCTCCTGCATTTAAATCTCCATCTGAAATAGAAGCAGTTGTTAAATCTTGAGTAATTATTTTTGCTACTTCAACAGAATATTCTTCTTCACCAAAATCTATGAATTTAAAAGAATAAATACCATTTTCTTGAGGTGTGATTCTTGCTACTCCTCGTTCATCTGTTGTTATTTCAACTTCTTTTTCAGAAGGTGTTAAAACAGAAATTGTAATATAAGGCAATGCTTCATTATCTTCAGTTATTGCAGTTATTAACATTTCATCTCCGATTCTTCCGATTGAAGGGATAATTAAAGATGCATTTTTAAAATGTGTTTCAACATATGGTTTTCCTAAATTTTCAAATTTTTCTAATTCATATTTTCCTTTAAATGAGATGGTCATTTTTATTTCTTCATTTGCTTTTAAGTTTGTGAATTCCCATTTTAATCTTCCTTCTTTTTCTTCTGTTTCTGGATATATAGTATAGTCAATATTTTCTGGTAAATAATCTAATCTTTCTTTTATTTCTACTGAACTTTTAGGTATTTCATTGTTTTTTATTAAAATAGATAAATTAGTAGTAAATGCTTCTACTTGTACATCTCGTATTAAATCTATTTTATCTTCGGATGTTATCTCCATAATTCGTAATATTTCTAAACCATTTTCAGTTCCATAAATAATTTCATATGTATTTTGTGCAAAAATAGTCATAATACATACAAGCACCAACACAAAAGCTATTTTTTTCAAAACTCTCACCCCTCCAAATATATGTTATAATTTATGTGCTTATCTATTTTAAAGCTTTCGTTCTTTATGGCAGTATATGATTTTTACACCTTGGAAAGATATTTAAACTTACACCCATAAATAATTCTTATGAAGGCGTTTGCATTTACATTTGATTCATTTGTAGCTTTTATTCTTACAATCACATTACTATACGGGTTATTTATTTTTGTTTCAGTTCCTAGAGGATATTATCAGGAATTTGAACAAACATATATATTGTCAAAAGATACTGCAACAATGTTAAGATATGCAGAAGATTCTACAGGGGAGACATATATGGATAAAATTGCAGAAGCATTTGTAGATGATGGAACTCCTCCAGAAGCAGATGCGATCTGTGATGCTATAAGAGAAAATATTCCAAAACAATACGGATTTGTATTACAGTATTATGATACAACTTCTAATACCTGGGAAGATATGGGAACTAATTGTAATTCTGAAAGTGAGTATGGAGGATATACTTGTGAAGATTATAGAAAAGCAAAAGCATCAGCCCCAATTATTTTAACAGCATATTCTGTTAATCCAGATACAACAACAATGCAATTTGGATATATACAATGTGATGGTGAACATACTCCATGTGGAGAACCTGGTTCTTATTTTGAACCTGGAGATTTAGAAGTTCAATTATTAAGATTAATAGTTTGTATTTAGGTGTTTAAATGAATAATAAAAAAGGATTTGTATTTACAGCAGTGGTTGTACTTATATTATTAATATTAGTTTTAGCTGTTTCATATTATGTTCAAACAATAAATGAAAGAGAACAACGAGCAGAAGAAAAATTTAAATTTATTGCAATGGGGCAAATTTTTGATATGGTTAGTGAAGAAGAAATTGGAGATTTTGCTGAAATGTCATCTTTTTATGCATTATATTCATTAAATGATCATATAATAAATAAAACCAGGCCCTTAAAACAGTTAGGAACAGCAACAGAAACAGATGGAAATAAAGCTACAAAATATGTTAATATGTCAATTTATTCTTTAATGACAGAAGGTAATGTTCCAGTATCATATTTTTCAGATCCTGCAGGGGGAAATCATATTTATGGGTCTAATGAAATGGAAAAATATACTTTTACAGAATGGGGAGATAAAATAAATCAAATATGTGCTCAATTAGGTTATGTTTGTAATATTTCAGATATAAGAAATTTTACATTTAAACAAATTGATCCTTGGAATGTTAATATTTATTTTGAAGCAACAACAAATGTTGAAAGTAATGATGGAAGATTTAATAGAACTCAAGATATTGCAGTCAATAGAACGTTTTCAATTGAAGGATTTAATGATGCAGCAGTATCAATTTTAATTAAAGACGAATCTGGAAATGAGACAGCAAAGAGGCAAATATTCAAATATAAAGGTTCTGAATTAGATCATCCTAATGTTGAGGATATTGATATTGAGCTTATAAGTGATGATGCAGAAAGAGGAAAAGGATTTTTTTATGGACCAATTGTTGATTTTACTGAAATTGTAGAGAGAACTGGACCAATTATTACAAATATTTCAACAAATTCTAAATCTCCAAAATATCTTTTATCTTCAAAAGCGTCTGATTGGATTGATTTAACAGATGAACAAAAAAATACGATATTAAATTCTTATGGGGGTTTTATAGTCACAAATGTGGTTAACACTTGTACTGAATATAATGTTAGTGCTACAAATTCTGGATCATTTATAATTACTATGTGTGAAGGAAAACCAGGACAAACTGATATTAATATAGATTTAAGATGCGAAGTAACTTGTTCATATCAAGATTGTGATGCGACATTATGCCCATTTGATTGTTATGAAGGGTTAACAGATTGTAGTTGGGATTCTGAATTAAATACTACGTCTTCTACTGTTCCAATTGTTTATCATTGTGATATAAGTAATCCTTCTGATTATGAAAATATATTTGATATTTTTAAAACAAAATATTCGGTACAATATAATTCAATTTGTAATTCAGGAAGCGTGTCTCTTCCTCCGGGTTTAGGAACTGGGACAATAACACATAATGTTTCAAAACCTTATTTGATGTATGATACTGGTTCTTCATTTTCCTTGGGTGATGTTGAAAAACCAAGTAATTACAATGGGAGTGATGAGATTTATGGGGAGTTATCAGATAGACAGTTTGTATTAATAAATAATGAAAATGACCATGATGTTTCAGCTTCAGATTCATTTAATGGATTTCACGAATTATGGAATTTAGATGATTTAAGAGAAATGGTTATGTGTGGTGCGTATATTGAAACAAATAAAAGTGATGTTTCCGGACCTTCATTTTTCCAAAGAATGGTAGAATCTCCATGGACATTAGATAGTGATAATTTTGGTTTAGAAACATTTTTAGTAGGTCCATATGCAGGAGGATATCACAATGAAGATAAAGATGAGTTATGTCAATTAGATAGAAATTTTGCACGTGATAAATCAGCAGATCATATGATTAAAGGAATGCCTGGGTGTAATTCATTTGATATGACAACTACATATATGGATTCAGATGATCCAGTAACAGAGTTTGGGATAGGGCATTTTACAATAACTGATGATATAATGGGACAATATGGATTAGAGAGAATTACTTGTGTAGAAGATAATGGAGCAAGGTGTGAATAATATGAAAAAAGGACAATCAGCAATAGAAACAATAACAATTTTAGGATTTATTATCCTATTTTCCATTCCCTTATTAGTTTTATTAACTTCTTTAAATAAAGAAGATCCAATTATATTACAAGCAAAAAGTTCAACACAACAATTAGCAGATACAGCAAATTCAGTATATATTCAAGGTAAAGGTTCTTCGCAAATTATATCAATAGCAATACCTCAAAAATTAAAAAATATAACATTTGAAAATACGCCAAATGAGGAAAGTGAAATAATATTTAGATTAGAATTAGATGCAGGAGCTTTAGATATTGTAAGTACATCGATAGCTCCAATATATACTGATTCAAATATAACAGGTTCCGAAGGTTTTAATCAAGGAATTCAAAAGGTGAAAGTAGAATATGATGGAAATTATATCAAATTTAGCAACATCCAATAAAAAAGGACAAGCAGCACTAGAGTTTTACATATACGCAGGTGCATTCATATTTTTCTTAGGATTAATCGCATTAATTTTTATGAATACTTCATTAAATGATGCAGATAGAAAAGAAGCAGAGTTAGCATATGAAGTAGGGGGCCAATATGCAGATATGGTAAATTTTGCATTAGTAGCAGGTGATGGTTTTGTAGGAAAATTTTATGTTCCAAAAACAATTAATAATAGGCCATATGATGTTTATTTTGGGAATATGACGACAGGTGAAACTACTGGATTTGTTACTATTTCAGTAAATGGTACAAAAAGAATGAATTCTTATTCCTATCCTCTAAATACAAAAAATATTTCGGGTGAATTGGAAATAGAGCCTGCAAATATAGACGAGATAGTTTTAAATAATTTAAATGGAACAATACATATTGTGGTGGATTAAGATGTTTAAATTTAAAAAATTAGAAAAAAATAAAACTAAAAAAGGACAATATTTTTCCTTTGATGCAATTACTGCAGTTATTATTTTTATGATTACAATGAGTTTAATTGTTACTTATTGGTTTACAATTCAAGGAGTTATGACTACAAATGAGTCAGATGCATATAGAACAGCAATACGAATTTCAGATACGTTAGTTTCAACACCAAGTACTTCAGATGGTCCAGATGGAGATAATTGGATACATCATTTTAATACTGGGGATTTAGATAACATTTATATTGCAGGTTTTGCAACTCAAAATAATTCGCAAATACTAGATGAATGGATTATTAGTGATTTATCTGAATCTGTAGGTAATGTAGATGAAGGTACTTTAGAAACAGGCAAATATAATAATTTAACAACTGTTTTAAGAACAGGATATGATGTTAATATTAAAGTATATAAAGATGGTGCTTTTGACGGTGGGGATATAACTTATGATCCAACGTATGATATTGGTTTAAATAATTACACAAATGCAAATAAAACAGTTACCACATATAATAGAATTATTGTTTTAAATACGACTTCTGGAGATTTAATTAGAGGAAATTTACAAGTTAATCTTTGGATAGATTAGATTTATGTTCTTCTCTTGTTATCCATCCATTTCTTTTAAAATAATAAAAACACAATTCACAAATGCTTTTTTGAGTGTTCTTATGTTTAAAAAATCTATATAATTTAGTATATAATCCCTCATATCCTTTTTCTCTTAATTTTGAACGTGTTAATACACCATATTGTTTATAAAAGTTAAATGCTTCTTGTATTAATTCCTCTTTTAATGGTTTACTATTTTTAAGTCTCATAAATAGTTCTACTGGGTTTTCAGCATTTATATCTATTTTTTGTTCTTTTGCTTTTTCACATGCTATTTTTATTGCTAGTTCTAAATTTTGAATATTTCTTTCAAAATGTGTCATATTTGTGAAATAAAATAAACTTTCAACTAAATAGAATTTATGTTTTAATATTTTTTTTAATTTTACATCTTTTTTTCCAGTATATGTATCTAACACATATTCTAATTTTTTAATTGTTTCTTTTAAAGTTGAATAATGCCATTTACCTTTAGTAATTTCAAAGTAATCTGTCATTTGTTGTGGTTTAATCATAATATATTATTGGATTTTGTTATTTATAAAAGTTTGTTTTAATATTATTTTATGTTTTTGGTTTTATATTATAAAAGTTAGGTTTCCACCCTATTCTTTTTTTACTTAACATTTTTTCAATAGCTATTCTCAAAATTACAGCTTTTGGTAATTCTTCTTTTTGATTTCCATATATAAGGATACTTCTAACTAATTTTTTATCTTTTTTAATTTCAATTGTATTTAACATATCTTTACTTTCAAGATCTTTGAGTATAGATAATATCCGTTTAAATGAATAAGGAGCCCTTATTTTTTTAGAATACATAAAAAATAAAAAAAGAACCTAGAATTATTCTAGGAAATCTTTTGCTGTTGGTGGTTCGGGTTTTTCACCTTTTCTTTTTCTAATCTCTGATACTATTTGATTTTGTAATCCTTTTGGTACTTGTTCATAACCCGCATATTCTTGATACCAAATAGCTTTCCCTTGTGTTGTTCCTCTTATATCATTTGAGAATCCAAATAATTCAGATACTGGAACTTTCATTGTAACAGAAGATATTTCTCCTTCTTGTTCCATGTTTATTAATTGTCCTCTTTTACCTTGTATTAATGTAATTACTGCGTTTGCATATTCATGTGGGACTTGTACTAAGATTTTTTGTTTTGGTTCTTGTAGTGCAACTCCTGCTGAAAGCATACATGCATATATTGGTTTTCTTACTGTTGGCAATAATTGTGCAGGTCCTCTATGTACTGGATCTTCATGGATTGTTCCATCTAAGAGTTTAACTTTAACTCCTACTGCTTTTTCATGTGCTAAAGGTCCTTTACTCATTGCTTCTTCAAATCCTTGAATAACTAATTCCATTATTTCATTTAAATATTGTACACCTACTGAATCATCAACTAGGATATTGTGTCCATGTACATAAGTTACTCTTTTTGCTTCATCTCTTTCCATGCCCATTTCAATCATTTTTTCAATTGCTGTTTTTCCTTTTGGTTTTCCTTGATGTATTTCTTCGTTTTCAATTGCTTCAACAATTTTTTCATCTAATGGTTCAACACTAAATGATAATTTAGTATGTTTATTTGGTGATTTACCTTCAATTGGGCCAAATCCTGCTGATAGAGATTCTCTATATACAACAATTGGTGGACTTGTAATTATTGGTAATTTCTTTTCATTTCTAATTTTATATTCAATAATCTCTAAATGTAGTTCTCCCATTCCAGAAATTAAATGTTCTCCTGTTTCTTGATTAATAGTTACTTTTAAAGTTGGATCTTCTTTTGATAAAGATCTTAGAACTTGTATTAATCTTGCTAAATCTTTACTATCTTTAGCTTCAATAGATTTTGTAATAACTGGTTCTGAATAATGTTTTATTTGTTCAAAAGGTTCTATTTCTCCTTCTGAAATTGTTTCTCCTACATAAACATCTTTTAATCCAACAATACCTACAATATTACCTGCAATACTTTCTTCGCACATGACTCTATCTTTTGCCATGTAAATTCCAATTTGTTGAACTTTTTCTGTTTTTAATTTTGAAGCTAAAAATAATTCTTTACTTTTTGTTACTTTTCCTGAAAATAATCTAGTTAATGCTACTTCTCCTGCATGTGGATCATTTACTACTCCAAAAATTACTCCTACTGTTCTTCCATTTGAATCGCAATTTTTCATGCTTTTTCCAACTTCTGATTCTAAATCTCCTTTCCATATTTGAGGGATTCTGTATTTTTGAGCAAATGAAGGGTTTGGTAAATGTTCTATAACCATACCAAGCATAACTTCATCAACTGGGGATTTTTTAACTAATTCTGCATCATTTCCACTTGAACATAAATCAATAATATCTTTAAATCCAATATTTGATTTTTTCATTGAATTTATTGAAACGGCCCATTTTAAGAATGCTGATCCAAAACAAATATTTCCTTTTTCTACTCCAATATACCAATCTTTTTTATATTCTGGAGGTCCATATTTGTCTATTAATGTGTTTACTCCATTTATTACTTTTATTAATTTATCTTGCATTGCTTCTGGAGTTAATTTTAATTCTTTAATTAATCTATCAACTTTATTTACAAATACTGTTGGTTTTGCTCTTTCTTTCATAGCTTGTCTTAAAACTGTTTCTGTTTGAGGCATAATTCCTTCAACTGCGTCAATAACTAATACAATTCCATCAACTGCTCTTAATGCTCTTGTAACGTGACCACCAAAATCTACGTGTCCTGGTGTGTCAATTAAATTAACTAAATAATTTGAATCTTCATATGTAAAAGCTAGTGAGACATTTGCTGAATTAATAGTAATTCCTCTTGCTTGTTCTTGTTCATCAAAATCCATCACTCTTTGTTCTCCTGCAGTATCTTTGTTAATTAAACCTGCTCTTGCAACTAATGAATCTGTCATAGTTGTTTTACCATGATCTACGTGTGCAACAATTGCGATATTTCTAACATTTTCAACATTTTTCATAATTTTCTGAACTTCTTCTACAATAAACTCTTTTCTAGCCATATTTTTCAACTCCTATAATTTAATTTAAAGTTAAATTTAAGTTTAACTTTTAAAATAAGTGAATATTTTATTATAACAAGATATTTAAAAGGTTTTCCTTCTGATTATTTGAATAGATTCTTTTGTTTATTTGAACAAATTTATAGTTAAGTTAATTTTAATTTTGTATGAACTCCTGCTACTATTTTACCAGGATATATAGTAATTCCTTTGTTTGTTATTGTCATATTAACTATTTTTTTATTAATATGTGTACCTCTCATTTTTACGACTTCAATTGCACTATTTCTATTTCCATCGTCATGAATAACACTGTAAATTGCGATTATCCCATCTGATAAAAATGAAACAGCTTCTTGTCCTTTAGACATTGCTACAACTCCCATATGTGTAGGAATTGGAACTTCTCTTATTAAAAATGAAGTTATATCTTTAGATTCTAAATATCTAAATAATTGTTCCATATAAATTCTGAATCTATTTTCTTCTCCACTAAATGCAGAAGCAATTGAAGTTAGAGAATCAACCATGACTGCTTCTGGTTCAAAATCTTCTGGAAAAAACATAGGTTCGACATCAATTAATAGTTCTTTTTTAGCTGCACTTAATAATGCTTCAACACTTCTTGCAATATCTAAAGCATCAAATCGTTTTATTTTTAACGTACCTTTTTTAATAAATGGTTCAATATCCCAACCAAATGATTTCATATGCTCCTTTAATCTATCTTCTGGTTCTTCGAAAGACATGTATAATACTTTTTTTCCTTGTTTGCATAAATTATACATGGATTGTAAACAAAAAATAGTTTTTCCAGATCCAGGTCCGCCTTCAACTAATACTGCAAAACCTTTTGGAATTCCGCCTTCAATTAATTTTTCAAAACCTTCAACTCCTACGTGAATTCTGTCTCCGCCATCACCATTAGATTTTTTAGGTTTTTTAAGATCTTTTTTTGGATTATTTAATTTTTTAATTATTTTACTAGGTTTTTTACTTTTTTTCATAAAAAACTTACAAAAGTAAGCTTTTTATATCTTGTTCTTAAGTTTAAACGAACAAAAGCTTTTAAATTGCAAATAAATTAATATATTTATGATATATGAGTCAAAAATTTTACAAGATGAACTTTTATATGTTGAAAAGGATAATGAGATATATTCATCTATTTTTTTAACAAATAATATTAACATAAATTTAGAACCTATATTTAATGAGTTTAAGAGAATTGATAGACTCATTTTAAACAAATGTAAATTTTATCATGAAGAGTTTAATAAATACTCAAGAGAATATCAAAAAATAAATAATAAATTAACTCGAAATGCAAGAGATTATGAACAAAAAGCAAATGAAGCTTTTTCTAAATTTAAATTTTATCGGGAGATGTTAACTAAGTTTAGACAAGATTTTTTAGAAATTAAAAATTCTGAAAATTTTAATAATGATGAAAAAACAATCGCCTTTTCTACTTTATATTTATCTTGTGATCAGATTGAACAAACGATATATGCAATAGAATGGAAAAAAGATTTAATTGAAAATCGTATTTCTTATTACCCACTAGGTTCATTTGATTCTAATATTAATTCTATGGTTAAAATTAAAAAAAATTTAGAAACCGCATTAGAAGTAACAAAAATGTATATACATACAATTGAAGAAGAATTTGAAGATGTTGAGAACTATAAAAAAGTATTAGAAAATTATAAAAAATTAGAAGAAGCCTTAAGTTTAGAATTAACTAACTGTAAGTTAGGGAAACAAATAGATATTTCTACTATTTTAAATTTAGAAGAAATTGCATCAAATTCACTTAATAAATATTTAGGAGCTATAAAAAAGAAATCAGATAATAAACAGTATTATGAAGAAAATCCATTTATTAAAGATATTATTTATTTTTTTAATGAAGATAAACCATGGATTTTAGATTCGGTAATGGTTGCCTCCTCTATAGCGTTAAGTATAGCTACAAAAGGTGCTGCTTCTAAAACAGTAGTAGTTTCTTTAGGTATTCTAAAAGCAGCAACAACAGGATATTTTATAGGTACTGGACTAACAGATTTAGCTTATGAGTATTATACTGATACTGCAACTCCCTATAGTATTATTAAAAATACATCTAGGGTATTAATCCCTGCTGCATCATTTCTTAAAACTCCTTCACTAACTTCTAATATAGGGGCAGTAACTTCCCCTAATATTTGGTTTAAACAAATAGGTGTTCTTTCTGATTCTCCTATGGGTGAAGTATTAATTAATGCTTCTATGGTTGGATCTGTTGGTATGCAAGCAGGAGTTTTAATTGATACTGGAGATATCATTATTGATGCACAACAAATAGGATGGACTACTCAAGATGTTCAAAAACTTATTTCAAATGGTGTTTTAATTGGGATGTCTTTAATTCCATATGTAGAAAAATATATAAGAAATCAACCACAATATTCAAATCATACTGAAGAATTTTATGTTAAAATAACTTCTAAAAATTTAAGTAATATGAATATTAATTTTGATGGCCAGGAAAATATCACTATTCATTTTTTAAATCAACAAGGAGTTGCAATTTCTGATCTTTATATTAAAAATGTTTTTGAGGATAAAATTATCTTAAGTCAAAGTACTAGAGAATTAGGAGAATTTTCTATCGAACTTAATAAAAAAGATTTTTTATCTTCTTTAAATTTACTTAATGAATATAATATTTTATTTGATGGGGATGTAGGTGACTTATTACTTAATTATTCAAGAGTTTCTAAAGATTATTCACTTTCACAATTTATTGAGATTTTAGTTAAAAATAATCTTCCTGTAAATGTTGGGGGATTACTTTTAAGCGAAGAATTTAATATTCCATTTAATGAGTTAAGTAATACTTCAGAATTCTATAAAGTTTTTGGTAAAATGAATAAATCTGATTTATTTGATGCAGATTATGTTAGAATGGAAGGTACAAATCCAGTATTTTATGTAACTCTTCCAAATGGAGATCAATTTTTCTTAAAATTTGATGATTCTTATGTAGATAATTTTTGTTTAGGGTTGGCAGAGATGTGCGGTTTACCTAATTATGCAGTATTAACAGATCAAACCCAAACATTTGCGTTTATGCAACAAGCAGAAGGAACTACTCTTAAAAAGTGTTTAACAGATAGGAGAATTCCTACTTCTGATGGAGAATATATATTAATGGAAGATTTTTTAAAAAATGATAAACTTAGGGAATCTTTTAATCGTAATTTAGGAAAGGTTTTTGCCTTTGAAAAATTTATAGAATTATCAGATAATCATTCAGGAAATTATTTGGTTTATATTCAAGGAGATGAATGTATTATTGAAAGAATTGATTATGATGGTGCGTTTGTTAGTGAGACGCATATATCTGAATTTTTATTTAATTTTAATGAATTTAATGAAATTTATAAATCTAATTTACTAGATTATCAATTAATTCAAGAAGGGTTTGAGGAACAATGGACTTTTTTTCAAGATTCTCGAACAGAGATAATTGAGTATTCCAAAGTTTTAGAGAGTAATAAAGAAATGCAAAATTATTTAGATCGCAGTTTAAATCCTTCAACAAATCAAGGAGTTAAAAATGATATTTTAAGAAAATTAAAATTAAGTTGGAGAGATAGTTGGGATGAATTTTCATTAAATTGGGATGGAACAAAAAGAGAATGGGAATGAATGATATACAAAATATTATAAAGGAAAAAGAGGTAATAGTACTATGGTAACAATTCAAGCGGAAGAAAATATTAATAAAGTTAAATCAGATATTTCAGAATTAATTAGAGTTTCAAATGTTTTTTCTAGAATAAATTTATTTTCTTCCAAAAATAGAGAAAATTTAACTTTAGCCCAAGGCAAATTAATAGATATGGAGGAGTGGTATTTTAATTCAAATTTACCCGCCTCATCAAAAATAGTAACAGAGGAGTCTATTTTACCGCAAGAAGTTAATAACACAGAAGAAATACTTAACAAGTTTTTTTCAATTATTAATATGAAATATGTTCTTCATAATGCAGATAAAATTTATATAGATAAAAATATGGTTTATATTCCTGATAAGGGTTTTCAAGGAATTTCATTTTTGTTAGCTGAGAATAAAGATATTTGGAGATTGGCAACACCTATTTTTAAAAAATTATTAAAAGATGAAATTATTAATTTTGATAATTTTTCTGAAGAAGAATTAGCAGCCTCTTTGATAGTAATAAATATCTCTTCGTTTGGTTTATCTAAACTAGCATCCAATATATCTATTAATTCTGAAATGGCAGACAAATTAATGAATTCAAAAAAATTAGAAAAAACATTAGCATATGTATATTCTTTACAATTTGAGATTTTAGAAAAGTTTGTTGAATATGTGGGATAACACTACATTTTTATTTCTTATCTTCCTTGTATTCACATGATAAATGCTAAAATTAATAATATTCTTAAAAAAGCGCTTAAAAAAATAGAGCCTTCAAAGACAGAAATTAAAACAGATAATAAGATTTTAGAAGAAGTTTTTGACTTATTAAAAAATGCTACTCCTTCTAATATCAAAGTAGTATTAGTAGGAAGTGTAGCAAAAGGAACACAATTAAAAAATAAAAAAGATTTTGATGTTTTTCTATTATTTCCTAAAAAATATTCAAAAAAAGAATTGGAAGAATTAGGATTTAAATATGCTAAAAAAGCATTTGCAAAATACAAATACAGAAAAGCATATGCTGAACACCCATATCTAAAAGTTATTTATAAAGGATATGATATTGATGTTGTTCCTGCTTATAAAATTAAAGATATCAAAGATAGGGGAACAGCAGTTGATAGATCTCCTTTACATTCTGAATATATTAACTCACATTTAAGTTTGAAACAAAAGAATGACGTTAGACTTTTAAAACAATTTATGAAAAGTCAGAATATTTATGGGGCAGAAATAAGAATAGAAGGATTTTCAGGATATTTATGTGAATTATTGATAGTTAAATATGGTTCAATTGTGAATTTATTTAATGAAGTTAAAGAGTGGGATATACCTGTAAAAATGGATATTGAAAACTATCATAAACAGGATATAACCAAAAAATTTCCTAGTGCTCCATTAATAGTTATTGATCCAGTTGATAAAGAAAGAAATGTTTCGGCAGTTGTTTCTTCAACTTCACTTAGTATTTTTATATTTACTTCAAGACAATTTTTAGAAAAACCAAGTTTACAATTCTTTTTTAAAAAGAGAAAAAAGGTTAATACTAACCAGTTGAAAAAAATAATAGAAACAAGACAAACAGATATTTTAGTTATTAAATTCAAAGCACCTGATCTAGTTGAAGATACATTATGGCCTCAATTAAGAAAAACATCTGTTGCATTAAAAAAATATTTTAGAAAACAAGGATTTGAAAAATTTGGATATTATTATTGGTCAGATGAAAAAGAATGTATAATAATGTTTGAATTTTTAATATCAAAATTACCAGGAATTGTTAAATGTATGGGTCCAAGAATAACACAATCTCAACATGTAGATCAATTTATTAAATCTCATAAAAAAGCACTAGATATTCATATTGAACATGATTATATTTGCGCTATTGAAAAAAGACAAATATGTACTGTTAAAGATGCGTTTAAACAAGCTTTAAAGTCAAGAATTGGTATTCCTAAGACGTTTTTGCCTTTGATTAAAAAGGCTAAATTATTATCTAAAAAGAGTTTAATAAATAAAAAATACAAAGAAATAGCAATTGAGTATTTTACACGCACAATTGACTAATCTTTTTTACAATTTCCAAATTTAGCAACGCATTCAGGATAATTATCTCTTTTATCACAAGGACATTCTTGTATAGGATATGGTTGATAATAAATAGTTCTTATCATTCCATTTTCAATTTTTAAAGTGTATGGATTTTTTCTACTACTTATTGTCCGTTCTCTTACTCTTGGGCAATCATCTGGTATTTTTTTTACTTGTTTTGGTATTGGCATATGATCATCTCCTTAAAATATTTAGATAGTTATCATTAACTAATAAAAGTATTTAATTCTTTGTGTTTTATTGTGTTTTTATTTTTTTTATTTTCAATATGTGTTTTTCTTATTTTTTGTCTGCTATTTTGCCTATCCAAATTGTTATTAGGACAGCTACAATTGTAATTAAAATTGCATATGCAAACATTGCACCTAATTGATCTGCGCTTCCTAAGAATTGTTTAAATAATTCTTTAATAGCATCATTCCATGCTAATGCGGCTACTAGTCCGAATGCAGCTGTTATTAATGCAGCTATTTTTTCAATAACTTGTTTACCAATTTTCATAAAATCACCAAAAATTTAATGTCTACACACTTTATATTCCTTTTTGAGTTTATATTAGTAATATGTTATCAAAAATAGAAATTTTAAGAACGAATTCTAATCTTGTTGATGATGTTATATTTTCTAATGCAAATAAACAAAAAAAAGAAATAGCAGAAATATTAAGTGAACAACCAATAGTTAAAAAAGAATTAGGTGATAGAAAGATAACAGAATATGATTTAAGAGAATATTTTAATAATGTCTTTTTTAAAAATCACAAAGATTTAGATTCATCTATAATATCCTTACTTATTAAACGATATAATTGGAGAGGTAAAAATAAATTTATAATTGGATTAATTAAAAAATATCCTGGGGCTTCATATGAAAAATATGCCGAGTGTATTAATGATGAATTTAAGGATGAAATACTTAAAGTCACAGCAGATCAAGTTAGAGATTATATAACTAGGAGGATTTATACTAAACATCCAAAATTAAAAGAATTAAGGATTAAGAAAAGAAAATTATCTTTAGGATTGTATGTATTCAAAGGAAAAGAGAAAGAGATATTAGAAATTTTAAAAAGTAATTTGAGTTTAAAATGGGAAGAATTAGCAGACAAAGTAAATAAAAAATTTCCTACTGAACCAGTAAAACTTACTGCAGATAAATTAAAGGATTATTGTCATATAAACATTTTTTCAGAAAATCTTAACTTAAAAAAACAAAGAAAGAAAAAAAATAGAGAAAGATTAGGGTATGTATGGACAGAAGAAAAAAGAAAATATTTGTTAAGTATATTACGTGAGTATCCGACTTTAATTTATTCAGGAATAGTTAAAAAAATGAATAGTAATTTTAAAGAAGGAAGAAAATTAGATAAACGAGCTTTAGCATTTTATTTATCTAATCATATATATAGAGAAGAAATAGAATCTAACGGACAAATTGTCAAATTAAATAGAAAATTATTAAAAAGACAAATACAATGGAAAGGAGAAATTCATGATTTTTTAAAAAACCTGTTAAAAGTTAACGAAAATTCAAGAACTCAAAAAGTAAATAATTTTAATGAAATTTTAGATATTTTAAAAGATGAATTTCCAGAATATGAACCTAATTTTACAGGATATAAATTAAGAGAATATATACATAGAAAGTTTCCTGAACATATAGATAGATTACGATTACAATTTGAGTTAACAGAGGAATATATTGAATTTTGGTTTAATGTTGTAGGAGTTAATCCTAATATTACTGCTAAAAGTTTACTTGAAAAGACAAAAAAGAAATTTTCAAATCCATATTGTCAAAAACCTCCGGCTCTTTGTACTATTGAACAGTATCTTAAAGGTATAAAAGAATCAATTAGTATTCCAAATACTTTAAAAGAAAAAAGAGATATTTTAGAATCAGTATCTAGGGAAAAAAAGAGCAAAAAGAGAACGGCAAAAAGCCGTTTATATAGCGCGTGTTTAAGGTAGGAGGCGTTTGACCACAACAACTATGAAAATGCAATTGAATCAATTTCAATAATCTCTGAATTATCTTCATCTAATTCAACAAATATTTTTTCTAATTCATTTTCTTCTAAATCTGTACTTAAGATTGTTTCATCTCCAAATACATCTATTTTTGTTGATAAATGTAATTTTTCAAGTTTTGTAATTATCCAAGCTATTTCTTCAAAACCCATTCCATTTACGTTTATTCTCATATTTATCACCTTCTTCAAGTTCTACTAAGGATAGCGAAATTAAGCCTTTTAAATAAGGCCAAAGAGAGTACGTTTCCGGGTTTTTACTTCTGAAAAACAGATAGTTAATTTGGACCTTTTAAAAATGTTCTTAGTTCTTCAACATCTTTTTTATCATCAAAACTAACTAAACTTGCTGCCCTTTCTAATTTTTCTTGAATTCTGACTGCATTTCCACTTATTAGAGGTTCATTTAAGTACATAATGCTATTTGAAACAACCATTCGTTTACTTGAAATTCCTACTGAACTTAATTTACTTGCTGCATTATCTAATCCTTGCCAATGTGTTACTGCACAATATAATTCTACGGCATTTTTAGGAGGATTTTCAAATTCGTTTGTAAAAGGTAAAAATCTAACACCTACCTCATTTCTTAAATGTGTGATTGCATCCATATTTGTTCCTCCTGATGCTACCATATCATCAACAAAACAAATTGCATCAAAACATTCTATTTGTTCCTTTGTAATATCACTTTTAATTTCAGTTATTTCAACAACTCCTTGATTTTCATCTGTTCCTCTAGATTTATTTAAATTTAATTCTCCCATATAACTAGCTCCAGAATCAGGAGAAATAAAAAGTACATTATGATATCCTTTTTGTTTTGCTAAAAACAAAATTTTTCTTTTAAGTTCTTCTTTCATACTTAAATTTATTATTTTAAGATGAGGCGGAATAATTTCAAATTCTTTAACTTCTTCTAATTGTCCAGTTTCTTTATTTAATTGTTTAGGAAATTTTCTATAACTTGGATCAGTTGTATAAATTTCAGGTCCTTTAAAACAATGTCCGTCTAAAATTATTAATCTATTAACTCCCAACATACCTAGATGTCTTAATGAAAGCCAAGCAGTTTTTCCTTCATGTGTTTCATTTTCATTTATTCCTTTAGACTTATGATCTTGTCTTAGGAATGGAAAGTATGGTATTACTAAACAGATTTTATTAGTGTGCCATGAAAGATCTGTTATAATATTAGTTAAAGTAAAAAATTTTCTTTGTGGTTCTGGCCAAAGTCTGTCAAAAATAAAAACTTCTTTGTCTTTATATTGTTCAATTGCAGTACCATTAATATTTTCATCTACTTTTGGTAAATAGTATTTTGTTTCTCCATCTGAGAATAATATAAATTTGGTTTTGGGTTTTGCAAAATCTCGAGTACTTGGAGTACATAATCTAATAGTATTAGGATGGTTAAATCTTTCTAAAACTTTTTCCATATATATCTCCCAGTAAAAAAATATATACAACAGATTAAAAAACCTTGTAATTTATGCAAAAATAGGAGTTCCAAATATTTGTGATCTTTTTACTTCTGTGCCTAATACTGAGGATCTTTCCATTATGTTGTTTAAACTTTTATTTATTTCTGCTTCATGTTTAAATAATCTAAACATGTCGTTTAAGTTTTTTCCTCTTTTTTGTATTGCTTGATTATATAATTTTGCAAATTTATTAGTATATAATCTATTTGTTTTTAATGAATTTTCAAATGTTTTTATTAATAATTTAGTTCCATGCTCATTTCCTAATTCTTCTAATGCAATTTCAATTGTTTTTTCTAAACCAATGTAATTTTTAGTTGCCATTTCTCTTAAGAAAGTTTCTCCTTTATTTACTTCACAAAAATATAACAATAATTCTTTTGCTCTTTCTATTCTTTGTTGCATTGGTAGTTCTTCTTGGAATCCTTGTTTCATAAGGGTTTCTATAGTTTTTTTAATCCCCATAGTTTCAATACCTATTTTAATAGCTTGAATTGGTCCCTTTTCCTTTTCTATTTCTTTTATTTGTTTAAAGCCACCATTTACTGCTTTTGAAATTTCTAATGTTCTTTCTTCACCAAAAAGCATCGAATAAATTGTATTTGCAACTTCTTCATCTTGCTTTTCACATAAAATCTCATAGAAGTTATTTGAAAAGCCTAATTTTTCTCCAATTTCAACAGCTTCAGGCCATCCAAAAGTTTTTGCAAAATCATTAACTGCAAATTCTAAACTATAATCTCTTTTTAATACTTCAAAAGCTTGTTTTAATATGTGTTGTCTCTCAGCTATTTTTAATGCCTTTTTTCTATCTTTTATTTCTTGTATTGCATATTCAACAGCTTCTACCTTTGCTTTATTTAATCTTTTTTTAATTTCTTCCTCTACTTCTTCCTCTTTTGATTTTTCTTTAGTTTTAATAGGTTGAATTTCTTTAGGTTTCTTTACTGGTTCAAAGCTAATAGTTTCAGTTCTTGGAAATAATTTTTGTAATTTTTCTTTAAATAATGTGAATGCAACAGTTGGATTACCTTCTCTTGTTCCAGATTCAAAAAATTCCATAAAAGTTTCAATAGCTGTATTTTTTGCATCTCTATATGCTTCATTAACCTCTTGGATAGTAAAATTTTTTCTTAATTTATATTCAAAAACACACAATACTCCAAATAATTTTTTACCTAGTAAGGTTTGTTTAAAAAATTTGGGGACTGGTTTTCTCATGTTTATATCTCTTTCAAGAATTGTTTGAAAAGCATGATATAATGCTTTAGTTAAACTTTGATTTTTTTGAATAAAATAACTAGGATTTTTTAATATTGTATCTACTGTTTTTGTAATATAATATTCTTCTGAGACTGTTTCAGTTTGTTCACTATGGGTTTTGAATAATTTTTCAAATATACTAGTTCTTATAGCCACTTGCATAGTATTTTTGGGTGTTTTTCTGTTTATAAATGTATTGTTTATCCATTTTTCACCACTTTTTAAGAAAAAGATTAATAAAAGTAAAATTTAAAACTATTAACTTTAAAATAAAGATATGAGTACAGCAGTTTTAGCAAATGAAGCACAAAGATATATTTTAAATGTAATAAATCAAGAAGATACGTTAAGTGATACTCTTTTGAATTTAGGAGTAATTGAATTGAAAAATAATGGTGAACAAAAATTAGATCTCCCTATTTTTTTTATGTATTGTAAAATAGTGCCAGTAATTTATAGAGAAGATTTATCTGAATTAGAAATTGTTAATTTATTACAAAATCTTGATTTAAATGTGGTAAAGGACATAAATGAAAAATATAGTCAGTATCTTGGAAAAGATCTTAGAAAATTAAATCTTACTGATGAACAAATAAAAGAAATTAATATGTGTATTATTTTTAATGAGGTATATGGAATATCTAATAATGATGATTATATCAACTATTTAGATCTTGAGTATTTATATAATAAAAAGAAAAAAAAAGTATCTACATCAAATGAAAGTAAAATAGTTGAAATAAAAAATAATCTGGACGCAACCCTATATTCTGAGTATACTTTATCTTCTTATTATCAAGAGATTGATAATCTAGTTACTGGGATACAGAAATTAGGACTTGTTGATTTTTCAAATATTACTTATACTCTTGATGATAAAACAGTAGTTTTTCCCTCTCCTTTACAATATATTAATGCAGCTACAATTGTTGGTATTAGCTGTCAAGAAACATCACCAAATGGAATAAAAACAATTGTTTTACCTATAGATTCAGATAAACCAATTCTTGGAAGAAAAAACAGAAAAACAGAACAAAGAATACCCACAGATTTAGTTAGGGCAAAAATGTTTGAGGTAATGCTTAATTCAGGCTTTAATCCTTTTACCTGTTTTGCAATACATGATTCAAGAGTAAGTTTTGGACACACACAAGCGATATTGAATACTTATGAAAATTTAACTTATCGTAATGGTAAAGCGACTGATTTAAGTGCTTTAGATAAAAATTCAATTTCTAAATTTTTTGATTTTTTTAATAAAGAGGTTTTCTTAAATTTATCAGAATCAAAAAAACAATTTTTACAACTTCCTTTGGAATTTGAAGAATGTGTTCAACCTAAAGATCAAATATTATTTAGTTATTATTTAGCCCTTTATAATATTAATAAATTAATGTTTAATTATATGAATCCTAAAAGACATGTCTCAGAACGATCATTTGTTCTTGCAAATGCTTTTTCTAATGCATCAGAATCTGAAAGATTTAGATTTGTTTCAGCAGTTACTGCGGTTTTTCATCATATAGGAGAACCAAAGGCATTAGAACATTTCAAAAGTTTAATACACACAATTCTTCCTAGACCAAACAATAATCCTGGATTTGAGGAAGCTCTGGCTTCAATCACTTTAGATGATTTAACTAATAAATATTTGGAAATTTTAAATACTGGTGCGGCAAGTCATGCAGAAACTTCAATGAATGTTGGTGAGATAGTTTCAAGATGGCAAATAGAGGAAGAATTAGTTGCACATACTTCTTCAGATACTTCCTCAATTGAAAATATCAAAAATAAAATAGGGACAGTAAACCGATTTTTAAATAATTTATTTAAAAGAGACCAAGATAGTTCAGTACTTTTAGAATTAGAAAAACCCCAAGTTGAGATAACAGGGCAGGAAGAAGAAGGAGTAACATTTCAATGCATTTTTGGTAGTAAAAGAAATTTAATAATTCAAACAAATAGAACAAAACAAGATATTTATGGTCACGAAAAAGATGAATTTGTTGATTATTATACTTTTTCATATCCACAATGGGGTAGTCCATATTATTCTTTTGCTCCTGTTTTAAAAGAATCAGAATCAGATTTAATCTTAGATATTCATAAATTTAATAATTTAGATCCAACAGATGAGGATAGAAAATTAAGAAATATTACAGATCCAAATTCTAAAGATCCTATGAGAACTGCAATGGTCTTTTGGGTTCCAGTAGATTATGTTAAATTTGAAGGACCAGAATTAGGCGAAATAATAATAACAGATAATAATTCAGAAAAATTAGAAAAAGCGCTTGAAGAATTTTGTATAGGTGGAGCATCACAAGAGAATTTAAAAATGATTCAATTAGCATCTAATATTCATAATATGAATGAACCAAATGATAGACTTTTAATTCCTTATTCAATTTTAAAAGCTCCAATAAAAAGAAAAATAGATGCAAATTCAGAATAAGATTTTAATTTACTAAAACAATAAACTAATGTTTAATGAAATGAACATATGTTTAATAGGTAAAACAACTCATTATTAGCATTTTATATCTATTAACTTAGAGTCAAAATAAGAAGGGGACAGTAATATAAGGATATTTAGAAATTAAAACTCTGAATGTATAGAATAGAAATTCATCATAAATAAATTGAAATTAATCCTGATTGGGAGGGAGATAGTCTAAGATACTATATAGAACATTTATATACTATTTTAAGATACCAACTTAAACTATTAGTATTTACTTTAAGACACCATCTTAAACCTTTTTAAATAGATAAGTACATAATATTACTATGGTTGAAATTGAGAAATTGTTTTATCGTTATAATCCTTGGTGGGATTCAGAGGCAGAAATAACATATAAACCTCGTGAAATTCAAGATACACTATTTGATTCTATTAATGATAATAAAATTACTGTTTTGACTGGTTTGAGGAGAGTTGGTAAAACTACTTTAATGAAAATGACTATTAACCACATAAGAAAAAATGTTAAACCAACCAGAATACTTTATCTTTCTTTAGATAATGTTGGATTTTCAAATATTTCATTAAATGAATTAGTAGAAAAGTTCAGAATGATCCATAAAATACCGTTTAAGGAAAAAATTTATTTATTTTTTGATGAGGTTGGTTACAAAGAAAATTATGAGATAGAACTTAAAAATTTATTTGATATGGGTAATGTTAAAATATTTGTTTCATCTTCATCAACTTCAATATTAAAAAGTAAGGTGCCTTTTATCACTGGGCGTACAAAAACGATTACTATTTTGCCATTAAATTTCAACGAATATTTGGAATTTAATAATATTAAATTAAAAAAAGAAGATCAGGAGTTATACAATTCTTATTTAAATGAATATTTAGAATTTGGAGGTATGCCAGAATATGTTTTATCTAAAGATCCAAATATATTAGTGGAATTAATTGATCAAATTATATTTAAAGATATTATTGCATTCCATGGTATTAAAGATGAGAAAATAATCAAACAATTATTTAGATTATTATGTGAACGAATAGGTAAACCATTTACATATAATAAACTCTCAAAAATTTTAGGAACTAGTCCAGAAACAATTAAACGATATATTAATTTATTTGAAGAAACATACCTTTTTTATCAAATTGAACGGCATAGTAAATCATTAAACGAACGTATATATTCACCTAAAAAAATATATATTGGAGATATAGGATTAAAAAATATTACAGTAGGATTTAAAGATAAAGGTAGTTTGTATGAGAATTTGGTTTATTTAAAAATAAAGGATAAAAAACCAAACTATTATTATGAAAATGAAACTGAAATAGATTTTGTGTATGATAATATTTTATTAGAATGTAAATTAGGTACTAATTTAACTGATAAACAAAAAAAAGTAATGGATAAAAGTAAAAGAAAAACATTAATTGCAGATAGTTATAAGTTTCTATTGAAATAACGATAGTAATAATATAAAAATTATAAAAATACTCAATAAATTAAATTAATCAGAACCTGGAGCACTGATAACTCTAAAAAGATGCTCATTTCATTAAACATATGTTCAATCAAATGAGACATAGGATTCAATTGTTTCTTATAAAAATTATCTAGTTTCTATTATTTTTTGTATTTGCGTTATGTATTTTTGATTTTCTTTTTTCTCAAAATATTTTCTACTAGGTTCTAAAACTTTTATTAACCATTCTGCCACTGCATTTTTCAAATCTAATGGAAATAATTCTGCGCTTTCATACATCTTTTTTAATTCTTGCGCGCTTCCTATCTCTAAATTTCCGCCAAATTTTTCAGGCCTTTCAATTAAGAATTTTCCTTCGCGCAATAAAGCTAATTCTGCGTATTGAAAAATAGGATTATTTTCAGTTATTTTTTCAGGTGCATAAGCTTTTTTGATTTTTCTTTTAATTTCTTCTGGGGAATCATGAACAAAAATACAAGTATCTGGTTTGCTTTTAGACATCTTCATATCCATTTGTCCTTCTAATATTTTTGCTTTATCAGTTGCAGTAACATATTGTTCCATTCTTGAACCAGGTCCTTGCAAACCATATAAAATTTTGTGATGCAAAGCAATGGGTTTTTTCTCATTTATTTTTGGAGCAACTTCGCGTGCTAACATATGAACATTTCGTTGATCCATTCCTGCATGTGCAAGTTGAACATCTAATTTAAATACATCTGCTGCCTGCATTGCAGGATACATAATAAAGGAACAGTCATTTCCTTTTCCTTCTTTTCTTCCCATTACAGTAGTACATCTAAGCATTCTTTTTATTGAGGTATTTTTGGAAATTTGAATTACTTTTTCCCAATAATCTTTATTATATATATCACTCCCCATCACATACTCAACTTTATCTTCAGTTAAACCTAATGAGATAAATGCATGTTTGAAATAATTACCTGCTACATCTCTAATTAATTCTAAATCATCGCCCATTTTTCTATTTAACCAAGTATGATAGTCAGCTAAAAAAATCATGGGTTTAATTCCGGCCTTTAAAAAATCTTGGATTTTTAAAGCTGTTAAAAGTCCAGATCCTAAGTGTACTTTTCCAGATATTTCAAACCCAATATAATGTTTAGGATGTGTATAATTTTCAAAAACTTCTTTTAAATCTTCAGTAGTAACTATCTCTTGCATAGGTTCTCTTCTAACTAATTCAATTTTATTTTCAATATCCATAAAGTTTATTTTAATGGATATACTTAAATATATTTGTATAAAATTATATTTTACTTTTTTTATAAATAAATTTTTTTAAAGGTGATTATATGGATGATAAATTAAAAAAAATAGGAATTCAAATACCAAATATTTTATTATTAAAAAATAAAATAATAAACTTAAAAAACTCAAAAATTAACTAGGTTAAGTAAAATTATTGCACAAACATCTAAGCAAACCATTTAAAAAGGTTTCTAATCAATATACAGATACAAATCACGCGCGTGGGGTATTATTTTGGTTAAATCAAAAACGATTAAGAATAAAGAGGAGAGCATAGGCCATCAATTGGTTCCTGAACACATTCTTTTAACTGACGAACAGGCTAAAGAAGTTCTCGATAAATATAATATTACTAGAGATAATCTTCCCAAAATAAAAAAGAAAGACCCGGCTTTAACTATTTTTGATATAAAAGCAGAAGAAGGAGATATTATAAAAATAAAACGAAAAGAAGAAGTAGCCGCGTATGATTATTATAGAGTTGTAGTAAAGTAGTTTAGTTTAATATATTAATAGTAATAAAAGGTGTATATACTATGTCAGATGATGGATTACTAAAAAGTTATTTTAAAGGAAACAGCTTAGTCAAACAGCACTTAGATTCTTATAATAAATTTGTAGAACAAGGATTAAGAGAAATAATAGATGGATTAGGCCAAATACCTACTAATATTGAAGGCTTTGAATTAAAATTTGGGGATTTAAGATTAGAAAAACCAATGATAGTTGAAGCTGACGGTTCAAGAAGGAATATTTTACCTATGGAAGCAAGATTAAGAAATTTAACTTACGCAGCACCTTTATTTTTAGAAATTATTCCTGTTTTTAATGGTATAGAAAGAAGAACATATTCAGAAGTTTTTATTGGTGAATTACCAGTTATGTTAAAATCAAGATTATGTCATTTAGATAATATGACAGAAGAAGAATTAATAGAGGCAGAAGAAGATAATACAGATCCTGGTGGATATTTTATAATTAATGGTTCTGAAAGAGCATTAGTTTCAATTGAAGATTTAGCACCAAATAGAATTATGGTTTCAAGAGAAAAGAAAGGTGAATTAATAGTTTCAAAAGTATTCTCAACAAGAGAAGGATTTAGAGCAAGATGTGCAATTGAAAGAAAAAAAGATGGAACTATGAAAATAGATTTTCCAGGTGCACCTAAAAATATTTATTTAACTACTATTTTAAGAGCATTAGGATTATCTAAAGATGCAGATATTCTTAAAGGAGTATTAGATGAAAGAGTATTGAAAAATGATACATTAATCAATTTAGAAGCAGATCCAACAAAATCAATCGAAGAAGCAATTGAATATATTGGAAAAAGAGCAGCACCAGGCCAACCTGAAGAATATAGAAATAAAAGAGTAGATGTATTATTAGATAATTATTTACTTCCTCATTTAGGAACAGAATCAGAAAAAAGACTAACAAAAGCTTATTATTTAATTGAAATGTCAGAAAGAGCAACAAGGATTGGTGAAGGAAAAGTTAAACCAGATGATAAAGATCATTATTCAAATAAAAGAGTCAAATTAGCAGGAACTCTAATGGAAGAATTATTTAGATATGCATTCCAATTTTTAATAAAAGATATTGCTTATCAAGCAAGTAGGGCAGAAGCAAGAGGAAGAAGATTAGTAGTTCAAAATTTAGTAAGACCAGATGCATTAAGTGATAGGATAAAATATGCAATGGCAACAGGTAATTGGATTGCCGGCCAAACAGGTATTTCACAATTATTAGATAGATTAAGTTATTTATCTACAGTTTCACATTTAAGAAGATTAATTTCTCCTTTAAATAAAAAACATCCTCATTTCAAAGCAAGAGATCTTCATGGAACACAATGGGGTAAATTATGTCCTAATGAAAGTCCTGAAGGACCAAGTTGTGCATTAGTAAAAAATATTGCATTAATGTGTGATGTTTCTACAGGAGAAGAAACTGATGAAATTGAAAAAACATTATCTGAAATGGGAGTAAAAATTTAAGGTGTTTAATATGAAAAGAAAAGTAGAAGAAGAAAGAACAGCAGTTTATGTTAATGGTAAATTAATTGGTTTTCACAATGCACCTAAAAAAATGTATGATGAATTAATACAAAAAAGAAGAAAAAATGAAATAAGTTCACAAGTTAATTTTTCATATAATGAAAAAATTGATGCTTTTTATATTAATACAGATCGAGGAAGAGCAAGAAGACCTTATATAATTGTTAAAGATGGAAAAAGTTTGTATACTAAAGAATTACAAGAAAAAGTTAAAAAAGGAGAGATTACTTGGTGGGATTTAATTCACATGGGAGTAATTGAATATTTAGATGCTGAAGAAGAAGAAATGATTTATGTTTCTATAAAAGAAAAAGATTTAACAAAAGAACATACACATTTGGAAATAGATCCAGTTTCAATTATGGGAATTGTTGCAGGAGTATTACCATATCCAGAACATAATTTATCAGTTAGAATTACTATGGCATGTTCAATGGCAAAACAATCTTTAGGTATTTATGCATCTAATTTCAATAAGAGAATGGATTCACTTGGAAATATTATGTATTATCCACAACAACCTTTAGCACAATCAAGACCATATTCTATTTTAAATTTCAAAGAAAAAGCAGCAGGACAAAATTTTGTAGTTGCAATTACTAATCATTATGGATATAATATAGAAGATTCAATTGTATTAAATAAAAATGCAATAAATAGAGGATTAGGAAGATCTGTTTATTTCAAAACATATAGTACTGAAGAAAGAAGATACCCTGGCGGTCAAAAAGATAAATTTGAAATTCCTTCAGCAACAACTGCTGGATTTAGAGAAGAAAAAGCATATGCATATTTAGGAGAAGATGGTGTTATTTCACCAGAAATAGAAGTTAATACCGGAGACGTATTAATTGGAAAAACATCTCCTCCAAGATTTTTAGAAGAAATTTCAGTTTTTGGTATTGTTGAAGAAAAGAAAAGAGAAAATTCATTAGCAATGAGAGGGGGAGAACATGGAATTGTGGATTCAGTATTAGTTTCTGATACTTTAGGTGGAAACAGAATGGCTAAAGTAAGAGTTAGAAAAGTTATGGTTCCTCAATTAGGTGATAAATTTGCATCAAGACATGGCCAAAAAGGAGTTATTGGTATGATTGTACCACAAGAAGATTTACCATTTACAAAAGATGGAATTGTTCCAGATTTATTATTAAATCCATTAGCATTACCTTCAAGAAAAACTATGGGACATATAATTGAAACATTAGTTGGTAAAGCCGCTTGTGTTGAAGGCAAACTTATGGATAGTTCAGCATTTGATGAATTTAACCAAGAAGAAATAGAAAAAATGTTAATAGATAATGGATTTGATAAATATGGTGAAGAAGAACTATATGATGGAATAACTGGAAGAAAGATTAAAAGTAAAATTTTCATAGGAGTAGTTTATTATCAAAGATTAAAACATTTAGTTGAAAATAAAATACATGCAAGATCAAGAGGACCAGTTCAATTATTAACTCATCAACCAACAGAAGGTAGAGCAAGAGAAGGTGGATTAAGATTAGGAGAGATGGAAAGAGATTGTTTAGTTGGTTATGGAGCAAGTATGCTTATTAAAGAAAGATTGTTAGAAGAAAGTGATAAAACAACCTTATTAATTTGCGCAAAATGCGGAAGTGTTGCAGTACATGACCACATTAAAAATAAAGACGTGTGTCCATTATGTGATTCAACACAAATGTTTGAAGTAGAATTAAGTTATGCATTCAAATTATTATTGGATGAAATTAAGGCACTGGGAATATTCCCAAGATTAAAATTAAAGGATAAGGCATAGGTGATTATGTGAAAGTAACTCAAAAAGAAATCGGATCAATAAAGTTTTCATTATTTTCTCCAGAAATGATAAGGAGAATGTCTGCAATAAAAATTACCATTCCAGATACGTATAATGATGATGGTTATCCAATTGATGGAGGATTAGTTGATCCACACATGGGAGTTATTGATCCAGGTTTAAAATGTAGAACTTGTGGTGGAAGAACAGGTTCATGTAATGGCCATTTTGGACATATTGAATTAATAAGACCGGTTGTACATCCAATTTATACTAAAATATTATTGTTATTATTAAGATCAACTTGTCCATCTTGTCATAGAGTTTTAATTAAAGATGCTAAAATTGATGAGTTAATTGATGAGATAGATGAGGAATTAGAAACAACTCAACAAGATGTTACTAAAAAAAGTAAGACAATAACTACAAAAATGAAAAAATTAAATGAATGTCCTCATTGTAAATCAGAATTACCAAAAATAACTTTATTAAAACCAACAACATTTTATACAGATAAACAAGTATTATTAGCTTCAGAAATAAGAACCTGGTTAGAAGAAATACCTAATGATGATTTAAGAATTTTAGGTCTTGATCCAATTCATGCAAGACCAGAATGGATGATTTTAACTGCATTACCAGTTCCACCTGTTTCAGCTAGACCTTCAATAACATTAGAAACAGGAGAAAGATCCGAAGATGATTTAACACATAAATTAGTAGATATTATGAGAATAAATCATAGATTGGAAGCTAATATTGATGCTGGTGCACCCCAATTAATTATTGAAGATCTTTGGGAATTATTACAATATCACGTTTCAACTTTCTTTAATAATGAGATGGCAAATATTCCTCCTGCAAGACATAGGAGTGGAAGACCATTGAAAACTTTATCACAAAGATTAAAAGGTAAAGAAGGAAGATTTAGATATAATTTATCAGGTAAAAGAGTTAATTTCTCAGCAAGAACTGTTGTTTCACCAGATCCAAATATTTCAATAAATGAAGTAGGAGTTCCAAAAATAATTGCTGAAGAATTAACCATGCCAGTTACAGTTACTAATTGGAATGCGGAATTATGCAAATCATATATTGTATCTCCAGAATATCCAAAAGCAAAATATATTATTAGACCAGATGGTAAAAAATTAAAAGTAAAACCTGAAATTGTTGAAGAACTTTTAAATGAAATTACTGTGGGTTGGGTAATTGAAAGACAATTAGTAGATGGAGATATTGTAATTTTTAATAGACAACCTTCATTACATAGAATTTCTATTTTAGGACACCAAGTAAAAGTTTTACCTGGTAAAACATTTAGATTAAACCCATTAGTATGTCCTCCATATAATGCAGATTTTGATGGGGATGAAATGAATCTACATGCTATTCAAACTGTTGAAGCTAGAGTAGAAGTTAAAGAATTAATGCTTGTTGAAGGACAAATAATTTCTCCAAGACATGGTCATTCTTTAATACATCCAGATCAAGATAATATTGCAGGAGCATTTTTTACTACTGAAGATAATGCAATTTATACAAAAGAAGAAGCATGTGATTTATTAATTGCAGCAGGAATAACAAATCTTCCAGAACCAGATAAAAAAGATAAATATTCTGGAAAATTATTAGTATCAACTTTATTCCCAAAAGATTTGAATGTAAAACAAAAAACAAAATTCGCACCAGAACCCGAAGGAGATGTATTAATTAAAGATGGTATATTAGTACATGGTGCACTTGAAGCAAAAACATATCAAAATATAATAATTAAAGATATTTTCCATAATCATGGGCCAACAGCAACAAGAGAATTTTTAGACAGAAGTTCAAGATTAGTTCTTAATGGATTAACTTGGCATGGACTAAGTGTTTCATTAAATAATTATACTTTACCAAAAGAAAGTCAGCAAAAATTAGATGCAATTTTAGATAGTATGAAAAGAGAAATTGATGCTGCTTTGATAAAATATAAAAATAAAACATTACAAAGAATTCCTGGTATGACATTAAAAGAATCATTAGAAGATTCAGTAATGAGTATAACTTCTACTGCTAAGAAAAAAGTTGAAACATTAGTTGAAAAATCATTAGGTATGAAAAATTCAGCAGTAGTAATGGCAAAATCAGGTTCAAGAGGTAGTATTTTAGATACTTTACAGATGGCTGCAGTTGTAGGTCAGCAATCAGTTAGATCACAGAGAGTGAATAGAGGATATAGAGGCAGAGTATTAACTCATTTCAAAAAAGGAGATTTAGGCGCAGCTGCGCATGGATATGTATTTAACTCATTCACAAGAGGATTAGAACCAACAGAATTCTTTTTCATGGATATGGGAGGAAGAGAATCATTAGTTAATACTGCTATTAGAACAGGTAGAAGTGGATACATGCAAAGAAGAATGATGAATGCATTACAAGATATAGTAGTTGATAGAGATTATACTGTAAAGGATGGAGAAGGTATTGTAGTTCAATTTATTTATGGTGGAGATGGATTAGATCCATCAAGAGCAGCAGAAGGAACATATGTTGATTTAGGACCTGCTAAAGATGATTATGAAACAGCATAAGTTAAAGAGGGATTTTTATGAGTAGAAAGAAAAAAGGATTGGTTGCACCCGGCGAAGCAGTAGGAACTGTTGCTGCACAAAGTTTAGGGGAACCAGGTACACAGATGACTATGCGTACATTCCATTATGCAGGAGTAGCAGAGCAAGTACCAACAGGTTTGCCAAGAGTTATTGAAATTGTTGACGCAAGAAGAGCACCAAAAAAACCTTTCATGGATATTTATTTATCTTCTAAAAATATTTCAAGAAAAAAATTAGAAAGTATTTTATCAGAAATAGAAACTACTACTTTAAGAATGATTGGTAAATTTAAAGAAGATCTTACAAATAAAGCAATAATAATAAAATTTGATTTAAAAGAATTAAACTCTAAAAATATTGAAATGAAAAATATTAAAAAAATTATTCAAGACAAAGTACCAGATGCAAAAGTTTCAATTAAGAAAGAAATGCTAAAAGTTGCATTTAATAAATCAGATTCTTATAAAAAAATTAGGAGATATAAAAATATTATTTCTTCATTACATGTTAAAGGAGTTATTGGTATTAAAAAAGCAATGATAGTTGATACCCAAGGAGAAGTATTTATAAGAACTGAAGGTTCAAATTTAGTTGAAGTTAGAAAAAATCCAAATGTAGATCCTGAAAGAGTATTTACAAATGATATTAAAGAAAATGAAAAAGTTTTTGGTATTGAAGCAGCAAGAAATTCTATTTTAAGAGAATTAAAAATGGTTATGGATATGCAAGGTATGGCTATTAATGTTAGACATTTAATGTTAATTGCAGATGCAATGACTATGTACGGCCAAATAAAATCAGTTGGAAGACATGGATTAAGTGGTCAAAAAATTGGTGTTTTATCCAGAGCTGCATATGAAGAAACGATTAAACATTTAGTTAATGCAGCAGTTATTGGTGAAGAAGATAGATTAGTTGGTGTAACTGAAAATATTATAATTGGTCAAACAGTTCCAATAGGAACAGGTAAAATAAAATTAAAGTTGAAAATATAAAGAGTGTGAGTAATATGGCAATAGATGTAATAAAAGCAATAAGAATGGCAGTTGATACAGGCAAAGTTGAACTAGGAGCAGATAAAACTGAAAAAAATATTAAAAATGGAAAAGGTAAGATTATACTTATTTCAGAAAACTGCCCTCAGAATAGGAAAAATAATATAGAATATTATTCTAGATTATCAGACATTCCTGTTTATTATTTTAAAGGTTCAAATATGGAACTTGGAGAAGCTTGCGGAAAACCATTTTCTGTTTCAGCAATGGTAGTATTTGAACAAGGAGATTCAAATATCTTTAAGTTAATTAAACAGTGATTTTATGTCTATTGAATTGGATACAAATACTTTAAGGTGCTTGTCATTATTTGAAAGCTTGACAAGTGCAGTAGCAAAAGATTGTTTAATCCTTGACAATAAGATAGTGGTTTTTATTGTTAGAAAAGGAGAATTAGGTAAGGCAATTGGAAAAAAAGGATCTAATATAAATCGTGTTAGAACTGCCTTTAAAAATAAAAGAGTAGTTATTTTTGAAGATTCAGATACAATCGAAGGGTTTATAAAGAACTTGTTTCCAAATATAAACTTACTAAATATTGATATCCAAGAAAAAAATAATAATAAAATCGCGATTATAACTGTTGATTTAAAAAATAGAGGATCAGCAATTGGTCGTGATGGTGATAAGATTAAAACAAACAAAGAAGTTTTAAAAAGAAAATTTGATTGTGATCTAAAATTAGAAACAAGAAGATAAATAGATATTTAAAATGTTTGGAAAATTAATGATTGATAAAAGGTGAAAAAATGGGAAGAGGAGAATTCGCAGGTAGAGATTTGAAAAAACGAAGAAAAAATCAAAAGTGGCTTAGTACTAAATGGAAAAGAAAAAAGAAAAAATTAAGACAAAAGTATGATGCATTACAAGGTTCGCCACAAGCCAGAGGAATCGTTTTAGAAAAGAAAGCATTAGAACAAAAACAGCCTCACTCAGGTTTAATTAAATGTGTTAAAGTTCAATTAATTAAAAATGGTAAAGTAGTTACTGCACACGCACCAAGAAATAAAGCAATAAATTTTATAGATGAACACGATGAAGTTGTTATTGCAGGATTAGGTGGTTCACAAGCAGGACAAATGGGTTCTATACCCGGTGTTAAACACAAAGTTGTGAAAGTTAATGGTATTGATTTACAAATGCTTGTAAGAGGCAAAAAGGAAAAACCTAAGAGGTAATGGTGATTAAATGGGAGCAATTAAATTATTTGAAAAATATGATTTTGATAACATTGAGGTTTCAGATATATCTTTAAAACCTTATATAGATTTAACTCCAATTGTTATTCCACATTCACATGGTAGACATGGGAAGAAACAATTTGGAAAATCAGACGTTAATATTGTTGAAAGATTAATTAATAAATTAATGAGAGCAGGAACAGGAGAAAAATTAGGTGGTAAAGTAATTAGAACTCATGGCGGATTACAAGGTAAGAAATCAAAAGCGACTAAAGCAGTTCAAGAAGCTTTTGAAACTGTGTATAAAAAAACAAATGAAAATCCACTTCAATTACTTGTTAAAGCAGTTGAAAATGCTGCACCTAGAGAAGATTTTACTCGTGTTGCATTAGGTGGTGTTACTTATCAAGTAGCTGTTGACGTATCCCCATTAAGGAGAGTGGACATGGCATTAAGAAATATAGCATTAGCTGCAATTATGGGTGCATTTAATAAGAAAAAAACATTAGCCCAAGCATTAACAGATGAATTAGAACATACAGCAAAAGGCGATCCTCAAACTTCTTATGCAATTAAGAAAAGAAATGAGATTGAAAGAATGGCTAAAGCAGCAAGATAGGAGGAATTTGATTTTAAAATTTTTTTATTTAATTTATTTTTCTTTTTTTATATAAATAAAATTAAAAAGGGAGTGAAAAAAATGGCTTATGGAGAAAATAGAGATAGAAGAGGCGGTTCAGACCGTGGAAGAAGTGGTGGAAGCTATGGTGGTAACCGTGGAAGAAGTGGTGGAAGCTATGGTGGTGGCCGTGGAAGAAGTGGTGGCCAAGGTGGATATGACAGAAGACCAAGAGAAATGCATAAAGTAACTTGTGCAGATTGTGGTAAAGAATGTGAAGTTCCATTTAAACCAACAGAAGGAAGACCTGTTTATTGTAGAGATTGTTTTTCAAAACATAGAGATGACAATCCTAGATCAAGAGGACCTTCAAGAAGACCTCCAAGAAATAATGATTATGATGAATAATTAATTTGATTATAAAAATCAATTACGATTGATTATAAAAATCAATTAATCTACTATTTAGATTAATCTACTTTTTTTATATTTTTTAATTATTTTAATCCCTTTATTGTATTAATTTTTTCAAAATGAGTAACCAATTAGTTTATAAACCTTTTTTGAGTTTATTCTTTAATGAAAGGGAGATTGAAAACGACGTTAGTCCTAATGTTAATTATACCTATGCTTATTTCTTTAAGTATCCCAATAATTAGTTTATTACCTTCTAATGCAACTACTGAAAATGATTTAATATGTTCAGCAGAAATTGAGGGTTATGAAAATGAATCCTTTAATTCAATATTTAGATGGTATTATAATGAAGAATTATTAAAAGAAAAAGAGTTAAATTATATTTTTGATGAAAATTCAACAAAAATATTTAATTCAACATTATTTTCTGAAGATACACAAAAAGGAGATATTTTTTGTGAATTAGATATAATCCAAAATAATACTACAAATACTTATGAGACAACAACCTCAATTTTAAATAGCCCTCCCTTTTTCATAAATTCTTTACAAGATTTTTCAATTTATGAAAATGAAACATTTAATTATGATATTATCTGCTCAGATGCAGATAATGATACAATTTATTATTATGATAATTCAACTGAGTGGGACATAAATAATCAAACAGGAGAAATTAATTGGCAAGAGTTAGTAGTTGGTAATTTTTCATATGAAATTATATGTTCAGATTTAGAAGAGAATATTTCAGATATTTTTAATTTACAAATTTTAGAAATAGAGAATACAACAATAAATGAAACTCAAAACCAAACAGAACAAAACGAAACCATAGATTTACCAGAAGATTTAAATGAAACAGAACAAAACGAAATCATTGAAATGAATGAAACAGCAGATCTAAATGAAACAGCAGATCTAAATGAAACTTTAGATTTAAACGAAACTTTAGATTTAAATGAAACTTTAGATTTAAATGAAACTTTAGATTTAAATGAAACTTTAGATTTAAACGTGTCATTAATTTGTGAGGATAATACTACAGTAGAAACATGTTCCATTACTAAACCTCTATATTGTTTACCAACTCAAGAACTAGTTAATTTATGTTCAGAATGCGGTTGTGATGAAGGTTTTGAATGCACTGAATTAGGTGAATGCAGAGAAGTTGAGAAAGAAGAAGTTAAAAAAGGAGATATTTCAGTTAAATTAATAGAAAATACTGATCAGTGTTTAATAAATTGTTATTCTACTTATGAAGTATGTAATGAAGGAAATATTATTTTTTCGGATGAATTAGAAGTGGCTCTTGTTAAAGAAGAAGAAAGAAATGAATTTATAAATTATTTAAATTATGTTGAAGAACAAAATGAAACTGCTTTGTGGGATAAGAAAGAAAAGTTTAAATTAAATACACAAGAATTAAATCAAAAAATAAATAAAAAATCAAATAACTTAAATTCAAAAAATGAAAATGTAGTATTAGATTTAATTAAAGAAAGAACACAAGAAAAATCTGCATTTGAATTAATTAAAAAAGTAAATAAAAATTCAAATGAAATTATTGAAGATTTTAAAGAAGTAAATACAGATACTAAAAATCAAAATAGTATATTAAATAATAAAAAAACAAATCAAAAAGAAAATACAAAATTAAATAATAAAGTTGAAAAATATAAAAACGAAAATACTAATTTTGAATTAGCTCCTGGAGAATGTATTCAATTTACTGTACATGGGGTTAAATCACCAAATGAAACAATTGATAATATTTTACAATTAGGTAAATACTCTTTTCCTGAATATGCATGGTGGAACAGTAATTGGGGATATAAAGTATCATTTACAATAAATTCTTCATTAATAGATTCGGAATTAACTGATTTTCCAATATTAATAAAACTAAATGATTCAAGAATAGATTATAGTAACATACAAACTAATGGGGAAGACATACGGTTTTTAAATCATGATGAGGATACAGAATTAAGTTACGAAATTGAATTATGGGATAATACTGGAGACAGTTTTATTTGGGTTAAAGTCCCTACTGTTGATGAGTCAATAGATACAAATGTGTATTTATATTATGGGAATAGTGGTGCAAGTGATGCTCAAAATTCAACAGATGTTTGGAGCAATGGGTATGCATTAGTACTTCATAAGGATAATTATAATGCAACTTTAATAGAAGACAGTACAGTATATGAAAATCATGCAATAATTGAAGATGTGTTAATGCCAGTTGAAGTAGATGGCATAATTGGTAAAGCACAAAATTATACTGGTGAAAGAGATAGATATGTTTCTATTGAACATTCAGATAGTTTAAATTTTGATACATATACTGATGATATTTCAATCTCTCTTTGGGTAAATGCACCAGCACAAGTTGGTTCGTTTAGAATTATGGAAAAAACTTCTGGAAGTCCATATCCCTTTTCATTACAAAAAGGAGTTGGAACTGATATCAGATTAAATAATTATGATGGATCCTCAGCTTCAGGATTAACAGTATATAATGTATTTAATAGTAGTTGGCGACATTTATTTTTTATTATAGATATTTCTGAAGATAAATTAAAAGCATATCTAGATGGAGAGTTTTATAATGAATCTGAGAATATAGTAACAGGCTCCGCAGCTAACACAGAGGATATATATATTGGGAGCAATGTAGATCAGAATATGAAATTTTTAGGTATTTTAGATGAAATGAGAATTTCAAATTCTACATATTCTCCTGCTTGGATTAAAGCAGAATATTATTCAGGAAAAGATGAATTATTAATTTATAATACAACAGAAGAAGAGAATCCAATACCAGAAATAACTTCTCCAGGTACGTATTATATTCCTGAATTAACAACAAGTATGGATGATAATGTTATAGTGATAGGATCCTCAAATGTTGTTATTGATTGTGAAGGAAATACTATAACTGGGGATAGTTCAAAAACATCTCAAGTTATTTTTGCAGAATTAAATGGATATGATGATATAACAATTCAAAATTGTATTATCCAAGAAGCAGGTCATTCAGCAATTGGGTTTACGCATACATCTATTAATAATAATATTAATTTCTACAATATTTCTCTTTATGATATGTCTAATAATGGGATGTATTTATCAGATTTAGAAAATGTCGAATTTGATAATATAACAATTAATGGCTCGTTTACAAATGGAATTTATATGATAGATGCTGAAAATGTATCTATGAATGATTTAGATATACAAACTGATAATCCCGATTATTGTGTATATATAGATAGTACAGATGATACAAGTAGTTATTGTAATATAACAGATTCATACATTTATGCGATTAACGGATATGGAATTCAATTACTTTCTGTTCAAAATGCATTTATATATAATAATACCATCTTTTCAGATGGTGGAATGGATTATGGGATACATTTTTCTAGTTCTGATTATGGAGTTATAGATAATTGTAATATTTCAAAACAACAATATTATTCAACGTATTTTGCAAGTTCTCATTATAATAATATAACTAATTCATATTTAGAAGCTTCGGGAGATAGTCATTGGTGTCTTAGTTCTGATTATGGCGTTTATGAAAATAATACTTTTGAAACAACAGGTACATCCGAACAGTTCACATTATCTAATTGTGATTTTTGTAATATTACAAATAATGTATTTAATCCTTCTGGGACAAGAGACGCAGTATATATTTATGGAACTTCAAATGAAAATACTTTTTGGTTTAATCAATTTAATGCGAGTACTATATATGTAAATAGTGCAGGAACAAATTATTGGAATATAACAGAAGAAATTGATGGATATACATATTATTTTGGTAATTGGTGGGGCGATATTGGATCTTATGATTTTGTTGATGCTAATGGAGATAATTTTTATGATTCTGGTTCTGATTATCCGTATGGTTCATCAAAACCTAAATTTTCTGATGCAGGAACAGATTATGCGCCTTGTGTTGAACCTACTTGTACTTATATTCCATTAAATACTGAACAACAAATTTATATTGACTCTCCTGAAAATGAATCTTTAAATTCAAGTACTTGGATGGATCTAACTTATTATATTTATGATTTAGATAATGACACAGTTAATTGTACTATTTATGCAAGTACTACAAACCCCCCACTTATAAATATAAATGAAACATCAATTATTAATACTGAAGCTAATAATTCAATTATATATAACTGGACTGGATTAACAACAAATAATTATTATTGGTATGTAAGTTGTGAAGATGAAGATGAAGTGTATGTTACAAATTCCTCTATATTTACATTTGAAATTGATATTAATGATCCAGTAGTTTCTTATGATTCTTCAACAACAGATGAATCAATAACTTTTAATGATTGGATTTTTGTGAATGTGACTGCTGAAGATAATAATATAGATAGTTGTGTTTTAGAATGGGAAGGTGCAAATGAAAGTTTTACAACTTGTAATCCTGTTGGGGATACAATTAATTGTTATGAAAATAAAACTAGTTTATCAGATGGAGTTGAATATAATATTAATGTTTATTGTAATGATACAGTAAGTCAAGAAGATTCAACAGGACCACTTGCAATTACAGTAGATTTATACCCTCCAAGTTTAACTTTGGTAAGTGTTGCAGGAGATTCAGTTTCTACATATTATGATACTGTAGATAATGGGATTACAGAGATTATTATTACTGGGGAAGAAAATATGGAATGTAGATGGGCAGAAACAGATTTAAAATATTCATTAATGCCTGTAGGACAAACTTGTACAGTAGTTGATGATACAGCAACTTGTTCACCTCCAACTTCAATACAAGGAACAAATGCATATAATTTTTATATTTCTTGTATTGATTGGGCAGATCATGAAAATATTGCTAGTAATAATTTAGATATTACTTCATTTGTTACTGATTGGACTGCGCCTTCAACTTATTCAAATGCAGTTGGCTCAGTTCAAAAACCTCCTTATTCTGCTACAATAACAGAAACAGATAATTTATATGGGTCAGGAGGTATAACTACATATTATTGTACTGATACTTCTAATACTTGTTCTCCAACAACACTTATAGATACTGGTGCAGTTATTTCATATACTTCTGCAAATAGAGGAACAAATTATTTAAGGTATTATTCGACTGATACTCCTGGCAATATCCAATCTACTCAAAGTGATCAAATTAAAATAAATCAATTACCTGTTTTTACTTCTGCTTCTGATGGAGTAGGAATAATAAAAGGAGGATCAACAGTAACAATAACAACTGTTGCATCAGATCCTGATTTACAACCAATCACATTATATGTTTGTAAAACAAATGAAGCAACAGCAGAAGGATGCGTAGGAGATCAGTATTGTACAGATACAGATACTTCAAATCCAACTTGTTCTTTCACTGCAGAAAGTGATAATTCATTACATAATTGGTATGCATTTATTTATGATTCATTAGATGAGAGAGCAGTTAATACTCAAAGTGGTTCTTATCAAACTGATTCAATAGCTCCAACAGTAACTATAATATCTCCTTCTTCAACAACATATACTTCTACAACACAACCTATTACAATTTCTTTATCTGAACCTTCAAATTGGACAGCATATAGTTTAGATGGGGCAGCAAATATTACATTAACAAATGTAAGTTCAACTTATTGGACAGGAACATTAAATGGTTTATCTGAAGAAAGTCATACATTAGATGTTTATTCAACTGATTCATATGGGAATTTAGGATTTAATTCAGTTTCTTTTACAATTGATTCAACATATGATGATTTAACTCCTCCAATTATTACAATTTTAAATCCAAGTGATGGTGAATATTTAGATTCATTATCTATTGACTTAGAAATAATTTTGAATGAACAAGGTACTTGGGCAAAAGCAAAACTTGATAGTGGAGCAAATATTTCAATGGAAACTTTAGATAATTATACTTGGACTAAAACAAGAACATTAACAGAAGGTGTACACACAGTTAGATTTTATGCTGCTGATAGTTCAACAAATGAAAATGAAGCATCAAGTTCGCTTTATATTTTTTATTTAGATGAAACAGCACCTACATTAGTTGATTCTTTTTATTCTCCAGATCCTGCAGATAATGAAAATAACATCACATGTACTTTTGAATTTACAGATGCAATAGGAATAAACACAACTGCAATAATTGGTGGAAATTTAACAGGGTCTTGGGAAAATCATACAGTTACTTTTTCGGGAGATGAAATAAGTTACGAATTTACAGATGTTTCAGCAGGAAATTGGTCATGTATTGCTTATGTTTCTGATTTAGCAGGAAATGAAAACAATTCAGAATTAAATATAGAAATTTTAGACGTAATTGAACCAACTGTAAATAGTTTTATTTATGAACCAAATACTACTGCAGAATTAGATCCAGGAGTTACGATTAATTTCACAGTAAATGCAACAGATGATACTGAAGTTGATACAGTTTATCTTTGGTATAAATTGGAAAATGATACTACTTGGACACAAGAACAATTATTACCTGGTTCAGATTATGAAGGAGATATAATTTTAACTGAAGGTACATGGGATATTTTATTAAATGTTACAGATACATCAGGAAATTCTAATACAGATGAAACATTAGAATTAGAAATTTATTATGATTCAACATGGGTAATTACAGATACAATTCCTGCAATAAAAACATTAACTATTTCACAAGAATCTTCTTCAAATTCATTGGGAACTATTACAATTGAGAATACGGGAGATTATAATCTAACTTTTTCATTAGTTCCAAATAGAGTTTGGGTATTATTAGATAATGATACATTTACTTTGGCCCCAACAGAAGAGATTGATATTATAGTTACTGCAAACACATTAAATTTTCCAGCAGGTACATATACATATATAATTGATTTTAATATTGAAGATGAGAATAATGAAACGTTTGAAGATGAACTTTCTGGTACTTTAATTATTCAATCAGAACCAGGACCATATTTAGTTTCAGAAATATCAACTTATGAAAGTTCAGTAATAGCAGGTGAAAATACAATTTTAACTTCTACAACTACAAATTGGGGTACAGATGATGCTAGTGCAACAACACTAGCCTGGGAAATTCCAAGTTCATTTTCGTTAATTTCTGGTTCAACAACTTCTGCTATTTCTTTCTTAGGAGTTGGTGAAAGTGTTACAAATACAATAACATTAAATCCTTCAACTGAAGGAATTTATACAATTAATTTTACAAGTTCAACAACTAATTCAACATCTAATGATTCAGTAAGTATTACTGTTTCAGAATCAGAAGATGATCCATATACGCCACCACAAGGAGGAGGCGGTTCACCAGGAGGAAGTTCCTCAGGAAGTTCAGGAGGAGGATCAAAAACAGTTAAACAAGAAAGCACAGCAATACAAATTTCAGAAGAAGAATTAGAAAGATTATTTAACACAGAAGCATTTTATGAATTAGTAAGAGGAGAAGATAAATATTTCATTTTAACAGTTGAAAATCCATTTAGTGATGTAACTTTAGAAGATGTAAATATTGAGATAACAGGTTTGTTATCTAAATATTTATCCGCATCTCCAACTCATTTTGAGAGTATAGGAGTTAATCAAAATGAAACAGTAAGAATAAACATTGTAGCACCAACATACTTTACTAAAGGAACACATGAATTATTAATATACATTACAGGAACAGCAGTAAGAGAAACAAATGATACAATAACATACATGAATATGAATGAAAAAAGAGAAGTAACTTTAGAGATACATGAATTAAGCAAAGAAGAAGCTGAAACATTAGTAGAGCAGGCAGAAGTACAAGTTCAAGATATGTTAATGAATGGTTTTAATACAGAAAAAGTAAATAGATATTTAGAAAACGCAAAAAATCTAATTCAAGCAAGAGATTATGAAGGAGCAAGAGATGAAATAGAACAAATATTTTCAGATTATAGATACTCATTCCAAGTATATACTGAGATGGAAAACTTAAAAGCAAATATTAATTCAACATTAGAAAGAGAAATTTCAATAGATAATACTCAAAGATTATATAATTTAGCTATGTTAGCAGCACAAAGAGGAGATTTTGAAACTGCGTTAAACAGATTAAATGAAGCTAAATTAACATATGCATTAGAAACAAAAGGAGAATTTAATGTATTATTTTTCATAAGAACAAATTCAAAAGAATTAGCAATCTCTATGATTGCTATTTCTATAGTAGCATTTATTGCATTTATGCAATTAAGATGGAGAAAGATACTAAAGAATATTAAAACTTTAAACCATGAGAAAGAAGTCGTGTTAGGATTAATGAAAGTTGTACAAGAAGATACATTCAAAAACAAAAAAATGAGTATGGGAGAATATGAGCAAGCTATTTTACAATATGAAAAAAGATTAGGAAAGATAGTCCAAGGATTAATAGAAACAGAAACTAAAAAAGCACAAATGGAACATTTAGCTAAAATGCAATTCATGACAGAAAAAACAAGATTAACTAATGAGAGAGATAGATTAATTGTATTAATAAGAGAATTACAAGAAAATTATATGGTAGAGCAAAAAATAGATTCAAGAGTATATATGAATATGATGCATGCATATTCAGAAAGAGTAGGAGATATTGAAGAAAAACTTGCATTATTAGATGCAGAAGAAGTTTTACAAAAACAAAGAAGCATAATTGCTAAAATATTAAACAGGGGCGGAAAAAGATGAAAAAAATATTATTTTTATTATTAATATTTTCATTTTTGATATATGCATTTGAATCTCCAATATGTTTACCTGGATGTATACCATATGAAGATTTATTTAAAGCAGAAGAACCAGTAGAACAAAATATTACAAACGAAACAATTGAAGAACCAGTTTTTGAACCTTCAGAAGAATCTATTAGAGCATATCAAAAGATAGAGGATTCAAAGATATTAGTAGATCAAATGAAAGCTCAAGGATTCAATACTGAAAGAGTCCAAGATCTAATTTTAATGGCAGAACAAACATATGAAGCTCAATCAGCTTTAGAACAATTGGGTGGTAGACCTGATTATAGTGAAGTTTATTTAAGGGCAACAGAAGTATCAAATTTAAGAAGTTTATCTTTTGAAATAAGCGATGAATTAATCAATTTAAGAAATGAAATTGATGCATTAGATGATTCATTAAATAAAACATCTTTAAATAAACAATTTAATTTAGCAAAACAAGAATTTTATGATGAAAGATATGAACAATCTCAAGAAATAATAGATCAAACATATAATGATATGTCTCAAATAATAGCAGGTGAAAACCTGTTATTAGCATTATATGATGCAGCTACAAAAACAATTGGTAATTTCTTAGATCAAAATAAATATTATATTGTATCAGGAATAATAATTTTAAGTGTTATTTTTTATTTTTTAAGAAATTATCTGAAAAGATACTGGTTAAGAAGAAATATACATAAATTAAAATTAGAAAAAGAAGTTTTAAAACAATTAATCAAAAAAACACAAAATGAATATTTTGATGATAAAAAAATGCCAGAAACAATATTTCATATTAGGATGAATAAATTTGCAGATTTAATACGAGATATAGATAGACAAATACCAATTTTAGAAGAAGAATTATTCAAAACAAATGAAAAAATCAAAGGTCATAAACTCAAAGAAAACCTAAAAAAAGAACATAAATAGTAAATTTTATTAATTTCTATATTTTTTTGTATTACAAAAGCTTTTTAAACTCAAAAAGATACATTATTTTAACATATTGTTATATAGGGGGTTATTAAATGAAAAGAAATAAGTTAGAAATGAGTATATTAATTTTTGTTTTTATGAGTATAGTTTTAATGTCTTTTGTGGTTGCTAAAACACCAGGAATTAAAACTATCGAAACAGATAGTATAAAAAGTAACGAAGGGCCATTAGCCCCTGAACCTTTAATTAGATATGAGATAGATGAGGATGGGAAATTAGTAAATCCCACTCAAAAAAATCCAGTTTTTATTAACCCCTATGGACAATTAGAAATAAGAAAAAAATCTTTTGAAATTTCAGATATCTCACTTGTTTCTAAAGATGAATTTCAATATGAAGGAGAGAATTATGTATTATTTGGAGTTCAAGAAGGTGATACAGTATCTGATCCTATTTCTGAATGTTCAAATTGTCCAGCAATCCCTTATAAAATTATTACCTGGTTAATTCCAGAAGGTTATTCATCTGATGATATAAATGTAGATGTAGAATTATTTTATGCAGATAGAGTAGAAGTTGAGTATAGAGTTGCTCCAGAACAAAAAATTACAAGTCATGAACTTGAAGAACTTAGTATTTCTGAAGGCGATGTTGCACCTTTAGTTTTTGTAAATGAACCTTCTTCTAGTATGTATAGAGAAGATGAACTATATGAAGGCGAAATTAAAATTGAAGATGGAATGTCTTTTGGTAATGGATTAAGAACTGTTAAAATTTATATTCCTGCTTTAAAATATGAAGTAAAAGATAGTAAAAATTTTATTTATTCTTTAGATTATGCAAGTTTAGAGATAGAATATCCATATAAATATATTGAAAGAGGTATTTCAAGATTCGAAACAGTAATTCTTAAACATACTTACAATTCTAATGAATATCCTCCAGTATCAAAAAAGTTAAATGAACAACAACCAACAAAAGGTATTATGTCTGTTGATTATACTCCAAACGACCCTATATTATTAACTGCATCTGATTTAACAGATCCTAATATTGAAGTTGATTATTTAATCATAACTGCACCTGATTTCTATCCTGCATCTGCAAGTTCAAGTTATCCTGTATATGAGTTCGCCATGCATAAGAAAAATTATAATGATTTTAATGTTGCAATTGTAAATTTTGATGATATTGTTTCAACTTATCCAAATACCGGTCAATATTACAGAGAAGGAGATATTCCTGCAACCTATAAAACAAGCAGTACAAATTCACACAGAGTTAGAAATTTCTTACAATTTGCGTGGGAAAACTGGAATGGAACACATATGTATGATAACAAACCTGGTTATTTGCTTTTAGTTGGGGATGTTAATAGAGGAAATGATACTCAAGATTGGTTTATGCCAACTGCAATAATTTATAATAGATTATGCGAAGTAAGTCCAACTTGTGATAGGTATTCAGATGAGCAAATTAGATATTATGCAACTGATTTATGTTATGACGATATTTACGGAGAGTGTATTTTAGATAATAGAACATTTATTGTTGGAAGATTTCCTGTTCAAACAACAGCTGAATTAAACACAATAGTTGATAAAACAATTCATTTTGAAAATGATCCCACAAATGGCGGAACTGATGAAGATTGGTTGAGTACATATGTTAGTAAAATTAGATTTACATTCAACCAAGCTCAAGGTATAACACAAGAAATATTTAATGAAAAACCACAAATGGCTATTCTCTCTAAAGAATGGGAGGTTAAATATATACGACCTTCATTTTATGGTGATCCTACGGGAGATGTTGCTGAAAACAAACAAAGAGATTTAGCAGAACAAGGTGGTGTTTTATTTACTTATGATGGTCATGGTTCTAATTACAATGGTGGTGGCGGAATATACAATGATTTTGCATTACATGATATTGATAATTCTAATAAAAACATGATATTTTTAAGTGAAGCATGCCAACCCGGATCATTTCAGCTTCCATCTGAAGCTTGGGCTGAAAAAATTTTAATAGATTCAACTTATCCACAAAGAGGAGCTGTTTTAACAACAGCATATTCTTGTTTAGGCATTATGGATGTTTATGATGAAATGCCTGCTCATTTATTATTTAAAAATCATACAATGCTAACATATGATTCATCTGGTAATTTACAAACTAAAAGTACATTTGGTCATACAACCCAACAATATGGTACATATTACCTTTATTTTTATGGCGTAACTTCAAGTACTGATCTTAGTAGAATATATGCTGTTAGTACAAAAATGTTATTTGGCGATCCAGCATTAGATACAGATATTTTTACTGAAGATTATGTTTTTGATGAATCAGAACATAGTGATGAAATTATTGTTAATCAAATACAATTCCCTGACCCTAATTTAGTTCCAGGCAGAACTGTTGAAGCACAAAGTTTTGTGCATAATGCAGGAACAACAACTTTAACAAACTTGGATTTTAGTTTAGATTATTCTCAAATTGGTTATTTAACACATTATGCAGGATTAAGTTATTCAACATTGGCAACTACAACTTTGTCTAGTATTGCACCAAATGAAACTAAAACAATTACTTTTACATTTACAATGCCTTCTGAAACAAGCAGTTATACTTATTTCAGAGTTAAAATGGATGAAACTTTAGATGAATTTGGTGATGAAAGTGATAATGGTTATGTTTTAGTTATTAATAACAATGGTAATACAGACCCTAAAGCAGAACCTCCATTATTTGATTTTTGGATGAGCTCCGGAGACTACACTTGTTCAGGTAGTCCTCCTTTAAACCCAAATCAATATGGTGTTTGTGAAGGTTCAAAACAAAAATGTATTGGCGGTACATGGACTGAAGATTATACATTTGTTTTTGCAAATAAGAGAACTAATTTTTATCCAGAATTGCAAACTGCAACTACTAATCAGCCTAATTGGTTAAATGAAGATTGTAATGATAGATCAAATTCAAGTTCACCATGGCATGATGGTGAAGGTTCTTTGTCTTACACAATTCCTGAAGAAGACACATATTGGAATATTGGTTCATGGTGGAATGGAAAAAATGAAGTTGTTCCTAAATTTAATACTGATGAAGAAAATTGTGGCAGAGTTGGAAATGTTTGTGCATTTGATGAATTTTGTTATGGGGTAGATTGTGAAGCAGCAGAATTTCAAATTCCAAATCCAAATTACATACCTGGTTGGACACCAGAATTTCTTGATGTAGAAGTAGAAGCTTATGAAGGAGTTTTCTGTCCAACAGCAACATGTGTTGATATGGATGAGGATGATGATGGTTATACTAAGTATATACCTTTAATGCATTCAACACATTTTGGTTATGAGTTATTTGATGAATCATTAGGATCAAATGTAGATGATACACAAACTTATGATTATACTGATTTCATGTTTGGTACCACTGGTGAATCAATGGCTCTTGGTAAAGATATTGAATTCTGGGCAGATAGACAATATGATTGTAATGATGGTGATATTAATGTAAATTCTGGTGCTGAAGAAGTCTGCGATGGTATTGATAACAACTGTCAAGGTTTATGTGAAGGCGGTTCTGAAGATGGAACAACCTGTTATTGGGGAGATTATTATGATTATGAAACTTGGAGTTCTTATGTAGGTTCAACTTTACACAAATATGTTGAATTAAGTTATGGAACTGTAAAAAGATGTGAAGTTGGCGGCGGTTCATGCAATTATGAAGACGAAGGATTTGCTACAACAACATATTATGCAGATTCTGATGGTGATGGATATGGCGATCCAACAAATACAACAGAATCATGTTTGACTTCCCCACCCGAAGGTTATGTAACAGATAATACAGATTGCGATGATACTAACGTAAGTATTAATCCAGGTGCAGAAGAAGTGTGTAATGCAGTAGATGATAATTGCGATGGAACTATAGATGATTTTACAAACGTATGTGGTACAGGAGTTTGTGCAGGTGAAAAACTTTGTACAATAGGAACATGGAGTGATTGTTCAACCAGTGGAAATGATGCGGGAATATGTGCATCTTGTGGTGAAGAAGGTATTCCAATTTATAATGAAAGTAATACTGTAGGATGTGATGATGAAGTTGATTGTACTGAAGATAATTGTTTAGCAATTTATACTTGTTCAAATACTGCTAATGATTCTTTCTGTGATAATGAATTATATTGTGATGGATTAGAAAGCTGTCATGAGACATTAGGTTGTCAAGCAGGTATACCAATAGATTGTTCACCAAATAATTTAGCAGATATTGCAACATGTAACAATATACCTGATTCCAATTCGTTCACATGGGATTATTTTGCTGGATTTACCTCAGTATGTTCTGAGACAACAGAATCTTGTACCTTAGGAACAGTTGACTTAACACATACTTGTAATGTAACAACATGCGGTGCAGAATGTGATTCAGAAACTGATTGCAATAATAATACTTGTGAAGAAGAATATGTTGATTATTGTAATGATTTAAAATTAGTAGAATATAATTCAAATTTTATTTTAGATTCATTTTTTGTTTTTGATTCATGTGAAAATACATGTTTAGGAGATTGTTCATGTACTGATTGTGAAACTGATTGTTCAGCACCTACAACTAATGAATATTGTGTACAAGGTATTTGTGGTGCTGTTTGTGATTCAAATGATGATTGTGGAGATACTGATTGTTCTACATTAAGCGGTTGTGTAGGAAATGATTGGTATGAATATTCTAATATCGCAAATAATTGTACAGATGGATGTGTTTGTGAAGAAAATATGTGTACTGAATATCTAATTACCACAAACGATGCAAGATGTGTTGAATGTACAGTTGATGCAGATTGTAATCATTTAAACAATGATTATTGTACTGAAGATTCAATAATGCAGGATGAAGGAAAATGTGTAGCATATGAATGTATAGTTGAAACTACTGAAGTAGAAAACTGTTCAGTATTAAACAGTGAATATTGTTCAGGAACAGAAATTTTATCTGATGAATATACTTGTTCTTTAGCAAGCTGTGTAATTGATGAAACTATCACACTAGAAAATTGTGATAATGGATTATTCTGTGATGGTGAAGAAACTTGTGAAGCAGCTGTATGTGTAGCAGGAACACCTGTAGATTGTTCAGAAAATAATTTAGCAGGTATTGCAACATGTACAAATGATCCAGATACAAATCCATTTACATGGGATTATTTTGCTGGATTTACATCAACATGTAATGAAGAAACAGATTCTTGTGAAACAGGAACAGTGGATTTAACTCACACATGTAACATCACTGAATGTGGAGCAGAATGTGAAGTAAATGATGATTGTTTAGACACTGATTGTTCATCATTAAGTGAATGTGTAGGACCTGATTGGTATGAATACTCGAATGTTTCAAATAATTGTACAGATGGTTGTGCTTGTGAAATAAATACATGTGGAGAATATATAATCACAGAAAATGATGCAAGATGTTTGGGCATAGTTGACTTAGATGATCCATTAACATTTGGAGATTTAGTTACTGAATTAAGTGGAGTATATTACATTAATGACAATGTAATTTTAGTACCTAAATCATATTATATTGAAGGAAACAATATAGGTTATGATAAAATTGCAATATCTATAAACAATTCAAATGTTATTTTAGATTGTGATGGATCTACAATAACGGGAGAAGGAAAAGGATTTACAACAGATAGATACTATGGAATATCAATAAAAAATAAAGAAGATGCAATTATTAGAAATTGTAATATAGAAGATTATACAACAGGAATACATTTAGATAATGCAACATATTCAACAATACAAACAAATACTATTGATAATACACATCAAGGAATTCAAGTATATGGATCAAATTCAAATACTATAATAGAAAATGAGATTTCAGAAGCTAAAACAGCTGTAGTAGTACAAGGAAGTATGGATAGTAATTCCAACAACAATAATATTACAAATAATATAATTGTTGGTAGAACAGGTATTGTAAATGGAGGAAAAGGTATTGAACTGTTGTATGGTGCAGAAAATAATTATTTAATTGGAAATGATATACAAACGGTTTGGGATGGAATTTCAATTGCATGGCAAAGAGATAATGAAATTAAAAATAATAACATAAGTAACGCAACACAAAATTGTATAATTTCAATTGGACAAAATAATATAATTGAAGGTAATACAGTTGAATATTGTGGAATATTTGGTATACTTATACAAGCAAGTACAAACGCAACAGTAATAGATAATATTGTAAATAATAATATGGGAACTGGTATTGGAGTAACTTCTACAAAAGATAGTTATTTCAATAATAATACGGCAGAGTACAATACAAAATATGGTCTATCTATATTTGATACAACTGGACAAGTGGATAATAATATATTTGACAATTCAAGATTCTGTAGCAATGGAATATCTTATTTTGATGTTCAAGAGTCTTACACATATTATACAGGAACAAATACATTTACTGGATTAACATGTGATACCTCTGATCCAGTAGGCATTTGTACAATGATGTGTTCAGGTAGAGCAAGACCAGCTCCAGAATTAAATGAAACAGAAGACACTTTGATTATAACAAAAGATGGAATTGAAAAAGTAAAAACACCAAATGGCAGAGATAGTGTAATAAAACCAACTAAAAGTTCAACAACTACAAAGGATAAAACGTTTAATCCTTAATTCTTTTTTTTATTTATTTTATTTATTTTTTTTGGTATTTTTTTAACTGCTTTGATAGAGTCATCCAATGCCTCTTGTGGTCTGATTCCCTCCTTAGTTTTACATTTTATTTTTATTTTATAAATAAAATAAAAAATACCAAATGCGATTAAAATTAAGATCAAATCTTTTATATAAAATAAGAAACCAGTACCAGTTAATGAGATTATTAAATCTATCAATGGTTTTGTTATTTCAGATATTATAAAATAGGTTATCATAAAAAATGTAAACCAAACAAAAAACCCTAATGGTATCCCAACAAATTTTCCTTTAAAATGTAGTCTTCCTCCAGAATCAAAATTTAATTTATTTGTCCATAGTATGCCTATTATCCCACTTATAGCTGCATAATAAAATTCAATAGGTAATATCATAAACTATTAAAAGAAGATAACATTTATATTAGTTTATAGAATATTCACAACCACAATAAGTTTGTCTATATAAATTTAATTCTTTTGATTTATCAACACTTTTTTTAAATCCATTTTTTTTCTTAAAATCAGCTTCATAAAATTCAATTCCCTTTTCTTTTGCTTTTTGTTTTCCAATTTTATTTATTAACTCTGCGTTTTTATGTGGACTTATTGTTAAAGTAGTAGCAAAAATATCAAAACGTTTATTTTTAGCATTATGTGAAACTTTTTCTAATCTATATTCAAAACATTTTTCACATCTTTTTCCGCCTTCTTTTTCATCTTCAAATCCTCTAATTGCACCTTTCCATTGTGCGTGTCTTTTGTTATAACTTTTTACATCTGTTAATAAGGGGAGATTATAATGTTTAGCTAATTTTTCTGCACTTTCAAAACGTTTGTCCCATTCTTTTTTAGGATAAACATTTGCATTATGAAAATATAAAGTTAAATCAAATTCTTGTTTTAACTCTTCAATAATGCCTGATGCGCATGGGGCGCAGCATATGTCTAAAAGCATCTTTTTTTTACTCATTTTTGGTCACCTTAATCTAAATTAACTTAAATAACTAATATTTATAAATCAACAGTATTAATAATAAAATATGGTTAAAACGTTTAGTAAAATTATCTTAAACACAGATGGTGGAGCAAGAGGCAATCCAGGACCTGGTGCAATTGGCATAGTTATTCAAGATACTAAACGAAAGATTTTAGAAAATTATAAACGAAAAATAGGAAAAGCTACAAATAATGAAGCTGAATATAAAGCACTTATTAAAGGATTAGAATTAGCACTTAATTATACAAATGGGCATGTAATCTGCTATTTAGACAGTGAGTTAGTTCAAAAACAAGCAATAGAAGAGTATCAAGTTAAAGCGCTAAACATGAAACCCCTTTTTAAGCGCTTAAAATGGACAGAAGGCCAGTTTAAAAAAGTAGAATACAAACACGTAAAGCGCGATGACAAATATCAACAGCGCGCTGATAAATTAGTAAATGATGCGCTTGGAAAAAAATAAAAAAAGAAGCGCCTAAAAACTAGAAATAAATAATATATACAACAAAACAGAGAAAGAAAAAATAAAAAGAAGAATTATACTGTTGGGTTAGAAAATCTACCCATAAAGAGTATAGTCCCTGTTTCTTTATCCTGAATTATAAAGATAAATGGATGATTTGCATTAAAAATAATAGCATTTGGGTCTGGATCCATAGCTGCAAAATCCTCCGTTACTACTGCAGTAGCAGCTGCTGCTTCTGTTCCTTTTTCATCCATTTCAATATAGCTCTTATGTATAATTTGGCTTATTTTTAATCCTGTTTTTCCTTCAGCATTCATTCCAGAAAAATCTGCATAATCTGAAAATGCAGTTCCCATACCCATTTCACTTAATTTATCCTTCATTTTATACTCCTTATCAAATTTTAATTTTGGAATATATAATTCATAAATTTCTTCGTTACTTAATTTTGATTTCCAGTCATTTATTTTTTCTAAAGTTAAAGAATTTTCTATTTTAGTTAGATTGTTTTCTTTTGGAAGAATTATAATCATAGATATATCTTCTCCTTTATAAGACATTTCTAAAACTTGTACATTTTCATCTTCAGTATAACTAAATTTTTCCTCCCCCATAAACATCATATCTACTTCAACTGTTTTATTTTCAGATGCATAAAAATCTCTTTTTACAGTTAAATCAGAATCAAATCCATTTTTCCATTCTCCTTTAAAATAAATCGCATTTGTTAAAATTAATTTTGTATCTATTGAAATAAGTTCTGGAGAAATAATTTTATCTATTTTTCCGTTTGTTTCTTTATCACACCAGGTATTTATCTCATCAGCTGATGGAGTTGGATTATTAATAAAATCGAGGTTTGTTAAATGACCTTTATAATATGTTTCAATATCTTGAATGTAAGAGTCTTTGAAATTATAATCTTTTTGACCCCATAAAGCATTTGCTGTTTTTAGAGTATATTCATTATTTCCTGTATTTATAGATTGGTATAATCCTAAATTTACTTCTTTTAGAATTGTTTTATTTGCAGGGTAATGCAATACTGAAGCCATTTCTTCTTTTGTTTGTCCTTCTGCACCCTCATAAGTCATAGCTAATGCAGTGGAGATACTATATGGAGAAAAGAAAATATTTCCTTCTTCTAATTTGTATTCTGAATATAAATCAATAGAAAATTGATTATTTGCATCAACAACAGGATTTATGTTATCAGAATTTATATTTGGTTCTGGACTTGTACATCCAAACATTAAAAATGCACTTAATACAAATAAAGCAAATACAATCATGGCTTTTTTCATTTAATCAACCTCTTTTTATTTAATTATAAAACATAAAAGAATGATATATATATATATATTTCGGTTTTTATTCGGTTCTTAAAAGAGCAATAAAATACCTAAATTTATTTTACTGTTAAATTAATAGTATAATAATTAGTCCCTTTTTTAACTAATACAGAAGTTTTTTCAGGATCTATAAATTCTTTTGGAAAATTATTTTGATTAAAACCTAGTAAATATTCTCCTTCTGGAACTTGGAATATAACTTTTCCTTCAGTATTAGTTATTAAATATCCTGCTGTTGGAGGACCGTTTGGTTTTTGGTTGGTCCACAAATCTACTTCAATATTTGGAAGAGGATTGTTATTTGGATCTAAAAGTATTATTTCTAAAGTTTCATTTCCTTCAACAAATTTTGGCTGTTCTTGGTTTGTACATCCAAACATTAAGAATACAATAAATAAAAAGATAATAAAACTAAATTCAAGTATATTTTTTGTTTTCATTATAAAAAATAAAGAAAGGAAGATATATAATTGTTTTTAATATTTTTCGCACATTCTTTGGTAATAACTTTGGTCATGTCCACATGATGGGCATTTTTCTGGTGCTTCTGGACCTTCATGCCAATATCCGCATTTTCTGCAGAACCACATAACTGGTGCATCTTTTTTGAAAATTGAATTATTTTCAACTTCTTTTATTAATTTTCTAAATCTATCTCTATGATGTTGTTCAGCTTTAGCTATTGCTCTTAATCTTACTGCCACATCCTTTAATCCTTCTTCTTCGGCTGTTTGTGCAAATGAAGGGTACATTTCCTCAAATTCATGATTTTCTCCATCAGCAGCTGATTTTAAATTATCTAAAGTTGTTCCCCATATTTGAGGAGAATCAGCTTCAACTATCATTGGTTTTTTCATTTCATCTTCACTCATATTTAAGTCTTTTTTAATTTGTTTGATCATTTTCCATACCCATTCTGCATGTTCAATTTCATTATCTGCAGTAATTGTAAATATTTCAGATATTTGTTGATATCCTTCTTTTTTTGCAGTAGAAGCATACATCGTGTATCTATTTCTTGCTTGGCTTTCTCCTATGAATGCCTTGGTTAAATTTTCTAAAGTTTTTTTCATTTATATCACCTCAATTTAATATAAAAGTAGTATAATACTAATAAAGGCAAATTATTTATAAGTTTCTATTGCTTCTTCTAAAATATGTTTTGAAAGCCTTAATACATAATTTGCTTCTTTTTCATTTACTGTTTTTCCTCCATACGTAGTTTCTTCTCTACTTCTTCTCACATTATCTCCTTGTTTTATTAATTCACATAATTCAGAGTTTGTATTATATAATTCTAGTACTGTCATAAAAGTACAAAAATGACTTTTTTCTGAATATCCCTTTGCATATAAAAGAGCTCTTGTTGAATGAAATATTGAAACGTATGCAATCATTTCTGTTGATTCATACGCACCTGTTTTTATTATTTTTTTAGCTTGTGTATAAAATTCTTTTGCAATATCTAATTCTTTTTTAACCCAATTTTTAGCATCTTTATTTTTGTTTATTAAATTATTATTTATACAATACTCAAAATTTTTAAAATCCATAATTATCCTCTCCAAAAAATATTCCTTTTTCTTTAATTTCATTAATTAATTCTTTATTATTTTTTTTGTATTCTTCAAGTTCATAATAATTGACTTCATTTATTGAAATTTCATGTTTTAATTTTAATTCAATTTTTTTTATTTTTTCTTTATCTATTTTTTTAATTTTTATTATAAAAATATCTAAATCACTTTTTTCAGTATAAGTTCCATTGGCAAAACTTCCATATAAATAAAAAGAATTTCCTATTGCTTTTTTTAAATTATTTTGAGTTATAAATTGAAGTATTCTTATTTTTTTCCATTCTCTAGTAAGTAAATTATCCTTTAAATTAAATAGTTTTGTGTTTCCGATCTTTTTTGATGCTAATATGTCTTCTTTTTCTAATAAATCGCAATATTGTTTTGAAGTCATTGTGCTAATTTTTAGTTTTTTTGCTAATTCATTTATATTTATTTGTACAGTTGGGTTTAGTAAAAAAAATTCCAATATTTTAAATCCTCTGAATTTTCTAAATTCTTTTATCATAACTTTAGTATATATATAGAAATGTTTATAAATCATTTGATACATCAAATGATTGTTTGATATATCAAACGTTTATAAAATAAAACGATCTTTCAAAAAAATAAAACGTTTATTAAATAATCTATATAACATATTACTTTATGAATGAATTTAATATTTTAAATAAACAAAATAAAGCTAGAACCGGCATACTTAGTTTAAAACATGGAAAAGTTAAGACTCCTGCTTTTGCACCTGTTGCTACAAGAGCAACTGTTAAAACAATGACAAATGAAGATTTAGAAGAAATGAATTCCCAAATTTTAATGTGTAATACATATCATTTATTTTTAAAACCAACTTCAGATTTAATAGAACAATATAGAGGATTACATGGATTTATGAATTGGAAAAAACCTATTATGACAGATTCTGGGGGTTTCCAAGCTTTTTCATTAGGATTGGGAGCTGAATTGGGAGCTTCTAAATTTGAATATATGACAAAAGAACAAGAAGATTCAAAACATGTTAAAAATAAAATAGCAAAAGTTACAGAAGAAGGAGTTCATTTTCAATCTGTATATAATGGAGATAAACATTTTTTTACTCCTGAAAAATCAATACAAATTCAAAAACAATTAGGTGCAGATATGATTTTTGCTTTTGATGAATGCTCTCCACCTTCTGCAGATTATGAATATACAAAACAAAGTATGGAAAGAACACATAGATGGTTAAAAAAATGTGTTTCTGAACATAAAAAATTAGAAAGTGATCAATTACTTTTTGGTATTATACAAGGTGGAAAATATAAAGATTTAAGAGAACAAAGCGCTAAATTTATAAATGAAAATTGTGATGCAATAGGGATAGGAGGTTCATTTGGAAAAAGAGAGATGAATGAAGTTTTAGATTGGATTTATCCATTTATTAATGATGAAGAAGGAGAGAATAAACCTAGACATTTATTAGGCATAGGAACAATTGAAGATATTTTTGAAGGTGTTAAAAGAGGAATTGATTTATTTGATTGTGTTGGTCCTCAAATGATTGCAAGAACAGGATATATTTATATAAGTCCAGATAGTGGAGAATCTATAGAGGAGCAGGGGAATAGAGGAAATAAGTTTAGATATCGTGTAAGCAATGCTAAATATGAAAATGACAGTAGTCCATTAGATCCAAATTGCGATTGTAAAATGTGCAAAATGTATTCACGTGCTTATTTACATCATTTATTTGATGTGAATGAATATTCAGCAAAGCGCATTGCAACTTATCATAATTTGTATTTTATTTTAAATTTAATGAAAAAAATCAGAAACGCAATAAATAAAAAGGAGTTTGATGTATTATATAATAAATGGATGAAATAATTCCTATTTTTATAGAGTTATAGAGGTGTTTAGTATGGCAGATAAAAAAATAATAGTATACTCAACGAACGCATGTCCTTACTGTGTTATGTTAAAGAGTTATTTAAAACAAAAAGGATTAAAATTTAAAGAAATAAATGTTGGGGAAGATCACGATGCAGCAATGGAAATGATCCGTGCTACAGGCCAGCAAGGAGTTCCACAGATGAAAATCGATGATAAATGGGTGGTTGGTTTTAACAAACCTAAAATCGAAGAATTACTAAAAGATTAAATTTCAAAAATACACATCTTTTTATTTCTTGTTTTTATTTTTTAAAATTTTCTGTGTTTAGTCTTTTTTTGCATTTTTAAACGCGCTTTTCTTTTTATTTTTTTCTTCTTGAATAATGTGCTTGAATTCTTCTAGTGTGTATCCAATATTGATTCCTGGTAATGGTTTTATTATTCTTATTATATTTATTTGGTTTCTTGGACTACTTAAATAAACTCTATACTCCATATTCTTTTTCATTTCTTTTTCAAAATCTTCAAAACATATTGAGTATAATGTGACATCTTTAAAATAAAATGAAACACATTCTGCTAGTTTTCTTTTTGTTTCTTTTTCAATTATAAAACCATTTTCAATAGTAGTTGGTTTGGGATATTTATTTGAATCAGTTTTTCTTATTTTTATCTTTTTTTTACTCATATAATCCCTCCAAACTTTCTAATTTCATCAGGATCATAACCTAATCCTTCAAATCCTTTATCTGGTTTTATTAGATAAAATCCAAATATTTGACTATTAATTACTTTTGGATCTTTCCAAATTATAAATATTTTAAGATTTTCTTTTTCAGCTTTAGCTGTTAATTGTTTTATTTCTTTTAATGTATATAATTTATCTTCATAAATTTTTCCTAATCTGATCTTATCTTTTCCATCAAAAACAAAAATAGTATTATCTTCTATTAAAGTATTATTTTTAATTTTATTTGGGAATGTATGAGTTAATCTCCTATGTTTTTTTAAGTTTTCTTCAAAGTTTCTTTTCATTGATATGTCTTTATATTCGGGCATTTAATCACCTAATGAATTAATTATATGTTATTTTTGGTGTTTTTTTAGTTTATAAGGGTTTGCATTTTTAAACTTTTTTTATTTTTTCTAAAAATTGTTCTAATTTTGTATCTGCGTTTTCCCAAAATCTGATATTTAAGATAGCTCCTAAGCGCTTTCTTTTTTCTAAATCGAAATCAATTATTTGCGCTATTAATTCTCCTTTTAATGTTTCAGCTAATTCATCACCTCGCCTATCAAAATCAGTCAAAATAAAAACTTTTTTTACATTTTTATCTTTTAATTTTTTTACAATGCGCCTATAATCTCCTTGTAAAGTATGAACATTGAACAAACCAATATTATTAAGTGCTTTTTTATCTTTTTTTCCTTCAACAATTATTTCACCATTTTGAATATCTAAAAGAAGCCTATCCAATTCTTTTTTAAGGCGCTTTTTTGTTTCAAAAGATAAATGCGACATAATATTTATTAGTATGAAATATTTATAAATATTTCTTATTTAAATATGATATATTTAATGTATAAGGTGAGAAAAGATGACTATGGTTCATGAAGTTTATGATAGAGGACAAATTGTTATTCCAAAGTATATACGTGATTTATTAGGTTGGGAAAAAGGTACAAAACTATCTTTTAAAATAAAAGATGAGAAAGTAATACTTGAAAATACTGAGGATAAAATAGAAAGATTCATGAAAGACTGGGAAGAATTGAGAAAAGAATTGGCTGCAAGTCCAGCTAAAATAGATAATTTTATGAAAAACGAAAAAAAATACAGGAAAAAATATATAGATAAAAATTATTAAAGGTAATATTATGTTTATTGATGCTAATGTATTTATTTATTCAATTGTTGATTCTAGAAAGCAGGGACAAAATTCAAAAAAATTTATACAACGGATTGTAGAAGGAGAACAAAAAGCAGTAGTTTCTGTTGCTGTTATTGATGAGGTTGCTTTTGCAATTTATTCCATGCAAAATTATAATTTGAATTCAGCTAGTAAAGTATGGAAAAAATTAAATAATATTCCAAATTTACAAGTTTTGGATATAACAAAAGAAGTATCGGAAGCAGTTCCTGATTTTATAAAACAAGGGTTAGATCCAACAGATGCATTACATGCAGCAACAATGAAAGTATATAAAATCAAAACAATTTGTTCATATGATAAACATTTTGACAATATTAAAGAAATTAAGAGACAAGAACCAAGATAATATTTATAGATTTCTTTTTTCTCTTATTAAATTCCCAAACGGGTTCAAATACTCATATCTGTAATTTAAAAGTATGGAATAATCATGAATTATTGGATTAAACATATCTCTTAATTGCATAAATAGATTATTAAATTCCTCATGATTTTTTGCATCATAATCTATTTCCATATCCCAAGTCCCGATGCATGAAGTAACGTGACTTACATTATAGTGTTCGTTACAATAACCCAAAATCTTTTTATGATCTTTAACAGACATATTTTGAAAAGAGAGTAAAACTTTATATTTTCTAAATCCTAGTTTATTTCTATCCATCGTAGTTATTATTTTTTTTATTATATTATTCTTTTTTAATTTATCTAATTTATATCTAACAACATCTGAGCTAAGTTTTAGTTTTTTAGAAATTTCAATAATTGGTATTCTCCCATTTTCATATAGTAACCCAATTAATTTTAGGTCCATTTCATCAAATTCTACATTTTTGTTTATTTTTATTTTTGATATTTTTTTAATTCCTTTATTTGGCCCATACAAGAATGAATAATGTTTAAATGTATCTTCCACTTGAATAACTAATGATTTTTTTAAAATGTGTTCTCCAAAATGTTTATTGAAGTTTTCCATATATGTATAAAATTTATTTATGTCCTTTACCATTATTCCCAATGCAAAATCCCATTCTCCATATACATACCCTATCCAAACAACAGGCATATCTGATTCAATTAAATATTTTTCTAATTTATTTTCAAATTCTTTATTCATACTTTTTAATTTAATAACAATTCTGAATATTGTGTATCCTAAAAGAGTTGTATTTATTTCAGGTAAGTAATTTAATATAATTTTTTGTTTTTCTAGTTGATTTATACGATATATGGTTGTTTCTTTATTCAATCCAATTTCTTTTGCAATTTTTGAAAAAGAATTTCTACCATTAAATCTAAGTGCCTTTAGGATTTTCTGGTTTTTTATATCTAAGTTTATGTTTTCCATGTATATCTTATGTACCTAAAAGTTTAAATACGTTTTTGTTTAATTTTTTTTAATAAAATTTAAACATAATTTTTATAAATTTGTTGTTTTTTCCATATTTTAGGTATTTAGCTGGGTTAAATTCCTTTTTTGTTTAATATTCTGATAATAGTTTTTAAATAGATGAAAGTATATTATTTAACACAGATTAAATATATTGAGGTGAGGTAAATGGAATATAAAAAAAATATGGGAAATAAAGGAAAGTTTGGTTCTGTAAAAAGAGCTTTTGCAGTAGTTGCAGCAACAGGAGTTTTAATAACAGGAATTGCAGGATGTTCCCCTTATAAGACTAACGGTTATGAAAAAAGAGGGGTGGCATATAAGAATGGTTTAGAAGTTTTAAATGAAAACGCAACAAGAGAAGGAGTTAATTATGAAAAGCAAATGAGAGCAAAGGTTGAACTCGGAGAATATGATTCAGTAAAAGTAGAAAGAGTACATGTTAGGACAGGTAAAAGAGAAGAAATTCTTACTGCAAGAAAAGCTCCAGAAAAATTAGAACCAAAAAAAGAAGAAAAACCAGAAAAGAAAGAAAAAAGAAAAATATATTATGGAGGGGAAATACAGCTAGAACTACCTTGTTCAGAAGAAGATAGAATACAGCCTACAGAAGATAAGAAAGAAGTAATGGAAGAAACCCATTATGAAAGAAAAGATGAAAAAGATATAAATAGACCATATGGGGGATAATTACTGGTTTTGTTTTTTGCCAGATTTTTTTGTTTTAATTTTTAATAATTATTAAAGATTGTAGAGATTTTTTATTTTTTTCAACGATTTAATCGAAACCTTTAAAAAGAGATACACTCAATAAATAGTTACTTGTTTTTCCCGAAAGGGACATTAGCGCGCTCTAAGAAGTGTTGCGATGAACAAATTTTTTATTTGAGCGTTAGCTTCGCTTGCGAAGTGTGCTCTAAATGGTATCCAAACATATGGGCGGAGCCTAATATTCGCGCTTCCGGATTTATTCGGGAGTTTATTGCGAGAATGCGTATGAAGAGGTAGTTTTTATTTAGTGAGTATACCAAATTGGGTATGTTACTATACCTTACAGTGGATGGCTTGGCTCAAGTAGAGGGAGCGTGGCAAGCTGCGAAAAGCCTAGGGTAGGAGCAGGCATTCTTTGAACCTAGGATTCTCCTTATACCCGGCGAATTGAAACATCTTAGTAGCCGGAGGAAGAGAAAGCAATAGCGATCTGGTTAGTAAAGGCGATTGAAAGCCAGACAGAGCGTCCTGAATCCTTTGCAGTAATGTAAAGGAGATGTGGGAACCCAACTATCCTTTTATGGATTTGAATGTGCTGGAAAAGCACAGCCAAAGAGGGTGATAGCCCCGTAGAAAAAAGTAAATGGAAGGGGGGAGAAGAGTAGCATCTGCAGGAACGTAGGTGTGAATATGGGAGGATCAACTCCCAACTCTAAACATAACTTGAGACCGATAGCGAAGTAGTAGCGTGAGCAAAAGCTGAAAAGGACCCCGAAAGGGGAGTTAAAAGAACCTGAAACTGTAAGGTTACATTTTGGTGCAGCATGAAAGGAATGATCTTTCCGGAAGCAATTGTCAGTAATGTCAAAAGCGAAGGAAAAGCTACCAGTGTTGCATCGTCCTTCTCGAAGCAAGGGCCAAGGAGTTTATGGTAGTGGCGAGACGAAAGTCAAAGGGAAACCAAAAATCTGCAACTGTCTTGTACAGTGAGAGATGTCCTGTGAAAGTGGGACAAGTCACTATTGTAAGACCCGAAGCGAGTGCGATCTATGCGTGGGCAAGGTGAAGTCGTCTTGACGGACGGTGGAGGCCTTCAACCGGTGATAGTCTATTCTTCTCGGGTGATCCATGTATAGGGGTGAAAGTCCAGTCGAGCCTCGCAATAGCGGGTTCCTTCCGAAGTGTGTCTCAGCACAGCCCTGTCTGAGATTGATGCCGGGGTAGAGCACTGATTGAGAGTCGCGGGGAAGAAATTCCTCAACTTTCTGTCAAACTCCGAATCCGGTTTCATCGTAGAAGACAGGAGTGGGGTTCAGTCGGGTAAGCCGATTGGCCATTATGGGAATGACCAGGACTGAGGTTAAGGTCCTTAAATTCTGGCTAAGTGTTAATCTAAAGGATGTTCCTCTCTAAAACAGTCGGGACGTAGGCTTAGAAGCAGCCATCGTTTAACCAACGCGTAATAGCGGACCGACCGAGAGGGCAGCCTCTAAAAATGTACGGGGCTATAGCCAGGTACCGATACCTCGGGGTGCATAATAACTTTATGTAATCCGGTAGGAAGGCGAACTGATTGGGTAGAAACAAGGCTGAGAAGTCTTGCGGACCGATTAGTTATGAATATCTTGGTGTTAGTAGCAGCATACCCAGGTAAGAATCCTGGGCGCCGAATAGCACTCGGGTTCCTTGTCAACGATTATCAGACAAGGGTAAGCCGATCCTAAGTTTGAGGCTAATCACCTTCAAACGAAAGGGAAACAGGTTAATATTCCTGTGCCATGTGAATAGATGCGGTGACGCTAGATATATTCTTGACGCTTTGGGGTAGACCATGCTGGAGAGATCCAGACTAAAAGACATAAGGCTATCGAGACTTGTTATGAGGAGAAGTAGCCTAAAGTTTTGAATGGAGAAATTATGGTTGAGCCCTGGGGTCCATGAAAAGAGAATATATTCGATTTCATATGATCGTACCTAGAACCAGTACAGGTGCTGCTGGCGGAAAAAGCCAAGGCGTGTCAGGGTAACCGAAGCAAGGGAAGTCGGCAAGTTAGTGTCGTACCTTTGGTATAAGGCATGCCTGCTGTTTTTAACGGAACGGCAGGTCTCAGTGACAAGGGGGGAGCGACTGTTTATCAAAAACACAGGTCACTGCAAATCCGTAAGGACTAGTATAGTGGCTGACGTCTGCTCACTGCTGGTAAGTTAAACTCGGGTTCAACTGAGCAAAGCTCCAGTAAAGAGCGGGCCTAACTCTGAGGCTCTTAAGGTAGCGTAATACCTCGCCGCTTAATTGGTGGCTTAAGAGAGAGTTCCTTATTTTTAATTTTAAACAGGCGGAAATGTACTCTTTCCCTAGTTTTATAAATGTTATAATGGAAAAACTAAATATGAGTGCAGAATTGTTTTATCTTTTGGGTGCTTTACGAGATGGTTCTTTACCAAAATGTAAAGTTAAAAAAGAGATTACGTTTGCATCAGATATAAATAGAGAATGGATTGAAATAGTTTCAGATACTGTTTCAAATACTTTCAATATATCTAAATCCAAATGTAAAATATATAAATTCAAAAGTAATAAAAGTAAACAATTTTGTTATAGATTAAAAGTTTATTCTTCTGACATATATAAAGAACTTTCAAAATATTATGTTCCAGGCAAACAAGTTTTTTGGAAAACTCCAGAAATTGTTAAAAATAGTTCATTAGAACTACAGAAACATTATATTGCAGGTTTTTATGATGCAGAAGGAGGTTGTAGAGATGTTGAAAAATTTAAATTAGGAATTACAAAATCAATACATTGTTATTGTTCTATAACATGTAAACATTTTGATAAGTATAATGAACCATTACAATTTATACAAGAAGTTCTTTTTAAATTTTCAATAAATTCTAAAATGTATAATCCTACAGAACTTGTATTTACTCATAGAAGAAATATTAAAAATTTTTTTGATATATTACCATTTAAACATCCATATAAAACAGGGAAGTTAGAGGAATTATTATTGTTTTATGGAACTCTTTCTGCCAAAGCATGAATGGCGTAACGACTCTCCCACTGTCCCTGCTTTGGGCCTGGTGAACTCACTACGCGGTGAATATGCCGGGGACTCCTAGTGGGAAAAGAAGACCCCGTGGAGCTTTACTACAGTTTGTTGTTGATATATGTGGTCTGTTGCAGAGCGTAAGTGGGAGCTGTTATGCTACTAGTTTCGGTTAGTAGATAGGCGCCAATGTAACACCACTCAATAGTCTGCGTATGTCTAATCTGCATAAGAGACAGCAGCAGATGGGTAGTTCGGCTGGGGCGGTACACCCTCGAAAATGTAACAAGGGTGCCCAATGTTCAACTTAGAAGGGTCAGAAATCCTTCGTAAAGGGACAAAGACAAATGTTGGACTGACTGCGTTCCTAACAAAATCGAACGCAGAGACGAAAGTCGGGCTTAACGAACCTTGGAATCCTATTGATGAGGGCCCAAGCTGTCAGACAAGCTACCCCGGGGGTAACCGACTTGTCGCGGGCGAGAGTACCCATCGACCTCGCGGTTTGGTATTTAGGTAAGTATAGCGATAGCTTATCTAACTAAAACATCGCTGTCGGCTTAGGCTATCCTGGAGGTGCATTCGCTTCCAAGGGTTGGGTTGTTCATCCATCAAAAGCCTACATGAGCTGGGTTCACGTAGTCTACGCGAGTCGGGTAAATTTTTAATAGTTTCCTACATAACATATTCATGAAACATATAGGGGATGAGCCAAAAATAGAGATATTTTTAGATAATTTTAAGTTTCCAGATGATCTTAAAATTGTGCTCTCTAATGGGAATTTTAAACAGATGATAAAAAATAAAAGGATTAATATCAAAGAGATATCTATTCAAACTAGTATTAATACTAAAACAATTTATCACTATTTAAATTCTAAGAGGAATCCAACTCTTTTATTTATTAAAAAAATTTTTAATGATAAAAAAGTAGTTGAGATTTTAAAAGCTAATAGGGTCAAATTTGGGCATGGAGGGAATGCAGCTTCTGCAGTTTTTCCTGCTTATTTAACACCTAAATTAGCTTATCTTGTTGGAGCATTAAGAGATGGACACATATACATGAATGGAAAATATGAATTGTGTTACACACAAAAAAATGTATTGTGGCTTAAATTAATAAACAGCTTAATTTTAGAAGTTTTTTTTCCAAGTAATAATCCTAGAATTATTATTAGAGAGAACAATACTCCAAAATTAACAATTAATAATAAGCCCATTTGTGAATTTTTAAAAATTGTCTTTAATATCCCTATATCTGACAAATCAAATTGGAAAACTCCAGAACTTATTTTAAATTCTCCTAAAGAGATTCAAAAATATTATATCAGAGGTTATTTTGATGCTGATGGTATTTCTGGTAAACATTTTGGTTTTTGTCAAGTTAATTTGCAATCTTTGAAGGATATTCGTAGTATGTTAAATAAATTTAACATTAAATGTACAAATACAATTTCAAAACGCAAATTAAAATCTGGAAAAATGTTCTATTCTTTATATATTCAGAAAAAATTTTGGGATGATTTTTTTAATAAAATAGGTTCATCCAATAATTCTAAATTTACTCGATTCGTACAGAGTTGATATACTCTGGGCTATGGCCCAAAGTACGTCGCGAGACAGTACGGTAGTATCTACTGGGAGCGTTACCACTTGAGAGGAAGATCCAAAAAGTACGAAAGGAACCTTGGGTCGATGCCTCTGGTCAATCAGTTGTGCCAATGCATTGCTGAGTAGCTACGCATTATAGGATAAGAGCTGAAAGCATCTAAGCTCGAAGTCTATCTCAAGACTAGGTGGAGTAGGCGGTCATAATAGATGACTTTGATAGAATGGGGATGTAATCACTGAGCTAACGCGAGGTGTTCAGTCCACCATCACTAAAGCCGTTTATACCCAAGAAGGTGTCTCAATATAAAAACTACCTCTTTCATGCTTACGCATTTTTTTCTTTTTAATAAAAGATTAGCGTAAGCTAAAAAGAGCTATTAAAAATTAATCCATTAGTGGAAACTTAGAAAACTTTAAATACTCTCACTCCTTTAAGAATATATGGAGTTACGAGTAGACGAAGCAAAAGAATTTGCAAATACACAATTACAAAATAAATATGAAACATTTTTAGTAAGTTTTAATGTTATTAATTCTGCAATTAGAGATTCAAAAATTATTTTTTTTAAAGAAGGTAAATATTATGATCCAACAATGCCGGACAATATTTTTTCTTCACTTACAGATTGGGCAGATAAAAATAATATAAATAATTTTTCATTAACTATTGAGAATATTGAATTATCTAATGTGACCATGTCTAAAAATAAAGATCTAGAATCAAAATTAGCAATGCAATTAGATATTGAAGATATAAAAACACAGTATCAATTAGAACAAATGATAGAAAATTATCCTGGATGGTGGAATGAACAATGTTCAAAATCAAATTTTGGTTCAGATGCTGAACAAAGAGCAAGACAATTAATAAATAGATTTGGAGATTTAGATGAAAAAAATACCAAACTAAAAACTTACTCATATTATCATAATCAAAAAGAAGTTAAACGTGTATTAATTGAAATTAAAGTAGGAAGTAAAACATTTTATTCTGATCCTGCATTACCTTGGTTTTGGAGACGATTTAGAAGTTTAGATGAATGGAAAAAATTTATACTTGCAGATGATGAATCATATATTGAAAATAGGAGAAACTATAGTACTTACACTTCTCCAATTTCAATTCCGGAGGATATTGTTAGGGCACATTCTTCGCCCCCCTTAAGAAATAATTATATACAAAAATTTTCAAGAATACACCCAACAGTATATTTAACTATTCATGAAAATGAGATACATAAATTCGGTTTTAAAACAGTACAATCTGCATTAAATATGCAAGGTACAATTAAATTAAATGATGGAACATATCTTAATTGGATTACTAAAGATAAATCAGTAATTCGTAATGCTCCATTAGTTGCACAACCAGGTGAAACTGCAATCCCATTTTATACAATTGCAGTACCTAAAGAAATTCCATTAGGTTCTTGGATTTATATTGAAGGGTTTAGAAATTCAAATTATGATGGATGGTATAAAGCTGTAGATAGGGGTGCATGGATAACTTTAGAAAATGGAGTGTTGGATATTGATTTTTATGCAGGTGAAACTTCAAAAGAATATCATGATTTTTTAAATAGTTTACGAGGTGCAAATTTATCTGCATATGTTTTTGGAAAAGGACAATATCCTCCAACTTATAATACACAAATAGTTGAAGCAGATCGTTAATAACTTAAAATAAATTGCATTTTGTCTTTTTTGTCTAATTTTGCAAAACCAATTTTTTCAAAATGAACTATTTTTTCTTGATTTAAATTTTCAGCAGTTTTTTCAACTTTTCCATTAAATCTTTCGCCATCAGAAGTTAATAGTATTGAATCAATAGAATCATTTTTTTTAATCCATGTAATTACTGCTATTTCATTAGATTTTTTGTCTTCTAATTTTTCACTTTTAATATTTATTTTTGCATTCATAAGATTTTTCATTCTAACTTCTTTTTCTTTATTATTTTCAAAATCTTCATTTTCAATAAAATATTTTTCTCTGTCAATTTCAATTTCTTTTGGATTTTTAATAAATATCAAATTAACTGCCTTTTCTTTAATGTATTTAGTATTTATTTTATATAATATATTCCAATCTAAATTGGAATCTGTTGGTTTTAAACCAATATTTATCATATATTCTCTTATTGCTTCTGGTTGAATTCCTCTTCTTTTTAATGCACTTAATGTAGGTAGTTGGATATCATCCCAACCAGATATTTCTCCATTTGCAATTGCATTTCGGATGTCTGATTTATGTGCAAATTTATTTGATAATCTTAAAATTCCTGATTCTCTAAAACAAGGTTCTTCCCATCCAAAATATTCATAAATATATTTTTGTTTTATTGCGTTTAATTCGTGTTCTTTTCCTCTTATTACTAAAGTTATATCTAATAAATGGTCATCAATTGCACAAGAAAAATTATATAGTGGCCAAACACGATATTTATTTTTTGTTATTGGGTGTTCTTCAGTTATTATTCTAAATGCTGGCCAATCACGTATAGAAGAATTAGGATGTTTAATATCTGTTTTTATTCTTAATATTGCTTCCCCGTTTTTATAAGTTGTTTTCATTTTTTCCCATTCATTTAAATTCTCCTTGATTGTTCTTTGTCTGCATGAACATGCAATTCCCTTTTCTCTATTTATTTTCATATCTTCATGTGGACAAGTACATATGTATGCTTTATCCATTTCAATTAATTTTTCTGCATATTTATAATATATATCCATTCTTTCACTTTGTTTTAATGTTTTTTCAACTTTGCAATTTAACCATTCGATATCTTGTGGTATTTTTTCATAAGCTTCTTGTAATGGTTTTTTAGTTTTAGGATCAGTATCCTCTAATCTAATATAAAATTTTCCGTTATACATTTTTGCATATTCATCACACAATACAATTTGTTTTGCATGTCCTAAATGTAAAATTCCTCCTGGGTTTGGAGCAATTCTTGTATTTACTTTGTTTCCTTTTTCAGCAAAATCTAATTTTGGTAATCCTTCTCTTTCTTTTTTCTCAGTTACATATTCATATTTTTTCATTTCGTTTTCAATATCCTCTTTTCCCATTTTGTTTATTTCATTTAATTCTTTATTGATTAATTGCATAGTATTTTTCATATCTTTTTTACATTCTGGATAGTCTGCAATAACTTTTCCAACTATATTTCCTGCTTGTGCGTTACCATATTCATATGCATTTTGTAAGGTATATTTTCTGATGAGTTTTAGTAATTTAGTATTATCCATAAGAAGTTTTTATTTGAATAATATTAAAAGGTTTTAGTTGATTGAGAATAAGAAGAATATTAATTTTAATGTAATAATGAGTATTTTGCAATATAAATGTGAGTTTGTAATATAATTAAGAACGGGACAAGAATTAGTGAGTTTAATATAATTATAATTAATGATTCAATCCCTCCTAAATTAAGGTTAAGGATAATAAATGTTAATAATGAGATTAATAGTGCTCCAATTATTAAAAATAATACAAAATCTATCCATTTTCTTTTAATATGGTTTAATGATGACTTGATTGCTTTTTCTGGTTTTATATCATCAATAACTAGTGCTGCTGGTGCATAAAAGAAAGGTAAAGTTGCTAATAAATTTAAGATTGGTGCTAAAATATTTTGCATTTCTAATCTATATGATATTAATTGTATTACAAATAAAATCAAAGTAAAACAAATAAATAAGAAAAATACATTTATTGTTGAAGTTCCCATTCTTTCTAAAACTTCTTTTTTGATATTTAAAGTTGTTCTTTGTGATTTAACTACTAAGTTAATGTTAACCATTGCCAATGAAATTAAATATAATGAAATTAAATATGAAATTGACATAATAAGTAAGTCTAATAATTCTAATTCTGGTAAACTACCTGTTCTTAAGTAAATACCTCCTAATGCAGGAAAGGTAGGTAGTTGTACAAATAATGGTATAAAAAATGCTATTACTAATGGAATTGAGAAGAAAATAACTAAATTAAAGTTTTTTGTATAGGTATTCATTGTGTGTTGAATCGTTTTTAACATATTATCTCCATTGTTTTTTACGAACATAACATATTTAAATGCTGTTCCTTAATAAATATTTACAATTTATATATTTTGTATAGATAGAGATAGGAATATCTTAGGTAATATTAATGCCGCGGTTCCTTTTCATTTGTATGAAAAGCCCGCCGCATATTAATGCCGCGGTAGCTCAGTCTGGGAGAGCACTCCGCTGAAGACGGAGGTGTCGCTGGTTCAAAGCACCTTTCTTTTCTTTAAAAAGAAAAGAAATTTGCACCAAAGAAAAGAAATTTGGTGTGTGAAAATCCGGCCCGTGGCATTTTTTATTTTTAGTGATTGCGGCCGTAGTCTAGTCTGGTTAGGATGCTGGCCTTCCAAGCCAACGACCCGGGTTCGAATCCCGGCGGCCGCATTGTACTTTTTTCTTTCTTTAAAAAGAAAGAAAAACTTGCACTAAAAATAGAAGAAACCAAAAGAAGAATTAGTAAAACTATGTTTGTAAAAGCGGTGGTAGTATAGTCTGGTTAGTATACGACGTTGCCAACGTTGAGTCCCGGGTTCAAAGCACTTTTTTCTTTTTTAAGAAAAAAGAAAAACCTGCACTAAAAAGAAAAACAAAGCAGGAGTTGAAAATCCCGGCCGCCGCATTTTTTGCTTTTAGCAAAAAAGTGCACATGTAACTTTGTTAAATTGTTGCCGCATTTTTTGTAAAAGGATAAAAAATTGGTGCGTTTGATTATATCAAATAGCACCGCATTTTTAATTTTTAATAAATTTAGAAATCAAATAATCGTTTTTGTTTTAGTATCTTACTTTGCGCTTCGTATTTTTTTATTGGAACGCGCAAACGAGAATTCATATCAGTTAATGCTTCGCGTAATGTTGAAAACTTTTTTTTGTTTTTCATTGCATGTTTAACTCCTTCACGTACTTGCCATACTCCAACAGGTATCTGATAACCCTCATAAATTTCTCTTATTGCTAAAACTCGTGCCTGTTTTCTTATTTCATTTAAACTTTCACAAACTCCATAACGTGACGCATAATACCCGCCTACTTGTTTATCTGCATATTTTTTTCTTCCTGTATATGGTTCATATTCTTCAGTTATAAACACATTTGATGCTCCTTCAGACCATAAAGTACCAGGTGTCCATGATTCAAAATTTTCGAATTCCCATGAACCTGGCATTAATAATATTTCATAATGATTATCTAAATATTCAGAAGAACAAACATAATAATTTGAGATAGAATCAAAATATTTTATTTTTTCTATTTTTTGTTTAGCAAGCATATCATCCATTGCAGTAATTGACCATCTTAATGGAACTAGTTTTTTTCTTTCTTGATGACCAAGTAAACCTCCACTTAATAACTTAGTTAAATAATATTCATTCAATCCATAGTCATTTAATTCAAAAATTGCATCTTGTGCAAGCATCTTTTTTTCATCAACAATAGAATCTACTTTTTTAGGGATTTTAGGATTATCAATTACTTTAAAATCTTTTAAGGGCGCATAACCTCCCATAGGCTGAGAAACTGAAGAAAAATTTAAATTAAAATTTGGTTTTCTTTTAAAATTTATTTCCATATCTAATGTTTTAATAGACATAATTGCGTCTTGTGCATCTTTAAGATTTTTATCTTTTCTTTCCATTATGTGTGCTTTTTTTCTACCAGTTAATAGTAGTGATCTTTGTTTTATTATTTCATCATATGTCTTCCCATATAATTGTGAAGGATCATCTTCGACTGTTTCTAATGATGCCATAGGTCCCCAATTAACTTGTGGCCAGCCATATGAGCCTACAAACATATTTGGAGGAGAAGGGCCAAAAACAGATGATTTAATATTTTTTGATAAATTCATTTCATAATATACTTTTTTTAATTTAGGACAAAATTCAGCACCACATAATTTTTTTGTTCCTTTGCATAAAATACATATTGTATTATTGTTCATTAAATTGTTATTGATAAGTAAAGTTTAAATAACAAGCTTTAAAAAGTTCAAGAATTTAATATTATTATGAAAAAGATAATTATTATATTTATTTTTTGTTTTTTAATAAGCGTTAATTTTGCATTTACAAAATATACTTTTCCAGAATTATTAGGATTTAATATAAGAAGTTGTAATGAAACGTTAATTAATCAACCAATTTTTCCAGGCTGGAACATGATTTCAGTCCCTGTGGAAGATCCAAGATTGCCTTATGTTTCAGATATATTTCCATTTTTAATGCGTGTTTATGAATATGAAGATGGAGAATATGTTCCTGTTTCTAATGTTGAACTTAATAAGGGATATTTAGTATACAGTTTTATTTTTCAAAGAAGTAATTTTTGTGGTGTTCCTTCATGGGATAATTGTTTTGTTTTAAATCCTGGATGGAATTTAGTAGGTTCATATCCTGAAGCTAAAAATTTAACTGAATTATTTTTAAATCCAGATGAACCATCAAGTTTAGATATTTATACTTATGATTCAAGAAATAACCGATATGTTTTAACAGATCAATTATTACCAGGTAAAGGGCATTGGATTGTTAATTCATATGAAGAACCTATAACTTTATGTGCAAAAAAAGAAGAAGTAATATGTGTATCTAATTGTACAAATATTACAGAAAGTGGAAATTATATTTTATGTTCAGATATACTTGCAGAGGATAGAAATTGTATTTATGTTGAAGCGGATAATGTATCTTTTGAGTGTAATGGTTACTCTATGTTTGGAGTAGGTTCTACAAATGCGTTTTATATAAATAATACCAAAAATTCCATTTTTAATAATTGTTATATAGAAAATTTTCATTTGGGTTTTGCAGTAGAAGACAGTAATAATTTAAGTTTTAAAAATAATCAAATTAAAGATTGTGAAGGAGGATTTATTGTTGATACATTATCAGAAACTATTGAAGTGTATAATAACAGAGTTTGGAGATCAACATTATCTTCTCCGTATGATGAAACAAAAGGATATATAATTTTAAGTAGGGACAGTACTGTTTCTAATAATAAAGCAGAAAATTTAACATATGGTTCATGGTTATTTTCTATACCTGAGATAGGTGGTGAAGATATTTTTCCTTCAAGGTTTATTAAAAATGAATTTATTAATAATCAAGTAGGTATACAAATTGCAGATGGAGAAAATATAATTTTTGATTCAAATGTACTTTGTTATAATGAGGCATATGATTTTTATTCTCCTATTCCTCCGTATAGATTTGTATCATTAGGAAATATTTGTGATATTGCAGTTCCAGAAGTATCAGATCTAGGACATATTGTATGTACAGACCCTTGTCCTTAAATAGGTTTTTATTTTTTTTAATTAAAAAAAGTTTAATTATCTAAGTAACTCATGAAATTCTTTTTTTCTGATATTTTTTGTATAAAGTGAGATTTATCTGATATATTTGTAGGAATCGGAGTAGCTATTTCTAATTTATCTCTTATTTTAAAATAACAGTCTCCTGCAGTGTTTTGTATTCCAGCTGTTTCTAATAATTGTAATGCTAAAAATTCATGTGCAGGTGTAAAAGTTTTACATATTTCTGGTCTTTTATATCCTAATTTTATTTGAGTTTCATTTATAGGAGGTAACAGATCTTGGGGGGCATCTAATTGATCTCTGTTGTATATTTTACATCTGATACTATAAACTCCATTTATTTTTTCAACAGAAATTGCCTCACAATTAGTTCTTATACAACATACTCCACATTTAGTGCAATAACTCATTGCAATATTATATAAAAATGGAAAATCTTTTAATAATCTTTCAAATTCATTAAATCTTTGTTCTTTTACTTCTTCTAAAGAAGTTTTCAAGGTTCTAATATCTATATCAAATAATGGTGCGGGGAATGTTTTTATAATTCTATTAATATATGTATTAAATAATTTAATTTTAAATCCTCTATTTTCTAAAGTTCTAAACATTTATATATCACCAGTATTAAAATAAGGTTTTTTGTGTTTTTAAGCTTATTTGTTGATTGGATAAGGGAGTCTTACATAATATACTCCATCATAGTCTTTTAAAATTACTAAATCTTTAACAATAGAATCCATATTTATTTCAAAAATACCTTTATTCACTATAGTTATATTTTCTAATCTTCCATTATGATCTATTTTTTCATTACTTCTATCTTTTTCATTTTTAACTTTTACAAATATTTGAGAACCGCATGAACATTCTTCTTTATCAAATTCAGTTAATAATCTTCCACAAACTGCACATTTATATGTCATTTTTTTCCCTCTTATTTTCTTTTTGCTTCAGCTACAATTGTTTGATATAATTTATGCATATTATCTCCAGTTAATGCAGATACTTCTACAAGTGGATAATTTGGAAAAGTTTCTTTTATTTGTTTAGAACTTGCTTCATTTAAATCCATTTTATTTGCAACTAAAATTATGGGGATTCCTCTTGCTTCTAAGTTTCCTAATAATGTTATATTAACTTGATTAAATGGTTCTTTTGTTGAATCCATAACAACTAATGCAGAATCTACTTGGTCTAACCATTTAAGTGCTTCAACAATTCCTTTTGTTGCTTCTTTTGCTCTTTGTTGTGCGTCACCTATGTTTAATCCATAATTTAAAAAATCTCTATAATCAACTTTAACTGCTAATCCTGGCATATCAAGTAAATTCATATTTAAAGTACAGTTTTTCAATTTAATTGAGACTTTCTCCTTTTTTTGAACTATTCTAGTTTCATGAGGGATTACTGAAACTTGACCTAATGGACTTCCAGTTAAATCCATACTTATTCTATTTGCTAATGAAGTTTTTCCTGCATTAGGACTTCCATAAAAGCCTAAACTAATGTTCTTTTGTGAATGAAAAAATCCTCTAAACCATGAAATTATTTTGTTAAACATATGAATCCCTCTTTTTATTAGTAGGTCTATATTAGTAATATAAAATTTTATAAACCCTTCTCACAAAAGGTATTGTATGCAAATAGTAGGAATTCCAAAAAAAAGAGTAAGGTATTTAAAGGATAGTCTTAAAATAATTGAAAGAGACCTTTCAGTTACTATTAGATTTAAAGAAGAGATTATTGAGATTGAAGGAGAGCCAGTACAAGAATATATTGCTCAAAAAATAATACAAGCAATTGGACAAGGATTTAAAATAGATATTGCATTAATGCTTCAAAAAGAAGAAAACATATTAAAAATTATTAAACTACATGATTTTCTTCCTTCAAGAGCAATAACACGACAAATTGGCAGAATAGTAGGTGAAAAAGGTAAGTTTAAAAAGATTATAGAAGAAGAAGGAGAAGTTAAACTTTCTATTCAGGATGATGAAGTATCAATAATTGGGCATTTTGAAGATGTAGAAATTGCAGTAAATGCAATTCAAAAATTGATAAATGGTACTCCTCATCCAAATGTGCAAACATATTTATCAGAGGCACAAGCTAAAAAATCAGGTAAATTATAGGTGAATTAAATGTCAGATGTATTTTCAGAGTTTAAAGAACATTCAATTTCAGAATTTTTTAAGAAAAATAGACAAATGCTTGGATTTTCAGGAAAAACAAGATCTTTAACTACAATTATACATGAATTAGTTACTAATTCATTAGATGCAGCAGAAGAAGCAAGAATATTACCTGAAATATATGTTAAAATTGATGAGTTAGATAAAGATGAAGGAAGGTATAAACTTTTTGTTAAAGATAATGGGAGTGGAATTCCTGAAAAACATTTAGGTAAAGCAATGGCTATGATGCTTGCTGGAACTAAATTTCATAGATTTGTTCAACAAAGAGGACAGCAAGGTATAGGCGCAGCAGGAGTAACAATGTATGCTCAATTAACAACTGGTAAAGCAGTTCATTTAGTTTCTGGGTATAATGGGAATAAAATGGAATGTGACATTTCAATTGATTTTAAAACAAATAAACCATTAATTACAAATGTTAATAAAGAACAAACAGAATGGCATGGGTTAAGTTATGAAGCAGAAGTTTCAGATGTTAAATATGATAGAAGTACATATGGAGTTTATGAATATTTAAAAAGAACAGCAATTGCTAATCCACATACTCAAATAACTCTTGTTGAACCAGATGGAACAGAACATTTATTTCCAAGATCTGTTGAAAAGATTCCTCCAAAACCAAAAGAAGTTCAACCACATCCTTTAGGTGTTTCAACAAGTGATTTAATTGATTTTGCACATCATGATAGAGAAAGTGCTACTTTAAGACAATTTTTACAAGCAAATTTTTCAAGATTAAGTGCTTCTAAAGTTCAAGAGTTAAATGATATTTGTTCTGAAATTGATTTTAGAAAAAAACCTTCTAAACTTGAATGGTTAGAAGCAGAAAAAATTGTTAAAGCATTTCAAACTGTGAAATGGATAGCACCTTCAATTGAAGGTATCCATCCAGTTGGTGAAAAACAAATTGAAACGTCCATGATTAATATTTTAAATCCTGAATTCATTGAAGTTGTTGAAAGAAAACCAGCTATTTTTAGAGGAGGAATTCCATTTATTGTTGAAGTTGGTTTAGCATATGGGGGAGATTCAGGAAGAACAGTTGCAGATAGATATTCAAATGATATAATGAGATTTGCAAATCGTGCACCACTATTATTTGATACTGGTGGTTGTGCAATAACAGAAGCAGTTAAGACAGTTGAGTGGAAAAGATATTCTTTAAGAAAGTTTGAAGAAGAACCAATTACAGTTTTGGTTAATATTTCATCAGTTCATATTCCATATACAGGCGCAGGAAAACAAGCAATTTCAAATGAAAAAGAGATGGTTGAAGAAATAAGAAATGCATTAATGGAAGCAGCGAGAAAATTAAAAAAACATCTACATGGTAAAATAAGAGATAAAGAAAGAAAAGCAAGAAAAAAAGCAGTTGAAAAATATGTTGAACAATTATCTCAAGATTTAGCAGATTTAGCAGAATATAAAAATCCTGAGGAACTTGCAAATTATTTAACTAAATTAGTAGAAGAAAAATATATAGGGTGAAATTATGTCTGATAAAGAAATTATAGAAAAATTAACAAATTTAGGAAAGAAAATGGTTTCAGAAGTTGAAGATGGAGATTCACCTAGTTTTCAAACTATTACTCGTGGTAGAAGTAATGTTTTATATGATGAAGCAGTAGGATATATTAGATTAGGTAATAAAGGAGAAGAAAGACGTTTTATTAATGTAGGACAAGCAAAAAAGTTTATGCAGACAGTTGCAATTGCAAATAAATGTAAAAAATTCTTAAAAGAAGATGCCCATACCTCAATCAGAGGTCTTTATTATCAGTTGAAATTTTCATTAGGAGATAATTTAGACGAAGATTTATTTTCAGATCAATCAGAATCTAATCCATTAATTGAAGATTTAGAATTAGCATTAGGTGTTAAAAGAGAAGATTTGAATTTAAATGCAAATAGAAAAGGGGCAGTTGCAGGTCATTTGATTTTAAGAGATAAGTTTGGGGGTTCAACAACAAAAATAGATTGTAGAAAACAAGGAAGATCTGGTTGGATGATCCCGTCAGATGTTGATAATGGAATGGAGATTGAAGAATTAAATGTTGATTATGTTTTAGTAATAGAAAAAGATGCTCTTTGGCAAAGATTAAATGAAGACGAATATTGGAAAAAAGAAAAATGTTTAATTATTACGCCTATGGGTCAGGCATCAAGAGGATGCAGACGTTTATTAAGAAAGTTAGCTGATAAAAAAGTTCCAGTTTATGTAGCAACTGATTGTGATGCTTGGGGATGGTATATTTATTGGGCAATAAAAACAGGTTCAATGAATTTAGCTTATTTAGGTCCTGAAATAGCTGTTCCAGAAGCACGATTTATAGGAGTAACAATGCAAGATATTAAAGATTATGAATTCTTAGGAAAATTAACAATTAATGCAAAAGCAGTTGATCTTAAAAGAGCAAAAGAAATGATGGATTATCCATGGATCAATAGGCATAAGGAATGGGTAAAAGAATTAAAAGAAGTTTTAAAAACAAAGAAAAAACTTGAACTAGATGCGCTTCAAGGCCCGCGCCTTTCATTTATTGGAGAATATTTAAGCGAGAAAATTAAGAATAAACGATTACTTCCTTGAAAGTGTTTTTAATTTTTTTTGCGCATAAAAGAGACATATATATATCTTTTCTTTTTATAATTTAATATGATTAAAATAAAATATGTATTTATATTAATAGTTTTTTTGAGTTTTTTTGTTTTTGCAGATGACGATTTAGATCAATTTATAGATTCTATTAATCCTATAAATACTTTTGATTCAAGTTTTATCTCTGCTAATCCTTCTTTATCCACTGGAAATTTATTTTTATCTGAGAAAATAACAGATGTGTCAGATAATATTGGTTTAGCACAAGATATAAGTTTAATGTATTCAACAAATAAATTTGAACCTGAATATACTGATTTTTCTTCATATTCCTCTCCTTTGTATTATGCTAATCCTAATGAGTTAGGAATTGGATGGGATATGAATTTTCCATATATTCAAGCACGACCAAATACTTTTGTGGGTGAGTCAAAAGATTTTTACTTATATAAATTATTTATAAATGGACGGAATTATGATTTAGTTGTTTCTAATTGGACAACAGATTATAAAGAGTATAAAACAAAAGAATATTCTAATCTTAAAATTACTAAATATAAAATAACAGATATAACCTCATATTGGATTATTTTAGATACGCAAGGGACTGAATATACATTTAATCATTCTATTATAAGTTTACTTCCTTCTGCAAATGAAAGTTTTCCTAATGAATGGTGTTATCAAGAAGGAGAAGAAGGAAAAGTAAGATGTAATGGCGGAGAAGCAAAATATAAAGTTGAAGGCCATTGGTATGGACATTCTGCATTTAATTATTGGAATGCTTATGATTCTAATTGGTCTACCTATGCACAAGGAACAGATGGCGCAACCTTATATATAAATTATACAAAACCTGGAAATGCATTACCAAGTAGTCTTTGGAAAGTAAAAAACGCAGGAGGATTTGGATCAGCAAGAACACAAAATTTATCTATACCAGAACAATGCTGGAGTTATACTGATACTTTACAATTCAGAGCAAGAATACAAAATAATTATACTATTTTGGTGCCTGCTTGGAATGAGACTGAGGAAGTTCCTGTTTTATCTATTGATGGAAGAATTATAGGTTATGAAACAGTTGTTATTGAACACGAAGCAGATTGGGGATATAATACATCATTAAATTGGGAATGCTATGCACTAGATGATCTTGGTGTATCAACAGGTTATTGGTATACAATACTAAGTGTTCCAGATGTGCAAGATATTTATGAAGAAGCTATGTGGTGGCATTTAAATATCACTGAACCAGAACCAGTAGAAGAAATTGATTTTGATTTTGAAGTAGGTTTTCCAGAAGAAATAATCGATCCAGAACCAAGAGCAAGAAATGCACCTACTCCTGAGGATGCGTGGGGATTTTATACTCCTGTTAATTTGCCCCAAACTCCTAGAAATTATGATTATTTTAATTATACTTCTAGATGGGATATAACAAAAATAAAAGATAAAGATAATAATGAAATAAATTTTGAATATGATGATGAGATGTATACATTTATTTATTCAAAATGTATCAGCTATGATGACTTACCTAGGGGGTTTAATAAATATAGGGCGCCTACTGAAATTATAGATAAATGTTCAAGGTGTCATGAAATTAACACCTATGGAGCTAGAGATGATTATAATAATGTAATTGGTTTTGACGACTTTTGTGAAGAGTATTATGTTTATGACGAAGATATTGTAAATGATATAAATCATCCACAATCCCTTGATTGTTTTAATCGACTTTGTAATCTTGTAGGTGAAGCTAATTTATTAAGTGATGCTAAGAAATGTGAAGTTAAATGGGTTGCCGATAATGGATGTGATAAATTAACATTTATTAGTACTATTTCATGCTCTGGTTGTCAAGATACCAAAGTAGCACGCACAACATATACAACTTCATCAAAAATATCTAAAATTAAAGATTCTTATGGTCATGAAATAAACTTTGAATATGATAATTTAAGATATGATAGTGGTTTTTGTTTTAATGGAGGAACTAATAAATGGAATTCAGAAAAACCTGCGTGTTATAGATTAAATTCAATTAAAAAATATTTAACTAAAGATGGAGATAAAACTTTAATAGAAAACAATATTTTAACTTATAATATATTAGATATAACTGAAGATGGTTTGGGTGTTGAACTTTTAATAGATGGAAAAATAAAACAAAGATTAGCTGATTCTGGAGGATATGAACTGAATAAACAAATAAAAAATATCTCTTTACTTTCAAAAATTGAAAAATGCTATGATGAAGAAGGAGAAAATTGTTTACTAGTAAAAGAATTTGAATATTATGATCAACCAAGAGACGAATTTTTAGGTTTGATAAAAAGTACAACAAACATTAATGGAGGTGTTTCTTTATTTGAATATGAATTAAGAAATGAAACAAATGTCCCTAGGGTGTTTAAAACTTATTATGAAGGTAACGAGCCAAACATAACTACATATTCTGAAGATTTTACTAATTTTACTTTTGGCTGGAATTTAAAAAAGATAATTAATCATGATCCAATAAAAGAAAAATATATATTAACAGAATATAATTATTATAATCCTAAATTAACTTTAGAATTATTGCCAACAAGTTTTGAGTATGATGGTACGATTTTTAAAGGAGAGGAGGATGAAAGATATGCTAATATTTTCTATAATAAAACAGAAACAATTTATGAAGAAAATGGTAAAAAAATAAATTATTTTTATAATGGGCCAACTGAATCAGGAGATAGAGAAGGAGATTTATTAAAAGGCACAAATTACAAAACAGAATTATATTCAGAAGATGATGAATTGATATATTCCCATATAAATAATTACAAGGTTAATGAGGAAGCTTCTAATCCAACAATATATAGTATTTTATTAGAAAATCAAACAACAAATAATAAAGGATATATTCAATACAAAGAAATAGAATATAATGAATTTGATCAGCCAATAGTTGAAACTATTGGTTATGGAGAAAATAAAGTAAAAACATATACTAAATATTTACATGAAAATAATCCAGAAATTTTAGATGAAAATTTATTTAGATTAGTGGAATATAATGCTCAAGGAAATGAAGATACCTCAATTAGTGATATTGAATTAAATAAAAAATCATTAGACTCATTAATAAAACAAGAATTCGAATACATAACTCCTTCTAATCTAAGATCATTATCTTTAAATTCAATTAAAATTTATGATAAAAATACAAATAGATTCATTGAACAAGATACCTACAATTATACATTAAATGGGTTGATAAAAGAACAAACTTCAAATGGAGTTAAAACAGAATTTACTTATACAGATACTAATTTAATTGAACAAACTAAAACGCTTATAGGGACACAAAAAAATATTTATGATAATAAAGATAATTTAATTCAAAAAATAGGTTTGAATGATGAAAAAACTAATTATGTCTATGATGATTTTAATAGAATAAAAGCAATATATCTTCCTGGAGAAGAGGTAGCATATCAAACTTATTCATATAAGGAGTATAATAAAATTGAAAGTAGTTATACAGATGAAGATCATGAGTATGAAACTATAACTATTGATACATCCATACACAATCCCTCAAATATTATTACTAATGAGTATATTACTTTAGATAAATTAAAAACAACAAAAACTTATTATGATGGTTTTGGAAATCAGATAGCAGTTGATACTAATAAAGGAGATTGTAAATTTGAAAGATGTTCAGAAATTTTAAGAACATATATAGGCCATGATAGGTTTGGAAATATATTAAAACAAAGCAAACCTATTTCTATTTTAAGAACAGATAATTCTTTTATTTTCCCAGAAGATATTGAATTTATTAAACACGAATATTCAAATGATCCATTAGCAGAATTAGAAAAATCTTACGATTTTTCAGGAACTTTAGTTTCTTCAAAAATTGAATATGGATTAGGAGAGAAATTAATAACTGAAACAACAGATGCTTTAGGAAATACTATTAAAACAACAAACGATAATTTTGGAAGAACTATAGAAGTAGAGGATTCTCTAGGAAGAAAACAAGTTTTTGAATATTCGGATACCTCTACTAATATAAAAATATATATTGATCCATTAAACAGAGATACAAATAATATTTATGATTTTAGAGGAAATAATATTTATTCATATGATCCAGATAGAGGATATTTAACAAATTTTTATGATGATAACAATAATTTAGTTTATACCTCTATAAATAATTTTATTATTGATTCTGGTTTTGAGTTAGAAAATGAAAAATATTTTAATAGTAATGAATTTTCATTTGGTCCTTCTTATAATATAGAATATCTTTCAAGTGGTTGTTATTCTGGTAAATGTCTTAGAGTATTAGGTATGGGAAAAATAGATTATATTTATGAAATTCCATTTAATCAAAAAGAAGAAGTTATTATTGGCACTTATGCTAAAGGAGGAGGGGTATTATTTGAAATTGAATATTTAGATTCTAATTTAAATAGTATAACAACTCAAAGGAGAGGAAATAGTTTAACTTCGGATTGGAAAAATTATACATATAATTTAACTTCCCCACTAAATACAGAGTATATAAAATTAAAAATCCAAACATTTGGGACTGTTTATTTAGATAATTTATATCTAACTTCAAATAAAGCAGAAAAAATAGATTATTTAGTTTTTTATAAAACTTATGATAATTTAAATAGAATAAAAGCAACTCATTCGTTAGAAAGATATAGTATTGATGAAAAAGAATATGGGGATGAAGGAGTGGTAGAAGGGGGAAGCCCCATTTGTGAAAATGGTATAGGAAAGATATGTTATCAAGCAACAGATAATCAAATAATACATTTTGAATATAATGAAAAAGGATTTTTAGAAAAACAAATAATACAAAATAAATTAGATACTACAAATATTGAACAAATAGAGGTAATTAATACATTTAGTTTGGCTTCATTGATTAATAAAGAAATAAACGAGGAGAATATTAAGTATATATATGACAATTTAGGCAGAATAACGGAAATTAAATATATTGATAAAGATATTGCCTCTTTTGATATAGATGATCAGGGAAGATTAAAAAAATTAAGTTATGGCAACGAATTTGAAAATAAATATGAGTATGATATTAATAATAGATTAATAGCATTAAGAACAGATAAAAATTCTATTAACTATTTTGCAAGACAATATGTTTATGATGATTTATCAAATATTATTTCAATTAATAAATTAAGTCCAATATTTGGAAGTTCTGCTATTGGTATTTCAGAAGATGGTGAAACAACATTGTCTACTTCATACGAATGGCAGAATTTAGCGAGATTTAGATATGATGAAGCAAATAGATTAACAGATACCCTTTCAAATGATCCAAGTCTTTTTGAAGATGCAAGTTATGTTTATTACGAATTAGATAATCGTTTAATTAAATATTCAAGAGAAGGAACAACAAATTATGAATATGAATTTTATGATGGAGGAAACTCAGTAATTTTAAATTCAGCAAATACTCCAGAAGGAGAATATATTTATGAATATGATAATATGAATAGATTAATTTCAAAGAAATTAAAAAATCCATCTGTTTTATTTGCAGGACCTACTACTGGAGGTCCTTTAGTTGAAGGAGCAAATGAAACAATATATGAAATCACATATGATGATAAAGGTAATTTAAAAACAATTAATGGTTCTTTTGGAAATGAAGAATATTATTATTCTGTAAATGGTAAACGGATTATAAACATAATAAATAATTCAGAAGTAACTTATTATTTTTGGGATGGGGATAAAACAGTATATGAAATAACTAAAAAATTAAAAGACGTTGAAGAACCTGTTTCTACAATAATAACTATTCCTTTAGATATTGGTTGGAATATGATATCATTAGGTGCATTTAAAGAATTAGATAATTCATTATACAAAACTGCATATTATTATGATTCTTCTACTGGGAGATATGGAACAATTGATGAAAAAACAGACTTAGATTTATTAAGTGGTGTTTGGGTTTATATGAATAAACCTACAAAAGTTTCATTTGAAACTTATGATTCAAAGAATTTGAAAACTACAAATTCAAAATTTGAGATGATTAGTTTTAATTCTCAAAAAGATATTGATTCTTTTGAAAAAAATACTGCAAACACAAAACTTTCTATTTATTCTATGGATCCAAAAACAGGAAGGTATTCACTGGTTTTAGCAGATGAATTAGAACCTGGTTTAGGATACTGGGTTTATACAGATACTTCAACTATAATAAAACCAAGTTTAGATATTGAAACAGGAGAATCAGGTAAACCACCTTCTTTAGAAGGAGAACAAAAAAATGAAACTTTGTATATCTATGCAGGACAAAACTTAATTTCAAGAGTAGATTTTGATTCACCAGAATCATTAGTTCATGCACCATTAGATCCTAAAATTTATTATTATCATAATGACCATAGATTAAATCCAAGATTAATTACAGATGAGAATGGATCTGTAGTTATGAAAACAGATTATGATATTTTCGGCGCACAATTAAATTTAGCGCAAGAGATTGAAAATAGAAAAGATTTTGTTGGCCATGAACAAGATTCATCAGGCTTGCAATATTTTGGCGCAAGATTTTATGACCCACAATTAGGGCGCTTTATAAGTCCAGACCCAATAAAAGATGGTTTGAATCCTTTTGTATACGCGCAAAATAATCCGATGAAATACGTTGATTTAAATGGGAATGAAATGTATCCTATAGGTTTTTCCAATTATCCTCCTCATATTGGAGAAATGGAATGGAATACTCAAATATTAATACAAATGGTATATAATGCTCATGAGATATTTTATAATGGTTTTAACTCTGAATTTATAGATAACACTAGAATAACTACAAACGAAATGTATACACAAGTAAACTCTTTAAATTCTGAATTAGATGGAGAATGGGGATTAGTTGATCATACTTTTTCTAATGGAGGGGACCCACAAAATCAAAATCTATATGAGGCAATTGATAGTTTATCTGCTGAAGTTCCTATTGATTGGGAAAATGACATGAATATGATGTACTATCCAGAGGAAATGGCCGATATTTTTGCTGCAGCCAAATTTGAAGCAGATATGTCTTTTAATTTTATGGTGGGCGGGTTTACGCCTTCTTGTGGTCCACTTGGTGATTTGTGTATATCTTTATTGAGCCCCGGATACTCTAATAATCCTTCTGGGCTTGCAGCAGCAGGGATACATTCTTTATTTTTTGGATTAAAAGAGAGAGTTAGTAAAGAGAAGACGGATTCCTATGGAGGGGTTTCTTCTAGTATAGGGAATGATGATTTAGATTATATATTAGATTTTAATTTTAATTACCTTAACTAGAAATAGTTTGTTTTTGTTTTAAATTTTTAATTATTTTTTCCATAGGTAAGTAAAAATTTTCATAATAATAAATAAGATTTGGGAATCTTAATTCCAATAACATTGCTTTAACCGCGTTTGGTTTTTTAGCATATTCTTCTATTTCTTCTTTCCATGTAGTATCAAGATTTGCAGTATTATGAAACTCTACTATTTTTTCTAAAATATCGGACAAATACATAAATTTATATTTACTATCTTCTCTTTCAAATATCTCCCCAGTTGATAATCTTAAATTAACTCCAAATCTGACTATTTTTTCTTTATTTTCCTTTATTTTTTTTGAAGTTTCTAAAAATAAGTTCATAGAAGTTTTATTTTTTTCTATTTTTAAGCTTATAATACTTGGTTTTCCATTAATTTTTTTCATAAATCCAATATATAATGTATCTGTTTTCCAACCGTAATTTTTACCTATGGGTATTGATTTGTTTAAAAAAAGAATCTCTTCTGATTCATCAATTAAATCATATAACTGTTCAGGAGTTATGTCTTTGGGATTAATAATAGGGCGAGCTGAATTTGTATTTTTATATATCCCTTCAAAACTCATAAAATCATCAAATAATATATATCCTGCGCGCTTTTTATTCTTTTCTATTTTAAAAAACATTCTAAAAACCAAAACGTATTTATATAACTGTGTGCAATTAATATACTATACATAAATATGTGCTTGCGCAAAAAAAGGGAGAATAAATATGGAAAATTCATTTAATTTTATAATACGCGCCAATGAATATTTGGATACTATCGAAGAACCTAGAGATATTGCGCAAATTGAAGAACATATAGAAAAATTAAATGAACTAAGAAAAGAAATGGAGAAAAGAGGATTTAAAAATCCTAATTTTAATTTCGCAAATGTAAGTGTAGATTTAGATATTGATCAAGAAGAAAGTATAGATCTTAAAAAACAATTATCTATGTTGAAATATTATGATTATATTAAAAAAATAACATTAACAAGAGTTAAAATAGCATTAACTTCTTTTTTAATTTCAAAAAGATTTATACAAACTGATCCAAATTTAATTCAACACATTCCTATTGATGGAAATTATATTGGAAAAGTAATTCAATCTGGAAAATATGGATTAAATGCATTTACACGTATGAATTCCCTATTATCTGGTAAAGATATGCCTCAATATGTTATTGCAAAAATAGAATATACTGAAGATAACAAAAAGAAAATTAAAAATTTAAGAATCTATAAAAAACATAATTTAGAAGACCGAATAAAAAAAGATTTTGGCGAAACTGCTAAAATAATAAAAACCAGAGTTGTTAAACAACCAGGATTAGTTACAAGTAATTCAGCAAGAACTTCATTGATTTTATCGTTTGTTTCCAAAGCATCTAAAGAAGTTAAACAAATAATGGATGAACAGGAGCAAGGAAAAATAAAAGAGTACAATGAATTATTAAAACAAAATGGGTTAGTTCCAGATTCTAGATTAGATATAGTAGAAGGTTTTGAAGAAATTAAAGAACAATTATTAAACAAAAATTTTTTAATTCAAACAGAAGAAACCTTAGAATTAGATCCAGAATTATTAGCACAGATTACACGAAGAAATTCATTAGGTAATTTGTTGACTGAGAAAAAAGCTTCAAGAGATTTATTATTAACAATCTATTCATTTTATTTATTAAATTCAAAAACATCAAGACAAGAAAATAATTTAGTACCAACTTTAACAGTTGAACCAGAAGAACATCATTTAGAAGTATTTAATATTTTAGAACATGGGGAAAATAAGATAGAAAATGCAACAAAAATTTTAAAACAAAAATTAGATTCTGAAAATTTAATTCCTAGGATGGATCAAAAAATATTTGGTGCATCATTTTTTGCTTATAAAACAAATAAAGATTTAGATTGGTGCAGTAACTTTTTTGATATAGATAAAAAAGAAATTGAAACTGGTATTAGTGAAATTAAATTAGTACTAGAAAAAGGAAGAGGAAAAGACTTTTTAGAGGCGGTAAGAGATGCTGATTCTTAAAGGTACTAGAAAGGAAATTAAAGAATTAATTGATAATAATCCTAATGAACGAATAGTAGTAATAAAAGTTAAACCAAGCAGTTATATTTTAGCATATTTATTAAACAATACAAAAGTAGATACAATATATTGTTCTAAAGGAATATATTGCACATTATCTTCAAAAATAATTAATGTTTTAAGAAGAATGAATGTTACTGTAATTAAAAGAAATTTAAAAAGAGGAAGACCTTATAAATTATCAGAAACAACTATTGAAAGAGCAAAAAAATTAAAAGAAAATGGAATGTCTGTTAGAGAAATTGCAAAAAAACTTGAAGTTAGTTGGAGAACATTATATTACAGACTACAAAACTAATTTTTTAATAAAAAGATTAACAGACAAAACATTTAAATATACAACCACTAAAATTATTTTACTATTTTTAAGCCCCGGTAGCTTAGAGTTTTAGTGATGTTTTAAAACATACTAAAACGAGCAACGGTAGAGCGTCCGGCTGTTAACCGGAAGGCCAACGGTTCGATCCCGTTCCGGGGCGTAGTTTTTTAAAGATTGAACACAGTATATATTTATGAAATCTATATTAAATTCTAAATATATTGTAGTTATTCTATTTTTATTTTTGGCAAGTTTTGCCTTTTCAATTGATTGTGTTAATTCAGGTTGTGGAGACGGATACGCAGCTTATGAAGTTGGTGATAGTTTAAGAACTGATAGTTATACAGTTGTTTTTTCAATAGTTATGCCTTCTGATGGAAGTGTTAATTTTGCAATTTGGGATGCAACAGCAACCACTATGCTTGAGTTAGTAAATGTTCCTAGTACTTCAACTTATGAGTATGGAGATTTAACAATTTATCTTTGTGAAACAGAAGGAGTTCCTAGAGAAGAAGCGTGTATAAAAGTAAAAGAACGTTCTTCATTAGTTGTTCCTTCAGAAGGAAGAATAACTGAAGAATTAACATGTGGAGTTAATATTTCTTTAGATAAAGGTTGGAATTTAGTTTCTTTTCCAATTATAGGAAAAGAGGTTGATGAAAGAATTTTGAATTTAGATTCAATAAAAATATATGGGCACTCAGAAGATAAATATACTAATGTAAATACTATTGAAGCATTAACAGGGTATTGGATTTATTCAGAAAAACTACAAATTATTGAATTAGAAGGAGAATCTGTATGTTCTGGAGAAATAAATTTAATTCAAGGATGGAATTTAATTGGAATTCCATATGGCGGGTTTACAAAAGAACATTTAGAAATTTTTAATAAATATGGAATTACTGAGTTTTATAATTATAATATAGAAAAAGGACAATATGAGATTTTAAAAGATCCACAAACTTTAGAATCAAAAGGAATTTTTATAAATAATCCAAATAAAGAACCAATTTCATTTAAACTTCCTAAAACTCCATTGTGTGCTGAAGAATGCAGAGAAAGGCCTACAACTGAACATTGTGGAAATGGAATATTAGAAACACATTTAGGTGAATCATGTGATGATGGTAATTTGGATAATTTGGATGGGTGCAGTGAAAATTGTTTAGTTGAATGTTCTGGAACAATTCCATTAGATATTATGTTAGTTATGGATACCTCAAATAGTATGAATATGAGAGAAATTGGTGATCCATTATCAAGACTGGATTATGCAAAAGAAAGTGCAGTTTTTTTTATTTCAACTTTAAATTCAACAAATGATAAAGTAGGACTTGTAAGTTTTGATAGTTCTGCAACTTTACGACATATTTTAAGTTTTGATTATCCTATGGTAATAAGTACAATAAATTCTTTAACTGCAGATGGAACAACAAATTTAAAAGATGCAATTGTTTTAGCACATTCAGAATTAAGTTCTTCTCATTCGAGAGATGATGCGAAACAGATTATGGTTATTTTATCTGATGGTGCCCCAAGTGTTTTTGCTTGGGATGAAGCAGATGCAGCAAAAGAAGAAGGTATTATAATTTATACAATAGATTTAGGACCTGCCACAGGAAGTTATTGTCATCTTAGGGATATTGCTTCAAGTTGGAGACATTATTATCATGCTCCTCACGAATCAGATTTAATGAATGTTTATGAACAAATTTCTGAAGATATTATTGATTGTTGCGGAGATGGAATTCATAATGAAGGAGAAGAATGCGATTATATGGATCCATTAGGTCCTTCTTGTACTGAAGAATGTACTTTGATAATAGAACCAACGTATTGTGGAGATTATGAAGTTCAATCACCAAATGATGATGAACAATTAGAAACATGTGATCCACCAGGTTCATTAACAGATTTACATTCACATTTTTGCAGAGATGATTGTACTTATTGTGGAGATGGTGTTTTAGATTTTCCATTCGAAGAATGTGATGATGAAAATACAGATAATACAGATGCTTGTTTGAACACTTGTTTATTTTCTTTTTGTGGAGACGGGTATATTCAGACACCTAATAGTTTAGGATTTATTGAAACATGTGATCCAAATGTAGAAGGAGTAATTGATTGGGGACTTTGGGATAACCCTTGTAGAACAGATTGTACTTATTGCGGAGATGGAGAAGTTCAATTAGATAATGGAGAAACATGTGATGACTCATTTGATCCATTATGTAGAAATGATTGTACTTATTGTGGAGATGGAGAGGTAGATTTTCCATTTGAAGAATGTGATGATGAGAATATAGATCCAACAGATATTTGTCATGAATGTACATTAACAGATTGCGGAGATGAGATAGTTCAATCACCAAATGGATATGGATTCATGGAAGAATGCGATGGAGGAGCAGGATGTTTTGATAATTGTACGTTAATGCCTATTATATATTGTGGAGATAATGATATTGATCCAGGTGAATCATGTGAACCACCTGGAAGTTTTGGTTGGGGACCACATGAAAATGAATGTAGAGAAAATTGTACTTATTGTGGTGATGGAACAACACAAACAATAGCAGAAGAAGAATGTGATGATGGAAATGCAAATGAAAATGATTTGTGTTTAAATGATTGTACTTTTAATATTTGTGGGGATGGAATAATAAATGAAAATTTATTCAAAATAGCAACAGGAGATATTTCAACTCCATTTATTTTTATGCCTTATGAAACATGTGAATTACCAGGAGATACAATGCCAAATGGAAATAATTGCAGAGAAGATTGTTCATATTGTGGAGATGAATATATTCAAACTAGTTGGGATGAAACATGTGATGGAGAAGAATATTGCAGAGAAGATTGTACTTATTGTGGCGATGGAGAAATCCAATTAGACCATGAAGAAACATGTGATGGAGAACCTGGATGTAGATCAGATTGTACAATGTGTGGAGATAATATAACACAAGAAGGAGAAGCGTGTGATGGAGAAGAATATTGTAGAGAAGATTGTACAATGTGCGGAGATGGAGAAGTTGATTTAATGTGGGAAGAATGTGATGATGGCAATGATAACACTTTTGACGAATGTACAAATGAATGTTTATTTTCAAGATGTGGTGATGGATATTTACATGGAAATTTAAATGAAACCTGTGATCCACCTGGTGAAGAATTTGGAATATTTAATAATACTTGCAGAGAAGATTGTACTTATTGTGGCGATGGAATTATTCAACCAACAATTGGTTATTGGGTAGAATTAGGAGCAGAGTCAGGACCTGAATATATTTTAGTATATGAAGGAGAATCATGTGAACCATTATTAAACAAATCTTGTAGATCAGATTGTACTTATTGTGGAGATGGAATAACACAAGAAGAACATGAAGAAAAATGTGATGGAGAACCTGGATGCAGAGAAGATTGTTCATATTGTGGGGATAATGTAATACAAAGTGAACATGGTGAAGAATGTGATGATGGAGATCTAGATAATACTGATGAATGTTTATCAAATTGTCAAAGACCTTATTGTGGAGATGAATATGTTCAACCAAATGTTCTTTATATTGATGAAGACACAGGAGAAACAATTATACATGAAGAAACATGCGACCCACCTGGTGAAGCAGTAGGAGTATATACTAGTATTTGTAGAGAAGATTGTACTTATTGCGGAGATAATATAACACAAGAAGGAGAAGCGTGTGATGGAGAAGAATATTGCAGAGAAGATTGTACAATGTGCGGAGATGGAGTATTGCAAGAAATATATGGTGAAGAATGTGATGATGGTAATGATAATAATTTTGATGAATGTACAAATGAATGTACTATTGCAGTATGCGGGGATGGGATAGTTCAAGAGATAAATGGAGAAAGTTGTGAAGGAGAAGATAGTTCTTTATGTAGTAATTTAATTATTGATGGAATTAATATGGATGTTGAAGGATGTAAATGTTGTAATTGCCTTTATGATGTAGAGGTTTATGATGCTTCATATTTTGATTGTTCAATAGAACCAATAGGAGAGTGTTTCTATAATGATGACTGTCTTTTATACCCATATGAAGTTTGTATTAGAGATACACATAATTTTGCAAGATGTGAATTTGTTAATTTATTTGGAAGTGATTTAGATCTTTATATGGATCCAACAAATGTTCCTGTGTATTATGATGATTTAATAAAACATAATTCTAGAAGAAATACATTCTTTAGTAAATTAAATGATTTAACCTATGAAATAAGTTGGGAAGATGGAGGAAGAGGAACTTGTGATGATGTTGGAACCTCTATATATAGATATGGTGGATTTATTCAATTAATTTTAAATAATAAAAATAGTGATTATAATAATAGTATATTAACTAAATTATCTTTTTCAGATAATAGGAATTTAGAATTTGATTCAGATTATGTAACTTCGTTTACAGATGAAAATAATAGATTTTTAATACAATTATGGGAAAATGTTAATGAAGTTCCTTTAAATTCTAAATTTAATTTTACAATCAATGAAACCTCAGATTGTAAATGTGGTAATGGAATTTTAGAAGCAGGAGAAGAATGTGATGAAGGATTAAATAATGGTATGCCTTGTGTACCATTCTTTAATGAAACATGTGATATGTGCAGTAATTTATGTACATATGAAGAATTATCTTATGATGATGAAAATGTTTGGTTAGTAAGAGAAGATATTAACTTAGAAGGTGGAAAAACATATACAAATCAATTTAAAATTGTAAATAATAATTTAGTTTTTGATTGTAATGGTGCTGTTTTAAATGGATATCAATTACCAAGTTATAAGATAGGGATTGAAGTTTTTGAACAAAATAATATAACAATAAAAAATTGTCATATTATGCATTATGATATTGGTCTTTATGCATTTAATTCAGATTATTTAAATTTAGAAAATAATTATTTAGCTGAAAATAATGAGCAAGGAATATATATTTTAGATTCAGAACATATTAAGCTGAATGGAAATGAGGCAAGAGGAAATACAAGAGAAGGAATATATCTAGAAAAAGTTGATCATTCTCAAATAAATCATACAACTTCAACAGGAAATATACAAACAGGATTAAGAGTAGATATGTCACATAATAATGGATTTAATCATTTAATTTTAAATAGAAATGGAAAATCAGGATTTAGTTTATCAGATTCAAATAATAATCTAATTAAGAATATTTATATCTCAAATAATACTCAAACTGGTTTAGGTTTAGTATCTTCAAATAATAATATTATTTCGGAAGGTTACTCAAATCAAAATAGAGAAGGAGTATATGTAACATACTCAAGTTTGAATAATGAGATATCAAATTTAGAAATTAATAATAATTTAAGAAATGGAGTGTCAATAAGAAGAGAATCAAACAATAATGAATTTACAAACAATACAGTATGTGATAATACAGAATATGCATATCATATTTCAGTAGATTCAAATCATAATACTGGGGATAATATTTGTAATAATGAAAACATTTTAGATGATGTAGGAACAAATACAATAAATTGTCCAGTTAGATGTTCTTAAAGAGGTGAGATAAATGACAGAAATAATTTTTGTTAATAGATATAAAGAAAAAAATTGGGATGATTCAATAAAATATGAATTTGAAGATGATGATGAAAAAGCAGTTTATGCGTTATCAAAATTAGATAAATTAGTTTCTGATAGGTCATATGAATTATTAGGAGATTTAACAGGAATAGATAAATATATTGATACATTATCAAAAGAAAATAAAAATAATGTAGTAGATATTTTAATTAATTTTAAAGCTAAAGAAGTAAAATCTGTTTATGCTAAGTTTCCTAAAACCTATAAATCATTTTTAGATTCATATATTTTAAGAAGTATCTTAGAAAAAACAAAAACATATTCGTGGATCCAAGAATATGAAATTAAAAATAAACCTATTGCAAAAAAAGCAGATCCATTAGAATATGAGGGTGTAGCTTTATTTGTAAGAAATAAAAAATATTTCGCAGTTAAAAGAATGAGTATAATTAAAGATACAACTATGGAAGAAATTTTACAAACTTTAGTAAGTGCATATAATACAATCTATAGAAAAGCATTTGATTTTACAAATTTAAGTTATAAAGATGTAAATGAAAAAGCTAAAAAAATAATCAAAGGGAAAAGAAAAGGATACCCAACTTTAGCAGAATTAATAAAAACAAATAAAGAATTACAGAACGATCCATATTTGTTAAGTTGTGTTTTAGAAGGTCTTAAAATGTATCCATATATAGATATTAATTCATTTAATAAGGCATTTCCAAAGTTTAAACTTAAAAAACAAAAAAGAAAGAAGTAATAAGTTTTTTGAAATGTTTACGAAACATTTTTAAATACTTATAGTTAAATTAAGTACACTAAATTCTGTCGTATTTGCAGAACAGTTAGAAGTTTTTTTCAAAAATATATTTAGGAGGTGCTATAATGGCAGAGAAAGAACACATGAATTTAATTTTTATTGGTCACGTTGACCATGGTAAGTCTACTACAGTAGGTAGAATCTTATTCGATACTAAGGCATTACCAGAACAACAACTAAAAAAATTAAAAGAAGAAGCAGAAAAATTTGGTAAAGCAACTTTTGAGTTTGCTTATACTATGGATACATTAAAAGCAGAAAGAGAAAGAGGAGTTACAATTGAAGTAAATCATAAAGAATTTAATACTGATAAATATTACTTCACAATTATTGATGCTCCAGGGCATAGAGATTTTGTTAAGAACATGATTACAGGAGCTTCACAAGCAGACGCAGCAGTATTAGTTGTATCAGCAAGAGAAGGTCCAATGCCACAAACAAAAGAACATGCTTTCTTATCAAAAGTATTAGGTATTAATCAAATAGCTATTGCAGTAAATAAAATGGATGTAGTTAATTACGATGAAGGAAAATTCAACGAAATTAAAGAAGAAATGTCTAAAATGCTTAAATCTATTGGATTTGATGTTTCTAAAGTAAACTTTATTCCAATTTCAGCATATAAAGGAGATAATATTGCAGCAAAAAGTGAAAATATGGCTTGGTATAAAGGAGATACTTTAGTAAAAATATTAGATACTTTTACAGTTCCTCCAAAACCAATAGACAAAGATTTAAGATTACCAATACAAGATGTATTTACAATTACAGGACACGGAACAGTTCCAGTAGGAAGAGTTGAAACAGGTGTAATAAAACCAGGTATGCCTATCTCAATTATGCCTTCAGGAGTAAAGTCTGATGTAAAGAAAATGGAAATGCATCATCAAGAATTATCTTCCGCAGGACCTGGAGATAATATAGGATTTAATCTTAAAGGTGTAGATAAAAATGCAATAAAAAGAGGTTATGTTGTTGGACCAGCAGATAGACCTGCAACAGTAGCAGAAACATTTACTGCACAAGTCGTTGTTTTAGATCATCCAACAGCTATTGGAAAAGGATATACACCAGTATTTCATATCCATACAGCACAATTACCATGTCAAGTAATTGAAATTTTGGAGAAAAAAGATCCTAAAACAGGAGCAACAGCAGCAACAAATCCTGATTTTGTAAAAACAGGAGATATTGCAATAATTAAGTTCAAACCTCTAAAACCAGTTGTTATTGAAACATATAAAGACTATGGCCCATTAGGCAGATTTGCTATTAGAGATATGGGACAAACAGTCGCAGCTGGAGTTGTGTTAGAAGTAGAACCTAAAAAACAATAAGTGATTACATGGCAAATGCACGTATAAAATTAATTGGTAAAGACCCTGAGAAATTAGTGGACGTCTGCAATCAAATAGTGGAAATTGCTAACATTACAGGCGTTCCAATTAAAGGACCAGTTCCTTTACCTACCAAAAAAATGAAAGTGTGTACAAGAAAAAGTCCTTGCGGAGATGGGACAGAAACTTATGAGCATTGGGAAATGCGTATTCATAAGCGTCTCATAGATGTTAAAGGTGACGAAAGGACTTTGAGACAAATTATGCGTGTTAAAGTTCCTGACGATGTCTATGTAAGAATCACTTTAGATTAACTTTTTCTTTTCTTTTTAAAAAAGAAAAAATTAACAAAAAGAAAAGAAAAGAACTTTTTTTCTTTTTTTCTTTTATTTTTAAATTTAGTTTTTATATTTTATATTTATCTTAGTTTTTATTAAAACATTTATAAACACCTAAAAACACATCTTTTATATGAATTCGCAAAAAATATCTAAAGAAAAGTCAAAACGGATAGTAGCGATTGTGCCTGTGTATAATGAGGCACAAAATTTACATAATACACTTAAACCCTTAGTTGATATGATGGCAAAAGGGAAAATAGATCATGTAATTGCTATTAATGATGGATCAATAGATAATTCTCAACAAGAATTAGAGGTTTATTTAGAAAATCCGGGTTTTATCAATATGGTTTTACCTAAAAATTATGGAAAAGCATATGCGTTTTACTGCACAGCAAAAACATCTTATCAAATGGGTGCAGATATAATTTTAACCTTAGATGCAGACTTATTAGATATTTCAGAAGAGCAAATTGATATGCTTATTAATCCAATACTAAATACTGAAGACATTAATATGGTCATAGGGACATTAATAAGTGATGTTGAATATTTAAGTGGTCAAAGAGCAATAAGATTAACCTCATTAATTCCTTTATTTGATGAAAATCACGAATTGTATGGGGAGTGGACATTTTTAATTTCTGGGATTAAAAAAAATTTAGAAGGGAAATTAGAGATAGTAGAAAGAATAGGTTATGGATTGGAACGAACATTAAATATTTTACTTGAATCTATTTTTCATTTAGAGAAATTTTATGATATTGGCAGAGGATATACAAATTTTGAACATACTAAAATTGTTGATACTTCTTTTAACTCTGGACCCACTTCAAGTTTTCGAAAAAATGATTTTGGATTTTTTGATAAACAAAGAGGTTATAGAGTAACACATGAACCAAGATCTGCTATTTTCAGATTGGAGAAATTATTTCCAGATAAATTTAAAGAATAGTTGTTTTTCTAACAGTTTAATTTTTAAAGTCTTATTAATATAAACTTTGTAGTTATTGTTAGTTATTAATATGTATGCAGAGGTTAAGTAAAAACTTTGTTTTTACAGCCCTCATCATATATTACATTAATGCCGAGGTCAGTTTTCATTTTATGAAAATCCCTCGTCATATATTACATTAATGCCGAGGTCAAACAAAACATTCGTTTTGTAACCCTCGTCATATATTACATTAATGCCGAGGTCGCATAAAGCCTTAAACGACAAATTGTTTAAGATTTGTACGTAAGGTGTGTAATCTGGTAGTGCGCACGACTGGAATAACCTTTTCTTTCTTTAGAAAAGAAAGAAAAGCTTAAATAAAAGAAAGAAACAAGTTTTCTTGAAATCGTGTGTCTTCACGGACATGGGGGTTCAAACACCTTCTTTCTTTGGAAAAAGAAAGAAGCTGTACCAAGAAAGAAACTTGGTGTATGAAAATCCCTCCCTCGGCGTTTTATTTTTATTTTTCACACCAAAACCTTTATAAACACAAAAAGATATATTATAGTTTATACTTTTTTAAAGGAGGTTATTAAATGTTTAACTTAAATGATAGAAAAAAATTAAATATATCAGAAATCCCTTTTATAGGTAGGACAACAATTTTTGTTGATTCTTTGTTTCAAGGAAATCTTTCATTTTCAGAACATAGATTTGAAGTAGCAAAAAGAAAAAGTGCGTTATTAAAACATAAAAGTGCAGCAAGAATTTGTTTGAGAAGAGCAGAAAGATTATCAATGGATCCAACAACTACTGAAAGAAAAGTATTAGCTAAAAAAATGCTATTATTTGCTGAACAATGTTATATAAAAATAAAGTTTAAAGAAAATTGTGATAATATAAGAAGATTAAATAGGTTAATGGATACTTTAAAAGATATACAGTTATCAGATGAAGATTTGAAAGAAGTGCGGACTACAGTACTCAAACCAATATACGAATTTCAGAGGTGGTAATTAAATGAGAAATAATGTTATAGATGCAACTTGTACTACTATAATTAATAAGTATTATCCAATACCAGTAGTAGATAGAATAAAACAAATATTTTTAAGAGCAAAATTAACTGGTGCTAAACTGGCAGGTTCGGATTCTGAAATAACTAAATGTAAGTTATCAGATCATTTATTTGAGATGGCAGAATATTCAGCAGAATGCAAAAAATTTAAAAGAGCTATAAGATTAACTAAAAGATCTTTAAGATTATTATCAATAAATTCTAATTGTTCACATTCAGAATATGTTAAAAGAACACTTTTTCTTTTAAATTATAATTTAACATTAGTAAATATGCCCAATTCAAATAAAAAATTTATTAATTTTGATTATGCAGCTGAAGAAGCATATTCAATATTTAAAATTTTGATACAAGATAAAGAATTAACTGATCAACAATTAGAAGAATTAAAAGTTAAAATAAATGATATATTTCAGGTATTTATTGATTTGACTATATTATATGATAAAGAAGCACATAAAGCAAGAAACAATAAAAGTGTAATTTATGAAATGGTTTATTTAAATAAAAGATATACCGTTAAAAAAAGATTAAAAGAGATTATGGACCAATTTTCAGAATTTCTTAATGAAGATAAAGTTACATTAGCAAAAGAATTACTTTATGAACTTAAATATTAATTCTTTCTCTTAATTTTTTTAAACTTCCACTTGTACTTAATGGTTTTAAACGTGTTTCATAATTTTCTATTTTTTTAATAAATGCAAAACTAGCCATTCCTTTATCTAATTCTTGTCTTCTAAAACGAACTATTCCTTTTTTTGTTTCTGAATTAAATTCAATTAATCTAAATCCTAAATTTGCAAAACCTATTTCTCCATATAATTGATTTAAAATTTTATAAAAAATAGTTTTAATATTATTCTCGTTTATTTTATCCGCATCTTTTCCAATAAGTTCAAAAGCAATATATCTTTTTTTCATTCTTACTGTTGGTTTAATTCCCATAGTATCCCATCATATGATTTGATTTAACTAATATTAATTCTTTAAATCTTTAATTTTTATAAATGCGTTTTTAGTTTGTTTATGGTTTAAACCTAATAAAGTACCTAATGCAATTCCTTCTTTAAATGTTCTCAATTCAGTATTATTAGATGCTAAAAAGCACATTATAAATTCAATTTTGTATTTTAAACATAATTCTAAAAATAATTTTAAATTATTTATATTTTTACTTCTATTTGGGCCCTCTACATTAATGATATCTAATAAATTTATTAATAATACACTTTTTTTCTCCTTTACTTTTTGTATTATTTCCATAGATGGATCATATGTTTCTAAATATATTATTTGGTTTTTTTTACAGTTTGAAGCGGCAATTCTAGTATTAGTAGTTTTAAAAATAGAAAAAGAACTATAAAGGAAAATTTCTTTATAATCAAATTTTTCCTCTAGTTTATTTAAAGTTATATTATACATTGTAGTCCTTACCTAACAGGTCTGTCCATGCCTCTTCCTCTATGTCTTATTCCTCTGTGTTTTTTACCTGAACTTGTAATTCCTCTAAATGCTCTGCCTTTTTTATTTCTTAGTTCTTTTGGAGTTGTATTTAACAATGGATCATACATAATGATTTCAAAATATTTATGTTGACCATCCTCACCAACCCAATATGAATTTAAAACTTCTTTTTCTGCATATTTTCGTGCTGCTTTTTCTTCTGCCATGGCTTGATATGATTTTCCTGGAGAAATATATTTAAAGTTTTTACTTGGTTTTCTTCCACCAACCGGTGCTTTTCTTGCTCTTCTTCCCTTTCTAGTTTTAACTCTAACTACGAAATATCCTTCTTTTGCTTTATATCCTAAAGATCTTGCACTTGCTAAATTAGTTGGTTTTCCAACGTAATTAATAACTCCTTCTTTTCTCCATTTTTGAATCCTTTCTTTATATTCTGGACTGTTTGTTTTGTATTCTTTTTGGAAATTTTTCTTTATCCACGTATATAATCCCATGGAATTCACCTCTCTGAAATAGTCGATTCAAGCTTAAAGCTCACATCTCGATAGTATTATTTAATAAACAGGTCTTTTTAAAGTTATGCTTCAAGGAAAAGAGAGTGATTTTTTGTTTTAATATGGTTGCCTTCGAATATTTTTTCAGTTATATCTAATGTTATTTTCCCATTTTGTTTTTTAGCATCAATTATCAATGGAGATTCAATGTAATCTAATGAATTTCCAAATAATTCTGTTATATGAAAAATATCATCAATTTCTTTTTTAGCTCTTTGTGTTTCATATTGTATTTTAGTTTTATCAGTTAATATTGTTAAATGTTTTTTATCTAGTAATACTCTTATTTCAGAATTTGGTTTTAAATGCGCAGTAATAGTTCTTGTAATTACTTGTTTTTTTGTTTTTGAAATTTTATTTTCAATTTCGTTCATTAGTACTTGTTCTACTACATATCTTTTGATTGTTGGTTTTGATTCTATTCTTTGATATTGTGATAAACGTTCTTTAGTTTTTTTGAGTAACATAGTGTGAAAGTCTCCCTTAGTAGAAATAGTATCTAATTTTTGAAGAAGTTGTTGAGTTCTTTGTATTTTTCTCCTAATTCTTTTTTTTCTATCTAATAATGAAGCAAAAGAAAATGCGTAACATAATTCATTTAATTTTTGTTTTGCTAATTGTCCTCTTTCTTCTACTTCAAGAATTGTTTTTGAACCTTCAATTGTTTTTAAAAGTAGTCTCAATTTTAATTTTTCAAGTTCTAATTCTTCAAAATCATTCTTGCCTTGGCTAACACTAGTGTATTTATTTAATATCTCTTCTACTTCTTTTTCCCAAATAAACATTTTTTCGCCGAGTTTATTACAATAAAAAAATTTAAAAAGGAGAGCCCTGTTTTTGGGCTTATTTTACTAATTTATCTCCAAGTTGTATATATGCAAAAACATATATTGGCATTGTTACTCCATATTGTAGGACTATTTGAAGAATAAATCCTAAACAGGGGATAACACTTGAAACTCCTGAGATTATTACATTTATTATTCCCCAGATTATTATGAATTTTAAACAAGTACCTACATTATTTCGTACTGTTTTAAAACTTCTTTTTATTGAGGAAATAATACCCATATTTTTTATAATTATATTATAGGGTATAAATATTGAAAGTATTCCCACTATAATCATAACAACTAATATGAGCATTATTATACCAAATATCATAATAAATCCTGCAGCGGCGTTTCCCATTAATATAGGAATCAACATCAAAAGTATACTCACTATAATAACAGGTAATATAATTAATATACCAGCCAACCATATTTTTATTACATTTTTAAATTGTGCTCCAAAATTACTTTTCCAACTACTTACTTTTTTCTTTTGTATTATTTCGTGTATTGGTTTCCATGCTGAATAGTAAAGCATGTCAGAGAGTATACCAAATATTAATAAAAATAGTATTCCTCCTATCAATAAGGGTAAAAGCATGCTTTGTAAATTAGAAAAAATATTTGCTAATTCTGCAATTTGTTGTGAATTACTACCTAAAGATGTAGAACTTCCGGTATATCCTATATTAGCTAATACAAAAAAATATGCTCCAAGTATTAATGCTATTATGATTAATGAAAAAGCTCCTAATATTGCAAATGGAGTTATAATTTTTCTATAGTCTTTTTTATATGTTTTCCAACTGTTTTCTATTAAATCTATTATTGAAATTCCCATTTATTTCACCTCATTTTTTATTTTCCCAATACATTATATATGCAATTAATGCCATTGGAATTGTTATAAACATACTTATAAAAATACCTATGCAGGGTATAAACATAGGGATATAGATTAATACTCCCCATAATAGAATAAACCCTATTATGCTTAACCAATGTGTTTTTGCTTTATTAATTGAATTTTTAATACTTTTCATTAGTGTTTCTTTTTTAATTGCTAATTCTAAAGGTAAGAAAAATAAACATATTACTAATATTAGTTCAAGTAATAATATTAATCCAAATCCAAGAAACACACTTCCCATTAATGAATTAAATTCAGTTTGATATGCATTCATTTGTTGTATATCTCCAGTAAATACTGGATTTGAAAAACTTAATTCTATCATTCGTATATAACTTGGTCCCATTGTTAAGAGCATAATACTCATGAAAATTATACTTGAGATTATTAATACTATCCATAATTTTCCTGCTTGGCCTTTTAATTTAGACATTTCAGTAGTAAATGAATATTTTTGTTTTTTAATAATCTTATATATAGAAGATATTAAGGCTAATGATAATAATGCTATGAAATAATTCAATATTATTCCAATTATTAACATAATTGCTAAGATAGTTAATCCATCCATTCCTGAAAATCCTAATGCGAACATAGGGATCATCATTAATACTCCTAAGATCATATATAATACTATGAAAATCAAATATGGTTTTAATACTTTTTTATAATTTTTTTTATAAAAATCCCAACTTTTTCCTATTGTATCTGTAACTTTCATTTTTTATCACCCTTTTACAACACCTATTGGTTTTAATTTTACAACAATATTGCTTATACCTGATAACGCAACGCTTTTAACTACTTCGTCTACGTCTTTGTATGCTCCAGATGCTTCTTCTTGTGCAACTCTTTTGTCTGCAGCCCACAATTGAATATCTTTATTTTTCATTTGGTCTCTAACTTGTTCAAATGAAAATGTTCTTCTTGCTTCTGATCTTGACATTACTCTTCCCGCACCGTGGCAGGTTGATCCAAATGAAACTTGCATTCCTTTTTCTTTTCCTACTAGTACATAGGATGCAGTTCCCATACTTCCAGGTATTAAAACTGGTTGTCCAATGTCAATATATTTTTTTGGTAATTCTTTTCTTCCTTTTGCAAAAGCTCTTGTTGCCCCCTTTCTATGCACGCATACTTTTATTGTTTTTCCATCTACTTCATGTTCTTCTATTTTAGCTATATTGTGTGCAACGTCATAAACTAGGTGCATATTTTCACCTGTTCCTTTTCCAAAAACTTCATCAAAAGTATCCCTTACCCAGCACATTATAATATGCCTATTTGTGAATGCATAGTTTACTGCACATTTCATTGCTTTTAAATAATTTTGTGCTTCTTCGGATTTTAAAGGTGCACAACATAATTCAGTATCTTGTAGATCTATTTTATATTTTTCAGATGCTCTAAGCATTATATCAATATAATCTGCACAAACTTGATGTCCAAATCCTCTTGAACCGCAATGTATCATTACAACTACTTCATCTTTTTTTAATCCAAATTTTTCAGCTGTTTCAGTATCTAAGATTTCTTCTACCTTTTGAATTTCTAAGAAATGGTTGCCTGCTCCTAATGTTCCAAATTGAGGTTTTCCTCGTTTTAGTGCTTTTTTAGAAACTTTAGATGGGTCAGCCCCTTCCATTTTTCCGTATTCTTCGCAATGTTCAATATCTTCTTGTCTTCCATGCCCGTTTTTTACAGCCCACTGAACACCATTTATTAAAGCTTCTTTTAATTCTTGATCATCTAATCGCATTCTACTTTTTGAACCTACACCCGAAGGAATATTATTAAATAATTTTTTAATTAACTCGTTTATTTTAGGTTTAACTTGTTCTACAGTTAAACCAGTTGTTATTAATCTTACTCCGCAGTTAGATACAATAATTCCGTTAGCAACAAAATTATGGTCTTTTTCTATAGTGAAATCATATACTTTGCCTTCGTATTCTTTTTCTTTTATTGTATCTATTTCTGAAACTAATGCCCCATATATTTTAAGATATGCTTTTTGTTTTTTTACAAATTCATTAAATGAAGGAAAATTTAAGGATAAACGTGTTCCCGCATTTTCATATAATGCACGTTCAATAAATCTATCATTTATTTTTCCTTTTAATATGTTTTTAATTTCTTTTGATTTAAAACCTTGCTTTCTTTTAATTTTTATCCATTTTGCTAATTCATTTCTTTTTTTTCTATGTTTATTTTTTTTTCTTAAATATAATATTGCACATTTTGCTAAAAATTCTCTTTTTTCATTATATTCAAAACCTATTTTTGAATAAAGTTTTATTAAATTTTTGGATTTACCATTAATAAGAATTCTCATCCGAATTTTTTTACTATTTTTTTCAACTATCGATAATTTGGATACTTCAATTCCAAATTCTTCCAAAAGTGTACTAAGTTGTAGCATAAAAAATCTAAGATTATTTTTATTTTTTGTTTCTTTTGTCATAGTTACATCGGGTAGATATAAACATGTTTTACTCATGCTTTTTGGTTTAGACATTTCGGCTCCAAAATATCCTGCCAAAAATTGTCTTTTTATCCAAAGAGGACCATTCATTATCCAAGTTGGTATGTTAGTATTAGTTTTAGTTTTATTTCCTAAAGGCATTCCTAACTCAATCAGTTCATTAATAAAATCTTTTGAGTAAATATGTAATTCCCAATTATCTGCTTCAAATTGTTTTCCATTTATATTGTGGAGTCGTAATCTATGATATGTTTTTGAAGAATATCCAATAGTTTTTAGATCAGTCATCATTTTTTTTAAATCTTCTTCCTTGCCATATGCAACAGCATAAAGTTTATTTTTAGATTTGTAAACAACACCATCTCCCATGAGATATCCAAATATTTTTGTAATTATAGATAGTCTTTTGTCTTCTTCCAAACTTTTATATTTTTTATATTTTACCCCTATAATTGGGTTTGAGAGTATGCCTTGTTCAATAGTTATGCTTTCTGCACATTTTTTCCCCTCTGTTGTATAAATAGGATGTTCACCAGTACAAGTTATAGTTCCTCCAGTGCTTTTTATTTCATATATCTTTCCTTTGTGTTTTCTATACATAAAATTTTTAACTTTTGATTTTCCTTGTTTTGATAATACTGAATATTTTTGTGTTATACTAAAAAGATATGTGTTTCCATTAGTTGTTAGTTCCATATCTGATAAAAAAGTATGATCTTTAATAAACATATACCATCCATATGGAGTTGGGATTTTTGTATTTTCAGTTAAGCAGTTGATATCGTAGCCGACTCCACCTGGAGAAATAATTCCATTTTCCATGTCAAATGCAGCAACTCCGCCTATTGGAAAACCATAGCCTTCGTGTCCATCAGGCATTACTAATGCGTGTTTAACAATTCCTGGTAATGATGCTACATTTTTTATTTGATTTAATGTTCTGTCTCTTTTCATTTGTTCTACTATTTTTTCTGTCCCTATAAGAGTTATTGGAACGTTCATTTTTTCTTTTTTATCTATTTTCCATTCTGCATCATTAATTTTTTCCATATATTACACCTCAACAACTAATATAATATATTAAAGATTTTATAAATCTACTGCTTTAAAAAATACCTGTAACAAGAGAACCCATTACAAAGCCTAATGCTATTCTACTAACAAAATATATTGCAAAACTAACTCCTAATGCCAAAGGAACATATTTAATTCCCGATATAGTTCTCTCAGCTCGTATAGTTGCTAAAATAAAAGAGCTTGAAATAGCAATAATAGTTATACATATTAATGAGAATAATTCAATATTTTTTTTATCAAATACTACTTCTTTTTCTTCGCCCATTAAAGAAATAATACTTGAGATACCTGCACTACTACTAGTATCTAATGTATTAGTATTGCTTATTCCGGATCCCATTCCGCCTTCTGAGATTTGTTCAGTAAAAGTACTGTACTCAACACTTATTGAAAATAGGACTGGAGTAATTATAATTGCACCTAACAATATAAAAATTGTATAAGCAGTTGTTGCACTTTTTATTTGTTCTTTTAATTCTCTTGTTTCTTTTAAGTTTTTAGATATGTCATAAACTAGCAATGCCATTTCTCCTCCTAATTTATTACCTTCAATTAAAAGTTTTACTGAACGTTTTAATGTTTCGGATCTTACTGTTTTACTCATTTCTTCAAAAGCTTGAGAAAATGATTTTCCAGTATGTAATCTTATTTTAATTTTATTAATCTCTTTTCCTAAAATTCCAAATTCTGGCCAAACAGTTTCAGTAACTGCTTTTTCAACAGTCATTCCAGCTCTCATATTTGCAGAAATCATTTGTAATATTTCTGGTAAATCTCGTTCAATATCTTTTGCTCTTTGATTTGCTTTTAATACTAATCTTAATACTGACCAAATAATTAAAGTAAAACAAATAATTATCCCAAAAACTATAGATAAAATTGTATCTATAAAAATTTGACTTATTATAAATATGAAAATGCCCACTGCGATTGAATATAATGTTTTCATTATTACATAATCTCTTAAATCTATATTTTCATCACTTTCTATGATTAATACATTTAAATAATTCAATACACAACAAGGGAGTATAGCAGAAACTAATCTTTCAATTCTGTGTAGAGTACCTGTATTTTTCTTTTGTTCATCTAATACAGACTCTATGGGTTTCTTTTTTTCTTGTTTTTTTGTATTTTTCTTTTTCATAATTATCACATTAATAAATCATAGGTATTCTACTTTTTATTGAGTAAATAAAAAATATATTAAATATTGCAAGAAATGCTGGTATTAACCAAAGAACGATTGAGGGTATTGAAACATTTAAGAATGAGAGAAATAAGTTTAATAAACTAATTCCGAGAGCAGGAAGCACAATTCCCATAACCATATAAAGCATAGTTAATGGGTTTAATTCTTGAGTATATTTTTTTATATCTTCAACATGTTCTCTTCTTAATTCTTGAACTAAATCTTCTAATTCTTTAACCATATCCGAACCAGTTACTAATGCATTTCCTATTTGCCAAAGAACTTTTCTAAATTTTTGAGAAGGTAATTTTCTTCCTGCTTCTTTTAATGTTTGTGATTCATCAGCACCAGTTTCAATTGAATCAACTATTTTTAAAAATTCATTTGATACTTCTCCGTATCCCGTGGAAATACTTTTCATACTTTGAAATAATGTTACCCCAGATCTCATTTCAATTAATAAATGTCTTAATGCAGGTATTAAATTCATATCAATATTCCTTATTCTTTTTTTAGCCTTTATCTTTGGATAAAATATTAATGAGATTAAAGTGAATATTAAGATGGCGGTAGGGATACCAATAATTAATGTGTAAGGTATATTTAAGTTAAATGCTAATTCTATTAATAAGAATATCAAACCAATCATAACAAAGTTTAAAATTGAAGTTATGATTATAATTGATCCATATTCTTCTTCAGTAAAATCCTTAAAATTAGCATATCCCATATCCTCTTTTATGAAAGGTATTTTTTGAATTATCCAATATCCTAAGGATTGTGTTTTAGCTGCTAATACTTTTGCAGTTTTTTCTGGTAATATGCTAAATGGTACAGTCAATGTATTACCTCCGCATTTGCTTTTTTATTGATTCAACTGTTTCTTTTTGATTAGTATAATATTTAGAAACTAATTTTTCAATTTCATCTATATCAAATATTTTGTTTTTAATTAAATATTCTAATATCATTTCTTTTTCTTTTAGTTCTTTTTCAATTCCTTTTTTATCTAGTCCGCTGTATAACATTATTTCGGGAATTATTCTTTGTGAACTATTAACTTTTTCTAATTTATCATTTTTAGAATTCCATCGATAAAGAACATTTACTTTTGATTTTTCGCCGTCTCCTACTGAGACCATTTCACCAACTTCAAAAGTTCTTCGTATTCCTTTTTTTCTATGTCTATATTGGACTAAAATTAAATGCATACTAGTCACAGTACTTTCTGGTAAGTCTATTGGAGGGTTAATTAATCTTTTTCGTGTAAGGTCTGCATTATCTGCATGAATTGTTCCATATACTGAATGTCCAGTGTGCATAGCTTCAAACATAACTTCTGCTTCTCTTTGCCTTCTAACTTCTCCTACGATGATTCTATCTGGTCTCATTCTAAGTGAGTTAACTAATAAATCAAGCATGGTTATTTCTCCTTTTCCTTCTAAATTTGGTTTTCTAGTTACCATAGGGACCCAATGTAAATAATCTGGTAAATATAATTCCCTTGTATCTTCAATAGATATTATTCTCTGGTTAGGAGGAATAAAATTTAACAGAGCATTTAATACAGAAGTTTTACCTGATGCTGTACCTCCAGATACAATAATATTTAATTCATACTCAATACACATCCATAGTAATGCTGCAACTTCTATGTTCATTGTTTTTGATTCTTCTGTTATCATTCTAGGTAATGACCAAGGGTTTTTTTCAAATTTTCTTAAAGTGATAGAATTACCCTTTGAAGATATAGGGCCCAATACTGCATTGGCTCTTTCTCCTGTTGGTAAATTTGCATCTAAAATAGGAGTTAAAGTTGTAATTTGTCTATTAACTTTTCTTGCAATAATATCTGCATAATTTTTTATTTGTTTTTCACTTTCTATTTTTATATTTGTTTTTAACCATCCGTGGCTTTTATGAAAAACTTGGATGTATTCTTTGCTTGAGTTTATTACTATTTCTTCAAGATTAGGATCAGATAAGAGTAAATCTATTTCTCCAAGACCAAATAAATCATGATGTATTTTTGCAGTTAATAATTTTGTTTCTTCATTAGTTATCCCCATTAATTTTGTTTTTAATATTTGTTCTATTTTGTCCATTATTTTTGATTCTATTTCTTTTTCTTTAATTTTTTTATCTCCTTCTATTGTTCTTTCAACTTCTTTTATCATTTGTTTTTTTATATATTCTAGAACTGATTCTGTTGCTTCACCAACTTCTTTTTTGTGTATATCATAATGTTTTATTTTTTTATCTGTATTTTTAGTTATTTCTACAGGTATAGTTATTCCGTAGTAATCAATAGTATATTGTTCTTTAATTTTTTTTGTGTTTTCATTTTTTTTGCTTAAATTAGGTTTAACTTTTTGTTTTTTTGGTTTAATTATCTTTTTCTTTGTTGATTTAGTAACTTTTTTTTGTTTATTTTTTGTTTTTTTCATATCATTTCCTCTTTTTTAAAGTTTGAATGAATTTTTTAAAATCTTCTAATGATTTATTGATATCATTCACTTGAGCAGATAAGAAGTTTGTTTCATTTTCAATTTTTCTAAAGTTAATGTTTTTTTCTTTTTTTAGTTTATCTAGTCTTTTTTTATTCATATTCAAAAGATTTGAACAGTCTTTTTTTATTGTTGAAATTCTTTTGTTTAAGGTATTAACATCTTGTTCAGATTGATAAAGTACTTCTTTAGGGGTTTTTGGTTCTATTTTTTCTGTTTTTTTTGGTTTATACTTAGAACTTATTATTTTTGTTTTATCAAAGGAAAATAGCGAATATGATACAGTTATCAATCCACTTTCTTTTAACATATCTAGGAGGTTATGAATTTCGGAATTATTCATCCCATATCTAATTTTTATATCTTTTACAGTTATGCTACTTGTTTCTACCCATTTTAAAATTTCATCAATTTTTGTTTTGATTTGAGTGTTGGTTTTTTTATTTTTATCAACCATATTCAATAATTCTACGATGTACTTTTTAATTCTTTCTACTTTTTTAGTTTACCAATCATTTATAAAATTTCCATTTATAATAGCGTTATGAAATTAAATGTATTATTTAAAGGACAAGTGAGTATTGAATATATTTTCATTGTTATGGTTTCCTTTATTATTATTTTACCTGTTATTTATTCAGCTATGATGCAGGTTCAAATTTCAATTGCTACTACTAAAGCAGAAATTGTTTGTAATAAAATAACTTCTACTGCAGATCAATTATTTGCTACGGGGGAAGGTTCAAAAACAACAATAGTAGTTAATCTTCCAAAATATATAGATTCAAATAATTCTTTTGTTTCTGGGCGAGAAATTAATTACAGATTATATACACATAATCAAGGAAAAGATATTTTTTCTATTGCCAAAGGGAATTTAACTGGCACTATACCAACTTCAGAAGGATCACACATATTATCTTTAGAAGTTGTTAATGGACAGGTGGTCATTAATGAAGGGGTTTAAGAGATATAAAAAGGGTACAATTTCAATTGAATTTTTATTTGTTTTCATTTTTTTAATTTTCATTTTTTTAATTTTATGGGTAAAAATGCAGGAAATTAATGAAAAAAATGAAGTATATATAGAGGAAGTAAATATTGAAAAAGTTTCGTTACTTCTTTTAAGTAAATTAAATATGGCTTCGTATTCCGAAGGATATGAGTCCAATTTTAAATTTTTTCCAGATGATCTAAATAATTATACCATTACTATTGAATCAACTTATATATTATCTTCAAGTAATCAAAAAGATTATTTTTTTAAATTTAATAATATGGAATTAGTTTTGAATAATGAAGGAGTATTTGAAAATCCTCCATTTATTCTAGAACCTGCAGAATATTTAATTAAACATGATAACGGGGTAGTTTATATTGAAAAAATTTAAAGGTCAAACATTTTCATTAGAATTATTAATTGTAATCCCATTAGTTTTTCTATTGTTTATGATTTTTTTAAATCTTTATGAGGATTTAAATACTCAAAAAGATACAGAAGATATTTTAATAAAAACAATCACAATCATGGATAATTTAATTGAAAGTCCAGGATATCCTAGTAATTGGAATTCAACAAATGTTGAAAGAATTGGATTATGTTATGATAGAGCTAAAATTGATCCCTATAAACTTTCTGAATTTATGAGTATTAATGAATCTACAGTATATAATTCACTTAATACTGGTAAATATAAAGTAAATATAAATTTACAATATCCAAATGGGACTATTTTTAGAATTTTAGATAATGAAACAAAAGTAGGTACTATATTTCCTGAAGATACTTCTGATTTAAAAAATGTATTATATTTACGAGAATATGTAGTATATCAAAATGAAAAATTAATTTTAGAGGTAAGATTATGGGATTAAATTCAAAAAAAGGAGTAAGCTTTACTATTGATGCTCTTATGTCTGTACTTATTGTTATCATTATAATATCAACTTTACCTCATTTAATTAAAGATAATACTAATGATACCGAAATATTATTGACAAAAAGATATGTGGATAGTATTCTAACTGCATTGGATAATAGTGGAGAATTAGATGTTTTATTAAATTTAAATGAATTACAAGGTAAAGTATATATAAGTGAAAAATTAGATGAAATGTTAACATCAACTTATGATTATAATGTTCAAATTGTAATTGATGAAACAGATTATGAAATTTTTAATGGAGTATCTAATGATATTACTATTGTTTCAAGAAGGTTATTTTTTCATTCACAACCGAATAACCAAATAAAAAGAGGATATATTGAAGTAGAGGTTTGGAGAATATGAAAAAAGGATTTTTATTTTCATTATCTATAAGTTTACTTTTTTTATTATTAATTAGTTTAGCATTTAATATACAAAAATCTTCTATTAATGAGCAAAATATGATCAATGAAAATATTGCTTCTAAAAAGATATTATATTCTTTTAATGATATTGCAAAAGAAATTGAATTAGGCATTTTTGGTATAAATATTTCTAAAAATGAAACCAATTTAACTATTGGGGATTATTTACCTGCAGAATTTGATATTTTACAAACATTGGTGGATTCAGTTGAATTTATAGAAGAAAATTATAGGACTAACGATATGGAGATATTATTTTTAAATGATATTGGTGATGAATTTGAGATTATTGATTTAGATCCATGGATTTCAATTGAACCTTGGAATATTAAATATCAATATGAAGATTGGGGTAAAAGAGAATTAATGTTTTCATGCCCTGAACAAAATTGTTCTAAAATTATTAGATTTAATTTAACAATTATTACAAATAATACTTTTGATTATCCTCCAATTCCTTCTAATAAGAATAAATATAAGTGGGCGCCTAGCCATTTACGAAATAATTGTGCTGGTCAAACAGATTGTTTGGAATTTGAATTATATGTCCAAGATGCAGAAGGTCAAGTTTTTTCTTGTCCAGGACCAGTTTGTAATTATGGTGCATATGATCTAACAAAAAGAAGTGCATTACAGATTTCTTCTTCTCCTTGTTGGTTAAGTATCCAAGTAGGAGGTTCAGCATGGGAAAGTGGGTATTATAGAGTTTATGAAATTAAATCTCACTCTCCAAATAATCCAAATCAAGAATGTGCTATGGATTTTGAGGTTATAAATTCTATTGAATTTGAAGATTCAAATTATACTGTAAATTTACCACTAATATTAAAAGTTAATGAGGTTAATTATAATATATCTAAAGAAGAACATATATATGGTGAAAATGAATGAAACAAAATAAAAAAGCTCAAAGTGCAATTGAATATATAATGCTTTATGGGTGGGCTATTTTTTTAATTTTGATTGTAATGATCACGTTATTATTTTCAGGTATGTTGGATTTTATTATTAATTCAGAAAATACTGTAAATGGTTTTACCACTATTAAGATAACTAGGTTTGATATATTAACTGATGGGTCTTTTTTATTCTCAATGTATAATAATGCAGATTTAGAATTGGAAATTGAAAATATTAAATTTAATGAACAGGATATTGGGAATGTTCTTTATCCATTTAATATTTTACCTGGTGAAACAATTTATATAAACGCAGAAATAAATTCAACTTATTATCCAGATGAAATCATAAAGGATGTACCTTTGGAAATAGAGTATACTATTTCAGGTGGAGATTTTGTTAGAAGTGAGATAGGTTTTCTTTCTGGTAAAGTTATCTAATATTAATATGATAATTAATTACAAGGGCCCCAATTGGTTCCGCAATTATTACATATTTTTTTACCAGATAAACAAGGAGTTAATGCACAAGTGTATTCTTTTCCAGGTATGCATACAACTTTATTTTTGTAGCAATTAGTCCATTTCCCATTGTTACAATATTGTGTTCCATCACAATTATTTTCTGTTATACATTCTTTTTCTTCTCCTTCAAGACATTCAGACAATTCTATTGTAGTATTATTTTCAATAAGAGGTATCTCTTTGTTTAACTCTTCTGTTTTTTTAATTCCTATTACTGTGATTGCTAAAATAGATACGATAAGTATTATTAAAATGAAAATTTCATCCATTTTTTTAGGTTTTTTTGTTTTCATAAGCAATTTAATACTTTTTATTATTATAAATATATGGTTTTTCATTTTATTCAATTATTCATATTTATTTTGCCTGCTTATATAGCAAATTCATTACCAGTGTTATTAGGACATGGTACCCCTATTGATTTAAATAAGAAATTTATAGACGGAAAAAGAATATTTGGTCCTGGTAAAACAGTTAGGGGGTTTGTATCTGCTGTTGTTGGTGGATTTTTAACTGGGAGCATATTAGGATTAATTTTATTTAATACTTCTTATAATATTTTTAATATGCAAATGACTTATGTGTACTCTGGAATTTTATTAGGTTTTGGTGCTATTTTTGGAGATCTTTGTGGAAGTTTTCTTAAAAGAAGATTTAATAAAAAAAGAGGGGCATCAATGTTTTTTATTGATGAAATTGTTTTTCTTTTGATTGCGTTATTATTTGGTAGTTTAATGTTTAATGATTTAATATTTAAAATAAATCTTATTGAAGTAATCATATTAATTGTATTTACATATGCGCTTCATAAAACAGCTAATATGATTGCATATTTATTTAAATTAAAAAATGTTCCCTGGTAAATTAAAAAGGTTTTTAAACTGTTATATCTTATAATATAATGTAATAAAATATAATGAGGTGTTATATATGTCTAAAGCTTTAATTAATTTCAATAAACAAGAAGATATGGTTTTAGGAGTAGTAAAATCAATTTTTGGATTTAAAACTAAAGAACAGACAGTCAGATATATTGTTGATGAATATGCAGAGGAATTAATTGAACCTCATCTAAAAAAGGAGGTTGTAGAACAGATACTTGCTGCAAAAAATGAAAAAGGCATCAAAGTAAAAGATTTTAGAAAAAGATATGGGATGAAATAAATGTATATTTTAGAAGTAAAACCCATAGCAGATAAGATTTTTAAAAAACTTTCTAAAAAAGATATGAGTCAGCTTGAAATGGTTTATAAGAAAATTAATCAGATATTAGAAAATCCAGATCATAAGTATAAATTTTTAAGAAAACCTTTACAAGGGTTTAACCGTGTTCATATTGATAAACATTTTGTTTTAATATTTAGGATTTTACATGAAAAAAAGATAGTGGAGATATATTATTATGGACATCATGATAAAGTATATAAAAAAGATTTTTAAAGGTAGATATTATGAAAGCAGTAATTTTTGATATGGATGGGGTTATAGTAGATTCAGAAAATCTTTGGGAAAAATTAACTTTCCAATTATATGAGGAATTTGATATTTCAGTAGATAATACAGTTTTAGATTTAATTAGAGGAAGAACTGAAGATGAAGTTTTCAAACCTTTTTTAGAGAAAAAAGGATATAAATGTAAAGAATTAGAAGATTTAAATCAAAAAGCTATTCAAAGAAGAAGAGAATTGTTTTTTGAAATTGGTAAAGATAAATTAAGATTATTTCCAAAAGCAAAAGAGAAAATAATTGAGCTTAATAAAAAAGGATATAAATTAGCAATTGCAACTTCTTCTTTTAAGCAGTTAATGGATTTAATTGTTGATAAATTTGTTATTAGAAAATATTTTGATGTTTTATATTCTGGTGAGGATGTTGTTAACGGGAAACCTAATCCTGAGATATACCTTAAAACTATGAAGAAATTAGGTGTTAAACCAGAGGAAACAGTTATTATTGAAGATTCTATTCAAGGTTTAAAAGCTGCAAAAGATTCCGGCGCATATTGTATAGCAGTTGAAACAACTAATACAAAAGACAAATTATCAAGCGCAGATAAAATAATCAAAGATATTTCACATTTAAATACTGAGTTTTAACTAAAAATCCTTTAAATATCTATTATCATAAAATTAATAAAATGTTAATATTGTGATAACATCCATATTGTGATAAAATTAATATTATTATATTGGTGTTATAGGGTATATTATTTAAAATAATTAACGTTTACTTAAACAAAAAGTTTAAAAACAGATAATGAGTATATTTATACATGACAAGTTATACTGCAGTTGTATATAAAGAAGAAGACATGTATATTGCTAAATCTCCAGAAGTAGGAACAGTTAGTCAAGGAAAGACAATAGAAGAAGCAGTTCAAAATCTTAAAGAAGCTACGGAGTTATATTTAGAAGAATTTCCAGTAAAAGTACAATATGTTCCAATTATGACTACTTTTGAGGTGTCTAAAAATGCCTCACCAGCTTAAAAAAATCTCTGGAAAAAAATGTATAAAAATTCTCTGTAGTAAATTTGGATTCACTATAACAAGACAGAAAGGAAGCCATGTTATTTTGAAAAAAATTAAAGGGGTCCAAATATCTGGAACTGTGGTACCTTTGCATAAAGAACTTAAAATAGGTACATTAAAAGGAGTCTTAAAACTTGGAAAAATTGATGAAGAAGAATTTTCAAAGTATCAATGATCAGTAGATATACCTTTTTAAACTCTGAAGGGTTTAATTTTAGTATAATTTTCTTAAAAGTGAGTTTATGGAGTCAATAAATCAATATTATTATAATTTGCCAAAAGAGCTTATTGCGCAAGAGCCAAGCAATAAAAGACATGAGTCCCGTTTGCTAATCTATGATCTTAAAAAGAAAGAGATAGAACATAGGAATTTTTTTGAACTTATTGATTATGTTAAAAAAGGGGATATTATTGTTGTTAATGAAACAAAAGTTGTTAATACTAAATTAGAAGGAAGAAAAGATACTGGAGGACAAGCTTCAATAACATTAATTAAGAAAAAAACACCTAAACAGTATGAAGCATTTGTCAAATGTAAAAATCCACAAGTAGGCAACAAGTTATTTTTTCAAGATGGAGTAACTGCAGAGATAGTTTCTCAAATTGATTTTCATTTTCTATTAAAATTTAACCAATCTATTGAAAAAGTTCTTAAACAAAAAGGTGATTTTACTTTACCTGGTTATATACACAATGAAGCTTATGATAGAAAAAGATATCAAACTGTTTTTGCATCAAAAGAAGGTTCTGTTGCAGCACCTACTGCAGGTCTACACTTTAGTAAGAGATTAATTGAAAGATTAGAAGACAAAGGTGTTCAGATAGTTACTATATGTTTACATGTGGGGTTAGGTACTTTTGCTGAAATAAGAGATGAAGATTATACTAAACATAAAATGCATTCAGAATGGTTTGAAATATCTAAAAAAACAGCAGATAGTATAAATAAAAGAAAAGGTGCTTTATATGTAGTTGGTACTACATCATTACGTGCATTAGAAAGTGCATCTCAAAAAAACGGTAAAGTTAAGGCTTGTGCCAAAGAAACTTCTTTATTTGTTTATCCGGGCTATAAGTTTAATCTTAATTTTGATGGATTAATAACTAATTTCCATTTACCACGTACTAGTTTGCTTTTATTAGTTGCTTCTCTTGTAGGAGATAAATGGCACGATATTTATGAAAGCGCTATAAAGTATAAATATAGGTTTTATTCATTTGGAGATGCAATGTTCATACGTTTTTGAGAGTATAGATTTTGAGAGTATAGATTTTGAGAGTATAGATTTTGAGAGTATAGATTTTGAGGGTATAGAAAAGAATATATATATATAGAAATAAATATTTTTGGTGATTTAATGAACAAACTCATAAACTTGTTTAAAAAAATAGTAGGCATATGCGTTATATTATGGATATTATCCTTTTTGTTTACAATATTAATACCTGCTATCTTAAATGGGGAAGAAGGTATATTGATGGATATCTCTAGATTTTTAGTGGCCCTAAATTTTATAGTACTTTTACCTTTAATAGTACTAGTTGTTTTAGCTATAATTCTCCATTTTGTATATAAAGATAAAAAATAATCCTTTTTTTATTTATTTTTTTCCTTTAAGTTGTTGTTTTTTTGTACCTTGTTTGTGTTGTTTATTTTCTTGTTTTTATTTTAACCATTTAGGATTTGATTTAAGAAACTTTAGTAATTTTTCTAAAGCTATTACTCTTGCATCATATTTTTTCTTTTCCGTAGGATTCATTTCACCATATGTTCTATTTTGGCCTTTTGGAATAGAAATAGAATCATAACCTAATCCATGAGTTCCTCTAGGATTTTTAGAGATTTCACCACGTATTTCCCCAGTAAAAATATGCATTTTTTTTCCATTATAAATGCATACTCCATTCTTTATTAGGACATCTCGGTTTTTTGAATTAAGTGCTTTGCATATTCCTGTTGGACCTAAGCAGTGTAATAAATATTTTACAAAAGGACCTGGAAATCCATTCCAAGATTGGATTTCATAAGAACAGTCATCAACCATAATTGGCTTTTTTAGGTGAGAAAATGCGTTTATTGCTTTATCTTTAAGAACTTCGTCCATATCCATTGATTGAATTTCAGGTAATTCAAGTTTAACAAATTTTAGATTCATTTGAAATAGTCTTTTAAACTCATCGGCCTTTTTTTTATTTCCTGTTACAAAATATAATTCATTCACCATAAAAGAGATATGGAGACTATCCTTTTAATTCTTTCTTAACTATATTTTTAAATTTAAAAATTGAAAATAATTATTTTTTCTTTAATCTTTGTTTCCTTTGTTTTGATTTTTCGGCAGTGCTTTTGAATAATCGTAAAGATAGTAAAAAAGAGATGATTATAAAATGTAATTATCAGGATTTTTTAGTTTTCAGAACCTGGAGCACCGACAAATTGATTTTATTAAAAAATCTTTCTTAAAGTTTCCTTTTGAGAAGGAAACTATAAAATTATTAAAAATCTAATCATCTTTATATGTTTCGATAAACATCGAAAGATTTATATATAAACAGTATATTAATTATGAGTATGGATATGCTTAATAAACCAAAGGAGGGGCCCGAGTTTCATGTCCATATGGGAATTGCAGACTGGGAAGAGAGAAAAAAAAGAAAGGAAAAGGAAAATTGGTTATTTATTAATGTATTTGTATTTATTATTGGCGTATTTTTAGTATTTTTAGGTAAAGCATTTATATTAGTTGGGTTAATTCTGATTGTTCTTTCAATTATTATGTTTTTTGGAGAAACTATATTAAATAAAGTTTTAAAGAATTTAAAAAGAAAAACTAGAAAAAAACCTAAGATTTCTTATAAACGAAGATCAAAAAACAAAACTAAAAGAGTTAAAAAGAAAAGAAAATATAGGAGATCCAAAAAAAGAAGTAATCATTAAGTTTTATGAAAGAACCATTTAAGTCTATTTATAATATTTTTTAAAAAACTCTCATTTGGATATAAATAACTTTCTTCTTTTTTTAGGTTGTTTTTTTGTTTTTTAACTTTTTTTTCAATAAACCTATATCTTTCTTTTTGTAACTTTTCAATATGCTTGTCGTAATATGGTACGCAAGGATGGTTTTTATTATTATGCCATTCATTTAACAAAATTCTATCTTCGATAGTTTGGGTCTTAAATGGAGGCATTAAAGCAATTATGGGAGTTTTATGTTCTTTACAAAAATATTCTTCACAATGAGGACATAGATAAACAGTAGTTTTTTTTCTACACAAATGATAAGAACATTCTCCTTTTTTTCTCTTTGGTTTTTTATTTTTATCTTTTTTTATTTCGTTTTCTATTTTTTTTATATTCTCTTTTTTTGTATATTGTGTAGTTATTTTATTTGAGTTAATATGAACAATTCCTCTTGGAGGTTTCCAGGAAGAAGTTTTAATATTTTGGTGTTCATTAACAAAATCTGAGTTATGTTCATGTATTAATATGTGTGTAACTTCATGAGAGGCTACTTCTTCAATATCATCAAAATTAAGCAAATTTAATTGTCTTTCAGAGACACATATCATATTTAGATTCGGGTGATAGTGAGCAAGTTGTTCTTCTGTTTCTGCTTCACAACCATCAAAATTTATTCTAGGGATAGGCAATTCTCTAGTTTCACAAGTTCTATAGACAACTTCTTTAAATTTCTCTTTTTTCTTTTTTATTATATATTTTTGAAAGTTTTTCATAGTATATATAAGTAATAAAATTTTTTAAACTTATTTTTATTAGTTTTTCTAAAAATTCACAAAAAAAAGATTTAAAGGTAAAATAAGGTACAAAACAAAAAAAAACAAATAAAGTAAACAATAAATTTATTCAATATAAATTTCGTTTAAAACTTTTTTTATCAAATGCGCCTTTTTCTTGCCTAATTTATTTACTTCTGCTAATTCATCTTCTCTCGCGCTTGCGATATTTTCTATAGTTCCAAAATGGTTTAATAAATCTATAGCTAATTGAGGACCAACTAAAGGAAGCGCTTCAATAACTGCTCTCTGTTGTTCTCCTAATGAATGCGCCTTTTTATGTGCTTTAATACGAATACGTTGTTTACGCGCTGTTTGATCATGTTTAGCAATAGAAAATATCATATCTGCTGTTTCATGTTTATCTCTTGTAAATATTAATGATGCTCCATAGTCAGTCATTATTGAAGCATGGGCGCCTTTAAGAGCATTCTTATTGATGCGCTCAGCCTCTTTTGTTCCTTCAACTAATAGTATAACACATTCAAAAGTTTCTCTTAATCTAGTTAATTGTTCAAATAATCTACCATCTATTATAGAAGCTTCTAAATCATGTTTTGTTTTTCTTTCAATAACAGTTTTTTCAGAACAAATAAAATCTCCGATACTTAAAGTTTGAATTTCCACTTCTGCACCTAAATTTTTTAATTCTGCTTCTATAAATTGATCCTCTCTTCTATCCATATAAATTTTTATTGGCAAGAAATCACCTATTTTGGGTCTTGTAATATATAAATTAATTTTCCAACTTCTTCAAAACTAATTGAGCAACCATTAAATTTTAAACTATTTAATCCAGCTTCTAATGCATGTTTTTCAATACCTTGGAATTTATTAAATAACCCATTTTCCCATGCAATACCTAATATTTCAGTACTCCTAAATGCAAAAATATCTTTTACAATCTCTTTGAATTTTTGAAGATTTTGTTTATTGCATGTTATGCGAACTCTTAGTTCTCTTTCTTGTTGTTTTTTTAAATCATCAATATTTTCTATTAACATCCTAGTATTTCTCTCATCTATTAAAATATTTTTAACACCTAATTTTTTAGTTAATGCTATTTGTTCAGCTTCGCCCGCATCAACTAAATGTATTGGTTTTCCTCTTGCAAAAAATAAATTATTTGCAATTTTCATTATTTCAATTCCTTCTTTTTCAATATCTAATTCAACCACATTAATTATTTCATCATTTACTGCATCTTGTAATCTTATTGCATGCATTGCATATTTTTTAATTCCTAATGGCCGAGTTATACACTCATATTTAACTTTTTGAGGTATAAGGAAAAATATTTTTTTCCTTCTTTTAAGTTCATATAATACCCATAAGAATCCAGAATCAGTTAATGAAATTAATGAACTGGCATCACATAATATTGAGTTATTATCCATTTTTTCACCTAAATATATTCCTTACTATCTCCATTCTTTTTTTAATTTCAATTGGCTCCTTTACTTTTTCGTGTATGGTTGTTTTCCCAACATATTGCATTATTTCAATTCTATCTGCTCCGGATAGATCTGATGCAACACCCAAAGTCATACCTTTGGCATATAATGAAGAACCAATTTTTAATTTTGCACCTTCAATTAAATTATAAATATGTTTTTTATCATGTATGTCTAATGTGTGGATAGTATTCATTATTTCTTGAAAAGTTTTTGAAATTTTTTCTTCTTTTTCATAATTTGAGATTATTTTATCTAATGAAAAATTTATTTTTTTAATATATCCGGTTATCCCTCTTGTTTTCCAATAACGAGGTTTTGAGATCATTTTAGAAAGCATATAACAAATAATTGCTAAATTAAAAACATTATTATTAAATTCAACTGCTAAATGTTCAATACATTCGTATTGTATTTTTTTAAGTGAATTAATTCTATGTTTTTCAAAAGCAGATTTTATTTCTTTTGTTTTTTCTAAAATAAATTCATTATACATATTTTAATCTACAAAAGCAACATATTTATATCTTATGTTTTTGTTTTTTGTGTTTTAAAATTTAAAATTAAGTATTAAAATATTTAATTTTTTCCGACGAGTGGACTATAAGGTTTAAAAATGTATCATGATTATATCATGATAGTTATGTGATTGTGTTATGACACATATCTGTTTTTTTAAAACAGATGTGGTGTGGTTCACATTTATAGGTTTTAATATGGTAAAGGAAAAGGAAATTTATAAACCTATCGTTGAAAATTCGGAAATGCAGGAAGTCATGGATGAAATCCAAAAGGAACTTCCTAAGTTTAAAGATCCTGTTGTTTTAGCAGGACTTTTACATTTGCTTTCAGAAGAAAGAGAGAATTCAAATAGGATGTTCAAAACAATAATTGAACGATTAGATAGGATTGAAAATAGTTTGGCAAACACCGAGGCAAAACAGGAATTATTACCAAGTGTGGATCAAAAAATAATTGATTTTATTGCAAAAAAAGATGCAGTTTGTGCCAAGGATGTTAAAAAAGAGTTTAAATATAAAGGAGTCAACGCAGCAAGTGCTCGTTTGAATAGACTCTGTTCAAAAGGATTACTTGTTAAACAACAAGTAGGAAGAAAGGTTTATTTCAAATTGAAATAAACATCATACTTGCTATACACGCTGGCAAGGCGACCCGGAGATTTATATCTCCAAGATTTTATTTTTGCCGTGTGGCAAAAAAGAGCAAAAGGGGAACAAAAGGCAGTTTTCACCTCCCACAACACACCAACACACTATTCTTTTTTTGTGTTCTGCCTTTTTCCCCATTATATTAAATAGGGAATGGTGATATGATTGGTAGAAATGACAATTACACAAACAGATTTGGTAAATTACAGTTCTCTCTCTAGGAGATTAGGAGAGCTTACTTTTAAAAGAGATTATTTAATACAAAATGGGGCAGAGCACAAAGATGTTCATATTAGAGCATTAAATAGTTCTATTGATGAAACCAAAGTTAATTTAGTTCCATTAGAATCTAAAATAAAATCTGCAGGCATATTAACAGTTATGCTTCATAGAACTATAGTTAATGAATTAAATGATTCTATTCATGCACATACGTTAGGAGAAATGATGGATGCAGCAAGATCAAAACAAGGAGAATTATATGATAAAATGAAAAAAAGAGGAAAATTAACAAAAGAAAATTATGAAAAAAGAGAAGAATTAGCTAAATTAATATTAATTCTTAATTCAATTCCTCAAGAAGATGCTGAAGAATTAAAAGAAGCAGTTGAAACTTTTTCTGTTGCTGAGGATTGGGCAGTAGATGTATCTAATATGCCATTTTCAAAACAAAGAAATCTTTTACAAATTTTAAATAGAATTGGTTTTTCAAGTAGTATCAAAAATAATAGATTGATTAAAGGAATTCATAAAGGAGAAAAAGTAATTACATGGAATCCTGAAACAAAAAGAACAATAAAGAATAAGGAAATTTGGATTTCTAATTTATTACTTAATCAATTTGATGATAATGAATTTAAATTAGATGAAGTTACAAGAGAAATACAAGCTATGACTGCTAAAAGACAAGTAAAATCTTTTGAACCAGAAGAAGAAAATAGATTCAATGAATTACAAAAAGAATATTTAACTTGTTTAGCTAGAAGAGAGAAACTTATACAAGGTGAAGATGCATCAGAAATTAAACAAATAGAAATTAAAAAATTAAAAAGTGAAGATTTAGCAGAAATATCTAAGGACTTAAATTAAACAAAAACTTTTTATACTCTTCTATACCATATTTTTTAACTTTATATGGGCCCGTAGCTTAGTCAGCTTCATTATTTAAAAAATAGTTTAAATAATAGCCTAAAATGGTTGGAGCGCTCGACTGATAATCGAGAGGCCGTGTGTTCAAATCTCACCGGGCCCATTTATTTTTAATATAAAATTCTAATTTTAAAAAATAAAAAAAAAGAAGAAAGTTATTGTGTTGGAAACATTGAACCTAAATCTTGGCAGTTTGCAATATCTTCACTTGTTATTTTATTTACTGCACCTGTTGTTCCAAAATCATTTAAGATCATTTGTTCTTCATCTCCAAATTTTACTTTAACTACTCCAAATAAAACTTCATCTGAAACCCAATATTCTCCTTCGGGTGTACCAAATTTAGCAACACTTACTGTTTTACCAGTTGGGGTTGTATATGTTCCATAACCTAATTCTGGAATCTTTCCTTCATATGCTTCATCTTCATTTGGATCTATTGGTTCGTCCCCTTCTTGTCCTTCAAAACATATTACCATTTCATCTGTTTTTGTAATATATTTTTTCATTTCCATAGTATTTTCGTCATACCATATTTGGGAAATTGAATTCATACCTTGCATTTCACTTTCAGTTTGGAATTTTAATATTCCTTCACTTTTTTCTACAATTGCCATTCTTGTAATTAGATCATTAGATTTCCATTCAACCCACATTCCTGGTTCCCAATCTACGAATCCTTTAAATACATTGGATTCTGTGGTAGGTTCTTCAACAGGTTCTGTTGTATTGTTTGTTTCTCCATTTTCAGGAGTAACTTCTGGTTCGCTTGGAGTTTCAGTACATCCCATAAATAATAATAGTACTGCAACTAATGCAAACATAGCTAATAGTTTTTTCATTAAATACACCTCCTAGTATATATTAATAATTCAAAAGCGATTATTTAAAAAGTTAATCTTTCTAAACATCGTATGGTTAAATTAAAACGAACATTAAGTTTTTGGGAAATTGCATTAACAGGAATAGGAATTATTTTAGGAGCAGGCATCTATGTATTAATAGGAGAAGCAGCAGGATTCTCTGGTAATATGATGTGGGTTTCATTTTTATTTGCGTCTATAGTAGCTGCATTAACTGGTTTAAGTTATGCAGAATTATCATCGTTATTTCCAAAAGCAGGAGCAGAATTTGTTTATACTGAAAAAGCATTTAATAAACGTTTAGCATTTGTTATTGGATGGTTATTACTTGTTGCACCAATAATCTCTGCAGCCGCAGTTTCATTAGGTTTTGCAGGATATTTTAATGCATTTTTTGGAACTCCAATAATTTTAACAGCTATTGGTGCATTAGCAGTTTTATCATTTATAATTTTTTATGGTATAAAAGAGTCAGCATGGTTTGCAATTATATGTTCGGTTATTGAAATATTTGGATTATTATTTATAATATTCTTAGCAGTTCCATATTTTGGTTCTGTTGATTATTTTGAATTGCAACCAGAATTAGGTTTTGCAGGTATTTTATCTGCATCTGCATTAATATTTTTTGCATATATTGGATTTGAAAATATTGCAAATATGTCTGAAGAAGCTAAGGATCCAACTAGTGCAATTCCAAAAGCTACTATTATTGCAATTGTTTTTTCAACTATTTTATATATGCTTGTAGCTATTGCTGCAATTAGTGTTATGAATTGGGAAGATTTAAGTCAATCAACTGCACCTTTAGCAGATGTTGCTTCACAGTCATTTTTAGGTTCAGATGCATTTGTACTTATGGGTGCAATTGCATTATTTGCAACAGCTAATACTGTTTTATTAATTTTATTAGCAGCTTCAAGAATTGCATATGGGATGGCAGCAGGAAATGCTTTACCTTCAATGTTTGGAAAACTTCATAAAGTTAGAAAAACTCCATGGGTAGCAATTATTTTCTTATTTGTTTTTTCTTCTATATTTGTTTTAATCGGTAAGATAAGTATTGTTGCAAATATGACCAATGTATTAATATTATCTGCATTTTTTGTAGTTAATTGTGCAGTTATTGCTTTAAGATATAAAGAACCAAAACTTAAACGTAAGTTTAAAACTCCGTTAAATATTGGTAAATTCCCAGTACTTCCATTATTAGGCGCATTATCTTGTGTTGGAATTGCTGCACAAATTGATCCAATGGTAATTTTATTTGGATTAATCGTAATAGTTGTAGGATTTTTAATTTCTTATATATTTGTTAAAAAAGATTTTAAGGCAGAGAAAATCCAAAAAGTAATTTCAAATAAAAAATCTAAAAAATAACTTAGTAATTTGAAGGATCAAGTCTGCTAATAATTACATCTAATACTTTTTTTATATCTCTTATTTCTTCCCAAAGCGCTTTTACTAGTTCAAAACCTGTTTTTTCTATGCTTCCAATAGGCGCAGAGGTTATCATTGGTTCTCCAAACTCAGGTAATTTAGAAACTACGCGTGCAAAACCTTCATTATACATGAATTTGTCATTTTTATATCTTTTTTGTACGTTTGTCTCATATGGGGAAAGTCCATAAGATTCTATTATAGATAATTCAAAAAGATAATGTGTTATTTCATGTCTTCTGACTGAAGGTTCTATTTTTTTTGTTTTAATACTAAAATCAATTAAGGGGTGTATTTCAAAAGTAATTCCATTTTTGATTATTGCAATATGGTACGTCCCACAAATATGACGATTTTTATATTCAGAGGGACCTAAATTATTTAGTATTCTTATGTTAAGATCTTTTAGTATTATATTTCTTTTTCCAAATTCTCCTTTTATTTTTTGGCAGTCCATTCCAAGTATTTGTTCAATTCGTGTTTTTTCTCTTTGAAAAACATCAAATAATTGAATTAATTGTTTTTTACTACCTATTCCTGAAACTTCAATTAATTCTCCTTTTCGTGTTTTAAATTTAACAGTAGTCATGTTATATTTAAGTTATTTATGTGTTTATAAATCTATTGTTTAAATCTGAATGGGTTAACTTACGTTTTAAGAGAGATAAAAACATATATAAATGTCTATGTTGAATATCAATCTATGAAACAAACAGTCGGATATAAGAAAGAATTTAATACTCAAGAATTGATACATACATATAAAGAAAAATTACCTCCTGGATTTAAAGAAAATTTAGCTGAATTATCTTGGGGGACAATAGCTAATTTAGCTATGGAATTTCAAGTAAAAATTAAAGAAGAATCTAAAGAACTTAGAAAGATACATAAAGAACTATCTATGACTCAGTTGATTTTAAGTGAAAAATTAAAAGATGCTTCAAAAAAAGAGAAAGAAGGAGTAGAATTAGATGCTCATTTTTTAAGAAGTTTAGTTAATTTATTAGAAAAATCTTATAAAACATCTATTCAACATGAAGTTGATTTAGAGGAATTTATGATAATTATTTCTTTAATTATTGAAAAACTTAAAAAAGAAAAGTTAGTTGTTTATGATACTGAAGGAAAATCCTTTGGTTTAAAAGATGCTAAACCCAGACCAAGAGAATTTGGTAAAGAAGAAACACTTGAAGATAAAGAACAATCTAGTATTTGTCCAGAATGTGGTGCAACAAATCCTGCAGGCGCCAATAAATGTAGTAAATGTGGTTGTTTATTTGAAAAATGAGTGAGACTTTGGATAAAAAAAACTTATTAATTATTGTTTTAGTAATTATTACTATTATATTATCAATTTTATCTATAGATCATATTCCTGAATTAACAAATTTTGGTTATATAGGCGCGTTTATAATTTCTTTAATAGGAAGTGCAACGATTATTTTTCCTGTTCCTTCATGGACAATTGTTTTTATTATGTCAAAAAGTTTAAATCCCGTATTATTAGGAATTGCTGCAGGATTAGGAAGTGGGATAGGTGAATTAACAGGTTATTATTTAGGGAAAGGAGGAACACATTTACTAAATAAAGATAAAAAAGTAAAACAATATTCAGAATATGTCAATAAATACGGGTGTTTAGCAGTATTTGTGTTTTCATTTTTACCAAATCCAGTTTTTGATATTATAGGGATAACAGCAGGAGCAATGCATATGAAAATGTGGAAATTTTTATTAGCTTCAATTTTGGGTAAAACATTGAGATTTATCTTATTTGCTTATTTTGGGATGTATGCTTTTAGTTATTTTACCATATAAAAACCTTTATAAACACAAGCAAGTGTAATATTAAGTAGATGCTTTATGAATATACAATCTAAAAAATGTAAAATAGCGGGTGAAAAGGAATATGTTTTATTTTCAGGGTGTTCTAATGCAGTTATAGTTAGAAATAATTCAGAAAAAATGACATTTTTTGATATTAAAGATAAAGCAAACAAAACTGGTTCTGAAATAATATCTAATCCTTTTATGGATAGAGCATTAGTTCAAGATTTAAAAAGAGGATTAATTAGAAGTGAATACAGTAGATATTTTCCTTTTCTTTATTATTTAGCAACAGGTACTTTTTTTGCTATAACTCCTCCTGGTGAAAAAGTTGAAGATTGTTTTGTAAAATATATTCCTTTTTTAAAAGGAGATCTTAAAATTAAATTACCTAATCGTGCTAAAGGACGTGAAAATATTGGGATTTTCATGGGTTTAAATGATTTTTCGATAGTACCTGATCCACATTCTCAAGGAAATTTTGTAATGTATGTAAAAAATCTTTCCAATGTTGTTTGGCATCCAGTTCCTGAAAAAGAATATGTGAAATGTTCTGTGGATATTAGAACAGGTGTTCCAAATCCATATGTTTTAGCTACATATAGAGGACCTGAAAGGAAAATATTAAGAGAAATGTCTGATAAACCAAGTTTTGGTTTAATTATTAGAGATACTGGAGATAGTGGTTTTGATACTGTGTTTTTAGAAGATAATATTTCTCAGTCTATTGATGAGCTAAAAGGATATAAAACAGTTTGGATTCAGAAATAACAGAAAAATACAATAAACAAAATAAAATAATTATATGATTATTTTAAAAATAGAGTTTTAAGGATAACAGATAATCAATTTAAATATTTAACATTAAATGAGATATTAGCATCATTGTGGATAGTTCTTAATAATAATTTATCCCCTTTTTTAATATTTAAAACTTCGTAAAGATTTGTTACTTTTTCAAATTTTTTGATATAAGAAATAGCACCCTTACTTTGTGCGCAATGTAATAATTCATTATTTCCTTCTACAAGATACACATTAATTTCTTCGGTAGAATTTAAATTTAATAGTATTTTACTATCAAAATCAAAAGGTAAAGAAGAATCATAGATATTAAAGATATAACATAATTCTAATAAATCGTTAAATTCCCATTCTGCACTTATATACGTTGTTAAAATGTAACAATAATTATTTTCACAAAAAACTCCTACTCCTAAATCAGTAAATTGTTCTTCTTTGTCAATTATACTTGTCCTATGCATAGGATTATTTATTGCATCTTCAATTATTTCTGTACTTATGGAATATTCAGTACTATTTTCTTCAAATAATGGATAAGTATACCAAAGTTCATTATAATCCCAATAAAAAATTTCATTATTTATTAAATCTACAGTAACTTCATCAGTATATTCTCCATTATTTTGCATTTCCAAAGCAAAAGTTTTACTTCTATTTTTAATAATTTCAGAAAGTTTTTTGTTCCAGTTCAATTTTGTTACATTATGTTCCTGCCTTTTCATATTGATTAAATTAAATATGTATTCTTCCATTTTTGTTGTATTTATATTAGCACTATAGTCTTCAAAATAAATAGGAATATCAATATTTTCTAATTCTATATCTTTATTTGTAATATTTTTAAAAACATAATAAAAATTATCAGGATCTTTAGTTTCAAAATATACTAGTCCTGGGGATAAAAGTTGTTTATTCATTATTAAACAGCCATTTTCTGTTATACCTAATAAACGTTCATTTAGATACACATATCCTTCAATTTGTTTATTTGTTTCTTCTAAATAAAAACAAAACTTATAATTATTATTTTCTATATTTTCAATATTTTTTTCTTTAGTTATATTTTCGTTAGTTATTGCTGTATCCAAATTTTTATTATTTTCGGAATTTATTCCAAGTTGTTTATTAGTAACACAACCAAAACCAAGTATTAATATAACAGACATCATAATAATTAGTGAAATAATTTGTTTTTTCATAATAATAATATAAACAATATATTTTTAAATTAGTTATATTTGTAATAAAAAGATAGGAAAGTATTTGGAATATTAAAGATTCAGAAATAAGTTAATCCTTTTTTATAATTTTTGTTGTTTTTCCAAAAGCAATTTTTATGCTTCCACCGCCTGAACCGCCGTATTTTTTACATGTATTTCCTAAAATGTCTTTAGCGCTTTGTTTTGATTTTTTGCCTACTGCGCAAACTATGTTATTTGTTTTATTTACTAAAATAACTGCCATTTCATTATCTCTGTTTGTTATCTCAGCGCCAATCTCTTTTAAGGTTTCAATATTTACATTTATTGGTCTTATTATAATTTTTTTCTTTTGTTCATGAATTTTTTCAAGTCTGTCAACTTCTCTTTTTGCAAATTCTTGTCTTAAAGATAATAGTATTTTACCTCTTTGTTTCCAATCTTCAAATAATTTTTTTGTACTTTCAAGAAGTTGTTCTTCTGGGACTGAAATTGTTTCGGCTGTAGTTCTTAATAATTTTTCTTTTTCTTGAATGTATTTTACAGCTTGTTCACCGCATTTAAATGAAATTCTTTCTATTCCGTCTTTTATTCCTTCTCTTTTGATTATTTTAAATATTCCAAATTCGCCTGTGTGTTTGAATGTTGAATGTGTTCCTCCGCATGCTTCATGATCTATATCTCCTATAGATACAATTCTTAATTTACTGCCAGGAACAGCACCTCCTTGATATATTCTCATCCCATATTTTTCTTCTGCTTTGTTTCTTTCTAATTCTTCAGTTTTTATTGGTAAATTTTGTTGTATATATTCGTTTACTTTCAATTCAATATTATCTAATTCTTCTTGTGTAATTCGTTTATAATGCGTTAAATCTAATTGTCCTTTATTTTCATCTTTATATGATCCTGCTTGCCAAACATGTATTCCTAAAATATTTCTTGCTGCTGCATTTAATAGATGTGCTCCGGTGTGGTGCATTGAAATTTGTTTTCTTCTTTTTGTATTGATTTTTAAATTTACTTTTTGTCCTTTTTTGAAATTTTTAATATTTTTAACTTTGTGTAGTATTACTCCGTTTTGTTTTATTGTTTCTAAAACTTCTTCATCATTTATTTTTCCGATATCTCCTATTTGTCCTCCACTTTCAGGATAAAAACAAGATTTATCAGTTATTATATAGTCTTTTAGTATTCCTATTATTTTTGCAGTACATTCTGTTTTATCATAATATTCTGATTTTGTTTTACAAAATTCATCAACACAATATTGGGGTTTTTCTTCTACTTTTTCATCTTTCTTTTTTAAATGATCATAAAAATTATCAGGAATGTTTAATTCAAGATTATTCTTTTTTGCTATTTCTTGTATTAATTCTACAGGAATTCCGTCACTTTCATACAATCTTAATAATTCACTTAACTGAATTCCTCCTTGTTTTTTTGCTTTTGAAATAACGTTTGTTAATTTACCTTGTGCTTTTTGCTTTGTATTATTATATTTTTTTAATTCTTCTTTTACAACTTCTTGGGCTGTTATTACACCTTCTTGATAATGTGGGTATAAGGGTTTTAATAATTTAGCATGATCCTCAAATATTTTATCATAATTTAAATTTAAATTAAATTCTTCATTAAATCCAAATGTTCTTCTTAAAATCATCCTTAAATTATATCCTCCTCCTCCGTTACTTGGGAGCATACCATCTGTTGATGCAAATAAAATTGTTTTAAGATGATCAGTACATGCAAAGGCAGCTTGTAAAGGTTTTATTTTATTAAATAATTCTTTTTCACTCATCCCTAATTCTTTTGCTATTTTTGTTTTTTCTTCTGAAACTCTACCCTCTTCAATATCTAATCCGCCAGCTTTTGACCAAAACGCAGTTGTTAATTTTTTATCAATTTTTAATCCTGCATTTTTTAGTATATTATCTAATACAAATTCATATGTAGGTTCATAGATAGTAGCTGTTCCTTGTGTTATCCATGCAAATCTTTCTAATCCTGCCCCCATATCTATAACTTTTGTTTTAAGTTCTTTAGATTCTCCATTTGGTAAAAATTGGTATTGCATAAAAACACAGTTACCAATTTCCATTCCTTTAACAAAATATTCGATACAGGGTCCAAAATTTCCTCCCCCCATCCAAACATCTTCTATAAATGAAATTTCTTCTTCCTTTATTCCAAATTCTTTAAGTAGTTTTATATCGTGTTCTAATGCTTCATCTTTCCAGTAAAATAATTTATCTGTATTAAATGCATGCTGACCAATCATTGTAAAAGAAGTCATATGTCTTCCTGTTACTCCTACGTTTGATAAATCTCCAAATCGTATACATGCTTGAGGTATTATTAACGGATTTCCCGGAGGTTTAACCTCACCTGTTACTACATACGGTTGAAAATCAGAGATAGAAGCAATTGTAAAATATAAATCGTCTCTCCATCTTGCTACTGAAGGATAAGTATAAATTGATTTATGTTTGTTTTTTGTAAAATATTTTTCAATTGTTTTCCATGCTTCTATATATGAATGTTTTTTTCCTGTTGGATTTCCTACAAATTGATAACCTATACAAGAAGGATCTCCGCAATGGTCTTGTTTTTGTTTTGACCAAAAATGTTTTCCGCATTTTTTACATTGTTGTCTTTGAAAACCATATTTATGTAAAACTTTTAAGTCGTAATGTTTTTTCCAGTCTTTTGAAAATTGTATTCTAAGTTCATTTTTTGTAGGAATCATATATGTTTTTAATAAGCGAATCTTTTTATATTATTTGTATTTATCTTCCCAGTTCTTTTTAAAATATTTAGATAATTTTAAACCTTGATCTTGATAATTTGAACCTAAGTCTGCACCATATAATATTTCTGGTATTTGAGAATTTTTATAAAAATGTAATTTTACAAACTTACTTTGACTATTTCCATTTTTATCTTGGAATAATGCAACACTTGGGCCGTTTAATCTAACCTCATAAACAACATAACTTCCTTTTATTAATCTATTTCCTTTATGATCAATTGCCCAACCAAAACCAGGATCTAAGAAACCTGCATAATGACTTCTATGTTCTCCATACCCTTCATTATAACTTTCTAATTCAGCACAATATTGTGGAGGAATTCCTATTTTTAAATCAGAGGCTAATAGATAAAATTCTCCATGATTTAAAACTAATGGTTTTTCTTTTATTTGTTCTTCATAGATAGGATCAAAAAAATCTTCAGGATCATAAGCACCTATTTTAGTTAAATCCAGTATATCTATAATTCCTTTTTTTGTTTTAAATCCAATAACTTTTAATCCATTTATACCTTTTAATCTAACTCCTAATCTTATTGAGTTGTCTTTTTTACTGTAGTGTTTTTCTCCTACTGCTGTTTCATTATTTTCATAAGCAATTCCTAATTTTCTACTTATTTGTTCAATCATTCGGTCTTGTAAAATACTTTCATCTAATTTTTCTTTGCAAAATCTCACTTGATTTAAGGATAATCCCTCAGTTATCATTATATCGAAAGATTGGGGGATAATGATTAAATAAGCTTTACCTTTATATCCTGCAGGTATATTATCAAATTCTAATCCTTTATCAGTTATTGTTCTTACAAATAAATCGATTCTTCCTGTTGAACTTTTTGGATTACATTTTCCATAAATATCATGATTTAAATAGAATTCTTCATTTAATTCAACTATATATGTATGATTTTTGTGTAAAATAGCTTTATTCCCATTTGAAATATCAAATTTTATATCTGAATGTTTGTCTATTATTTCTTGTATATTTCTTCTATAATCCAAAAATGTAAAAGGCATGTGATAAACTGTATTTCCTAATGTTAAGTCTAATGAAGCAGGTTGTATTTGTTTTTGATCTAAAATAATATCTTCTGTTTTTATTCTTTTTTTAGACATTTCATTTTGTGTAGAATGTAAAAAATCCCCCACTGTCTCATTTTTCCGTTCTTTTTGTTTAATATTTTTTATAGATTTTAATTTAATCATATCTCCGCCTATGGCGGACATTATTTGTTGTCTTACTAATATTCCCGTAGGGAAATGAAAATCCTTCAAAATATCACCAACATATAATATATATCTTAATAGTTTTTAATTGTATTTGAATAAATTGTTTTTAGGTGATGTTTATGACTAAATTATTGTATATGGATGATTCTTATATGAAAGAATGTAAAGCAATTATTGAAGAAGTAGATAATTGTAAAATTATATTAGATCAAACTGTATTTTACCCTCAAGGAGGAGGAGTACCTTTTGATACTGGAAAAATTATTAAGGAAGGAGAAGAATTTATTGTTTTTAAAGTTAAAAAAGAAAATGGAAAAATAAATCATTATGTTAATAGAGAAGGATTACAAAAAGGAGATAAGATAAAATGTGTTATTGATTGGGATAGGAGATATACCTTAATGAAGTATCATACAGCTGCTCATGTGTTAGCAGGAACTTTAAATATTGATACTGGTGCTTTAATTACTGGAAATCAAATAGAGTTAGATAAAACACGTTTTGATTTTGATCTTGAAGAATTTAATAGAGAAATTTTAGAAAAACAAGTTGAAAAAGTAAATTCATATTTTGAAACTGATGTTTCTGTTTCTATTTTTTATATGCCAAGAGAAGAAGCTTTAAGATTACCAGGCATGGTTAAATTAGCAAGTGTTTTACCTCCGGCAGTCAAAGAATTAAGAATTGTAAAAATAGGTGATATTGATACACAAGCAGATGGTGGCTGTCATGTAAAAAATCTTAAAGAAGTTCCAAAAATAGAAATAATTGAATTAAAAAATAAAGGAAAAAATAATAGAAGAGTTTATTTTAAGTTTAAAAAATAAAAAAAAGAGAAAGAAATTAATCTTTCCATTTTAATTGGCCGAACATTGTAAATCCAGTTACTGCTATGATATACATCATAAATCCAGACAATATCATTGAGACTATAAATCCAACTCCCAATAATGCCATAGATATTACGCCACTTATTATTCCAATTATTATTGAAACAATTATTGCATATATCATATATACTAACCAGGTTATGATATATTCTCCTGTTAAGGCTCTTTTTATAATTTTACCAAAAGCAAAAGCTTCTTTAAAACCGCCTTTTAGAACATATCTTGTTAATGCCAAAGGTACTAAGAATGCAGCAATTAATCCTAATATTAAGACTACTATCATTCCTACAGCCATTGTTCCTAACATTCCTGCTACCATACTAAATGGGTCTACAGTTTCGGATCCCATACTTGCTACTGATCCAAAAATTGTTGTTATTAATGCTCCTGCCATAAGTACTCCTACAATAATTGCAGGTATCATATAAACAAGAGTTGTTACCATTGCTACGATACTGGCTATTACGTGACTACCAATATCTTCCCATTTTGGTAAACTTTTTTTATCAGCATGTTTTGCACAATTCATTCCATATCCATAAACTGCGAGCATATTTACAATTGGGATTGCTCCTAATATGGTTCCTATTCCCAAATTTTTCATATCTGAGAAAGGTTTTGTTATTGCATTTCCATAATTTGTCATATTTTCACCTCATTTTTAACAAATTTAGTTAAAAAAGTTATGAGTATAAGATTTATAAAATTAAGCTAATGTTTTAAAAAAGAAAAAAAGAAAAAAAAAGATTTATTTTTTAGCAAATAAATAGTATAACATGTATAATGCAGATAATCCAACTAATGCATATACTATTGTTGCTAATATTGGTATAGATCCTAGTAATAATGCTACTAAGTCCATATTCATTAATCCGTATAGTCCCCAATTTAGACCGCCAATAATTAATAATGCATATGCGATCCAATCTATTATTGTTTTTTCTGCCATTTTTTAACCACCTCAAGGTTAGTTTATTAATAATAATAACGAACACAAGATTTAAAAGTTTGATTTAATTTTTTAAAGTGCAAAAAAGTAGTTATAATTTTAAAATCTTGTAAATATAAATTAAAGATTAGAGAGAGAATTGTTTTTAACTTTGTCAAAAACATTTCATTTTTTTGCTCCGGTCTGTTTTGCTATTGCAAAAAGACCTCGCTTTACTTATTACATTCGTAAAGCTCCGGTCGTCTAGTCCGGTCAAGGATACCAGGTTCTCACCCTGGCGACCCGGGTTCAAAAACACTTTTTTCTTTTTTAAGAAAAAAGAAAAACCTGTACTAAAAAGAAAAAACAGGGATTGAGAATCCCGGCCGGAGCACTTTTATTTCTTTCTAATTAACAAACCATTATGAGATTAATAACTCATCGAGATTTTGATGGAATGGTTTCTGCTATTTTATTAAAACAAATGGAACAAATTGATAAAATTATTTTTACAACTCCTAATGTTATATATAGAAATAAAATTTATATTTCAAAACATGATATAATTTCTGATTTACCATATAATAAAAAATGTGGTATGTGGTTTGATCATCATATAACTAATAAAAATAATTTAAATATTAAAGGAAGTTTTTCTTTAGAAAAAAGTTGTGCTCAAGTAATTTATAATTATTATGAAAATCCATATTTAGATAAATATAAAGAGTTAATTGAAGCAACAAATACAATTGATTCGGCAGAATATGAAATACAAGATATATTAGATCCAAAATCTTATATCTTAATTGCTTTTTCTTGTATAGTTATTGAAAATCCTTGGGAAACAGATAAATATTTATTAAAGATGGTAGACTGGCTGTCTACAAAAACACCTGAAGAAATTTTAGAAATACCTGAAGTTAAAGAAAATGCTGAAAAAATATTACAAGATATAGAATTTTATAAAGATATAATTACTGCATGGACTGTTGTTGAAGATAATAAATTTTTTGTTTTAGATATGCGTAATGGTAGAAAAGCTTCAAAGATAGGAAAATTTTTAGTTCATGCTTTACATTCAAAAATACCCTTTGGATTAATAATATATGAAAGTGAAAGAAATCCAGAATTAATTAAGATAAATGTGTCATATAATATGTTTAGAAAAGATGTAGATACTGAATTTAATGCGGGAGAATATGCAAAGGAGTTCGGCGGCGGAGGGCATAAGAGAGTAGGAGTTTTTAATATTAAAGGAAAAGAAAAAGCGCAAGCTTTAATTGAACAAACAAAAAAGGTTTTAAAAGATATAAAATTAGATTAAACTATTTTTAGTAGTGGACAAAGCTTTATAAAGGAAAAAACATACAAATTAATTGTCGATGATATTATGAAAGCGCAAGTGATCATAATCATTGACTGTGTCGATGATTTTATAAACTATGTTTATATATCACTGGCATAAATGCCGATGATGACATGAACAACCGTCTAGCGCATTATGATTTATTATGATGTTGCAATGTGAAGGCTGACAGAGTCTGAGGCAGGCTATTTACTTATTTTAAGTATTTTATAGTAATTTATTTCTTTACGTTATTAAAAAAGAATAACATCATATTTAAATAGTTTATTATAATTATTTAAAGTGGTGATTTTATATGAAAAACCCTATTTTATTAGGAATATTGATAATAACATTATTTGTATTTGGTTGTTTAGGCGGGGAAGGATGTGAAACAGAATGTCCTGAAGGTTTTAAACAATTAGAAGACTGTACTTGTGTTCCAATTGATGATTCAATAAATTTGAAACAAGGTGAAAGCACAATTTTAGATGGATGGAATGTTACTATTGACAAAATAATTGAAGAAGCAAAATATGATAATGAAACTTGTTTGATATCTGATGAAAAAGTTAGATTGATTTTATCAAAAGATAATGAATCAAGAACAATTACATTAGAAGAAGCAGGAATGGAAAAATTAACAGATAATAAAACATTAGTTATTGAGGATATAAATCAAATTTTTAATATTGAAGAACAAGGATGTGAAGTTGAAGATAAAGAAATTGTATTAAATATAATCTCTTCAGATTTATCTTCAAGGAAAGAAAGTGTTTCAGTAACAAACACTTTTGAAATTTCATCTGGAACAGAAATTAAAGTAGATTCTATTGATTTAACAGCTTCATATGTTGATCCATATTCAGATACTTATGAATATGAAGAAGAGGAAGAAAGAGATATTGAAGATTTAACAGTAGAAATAATTTCAATAACTGAATCTACTTCTATTGGTGATTCATCAGAAACAACAATAACAAAATCAGAAGGATCACAAGCATCACTACCAGGAGATTATACAATTAAAATAATAGATATAACACAAACAGTAGATTCTCCTGACACTGATGTATTAACAGAAACATATGAAGAAGGAAATCAAGTAACCTTAGATGAAAATACAAATATCCAAGTATATAGTATTGATATAGATACAGAAAACTGTACTAATGGATGTGAAGTAATTTCTGAAGAAGTTACTTTAAAAGTAAAACCAGAAGGTTCTAGAACTACACAAACCTTTTCTTTAGCAGAAGGAGATTCTGAATTTGTAAGTAAAAGAATTAGAGTACAAGTAATGGAAATAAATTCGGATATAACATGTGTAGAAGAAGAATGTGAAATTGAAAATAAAACAGTAGAATTAAGAATAACTACTTATAATCAAGAATGTACATTAACAGATAGAGATGTTGAGTTAGAATTATTATTCCCAGATTTATCTACAGAAACCTTTACTTTAGGTTATGGTGATGAAAAAGCATTTATTACTGGTGAAAGAGTAAAAGTAGATTCAATAATAGAGGATATGGAAGATTCAATAAATGGAACATGTGAAATTGATAATGAAAAAGTAACCTTAACTTTAACTTTATTATCAAATGATTGTGTTTCTTCAAATCACAGAGTACAATTAAAAATATACGAAGGAGATGAAGATTATACTGTAAGATTAGATGAAGGCGATAATCAAACAACAGGTACTAATAATAATATTGTTGTTAGTGTTGATGAGTTTGATATTGATGTTGAATATGATGAAGATTCTGAAAAATGTGTAATTAATGATGAAAAAGTAACTTTAACAATTGAAGTAAAAGAAATGTGTAAAGAATCAAAAGATGACATAATTTTAAGTTATGGAAATTCAAAGAAAAATCTAATGGTTGGAGATTCAGCAGAAATTGAAGGAGTAAGAATAGAACTTGAAGATCTTGAAGGAGATATAAAGATAGAAGGAGAAAAATGTATTGTTTCAAATAAAAAAGCAGTATTTAAAATTGCAGAACCAATAACTGAAGATTTATTGCTTGAAGAAGAAGATACAGAAGATTTTGGAGATCTTAAATTAACTGTTGAAAAATTAAATTTTGAAACAGAAGAAATAGATGGGAAATGTAGTATCTCAGAAATGGAAGCAGAGTTAGTTTTTGGAACTGAAGGCGATGAAGAAACAAAGACAGTTAAACAAGGAGATATGTTTGTTGCAGGTAAATATACAATTACAGTTTCAGATCTTAAAGGAGAAACTTCAGATGATGCATTGTATATATGTAATATAACAGATAGACAAGTTAAATTAAAATTACTCAATATCTTAGAAGAAACAAATGAAACAGAAACTAAAAATGAAACTTTAAATGAAACAGAATCCATAAATGAAATACAAAATGAAACAGAAGAAAATCCAGAAGAATAATTTTTCTTCTTTTTTTACTTATTTTTTTAAACCTTGCATGTTTTAGAATACTATGAAAAATAGAGAAATAGCTAGAATTTTTTATGAAATAGCAGATTTATTAGATCTTAAAGGAATCTCATGGAGTCCCAGAGCATATAGAAATGCAGCACAAGCAATTGAATCTTTATCTGAAGATATAGAAGTATTATATAATAAAGATAAATTAGAGAATATTCCAGGAGTTGGAAAATCAATAAAAGAAAAAATAATAGAATTTATAGAAACAGGGAAAATAGAAACACATAATAAATTAAAAAAAGAAATACCTATTGAATATTATAATTTAAGAAAAATACCTTCTTTAGGTCCTAAAAAGATAAAACACCTTTATGAAGAATTAAATATAAAAAATTTAACAGATCTTGAAAAAGCAGTTAAATCTAAAAAAATAAGAAAATTAGATGGATTTGGAGAAAAATCAGAAGAAGAAATTTTAAGTGGACTCCAAATGCTTTCAAGAATAAAAGGTAGGCAATTATTAGGTTATGTATTACCAATAGCAAATGAAATAAAACAAGAATTAAAAAAAGATAAAACAATTACTCAAATAGAAGTAGTAGGTTCATTAAGAAGAATGAAAGAAACAATAGGAGATATAGATATTTTAGTAGTTTCAAATAAACCAAAACAAGTAATGGATAAATTTACTTCTTTAAAATATGTTGAAAAAATTAAATCAAAAGGAAAAACTAAAAGTACAGTATTTTTAGATATTGGAATTGATTGTGATTTAAGAATTTTTAATGCAGAAGAATTTGGGGCTGCAATGATGTATTTTACAGGATCTAAAGAACATAATATTGCATTAAGGAGAATTGCAATTAAAAATAAATTAAAATTAAATGAATATGGTTTGTTTAAGGATAAAAAATCAATAGTAAGTAAAACAGAAAAAGATATATATTCAAAATTAAATCTTCAATTTGTTCCTCCTGAGATGAGAGAAAATAAAGGAGAAGTTGAATTAGCACAAAAAAATAAAATACCTAATTTAATTTCAAAAGTTTACGGCGATTTGCAAATGCATTCTAAATGGAGTGATGGAGCATATACAATAGAAGAAATGGCTAAAGCGGCAAAGAAATTAGGGCATGAATATATTTTGATAACTGATCATTCTTTAGCAGATTTAGCAATTGCTCAAGGATTGAAAGAATCTGATTTTAAGAAACAAGCTAAAGAAATTGATAAACTAAATAAAGAGTTAAGTGGGATTACTGTGCTTAAGGGAGTTGAAGCAAATATTAAAAAAGATGGATCAGTTGATGTTCCAAATAAAATATTAAAAGAGTTAGATATAGTTTTAGGTGCAGTTCATTCAAATTTTAAAATGCCTAAAGACAAAATGACAGAAAGAATTATGAAAGCAATGGAGAATGAACACGTAGACATAATAGCGCATCCAACAGGGAGAGTTATAGGAAAAAGAAATGGATATGAAGTAGAGTTAGATAGAATATTTGAAAAAGCAAAACAAACTGATACTATTTTAGAAATAGATTGTTATGCAAATAGATTAGATTTAAATGCGGATAATGTAACACGCGCAATACAACAAGGGGTTAAACTTTCAATTGGGACTGATGCGCATTCAATTGACCATTTAAGATTTATTGAATTAGGAATTGGAACTGCAAGAAGAGGCTGGGCGCAGGATAAGGATATAATTAATACAGCAAAGACAGTAAAAGATCTAAAACGAAAATTAAAATAAAATATTAATTTTTTTATATTTTTCAAATTATAAAAGTTATATAAACGTATAATCTTGGTAAAAAGAGTAATGATGAATAATAAGTAAAATATAATAATGGGCTCAGTAGCTACTCCGGTAATCATCGTTAATCTCATACTGGGACGGTGACTTCATTGCCTATTTATATTATAAGCGCTTTTCGTTTATAAAGCTATGGTTTATAAATATGATTTGTTTAAAATTTTTAAATTTAAAAATAGGTGTTAATATGGATGATATTTTAGTATATTCGGTTGTTGCAACTTTTATTGTTTCTTTAATTTCATTTATAGGAGTATTTACATTAGGATTAAAAGAAAAACATCTTAAAAAAATACTAATTTTGTTAGTTGCTTTTTCAGCAGGTGCTTTAATGGGTGGTGCATTTTTACATTTATTACCTGAATCACTTGAATCATCTATTAGTTGTGATCCATTCATATGCGTATTATTTGGTTTTTCAATATTTTTCTTACTTGAAAAATTCTTATTTTGGCATCATTGTCATGAACATCAAAAATGTGAAATACATTCATTTACATATATGAATTTAATAGGTGATGGTATTCACAATTTTATTGATGGTTTAATAATAGTAGCAGGATTTGTAGTAAGTATCCCTTTTGGAATTACAACTACAATTGCTATAATAGCTCATGAAATTCCTCAAGAAATAGGAGATTTTGCAGTTTTATTATATGGGGGTTGGAAAAAGAAAAAAGCATTATTATTTAATTTTGCATCAGGTTTAACAGCAGTATTAGGTGCAGTAATTGGTGCGCTTGCATATTCTTCAGTGCCTCAATTTACATCATTTTTACTCCCGTTTGCAGCAGGAGGTTTTATTTATATTGCATCATCAGATTTAATACCTGAGTTGCATAAACAAAAAGATGTTAAAAGATCAATAGGCGCATTTATAATGTTTTTAATAGGAATAGGTTTTATGTATGCAGTAAAATTATATTTTGGTGATTAAATGACAAAGGAAATTGAAAAATGGTGGGACAATGTATCAAAAGGTTATCAAAAAGGTTCTAATATACACACAAAGGCTGCTCATTATGGACCTTATGCCCCAAATGAAAATGAATTAAATTTATTAGGAAAAGTAAAAGGTAAGAAAATACTAGAAATAGGTTGTGGGGGGGTCAATGTTCAATAGCTTTTGCAAAAAAAGGTGCAAAAGCTACAGGAATTGATATATCTAAAGAGCAATTAAAATATGCAAAAAAATTAGCTGAAAAAAACAAGGTTGATGTTAAATTCATTAAAAAAGATATTCAAACATTAAGAGGAATAAAATCAAATTCATATGATATTGTTTTTTCTGCTTATGCTTTACAATATATTCCAAATTTGTTAAAATGTTTTAAAGAAGTAAATAGAGTTTTAAAAAAGAATGGTTTATTCGTTTTTAGTTTTGATCACCCATTTTATTCTACTATTGATAAAAAAACCCTCAAAATAAAAAGGAGTTATTTTAAGAATGGAAAATTTGAAGAAATGTTAATTTGGCCCGATAGCAAAAAACACAAGTTTATAATGTATGATAGAAAAGTCAGCGATATAATAAATTATCTAATTGATTCTAAATTCACAATAGAAAAAATAATAGAACCCTTTAAATTAAAAGGTCAAAAAGCTTGGAGAGGAAAAGAATGGAATAAAACTTATCCTTTAAAATTAGTTAAACTAATTGGTCCAACTATTATTTTTAAAACAAGAAAAAAGTGATTAAACTTTTTTGAACTCTTTTGGTAATAATCCTAATGAGTCTAATTTTAGAAATAATGCGTTTGGAGATAAAAATGAAGAAGCCATAGTATCTAAAAATTCATTTAAATCTTCTGGGCTTTTTGTTTTTAAGGTTTCCCAAACAGCATAAGCTAAAGTATATCCAATTAAGTGTTCTGCTGTGTGTTGTAAATCTCTTAATTTAGGTATGTGAAACTTTGTTCCTGCTAATACTCTTTCTTTTAATCTTGGACTTAATATCTTTCCAGTTGTGTTTGCTAATTCCTCAAAATCTTTTTCTTTAATTTCTCCTAACTTTGAATCAAAAAAGAACTGTTCATATAACCAACTTAAATTATTTAATAGTGATTGGGTTGCTAATTCTTTTTGAACTTCATCATCAATATATTCATTCGCTATCCATGCTCCCAAACCCCCTATGAATTCTGCATGTGGAGCTATTAAAGAACTTTTTCCCATATCTTGTAATAAAGGATGATTATTTTTACTTAATATATCATGCATTTGATGTCCAATTGGGCCTTCTTCGCCAACCAAAGTTGCAATTTTTCCTTTAAATATTCCTTTGTTTTCATCATTTATATTTAAAACAAGTGTTATTATTCTTCCAAATATTACTTGTTTTGTTGCATTTTCAAAACATGCTCCTCTCCAGCTTTGATCAAAATCAATATATTTTTTTAAGTACTCATTTATATCAATATCTATTGGAGAAATTGGATAAATTCTTTTTAATTCATTTATTACTTCTTCTTTTGCTAATTCCCAATATCTCTTCCCTCTTGCTTCAGTCCAATAAATTCTATTTTTCTTTTCATAATTCTCTAATTCTATTTTTGTACATTCTTCAGAGGCTTTTTTAACCCGAAATTGTGTTATTTTTAAAATTAGATCTGTATCAAAACCAGGATATATCCAATTTTCATTATTATTTCCTAATTGTATAAGTGAATCATCACAGATATCATTAATATTTATTTTTAATATTGGATTTTCAATAATTTTCTGTTTAATGTTTTCTACTCTTTCAGCTAAATTATCTAATTCTGGTTTCACAAAACTGAATGTGCTTTTAGGAATTGAATCTACTTCTGCTTTTATCTCCTGCATAGTATCCAATACTTTTAAATCAGAGGTAGAAATATCAGTTTTCATGTTGTTTTTTAGGGTTTTTTCTGTTTATAAATCTATTGTTTTTGAGCTACAATAAACATGTGGTCTTTTTCATAAGGATCTAAAATTATTGTTTCGACAATCTTTAGTTCTTTTTCTAATTTTTTTATTGTTTCTTCATAAGTTTCTTCAGGTTTTTTAGTAACATCAATACTTTGTGATTTAACTGCTAGCATTGCATATCCTCCTTTTTTTAAGAAATATCTACAATTAGTTAATAAAATTTCTCCTAAATCTGGTTGAGCTACATCTTCATATACAATATCAACTTTTCCTACGTCTTTATACATATCTGGTTTTCTTGCGTCTCCCATTATAGGTATCATATTTGTTCTTTTTTCACAAATTGGTATTAATTTTCTAAAAGATATTGGTGCAAATTCAATACAGTATTCAATTCCTTTTTCACCAATTATGTCTGCAATATGAGATGTAGTAGTTCCTGTTGCAGCTCCTAAATATAAAATTGTATCTCCTTTTTTTAAGTATATATTTTGTAAACCTTTTTTAATTGCAGCACATAATTTACTTCTATTAGGATCCCAAAATCTATATTCTGTATTATTTATGTTTACTATCCTTTCACCATATACAGGATTACCTTTAATTAAGTTTTTAGTAGCAATTTTTCCATTTATCTCAAATACTTCTGGGAATTTTTCTATTATTTTTTCCATTTTAATTACCTATTTTAAAGCTTTTTTTGTTGTTTTGACCAAACATCATTTGGTGTTTTTTTGAGCCGTTTTATATATCCATCAATGTTTTTTGATCTATCTTGAAAATTCTTTTCTTTATCTTTTTTTAATTTTTCTAGATCAATCTTCATACTCAATTTTAATTTCCAGTATCTATTTTGTGTGTTTTAAAATATATTTCTTTATCCTGAAGAGCAGATCTCATCAAGCTGTTAATAAACATTACATACTGTTTTGACCAAATTGAGTTAGGTGTTTTCTTAATATATTCAGCCCAAGTCCTGACAAATTTCATCCTTTCTTTCTTTTCATTATAATCTCTCATATAATACACCCAAATCAACTTTCAGCATCTTTGCTATTTCCTTCATCTTTTTCATATCTAGATATTTTTCAAATAAAACATATAAATGTGTTGCATCTTCCAAATCTTTTTCAGAACCCAATTCTAATTTATATGGTATTTGCATCTCTAATAGAGAAGTGTATAATTCTTCTCCGTCTAATATTACCTTTATCTTATTTTCTAACGAATATTTTGAGTATATATCTTTTATAAATTTTATTTCAAAATTTGGGATAACTGTATCTTTTTTTGCAAATCTTATTGCTAAATTATCTTCTAATAATTTAAACATTGTTTTTTTGTTGCTTCCGTTTATGCACCACATATCATTTTCAATTAAATTATCAAACATTTTTTCAAAAGTTTCAAAATCAATTTTCTCAATAAATATATCAATATCTTCTGTTCCTCTTGTTCGACCGAAAAGTATTGCAATATACCCGCTGATTATTACATATTTTGTATGTTTTTCTATTATTTTTATCATTTCAAATACAAATTTATCTAAGTCAGTAATATCTCTCTTAAGTCTTATTTTTTTATTTTTAAATTCTATTTCCATATATCATTCTCTCCTAAGAACTTTATAATGATTTCCATAAATAAAAAGCGGGCCCGAAGGGATCTGTTCCACCAATTTCTTTAAAGAAAAAGGTTATTGAACCCTCGACTTACTGGTTAAAAGCCAGCCACTCTACCATTTCAGACCTAAAATTTAATAATTTCAGATAAACTGAGTTACGGGCCCTAAAAAGTGTGAAGTATTTAAATAGGAATATGTATTTAAATGTTCTTATAGGTTTTTTTAGTGTTTTTATTAAAAAGAAGGAATAAGATTTTAAATGTAATCTCTGTTATATAGTCGGTGTATGCATGAAAAATATTTATTGGTTTAAAGAATTAACTAAAAACAACTTACAAGAAGTTGGAGGAAAAGGTGCTAATTTAGGAGAAATGATAAACAATGAATTCCCAATCCCAGATGGATTTTGTGTATCAAGTGGTGCATATTTTAATTTTATAAATTCAAATAATATTGAACAAATAATAAAAGAATATACTGAAGATCTAGATGTTCATTCAACAAAAAAATTAAATGAGGCTTCAATGTTTATTAAAAACGCAATTTTAGCAGGTAATATTCCAGAAGATATAAAACAAGATATATTAAATGCATACAAAATTTTATGTCAAAATACAAGTGAAGATGTATTTGTAGCTGTTAGATCAAGTGCCACAGCCGAGGATCTTCCAGGCTTTTCATTTGCAGGACAGCAGTCAACTTTTCTAAATATTCAAGGACCAGAAAACGTAATTCAATCAGTTAAAGAATGCTGGGCTTCTTTATTTGAAGCTAGAGCTATTTTTTATAGGGAAGAAAATGGGTTTGATCATTTAAAAGTAGGATTATCAGCAGTTGTTCAACAAATGATACAATCAGAAAGTGCAGGAGTAGCATTTACTGTTGATCCAATTTCACAAAACAGAAATATAATTCAAATAGAAGGGGCGTATGGATTAGGAGAAGCGGTTGTTTCAGGTGCTTTAACTCCTGATAGATATTCTGTAAAAAAAGATATATTAGAGATTAAAGAAAGATTTATCGCACACCAAACTTGGAAAATAGTTTTATCTAGAGGTAAAAATGAACATTTAGAAGTTTTACCTGAACAACAAGATGAACAAAAATTACCAGATGATAAAATTATTGAATTAGCAAAGTTATGTAGAAAAATTGAAAAACATTATGAAGTTCCTCAAGATATTGAATGGGCATATGCAGAAAATGAATTATATATTGTACAATCAAGACCAATAACAACGTTAAGAGAGATAGGTAATCAGAAAGATGATATTGATAATTTATTAGATTCATTAGCAGAACCAAAAAATGAGTATGTTTCAAACAAGGAGAATACATATTCTTTAACTTATGATGAAGATGCACCTACTCATTATTCTTCAGATGAAAATACAGGAGAAGTTTTATTAAAAGGATTAGGAGCTTCCCCTGGAATAGCAGTAGGAAAAGTAAAACTTGTTCCAACAAAAGATGATATTGATATAGTTGAAAAAGGAGATATTTTAGTAACTTCTATGACTTCTCCAGATTTTGTTCCTGCGATGAAAAAAGCAGCTGCAATTATAACAGACTATGGAGGATCTACTTCCCATGCAGCTATTGTTTCAAGAGAATTAGGCATTCCTTGTATAGTAGGAACAAATGAGGCTACAAAAAAATTAACAACTCATATGGAAGTAACTGTGGATGCAGTTAGAGGGATAGTGTACGAAGGAGATATTAATATTAAACACAAAAAACAAGGTGTTGAATTAAAAGGAACATCTCCAATAACCGGAACAAAACTTTATGTTAATTTAGCAACTTCTGAGAGAGTAGAAGAGATAGCAGAACAAGATATTGATGGTATTGGATTATTAAGAGCTGAATTTATTATTGCAGATATGGGTGAACACCCAAGAGTGTTTGTAGATGAAAATAGACAAGAAGAATTTATTAATCATTTAGCAATTGAGTTAAGAAAATTTGCGTCTGCTTTTTATCCAAGACCTGTTGTTTATAGAGCTACAGATTTTAAAACAAACGAATATAGATCTTTGAAAGGTGGAGAAAAATATGAGATGAATGAAGAAAATCCGATGATGGGTTTTAGAGGAGCATCAAGATATGTTTCAGATCCAGAAGTTTTTAAGATGGAACTAGAAGCAATTAAAAAAGTCAGAGACGAATTTAATTTAAAGAATTTATGGTTAATGATTCCATTTGTAAGAAGAGTAGGAGAATTAATGCAGGTTAAAAGAATAATGCATAATACCGGATTATTTAGAACTAAAGATTTTAAACTTTGGATGATGGTTGAAGTTCCATCAACAGTTATTTTATTAGATGAATTTATTGATGTAGGTATTGATGGAGTTTCTGTTGGTACAAATGATTTAACTCAATTGACATTGGGTGTTGATAGAGATAATGCGCGTTTAGCACATGATTTTGATGAGAGAAATAGTGCAGTTTTAAAATCTTTAAAACATATAGGAGAAGTATGTAATAAAAGAAATATTACATGTTCAGTATGTGGACAAGCGCCTTCTGTTTATCCTGAATTCGCAAAGCGCTTAGTTGAATATGGATTTACATCCATGTCAGTTAATCCAGATACTATTGAAAGAACACGTAGAATAGTAGCAAGCGCTGAAAGCGCTTTGATGTTAAAACACGCAAGAGTGCATTTAATGCGCGATAAAAACGACTGGCTGGATGAAAAGATCTAAAAATTCAATGGAAGGTTTAAATGGATAAAAATAACAAACATCAAAAAAGAGGAATAAAAAAAGAAACAAAAAAAGGAATATTAATAGCAAAAGTTTTTATTTCTAAATATTCACTTAATATAGTTTCTGGTATTATATCCTTTTTAATAATGGAATTATTTGTAGAATATTTAATTATTGATACGGTTATTGAATTCATTTTTTATGTGCTTTTTTTTATTGTCGTTAATAATTCTATTCTTATCTTATTAAATAAAAATGAAGACTATATTATAGGGTTATATACAGGATTTAGTTTAGGTATTTTTGTTTATTTATTCAATGATGGATTAACGGTATCTAATTTAATATTTTGGTTATTTGCAACAGTAATCATGGCTTTTTCTTCAAGTTTAACTTATGAGAGATTAGTTAAAGAAAAAAATAATAGATAGTTCCATTAAAATAATATCCAAACAAATTATTAAGTATCATTAGCAGGTTAAAATCAACTGATTTATCAGTTGGATACAACCTGCATTTTTTCTAAAGTATTTTAAATTTTTATTCTTGTGCTGTTTTATATCCATCATATGCAAATAAAATTCCTAATATCAATCCCTCTAATATATCCCTAGTATTATTCAATAAACTTGTGCCCTGGGATAATGATAAACCAGTCATAATACATAACCAAATAACAAGACCAACTCCAAAAGCAGTTCTTTTACCTAAATATAGATATCCTAAACCAGGCAATAAAAAATTGAGTATTGCAACTACCCATGGTGCTTTCTTTTTTTCCTTCATTTTATCATCCTCTTAAATTTAATTCAATCATATTAATTTTTTTGTATAAAAAGTTTATAAAAGTTCCTAATGAGAATATATAGGGTGTTAATATGAAAAAAGCATATATTTTATTTGGAATTTTAGTTTTTAGTTTTTTCCTGTTTGGTTGTCTAAAACAATGTGCTTCAAGTTGTAATGATGGAAATTCATGTACTTTAGATTATTGTAATTCTGAAACACATTATGAATGTATGCATGAAACTTTAAATGGTGCACAGCCAGGTTGTTCTGGTCAAGCAGGTGTTTGTAGTAATTATATTTGTAAGTCAGGTAATTGTATTAAAGAAACATATGCTCCTTGTTGTGGTAATTTAGTTTGTGAAGAAGGAGAAACATATCATAATTGTTTAACTGATTGTGAAGCACCAAGTCCAGATTTAATGATTGAAGTTTTAGAATGTAAAACTTCTTTTAGTATATCTAAAGGAGAAGTAACAGATGTGATTGTTATTATAAGAAATTTAGGAGATGGAGAGGCTACATATGTTCGCATTACTGGCAATGCAAATGATTTAGATAGTTCTGCACCAGTAGTTTCTTTAAGTAGATTACAAGCAGGATATGAAACAGTTCAAAAATTAACTCTAGATACTAAATATGGAGTTGATACTTCTGTAACTGCAAGTGTTACTTCTAAAGAAGAAAAAAATGAATGGTCTTCTTCAACACAATGTCATGGGATTTCTAATGAATTGATAGATAAAATAGGTAAAATAGCAAAGATAGGTAGTTTAATACCCTCATAAATTTTTCTGAATTTTTAGATATTCTATATATTACTTAATTCCTTTATATTGAGTATTTGTATCACATACATAATACAAAACTACTTCAATAATTATATCTCTTAAATAATAAATAATCAATGGTGATTTTTATGCAAAAAAATAAAGAAATAAAACGGGCCAGTTTTCTTTTTTGCACAGTGCTTCATCTCATCATTTGTTTTTATTTATTTTAATTATTCAAATCAAAAATTAATATCCAATTTGAAAGAAATTAAATTATGTTTTTTAATATGTTTGAGATTATGGAAAATATTTGCTCTGTTTTTCTTTTTTCTGCATCTTCAATCTGTTTTTCTTTTTCAATAGTTTCAGTTGCTGTTTCTATAATTTGTTTAGTATAAGTTACACTTAATTTTCCCTCTTCTATGTTAGAAATTAGATTATTTTTTAATGTCACTATTTCGCTTTCTGTCCATCCTTGTTTTTTTAATTTTTCTTCATTATTTTCTAAATAATTTAAAAATTCAATAGTGTGTATCATTCGAATTTTACAATAGGTTATATATGCTTCTCCCTCAAATAATATTTTTTTATATTTTGAATATTTAGTATTAATATTTTTTGCGTTGTTAAATTCTTCAATTGAATAGGTAAAATATGCTTTTTTTTCAACTAAAGTATCTGTGTCCTTTTTTAAGGTGTTCAGATAAGTTTCTAATACCTCATTAACTTCATTATACCCAGGATTTATATTTTGTGAACTGGTTGAAAATTCATAAATTATCCTTCCACCTACAATTCCTATGAAAAATATCCCTACCATACATATTAAAAAAATTAGTAATATCCGCCATAAGTTCAAGTTTTTTATAGTTTTCATTAATTAAATTTAAACAACAATATTTATAATTGTTTATAAATTGTATATAAATTGTTTATTCTCCTTTTTGAATAGCAATTGTATATAAATTGTTTATGAAAAAGGATGAAAATCTTGTTTTATCAGCTGCGCGAGTAAAAAGAGGTTCAAATAGATTAAAAGTATTTTTAGCTTTAGAAGATAACATGATGCCATCAGATTTAGTAAGAAACATTTATGGGAAATATTCAGTTACAAGTTTTAATATTGTTTCAAGAGCATTAAAAGAATTAACAGAATTAAAACTTGTTAAAGTTTTAAATCCAGACGAAAAAACAGGAAGGATATATGTATTAACTGAAAAAGGAAGAAAAGTTAAAGAATGTATTGATTAATTTTTTTTAATCCGGAAATGTACTGTGTCTACTTTCATTTATAAATATTAATTGTTAATTTATTTTAAGCCAATAGAAACATTTAAATATACCAAATGCAATAATCATGCTATATTAATGCTATAAAAATGCATTAATTATGCATAAAAGGTGATAGAATGAATATAAATTTACATTTAACAGGAGAATTAGAGCAGTTTGTTAATAGTTTAATCAAACGAGGATTAGCTGCAAATAAAACAGAGGCAATAAGACAAGCCTTGCTTAAATATTATGAAGAAACAAAACAAAAAAGAATACTAGGGGATAAAAAATTAGACGCTCCTATACATTTAGCTTCAGAATCTGCATTAAAAGAAGTTTGGGATAATCCAAAAGATGAAGAAGTTTGGTCAAAATATTATTGAGTGATTTTATGAAAATAAAAGAAAAAGAAGTGTGGTTGGTACCTTTTCCTTTTACTGATTCAAATGAATTTAAGAAAAGACCAGCATTAGTTCTTTCTAATGCTAGACATAATAATGAATCTACTACAATTATTTTATGTTCTGTTACTACAAATCCAAATAGGAAACATATAAATTTATCAAATAACGGACTAAGTCAAGGTAAATTAAATGAAGATTGTTATATTGCCTATGATACGTGTTTTACTATGAAAAAGGAATTATTAAATAAAAAATTATTTAAAATAAATGATAAAACATTCAACAAAGTTAAAGAAGGCTTATTAGAAATTATTTTTTAATCCGGAAATCTACTCTAAAAGCCTTTATAAATAAACCCCTACAAATTCTTAATATGCGTATATTATTACAGTTTCCAGAAGGTCTCAAATCTAAAGTTTTAGAGGAGCAAAAAGAATTGGAAAAACAAGGTCATGAAGTATTTGTATCTAGTGCAAGCTGTTTTGGCGCATGTGATTTGGCTATTCAAGAAGCTAAAAATGTACGAGCAGATAAGATCATACATTATGGTCATGCACCTTTTGTAGGTAAGACAGAAATACCAGTTGAATATAAGGAATTTCATCAAGATATTGATTTAGAGATTATTAAAAAACATTTAGGAAGAATAAAGAATTTTACAAATATAGGATTAATAACAACAGTACAACATATTCATCAATTAGATCAAATAAAATTATTATTGGAAAAAAATCACAAAAAAGTATTTTTAGGAAAAGGTCATAAATGTTTTTACAAAGGACAGGTTTTAGGTTGTGATACGGGCGCAATAGACGAGGTATTAAATAATATAGGATGCGTTTTATATATTGGAGGAGGAAAGTTCCATTATTTACCTTTAAATTACGAAATTCCTGTTTTTATTATAAGTCCAAATGGAGAATTCAAAAGAGTAAATGATGAAATACAACAGTATAATAAAAAATTACAAGGTGCATTATTAAAATCAAGTGAAGCAAAAACTTTTGGTATTTTAGTATCAACAAAAATAGGACAATTTAATTTACAAGGTGCACAACAAGCTAAAAAGAGATTAGAAGAAAAGGGAAAAAGTGCAGTAATTTTAATAAGCAATGAGATTAATCACATTGCATTACAAAATTTTAATTTATTTGATGCATATATAAATACTGCATGTCCAAGAATTATAGAAGATTATGAAAGGTTTGAAAAACCGATTATTAATATTAATAAAATAGAGGAATTAATAAATTTTATGTAAAATTTAATGGTGTGTATATGTTTTTTCCTTTTGAAGATATAAGACCAGTTCAGAAACAGTTTTATGAAGATTGTAAAGAAGCTTGTCTTATGGGATCTACCTTGTTAGCTTATGCACCTACAGGTATAGGAAAAACAGCAGCTGTTTTAAGTGCTGTTTTAGAATATGCAAAAAAGTATGATAAAAAAATAATTTTCACAACTTCTAGACACTCGCAACATACAATTGCAATAAATACTTTAAAATTGATTAAAGAAAAACATAATTTAGAGATAGTAGTTGCAGATATAATTAATAAACAACATATGTGTTTATTAAAAGAATCAAGAGATATGACAAGAAATGATTTTGATTCTTTTTGTTATCATCAAACAAAAGCAAAAAAATGCCCATATGGATATGTTAACGGATTTACATTAATGGCTTTAAAAGAAGATATTTATCATGTTGAAGAAGCTAAAGATATATGTAAACAATACGGTGCTTGTCCCCATTCTGCTGAATCTAAATTAATTACTGATGCAGATGTTTTAGTGTGCGATTATAATTACATGTTTGATTCATCAATTAGAAATATTGTTTTATCTAAAATGGATATTGGAATGGAGGATATAATTTTGATTGTAGATGAAGCGCATAATTTACCTGAAAGAGCAAGAGATTTGATGACATTTACTTTATCTAAGAATTTGATAAAAACATGTAAAAAAGAACTAAAAGAATATGCACCCGACCCAGTTTTATCGAGAGCGTTTAATGTTTTAAAAGAAATTTTTACATTATTAGATGGCAGAAAAGAAAAAATAATTAAAAAACAGGAGTTAATAGATAGAATAAATCATATTTTTAAAAAAGCATTTGTTTCAGAATTTGATTTTGATAGTTTTATTAAAAAGTTAGAAGATTCAGAATCCTATGCAACTTCAAAAAAAGAAAATGAATTTGAATATCTATCATTAACTGTTATGCTTAATTTCTTTTTTTCCTGGTTGCAGGATAATGAACATGTTTTAAGAATAATCAAAGAAGATGAAATTTTACTATTTCCATTGGACCCATCAGATATTACTGCCCCTATCTTTTCTTCAATACATGCATCTATTTTAATGAGCGGTACATTATACCCTCCAAAAGTATATGCAGATATTTTAGGAGTAAAAGATCCAATATTAAAAGAATATCTGTCTCCATTTCCTAAAGAAAATAGATTATTATTATCTTCAAGTGTATTATCTACTGTTTATTATAAAAGGAATGAAAAAGAATTCAAAAAAATTGGGCAAGCAATATCTGAATTAATAGAATATATTCCAGATAATAGTGCAGTATTTTTTCCCTCCTATAAATTAATGGGGGAAGTAGTACAGTATACTCTTTCTTCAAATGAATTAGTTTTAGAATCTCCAGAGTGGAAAAAAGAAGATAAAAATATAGTTTTGGAAGATATGCAAAATAAAAAGAATATGACATTATTTGGTGTTCAGAGAGGTTCTTTTTCAGAAGGTATTGATTTTGAAAATAATCGATTAAAAGGAATTTTAATTGTAGGAATTCCATTAGACCCTCCTTCATTGGAAAAAAAACACTTAGTTAACTATTTTGATAATAAATTTGGAAAAGGAAAAGGTAATGAATATACATACATGATACCTGCTGTAAATAAAGTATTACAATCTGCGGGTAGAGGTATAAGAAGTGAAACAGATAAGTGCGCAATTATACTTCTTGATGAAAGATATAATTGGGAAAAGTATAAACAATACTTTCCCAAAGATTTTGAATACTTTCCATCAGAATATATTGGAAATCATTTAGAAGGGTTTTTCCATCTTTAAAATATTTTAATTCCTATAATTAGGATCTCCATATTGACGTGAATAGTCTTTCCTTTTTTTATTAGTTCTGTTTCCCTTTCTATTATTTGATTTTTCATTTCCTCTTTTTTGTTTATTTCCACTTCTATCTGTATAAGTATAAGTTTCACTTTGGACAGGTGGTAAATACCCAATATACTCTGGTCTAACTTCATTTACTGTATTGAATGAAATTGCATTACCTTTTTGATTCATTCTTCCAGTTCTTCCAATCCTATGTAAATGAGTTTTAGAAGATCTAGCCAAATCAAAATTAATAACCAAATCAACGTTATCAATATGTATTCCTCTTGCAGCTACATCTGTTGCAATTAAAATATCAATTTTATTCTTTTTGAATTCATTTAAAACATATTCTCTTTTATTTTGAGACATATTTCCATGCAATGTTCCTACTCTAAATCTTTTTTCACCAATTTTATCAGCAATTCGTTCTACGCCTCTTTTTGTATTTAAGAAAATTAACGTTTTTCTATTTTTATCTTCAAATAATATATCTAATAATGCGCCAAATTTTTCTTTTTTATTCACATCAATTATTTTTTCAACTATTTCAATTGGTTTTCCCATATCTGACATTTCTACAAATTCATATTTTTTCATATACTTATCTGCAATATTTAGTATTTCTTTATCTACTGTTGCTGAAAATAATGCGATTAAAGGAGGAGGATTGATCATTTGTAATACTTTATCAATATCATCAATAAATCCCATATCTAACATAATATCTGCTTCATCTAAAATAACCATATCAAATTTCTTTGGGTTTATATTTCCTCTTTTTATTAAATCTAATAATCTTCCAGGAGTTGCGACAACAATCTCTGGATTGCGTCTTAAGTTTGAAATTTGATTATCAATACTTACTCCGCCGTATATAGTTAATACATTAATTCTATGTTTTTTGCCTATTTTTGAGAGTTCTCTAGTTACTTGTACTGCTAATTCTCTTGTTGGGGTAATAATTAATCCTTTATTTGATTTTTTTTCAACTAAACGTTCTATTAATCCAATTCCGAAAGCAGCTGTTTTTCCTGTTCCGGTTTTACTTCTACAGATTACTTCTTTACCTTCTAATATAAAAGGAATTACTTTTTTTTGTACTTCTGTCAAATTTTCAAATCCCATTTCTTTTAATGAATGGGCAGTTTTATTGCTTAATTTTTCTATTTTCATTTTTTCACCATTTTAAAACAAAATAAGTAGTATTTCACTAATTTTTGTTTATTCTTGTTACTTTAATTATCATTTTTAGGGTTTATAAAGGTATGGATATCTTTTTCATAATCATTTATTATTATTTTAAACCAATAAGTATATTTATTTGGATTATTATTCATATCTTGTTTTAATTCTTTTATTGAAATATATTTATATTCTTCAATTTCTTCTGGGTCTGGTGTTGGTAATTTATCTGAAAAACCTAGAAAGATATGGTCTATTTCATGTTCTATTAAATCTTTTATTTGTGTTTTATATGTAAATTTTCCTATTTCTGTAAGTTTTGCTGTTAATCCCATTTCTTCTTTTAATCTTCTGTTTACTGCATTTTCAATTTTTTCTCCTGGTTTTGGATGGCTGCAAACTGTATTTGTCCATAATCCTCCTGAGTGGTATTTACTACTTTCTCGTTTATGAATTAATAATTCTTTTTTGCTATTAAAAATTAATATTGAAAAAGCACTATGGAGTTTACCTTCTATATGTGCTTTTTGTTTTTCTTCTTCTCCTATTGGGTTATCATCTTTATCTACTAAAATTACTTTTTTCATATTTTCACCTAAATTTCAAAAATTCCTGTACCTTGTCTTATTATTGAGATGCCATTTATTAAATTAACTATTGTTGAAGCTTCTTTTTCTTTGCATTCTCCCTTCACTATATAATCTACTTGATCAATTATTTTTTTGTTTATTTCATTTAATTGATATTGTGTAGGTTCTTTGTTAATATTTGCACTTGTTGATGCAATTGGGATTTTTAATGTTTTTCCTAGGTCAATACAAAATTTATGATTTGGAATTCTTACACCTAATGTTTTATTAGTTGATAAAGGAAGTTGTTTTTTTAAAGGTAAAATAAATGTGTATGGGCCTGGTAAATATGTATTTAATATTTCTTCTTGTTCTTCAGATACTTTACAATATTGTTTAATTATATCAATATGTCCAAACATTGCAGAAATTGGTTTTTTTTCTTCTACTTTTTTTATTTTTTCTATTTTTTCAACTGCTTTTTCATTTAATCCATTACACCCTAAACCAAAAACAGTATCAGTGGGATAAAGAATTATTCTTCCGTTTAAAATTGTATTACAAGCAGTTTCAAGTATGTTTTGATATTCTACGTAATTCATATTTATCACTTTTAAAAAGCCTCCGATGGGATTGTCAATCTTTGATTGGTAAAATTTTAATGTTTATCATTCAAAGGTTTTTGAACCCACGACCTCTTGCTTTTTGGATTTTTTAGTGCAGGTTCTTTGCGCCAAAGGCGTAAAGAAAGTGCTTACCAAGCAAGCGCTCTACCAAGCTGAGCTACAGAGGCTTTTAAATATTATTTAAGGTTTTAATCTTTCTGGATCTCTTGGTAATAAAATTGTTTCTCTAATATTATCTAATTTTAATATTTTTTCAACTATTCTATCTAAACCTAATCCCATCCCTCCATGGGGTGGACATCCATACATAAATATTTTTTTATATTCTGGCATTTGATCTAAATCTAATCCTTTTTCTTTTGCTTGTTTTGCTAAAATATCAATTCTATGTTCTCTTTGAGAACCGGTTGCTATTTCTACTCCATTATAAATTAAATCAAATGATTTTGTTCCTGTTAAATCATTTTCAGGTTTCATATGATAAAATGGTCTTTTTTTGAATGGGTAATTTAATGCAAATACAAATTCTTCATCATATTTTTCTTTAATATATTCACTTAATATTTTTTCTCCTTCTGCATCTAAATCTTCGTCAATAGGGATTTCTTTTCCTTTTTGTTTTAAGATTTCTCTTATTTCATTTATATCTAAACGAGGTATGTGTTTAGGAATAGAAATTTCTCTATCTAAGAGTTCTAATTCTTTTTTACACTTTTCATTTATTTTAGTAGTAATATATTTTATCAATCCTTCTGCAATATCCATTACTTCATTTTCATTTTCAATAAAACCTATTTCAAAATCAATACCTGTAAATTCAGTAACATGTCTTGTAGTATGTGATTTTTCAGCTCTAAATACAGGTCCAATGTCATAAACTCTTTCAAAACCTCCTGCAACAAACATTTGTTTATATAGTTGGGGAGATTGAGCTAAATATGCTTTTTTTCCAAAATAATCAATTGTGAATAATTCAGATCCACTTTTTTCATTATTTGATGTTCCTTCTAATCCCAAAATTGTAATTTTAGGAGTAGTAATTTTTGTGAATTCTTGAGAATCCAGATATTCAACAGCAGATTTAAATACTTGTGATCGTATTCTAAAAATCGCATTAATTTCTTTTCTTCTTGTGTCTAAAAATCTATTATCTAATCGCGTATCTAAATTTGATTCTATTTTACCGTAAACTTCTGTTGGGAGTTTGGGTTCTGAAGGAGATAAAATTTTAATATTTTTTATAAGAACTTCATATCCTTCTTTTGCTTGTTCACTTTTTTTAACAAGACCTTTAATTTCAACTGCTGATTCTCTATAGATATTAGATATTAATTCAAAGCTTTCAGTTTCACAATCATCTTCTAAAGCAATACTTTGTATTTCCCCAGTTCTATCTCTTACTACTAAAAATTTAATTTTTTTCTTGTCTCTTATATTAGCTACCCAACACTTAAGTAAAATTTCCTGATCTATCTTGTTTTTTAATTCTTTTATTAGTGTTCTTTCCATAATTTTCACTCTGAAGTGTTAAATTAATCTATATAAATATTTAAGAAACTTTGTTTTAAAAAGAAAAATAAAAAAAGAGATATAATTTATCTCTTTAATTTAATTTCAATTGCAGAGACTTTTGATTTTGATCCATCCTCAGACATTAATTCCTCGGTTTTAATCTCAATCTTGTCTATATTTACATCTGGCATAAATCTATTTCTTACTATTTCTGCTATATCTACTGCTTTTGATATTGTTTTTCCTCTTGCTTTTATTTCTACTGCTTCAGCTCCGTTATTAAACTGAGTTACTACTGCTAATACATAGCCCATAATGTTTTTCTTTCCTACATATACAATATTGTCTTCTTTTTCTGCCATATAAGACACCTCCTAGTTTGTTTCTTTTTGTCTTTTGTCTCTGTATTCAGTGATTATATTTTCAACTAAATTTTTTAAATACTTTCTATTGTCTTTTTGTATCTTTTTTTTCACTTTTTTTGGTTTTTTCTTATTTTCTATATGTAATTTTAATCTAATAATTTGATTTTTTAACTTTATAACTTCTTTATCTTTCTCTATTTCCTTTTTCCTATAACTTTTTTCTTTTTTTATTTCCCATTCTAAATTTTGTTTTTCTGTTTTTAATTTTTCTATTGCTTTTTTAAGTTCTTGATTTTCTTGTGATAATTTTTTAATTTCAAAAATATACTCATCTATCTTTTTTTCTTTAATACTAGGTTTTAATTTAATTTCTTGTTTTATATTTTCTACTGGTTTTTCTAAAAATAATGTTGCATTTTTTAATGATTGTCCATTTATAATTAAATGTTTTAACTTATCTTTTTCTTCTTCGTTATATTTATTTAAATTATCTATTTGTCTTAATCGATTAAGATACTCTGTATATGCTTTATATGCTGCAGAATAAGCATCTCTTTCATGGTCGTTTTCAGTTTGTATATTATTTTCTTTTATTAATCTATTTTTTTCGTTTTGAGATAATTCTTTATCAGGTACATATAATTTAACATTAAAACTTGAAGAAATTTTTAATACTGAGTTTGGACATGGGATCTTATCTGTGGCAATAATTGAAGGTGTTCCTATATCTAGTATATATTTGATTATTTCTGCTTTACCTATATTTCTTCTACTTATTAATAATTTTAATTTTCCCTGTAAATTAAATGCGCAAATACCTGTTGTTGTTCCTGGATCTATTCCAATAATTAAATGCAATTAATCACCTGGCGCCTCCGCCACCACCTCCTCCTCCGAAGCCTCCGCCGCCCCCGAAGCCTCCACCAGAACCTGATGAGGATGGAGAGATTGATGCAGTTCTCATAGTTGTATTCAATGCCATAAAAGAAGCCATAGTAAATGTAGTATTTATGTTATTTGACATATACCAGTTAGGAGAGTTGTTAGGATATTCTAAATTAATATATTTTATTACTTTTTCTCCAACGCCTAATGAAACTGCATAGATTAAATAATGATCCCATAATTCAATTGCAGAGGGGGGTTTTTCTTTTATTAAAGTTAAATCTTTTAAAAATCTTTTAAAAGCCATCCATTGTTTGTATTCTAATGCACCTTTTTCAGTTCTTTTTTCAAATGGTTTTGATAGTCCAAAATAAAATATAATACTAAACATAACTACGAATGGTATTAACATGGCTACTAATGGACATAAACAAATGGATATTGAGGATATAATCAGAGATAAGAATGTTACGATTAGAATTACAAGTAAAGTATATATCTTTCCTTTTTTTGCATCTTCTAAATTATGAAATTTATATTTTTCTACATGTTTTTTAACATTATCTTTCCATTCTTCGAAAAAAGAATAATTTGTAAAATTATATTTTTTAAATTTGTTATCTAGATTAACTTCCTTTTTATTTTTAAATAGGAAAGTTAAAAGATCTTTTTCAAAACTTAATAAGTTTGTATCCTCTTTATTTGTTCGGATTATAATTGTATGTGTATCCTTTCCAAAAATACCTAGGGTTTTTTTAGCAGGAACTTCTTTTATTTTTAGGTATCCTTTTTGGGCTAAATCTAAAATACAAGCAACTATGTCGTTTGTCCTTGGTTTTTTATTAACCGCATCTATTAAACATCCTAAAACAGCAGGGGAGTAGTTATTAGGCAATTCTCTGTAATATTTAGCATCAAAATTAACTTTTGGTTCTTCACCATATTTTTTCCAAATAAGATAAATAATAATTAATCCGCAAATCCAAATCAAGATTAATAAAAATATTAATAATGACTCATCTTTTTCTTCATAAGTTGATTTATTTTCATAAAATGAGACTTCTTCATTTATTATTTTTTCTAAACCCATTTCATTTTTTATAATTGTATTTGATTTGTCTGTTATTAATTCAGAAGGAAAAGCTAAGCGTGCTTCAACATATTGCGAACCTGCAATACCAATTGCAGTATAATAAGCATAATTGTCAAACAATTCTACATTTCCATTTGATGGTCCATGTCCCCATGCTTTATAATTTTCTTTAGAAATATTTGAGGGTAAATATATTTTTGATTTTAATGAAGGAAAAGGTTTATCCCATTCAGTTCCCTTTAATTTCCAGTAAAAATCACATATATCTTCATAACATATAATAATATTAGAAATTTTATATGAAAAAGTATAATCGTGTGCTTCATTCTCCCATGAACTATATCCAATTAACTCTATTTTATTATTTCCTATGCTATCTACTCGTGTATTAATAGGTTTTCCATCTTCATAAACTTGATATTCTAAAATTTCAAAAACAGTGCCTTGCCATGATAAAGGGATAGTTCTATAAACTTCTGAAAATGAACCAGAATTAAAAGAATAATGAATAGTTTCATTAATATCAACAGTCCCATCTGTATTAATATAAATTTCTTGAGTCATAGGACCTATAGAATAGGATTTAGCAAATATTAAGATAGTAAATAGTAATAATATTAATAAGATTTTTTTCATTATATTTTAATAATATTAAAAAGTATATAAACTTTTGTTATTTTTTAAAAGATTTAATAATTAAAAATGTTAATACCGTACTAACACTTTTTAAACATTTCGGTTTTAAATAGTTAATATCTTATTAACAAAATAGGAGGTGTATAAATATGAGAAGAAGATGGACTATTTGGGATGAGGTACAAAGAATGCAAGAAGAAATGGATAGTTTGTTTAATTTAAGACAAAGTAATTTACCTATGTTAACAAATAAACAAGAAATAAATACATATTCAGCACCACTAAGCGATATAATTGAAAAAGAAGATGAGATAGTATATATAATGGACATACCAGGAGTAGAAAAAAAAGATATACAATTAGAAGTTATTGGAAATAGATTAGAAGTTAAAACTGAGAAAAAAGAAGAGATAAAAAGAGAAGCTGAAGGATATATAAGATATGAAAGATCATATGGAGGATTTAAACGAACATTTGCATTACCAGAAACTGCAGATCCAAACCAAGTAAATGCAACATACAAAAATGGGGTATTAGAGATAACAGTAAAGAAAAAACCAGAATCAAAAAATGAGAAAAAAAGAATTGAAGTAGATTAAAGGTGCAATGATGAATCAAAAAGAGATAGAGGAATTTTGTAAAAAAGCAAGATTGCTTTCAAAAAGAGATACAGAAGGAACAATAGTAATTGTCTTTAAGTCAGTTTTATGTAAAAAAGAAGAACCAATAACCAGCACTGAATTATCTAAGTTAAGCGGTCTTCACCGCTTAACAGTTAGGCACCATTTAGAACGATTAAAAGAACAAGGATTATTAGAAGAAAAAAAAGGAAAATATAAACTTAAATTTAATTCAATAGAAGAATATATTGAATTTAGAAGAAAAAAAATGATAAAAATGTTTGAAGAATTAGAAAATATGGCAGAAAAAATGGATAAAGAATTCATAATAACAGAAAAAAGAAGAAAAATTGAGATAAAAGATGGGTGAAAATTATGAAAAAAGATTGTGAAGACCAACACTGTGATTGTGAAGACCAAGAATGCAATTGTGAAGATCAAGAATGCAATTGTGAAAAAACAGAAAACAATCAAATAGAAAATACAAAAAAAATTGAAGAATTAGAAGATAAACTTCTAAGATTACAAGCAGAATTTGATAATTATCATAAAAGAACAGACAAAGAAATTGAAAAATTAAAAAAGACAGCTAATAAAGAATTAATATTAGATTTATTAGAATTTTTAGATGAGTTAGAAGAATCTATGAAACATATTAAAGAAGAAAATATTAAGAAAGGATTGATAATGTTGCATGAAAAATTATTAGCCATTTTGAAAAAAAGAGGTTTAGAAGAAATGGAATGTAAAGAATTTGATCCATATAAACATGAAGCTCTTATGCATGAAAAAGGAAAAGAAGGAGAAATTACAAAAGTTTTGAAAAAAGGATATTTACTAAATGGTGAAGTAATTAGACACGCATGTGTGTGTATCGGAAAAGAGGAGGTAGATTAAATGAGTAAAATAATAGGAATAGATTTAGGGACTTCTAATTCTGCAGCATCAGTATTAGAAGGTGGAAGACCAAAGATAATACCAAGTGCAGAAGGTAATACAATGTATGGAAAAGCATTTCCATCAATTGTTGCATTTACAAAAGATAATCAAATGTTAGTTGGCGAACCTGCAAGAAGACAAGCAGTTACAAATCCAGATAGGACCTTTACTGCATTTAAAAGAAAGATGGGAACTGATCATAAATATAAATTAGGAGATAAAGAATATACTCCTCAACAGTTATCTGCATTTGTTTTACAAAAAATAAAAAAAGATGCTGAAGAGTTTTTAGGAGATAAGGTTGAAAAAGCAGTAATTACAGTTCCAGCTTATTTTAATGATAATCAAAGACAAGCAACAAAAGATGCAGGTAAAATTGCAGGATTAGATGTAGTTAGAATAATTAATGAACCAACAGCAGCTTCATTAGCTTTTGGATTAGACAAAGCAGATCAAGACCATAAGATTTTAGTTTTTGATTTAGGTGGTGGAACATTAGATGTTACAATAATGGATTTTGGCGAAGGAGTTTTTGAAGTTATATCCACAAATGGAGATACTAATTTAGGCGGAGAAGACATGGATGAATCAATTGTAAAATATTTACTTGAAGATTTAAATAAAAAAGAAGGAGTAGATATAAGTAAAGATACAACTGCAATGAGAAGATTAAAAGAAGCAGCTGAAAAAGCAAAAATAGAATTATCAACAGTAGTTGAAACAGATATTAATCTTCCATTTTTAACTCAGAAAAATAATGAACCTGTTAATTTTCAACATAAATTGACAAGAGCAAAATTGGAAAGTTTGGTTCAATCAACAGTTCAAAAATGTAAAGAACCTATACATAATGCATTACAAGATGCTAAAATGTCTCCAGATCAAATAACAAAAATTATTTTAGTCGGTGGACCAACAAGAATGCCAATTGTAAGAAAATTTGTTGAAGAGTTTGTAGGTAAACAAGCAGAAAGAGGTATTGATCCAATGGAATGTGTTGCAATGGGTGCAGCAATTCAAGCAGGAGTATTGTCTGGTGAAGTTAAAGATTTAGTTTTATTAGATGTTACTCCTTTATCCTTAGGTATTGAAACAATGGGAGGAGTATTTACAAAATTAATTGATAGGAATACAACTATCCCAACTAAAAAAAGTCAAATATTCTCAACAGCAGCAGACAGTCAACCTGCAGTTGACATACATGTATTTCAAGGAGAAAGATCTATTGCAAGGGATAATACTGAATTAGGTAATTTCCAGTTAACAGGGATCCCACCAGCACCAAGAGGAGTTCCACAAATAGAAGTAACTTTTGATATAGATGCAAATGGTTTGTTAAATGTATCAGCAAAAGATAAAGGAACAGGAAAAGAGCAAAAGATTACTATAACTGCTCCGCATAAAATGAATGATGCAGATGTAGAAAAAGCAATGAAAGATGCTGAAGCACATGCTGAAGAAGATAAAAAGAAGAAAGAATTGATAGAAGCACAAAATGAAGCAGAATCAATGGTTTATTCAAGTGAAAAAACATTAGATGAATATAAAGATAAGATACCTGAAGATATTAAGAAGAGAATACAAGAAAAAGTTGAAGAAGTTAAAAAAGTGCAGAAAAGCGAAGATGCGCAGGAAATAAAACAAAAAACAGAAGCACTTACAAAAGAGCTTCAAACAATTGGTTCTGAAGTATACAAACAAGCGCAACAACAGGCAGGAGCACAACAAGCTCCTTCAGAAGATCAACAAAATGCACAAGGTGCAGATGACACAATAAATGCAGAGTTTACTAAAGAGGATGAAAATAAAAACGAAGAAAGCAAAGAAAAGGACAAAGAAGATAGTGAGAAAAAAGAATAAAAAGAAAAACAATGAGTAAATAAAAACTGTGTAAAGAGATGTGTAAATGATAAGACGAGCTGAATTAAAAGACTGGGATGCTGCGTGTAAGTTATTTTTAAATGAAAACAGTAATCCCTGCTTTATTGTTTTTGATAAAGATAAATTTATGACACAGTTGAAAAAAGATTTACAAAATTCTAAAAAATATTATTATGTTTTAGAAACAGAAGAAGATAAAGACCAAAATAAAAGCCATGTAATTGGTTTTATTAAAACAGAACCAAAATATATGGGTCCAAGAAGAAGACTTTATATATCCAGTGTTATAATAGATAAAAGAGAACAGGGAAAAGGTTATGGTAAAGCGCTTATGAAAGATATTGAAAAAAAAGCAAAGGAACAAGGTTTTGATGAAATAACTTTAGATGTAAGTGCAGAAAATGAGCGCGCAGTTAAATTCTATGAAAAATTAGGGTTTGAAACTGCTAAATATTTGATGAAAAAAGATTTGTAATATTAAAATGGAGACAGATTTGAATGGCTAAAGATTATTACAAAGTATTAGGTGTTGATAAAAATGCAAGCGCTTCTGAAATTAAAAAAGCTTATAGGAAATTAGCTATGAAACATCATCCAGATAAAGGTGGGGATCAAGAAAAATTTAAAGAATTAAGCGAAGCATACGCAGTTCTTAGTGATCCTCAGAAAAAACAAATGTATGATACTTATGGAGATGAAGGATTCCATCAGCAATTCAGTCAGGAAGATATTTTCAAACATTTTAATTTTGAAGATATTTTTAGAGAATTCGGTTTTGGAAATATGGGTAGTAGAGGCTCTAATCCATTTGCAGATTTATTTGGTTCAGCTTTTGGTGGACGTGGAAGAAGAGTTGAAAGAGGAGCTGATTTAGAAACATATTTAGAAGTAACTTTAGAAGAAGCAGCTAAAGGAGTTAAGAAGAAATTTGAATTAAGACATGCAATTAAATGTGAAAAATGTAAAGGAGAAGGAGGAACAGGCAAAGAAACTTGTTCTACATGTAATGGCAGAGGAATGGTTCAACAAGCAAGAAATTTTGGAGGGATGCGATTTGTATCAACAGGTGCGTGTCCTAATTGTAGAGGAAAAGGATTTATAATTAAAAATAAATGTTCAAACTGTGAGGGTACAGGAAGAGATAGAAAAACTGAAAAAATTACTTTAGATATACCAAAAGGAATATTTAATGGCGCAACTTTAAGATTAGAAGGCCAAGGAGATTATGCAAAAGATATTTCCGGAGATTTATATATTCATATTCATGTAAAACCGCATGATTTATTTAAAAGGGATGGAGATGATTTAATATTAGAAATTCCTATTTCATTTGGTCAAGCAGCATTAGGTGATGATATAGAAATTCCCACTCTGTTAAATGGTAAACAAAAACTAAATATTCCATCAGGAACTCAAACTCATGAAACATTTATTCTTAAGGGAGAAGGAATGCCAAGAATGAAATACAGAGGCCATGGTGATTTAATATTGCGCGTAATTGTCCATACACCTACTAAATTAGACAGTGCGCAAAAAAAAGCGCTTAAAGACTTATTTTCAAAAGATACAATTAAAGATCAAGGTTTTTGGGATAAGATTTTTGGATAAATAAAAAAAAGAAACAGAGATTATCTGTTTCTTCCACGTCTGTTTGCTAATCCTCTTCCACAAGGACCTCTACCTTTTGTTTGTGTATCTGTGTTTTGGTTAAATCCTTTATCTTGTGTGGGATTGCATCCTCCTCTGCCTTTGTTTGCTCTAATACCTTTACCAGAGCCATCTCTTTTTGGTACTCCTTTTTCTTCTACCATATATTCACCCCCTTTAATCTTGATTGCTTTACCATTGCAAAGCGCATCAGCGATTTTAGTATGTGCTGAATGTAATAATCTATGCAAGGTAGGTTGTGATATTTCCATTTTTTGAGCAGCCTTTATCTGCTCCATGTTTTCATTATCAACTAACCTAATTGCTTCAAATTCATCAACTGTTAAGTTTATTATGTCAGTATCACGAACGCGCAAGCCAGATGGTTTAAAATAATCTACATTTGGTTCACATCTTACACGTCTGCATCTTCTTGGCCTTACCATATAAATACCTCTATACCAGAAATAACTGGTTTGTATAATGAATATATATTCATAACTATTTAAAAAGGTTTGGGTTTTTTAAGATTTTAAAAAATTAGTATGTGGCAGAAATTTGTGGGTTTCCAAATTCATTTTGTGGGTTTATTTTTCCTTCAATTTCTTTTTCTAAAAATTTACATTCTATTAGTAATTCATATAATGCTCCTTTACTTACATCTACTAGATTTGATTGCATTATTTTTTTATTTATTTCTTCTAATGAAGGTAAAACAGAAGTGGGACACCATGCTTGCAGTGTATCTTTTCTTTCAAAAATTGTGTTTGTTTTTCCCCCTCTACTTATTTCTAATTCAACAGGTTTTAGAAATTTTTTAGGTTCTAAATAGTGCATAATAAGTCTTAAGTTAAATTCTTTTTTTCTTGTTAATCGGATAACATCTTTAAAAAAATAACCAATAAATATATTTTTTCCTTTATCAGTAACTATTTTTTCATGGGTTATTTCACGTAATTCTTTTGGGTAGTAACTAGCAGGTGGGCTCATAATACTATTTAAAAAATAAGATTTATATTTCTTTACATACTTTTTAATAAAAATAAAAAAGAAAAAGTAGAAAATAATTATTAGGTTAGGATTTATTCTTCATCATCCCAATCTTCGTCGCCGTATTCTTCATCCCAATCTTCATCGTCTTCAATTTCTTCATCTTCGAAATCGTCTTCTTCTGGGTCCCATTTTAAATTTTTCATATTTCTCACCCCACATTTAGCCTATACAGGCAGGGTAACTTATAATTTTTTATAAGTTAAGTATTCAATAGTTTGCATAGTATTTTAAAGTAATATGTTAAACACAAAAAGATAGTATTAATAACTTTTTACTCTTCGGTATTTTCTTGTTTTGTATTTTTTTGAATTTCATTAATTTCATCATTATCTATTTCTTCATTTTCTTCTTCAAATGGAATATGTGCTACTGCTGTAATTTTTTCATTTTCATCTAGTTTCATCAATCTAACTCCTTTAGTATTTCTTCCTATAATTGATACATTTTTAACAGACATTCTAATAACTTTACTTCCAGAACTGATAAGTATAACTTCATCTTCTTCATTGACTGCCATTACATTAACTACATATCCATTTCTTGTTCTTGTTTGGATATTTATTATTCCTTTTCCTCCTCTTGTTTGTTTTCTATATTCATCTAATAAAGTTCTTTTTCCATACCCATTTTCAGTAATTGTTAATACTGCGGGCGCTTCATTTGTTGTCATTCCTACTACTTCATCTCCTTTTCTTAATCTTATCCCTCTTACTCCTTGTGTGGCTCTACCTGTTTCTCTTATTTGTTTTTCATCAAAATGGATTGCAAATCCATTTTTAGTTGCAATGAATATTTCTGATTCGCCCGTAGTTTTTTTAACTTCAATTAATTCATCATCTTCATTTAATTTAATTGCAATTATTCCTCCTTTTCTTGGTTTACTGTAATTAGTTAATGAAGTTCTTTTTATTAATCCTTTTTTAGTTGTCATAATTAGATATTCAGCTTCTTTAAAGTCAGAAACTTTTATCCAAGATAATATTCTTTCTTCTTTATCCATCTCTAATAAATTAACAATAGGTTTACCTAATGAATACCTTCCAGTTTGAGGTATTCTATATGCTTTCATCCATCTAACTCTTCCATTATTTGAGAAGAATAATAAATAATCATGAGTATCACAAATAATTGCATCTTTAACTATATCTTCTTCTTTTGTTCCTGTTGCAATCATTCCCTTTCCTCCTCTTCTTTGTGTTTTGTATTCATCTAAAGATATTCTTTTTATATAGTCGCTTTGAGTTATTATAATAACAGATTTTTCATGAGGGATTAATTGTTCTAAAACAATTTCATCTTCACTTTCTAATATTTCAGTTTTTCTTTCATTTCCATATTTAGTTCTCATTTCTTCTATCTCTTGTTTTATTATTTCTAAAACTTTTAATTTATCTGCTAATATTTCTGTTAATTCTTTTATTGTTTGTTCTAATGTTTTTTGTTCATCTTCAATTTTTGTTCTTTCTAATCCTGTTAATTTACTTAATTTCATATCTAAGATAGCAGATGCTTGTATGTCTGATAATGAATATTTAGTTATTAATTGATCCTTTGCTATTATTGGATTATCTGCTTTTTTAATTAAACTAACTACTTCATCAATATGTTCTAATGCAGTAAGTAATCCACATAAGATATGGAATCTATCTTCTGCTTTTTGTAATTCAAATTTACATCTTCTTGTAACTATATTTGTTCTGAATCTTACAAATTCTTTAAGCATTTGTTTTATTGTTAAAAATTTAGGTTCGTTATTAACTAATGCTAAATTAATTATTCCAAAAACTTTTTCTAATTCTGTTTTAACATATAATTTATTTAAAACAACATTTGCATCGCATCCACGTTTTACAATTATTTCAATTTCCATCCCTCTTCTATCTGATTTGTCTTTGATATCTGCGATTTCTTCTATTTGTTTTAATTTTACTAAGTGTGCTATTTTTTTAATTAAATTTGATTTATTAACTTGATAGGGTAATTCAGTTATTTTAATTAGAGGTCTATCTTTTGTTTCAATTATTTCTGCTCTTCCTCTAATTGATATTATTCCTCTTCCAGTTGTATATGCTGATTGTATGCCTGATCTTCCAACTATTTGTCCACCTGTTGGAAAATCTGGACCTGGTATTTTTTCCATAAGTTCTGGAATTTCAATATCTGGGTTATCAATTAATGCTATTAATGCATCTGAAACTTCTTCTAAGTTGTGCGGAGGTATATTTGTAGCCATACCTACTGCAATACCAGAAGATCCATTTATTAATAAATTAGGTATTTTACTTGGTAATACAACAGGTTCTTTTAAAGATCCATCAAAATTAGGAATAAATTTAACAGTATTTTTATCAATATCTCCTATCATTTCTTCGCATATTTTTGCCATTCTAACTTCTGAATATCTCATGTGTGCTGCATTATCTCCGTCAATTGATCCAAAGTTACCTTGGCCATCCATTAATGGATATCTTAATGAAAAATCTTGTACCATTCTAACAATTGAATCATAAATAGCTTGATCGCCGTGAGGATGGAATTTTCCCATCGTTTCGCCCACAACTCTTGCGGATTTTTTATGAGGTTTGTTATGATAATTACCTAATTCATGCATTGCATAAATAATTCTTCGATGTACTGGTTTTAATCCATCTCTTACATCTGGCAGAGCTCTTCCTACAATTACGCTCATTGCATAATCTAAGTATGAAGTTTTCATTTCTTTTTCCAATGTTTTTGGAATTAAAATTTCTTCTTTTTTTTCTTCTGCCATTTATTTCACCTTAAATATCAATATTTAATGCTTCTTTTGCATGTTTTTGTATAAATTCTCTTCTTGGTTCAACTTCTGATCCCATAAGAGTATTGAATAATTCATCTGCTAATGCAGCATCTTCAACATTTATTTTAATTAATTTTCTATTTTCTGGATTCATTGTAGTTTCCCATAATTCATCTGGATTCATTTCACCTAATCCTTTGAATCTTTGATAGGTTGTTCCTTTTTCACCGATTTCATTTAATACTGCATTTAATTCTTCATCAGTATATACGTACTTTACAAATCTTCCTTTTTTAATTTTGTATAAAGGTGCATTTGCTATATATACGTTTCCTCTTTCAATAATTTCTGGTAAATATCTATAAAAAAATGTTAAAAGTAAAGTTCTGATGTGTGCGCCATCAACATCTGCATCAGTCATTAATATTATTTTTCCATATCTTAATTTTGAAATATCAAAATCATCTCCAATACTTGTTCCAAATGCTTTTATCATTGCTTTAATTTCTTTATTAGCTAGTATTTTGTGTATTTGTGCTTTTTCAACATTTAATATTTTACCTCTTAATGGTAAAATTGCTTGGAAATTTCTATCTCTTGCCTGTTTTCCTGAGCCTCCTGCAGAATCTCCTTCGAGGATATATATCTCACATTTATCTGGGTCTTTTTCAATACAATCAGCTAATTTTCCAGGTAAAACACTACCTTCTAACACACTTTTTCTTCGTATTAAATCTTTTGCCTTTTTTGCTGCCATTCTTGCTCTCAACGCATTTAATGCTTTTTCAACAATTGATTTTGCTTCAGCAGGATTTTCATCTAAATAATATTTTAACTGTTCATTAACTACTCTTTCAACAATTCCTTTAACATTATTATTTCCTAATTTTGTTTTTGTTTGTCCTTCAAATTGAGGTTCAGGTACTTTAACATTAATAACTGCGGTTAATCCTTCATTTAAATCATTACCTGCTAGTTTTTCTTCTTTTGATAATTTATTTGAAGAAATATAATCATTAATTGTTCTTGTTAATGCAGATTTAAATCCACTTAGATGTGTTCCGCCTTCTATAGTATTAATATTATTTACAAAAGTTAAAATATTTGCGGAATAAGCGTCAGTATATTGTAATGAAATTTCTACTTCTACATTTTCTTCTTCTTTTTTGAAATATACAATGGAATGTAGTATAGTTTTATTTCTGTTTAAATATTTAACAAAGGATTTTATGCCTCCTTCATAATGGAAAGTTTCTTTATTTTTTTCATCTCTTTCATCAAAAATAGAGATATTTAATCCTGCGTTTAAAAATGCTAATTCTCTTAATCGTGAAGCTAGTCTATCATATTCAAAAGTAACAGTTGAGAAAATTTCTTTATCTGGTTTAAAAATGACTTGGGTTCCAGCTTTATCTGTAGTTCCAGTGATTTTCATTTCATGTTCTGGTGTACCTCTTCTAAATCTTTGAAAATGTATAGCTCCATTTCTTTGAACTTCTACATCCATCCATTCAGATAAAGCATTAACTACACTTATACCTACTCCATGTAATCCTCCACTAACTTTGTAGGAGTCTTTATCAAATTTTCCACCTGCATGTAATTTTGTTAAAACAACTTCTAAAGCTGAGACTCCGGATTCATGTTCTTCAACAGGTATTCCTCTACCATCATCTTTAACTAAAACAGAGCCTTCTTTTTTAATAACAACATCTATATTTTTACAATGGCCTGCCATTGATTCATCTATTGAATTATCTACTATTTCATAAACTAAATGATGTAAACCATGTTCTCCCGTATCTCCAATATACATTGCTGGTCTTTTTCTAACTGCTTCTAAACCTTCTAGAATTTTGATATTTTTAGCTGAATAATCTTCATTATTTTGTATAGTTTTATCATTATTCTGTTTGGTTTGTTCACTCATGATTTTACCTCTTAAATTTACTCTTCTTTTAATTTATTTTATTCTTTTTTGGATCTTAAAATCAGACCTTTTTTCTATGTTTATATTATAAATGAGAGAGTATTTAAAGCTTACTCTTACGTCGTTAAAACGCATATTTTCATGCATTTACACATTAAAAAGAAAAGTAGTTTTATAAAAGTTTTAATATTTTAACAGACTAATATTTGCTATTGCTTCAACGCCTTTTCCTTTGCCATATTCTGTCATGCCTTCTCCTGATTTTGCAGTTATTCCTATTTGATCTAAATTAATTTTGAATATCTGCGCTATGTTTTCTTTCATTTCATCTTCTATTGGCAGTATTTTTGGTTTAGCGCATTCAATAACAACGGAAATATTATTTATTGTATATCCTTGTTCATCCATTATTTCTTTTAACTCTTCTAAAAATACATTACTGGATCTATTATCTTTAGGATATGTTTTTCCAATCGAGCTTCCCCCCATAGCGCTTGATATTGCATCCCACAATGCATGATAAATTGCATCTCCATCAGAATTAGATAAAACTTTAATATCTGTTATTTCAACGCCCCCCAATCTAAAAATACGGCCTTTTTTTAATTCTTTTCTTGTTAAAGCATATTTATGTTGATCAGTTCCTCTACCAATTCTAAAACCACTTATTTTAGGTAATGAAAAAGCAAGAGGGCATGGATTAGTATATAATCCAGAAGGTATATTTGTATTGCGTGTATTAAACATGTTCTATCCTCCTAAATACGTGTTTCTCTATTTCTTTATATTTACTTAAAATAGAATGTTTAAATATATCAAATCTTATTCCTATTTCTTTAGAAAAATTTTCAATTATTTTTTCTGTTGATGTAGATATATTTGTCAATGTTGTTTGAATACGTTTATGTGTTAGGGTATTTATATTTCTCTCAAAGGTATTGGCTTGTCCTTCATCCCATTCTGGATATCCAAATTTATCTATTAAATAGTAAACTCCATTTGCATGTGCTTCTGCAATTTCAAGAGACCATTTGTATTCTCCATACATTCTTGTTTCTCTTCTTGCATTCCATTTATCCATTTCTATTCCTAATTTTGTTCTTTTTGGTCCTTTTGCAAGAGTTAAATATGCATAAAATGGTTTAAAGAAAATACTTGCTTCCTCTTGTAATAGTTTATGGACATATCTTATATCCTCCTTTACTTTTAGAGATTTATTTAATAATCTACTATTTGTATTTGTTCTAAGTAGGTTTATTGAATTTTTTGTTAAAGTATCTAATTCTATAATATCTCGTATATTTTCAATTTGTGTTGTTTCCATAGTAAAATAATCTACTGCTATATCTAACATGTGGGTTTCACAATTTTCTAAACTAGTAGTACATGATGTTTTGAGATCAGTAGGAATTGTATCTTCAAAATGCTTTGCTAATGCGTTAAAAGCATCTGCATCTTTCCAATGTCGTCTCATGAATGTTAATAATCTTTGGAAGTTATTTGATTGTTCTGAATGTGTTAAATACTCCTCTAAAAAATTAGGATTTCTTGGATTACAAATTAAACAATTGTCCTCTTTTTTTAATGCTGGGTTCCTTTCCTTTATTCGTTCTTGTATCTTGCAAATTGCCATCTTAAAACCTCCCGTAATTTTTTTATTTAAATAACTGTTTACTAATTAATTGTGTGTACTTGTCTATTTAAATGTTTGGATTATTTGTTTATTTTCTCTCTAGAAGTATATTGGTTTTAAATTAATATTAGTTTTTATAAATATCTATTTTTTAGAATGGGGTGATCAGATGGGAGGAGAATTAACAGCATTTTTAGGACCTATGCGTGCAGATAAAACTACAAATTTAATTAATTTAGGAAAAAAGGAGAAATATGCACACCGGACTTTTAGATTTTATAAACCCACTATTGATAATAGATATAGTGAAACAGACATTGTTACTAATGACGGAGTTTCTATTGAAGCAAATGCAATTCCTGAAACTGGATTTCAGATAATATTAGATTTTGAGCAAAATCCAGTTCAAGACATATTTATTGATGAGATTCAGTTTTTTGAAAGTTCAATAATTGAAGTTATTAGAGTTTTGAATTTCCTTGGGGTTAATATTTATTATGCTGGTCTTTCAACAATTTCTGAAAATAGGCCTTTTCCATTTAAAGATGCTAATGAAGAGGGTTACCCACATATGGGAGATTTATTAGCAGGACTTCACCACACAAAAATTATTGTTAATCATGCATATTGTGAGATATGTCAGGAAGAAGCATATTTTACACATTCAATTGTAAAAAAGACAGAAGCAGTAAAAGTTGGAGGAGAAGATGAATATATGTCATTATGTCCAAAATGTTATCATGAATTAAATCCAGAACCAATATCAGATATTTTTACAGATGAGATTAAAGAAAAGATAGAAATATTGCAGAGATTTCATAATGGATGGAGAGATTAATTTATTTTATGAAACGTCCTTTTAAGCAGATAACACAAACTCCATTTGTTTGATGTTTTGCGCAAACAGGTTTTCCGCACAATTTACAATTTATAGAAGAAGGATTATTACAAATATAACATAAACTTTTTATTTCACTTTTTTCTTTTTTAAAATTTGTTAATTTATTATCCACTTAAAACACCAAAACCACTTAAGCGCCATCTCTGGCCAATTCTTCTACTTATAGCAATTTTAGAATCTTCATCAACACATACAACTCTTTTTAATGAAACAGTTATTTCTTCCCCGCTTAATTTTGAAATAACACCTAATGTTGTTGCAGTACCTATACTTATTACTAAAGGTTCTCCCATTTTTAAAGGAGGATTATCAAAGTCTGTTCTTTCAAATAATTGATAAGATATGTCTAAAATTTGTTTTGGTTCTTTTATTAATCCAGGCTCCAATATAACATTTCCTAATAATCTATCTCCTTTTGTTATTGCAGGATCTAATTTAGTTCCTATACCAACTAATCCTCCCGGTACTACTTCCTTTACAGATTTATTTCCAGAATATAAACTTTCTACTTTTAATTCAATTGTTTTTGTTTCATCGCCATCAATTGATTTTTTAATTCCTGGGGATAATTCTACTTTATCTCCTACTTTTATTTTGCCTTGAATTAATGAACCTCCTATTACGCCTCCATTTAACTTATCTATCTTCGAACCCGGTTTATTTATGTCAAAAGATCTTGCAACATACATTTTAGCAGGTAAACTTTCATCTCTTTTTGGAGTTGGAATATGTTTTTCAATTGCTTCAATTAATGCGCTAATATTTGTTTTAAAATTAGCAGAAATAGGAATAATAGGTATATTTTTAAAACCAAAATCTTCTAAAAATGTTTTTATTTGTTTATAATTTTCAATAGCTTTTTCTTTTGTAACCAAATCAATTTTATTTTGAATAACAACAATATTGTTAATATCTAATGCTTGAAGAACCATTAAATGTTCTTTTGTTTGTGGTTGAGGACATTTTTCATTAGCAGCAATAACTAATAATACTCCATCCATAATACTTGAAGCAGATATTGCAGTTGCCATAAGTGTTTCGTGTCCTGGTGCATCTAAAAAAGAAATTTTTCTTAATTCTTTAGCTTTTTTTCCGCAACATTTATCATTAACTCCATAAGTATTACATTTTGTACATTGATAAAAAATAGTGTCCGCATAACCAATTCTTATGGAAATGCCTCTTTTAAGTTCTTCACTATATGTATCTGTCCAAACTCCACTAAGTGCTTGAGTAAGAGAAGTTTTACCATGATCTACGTGTCCTAATAATCCAATATTTACTTCAGCTTGCAATACCTCACCTTATTTTTTCTCCTCAGATTCTTCTTTTGGAGCTTCTTCTTTTCCTAATATTTTATCTATTGGTGTAGCTCCTTCTTTGCTAATTTTAACATTAATTTGATGAACATCTTGTCCTATTTGTCTACCGTGGACTATTTTTTTCTTTCTTTCACCTGCTCTTTTTTTCTTAAATCCAGGTCCTTTAGACATTAAAATTTTCTGTTTTCCAGCTCCTTCTACATCGTGTCTCATTGGGAAACCACTTAAATCACTTCCTCCTGTAATTTGAAAAGTGAAACCTGCTACTCCAATTATAGAGCCTTCAATTGTGTCTCCTATTTTTTTACCCATTAAATTTCCTACGTTTTCTTGTGGGACTTCAACTTGGTATGATTTTCCATCTTTATTTCCTATAACTACTTTCATATATCCTCACCTTTAATAGTATTCTAAAATATAATTAATAATAAGTGTAATGTTATTATACACAGAGGTTTATAAATGTTTTTCATATGTGTTCATTTTAATTTTATAATGAAATAGTATATAATACAAACTAAATAGAAATATTTAAATAGTATTAGGAAGAATATAAAATTCTAATACAGTAGGTGATTAAATGAAAGTTTTGAAATTTGGAGCAGTTTGGTGTCAAGGCTGTATATTTATGAAACCTAGATGGAAAAAACTTGAAGAAAAAAATCCCTGGTTGCATACAGAATATTATGATTATGACAATGACAAAGAAATGGTTAAAAAATATAATATTAATGATAAATTACCTACCTTTGTTTTTTTAGATAAAGACAACAATGAATTTTTAAGACTTTATGGAGAAATTGAAGAAGATAAACTTCAAAAAATTTTAAATGAAAATAAAAACAGATGATCCAATGATAAATAAAAAAATTCTTGCAATGTTTGTTTTTCTTTTATTAATTAGTTTTACTTTTCCTGCATCAGAAGTTTTAACTCAGTCTCCAGTAGATCCAGAACATATCGATTTGTATTTATTTTGGTCACATGGTTGTCCACATTGTGAACATGAGAAGGACTTTTTAGGAACTTTAGAAGACAAATATCCAAATCTTAGTATTCATATGTTTGAAGTTAGTAGAAATAAATCAAATTTTGATTTAATGATTGTAATGGCTCAAGATCTTAATACTACGGTGACTGGTGTGCCATTTACAATTATCGGAGATAAATATTTTAAAGGATGGGCAAGTGATGAATCAACAGGTAAATCTATTGAACAAGCAATTTTAGATATCGAAGAAACAGATACAAATATTTTAGATCTTGGTATTTTTGGTAAAGTGGATATAAAGAATGTTTCTCTTCCTGTATTAACAATTATGATTGCAGCACTGGACGGGTTTAATCCCTGTGCGATGTGGGTTTTATTATTTTTAATTACTTTATTATTGGGTATTGAAAATAGATTTAAAAGATGGCTCTTTGGAAGTGTTTTTATAGGTGCTTCAGCATTTGTTTATTTTATTATAATGGCCGCATGGTTAAATTTATTTTTATTAGTAGGTTTTATATGGTGGATAAGATTAATTATTGGGTTAGTTGCAATTGGTGCGGGAATTTATAATTTACGAGAATATCAAACTAATATTGAAGGAGTTTGTAAAGTAACTGGTGATGAAAAAAGAAAAAAGATTTTTGATAATTTAAAAGATATTGTTCATAAAGAACATATTATTTTTGCATTAATTGGATTAATAATATTAGCTTTTGCAGTTAATGTAGTTGAATTAGTTTGTTCAGCAGGTTTTCCTGCAGTTTATACAAATATCTTATCATTAAGTAATTTAACAACTTTTGAGTATTATGCATATTTGTTATTATATGTTTTTATATTTTTATTAGATGATTTAATTATATTTGTAATTGCAATGAGAACTTTAGAAATAACAGGGATATCAGCTAAATATAGTAGAATGTCACATTTAATAGGTGGGATAATTATTTTAATTTTAGGATTAATATTAATTTTTATGCCTGAACTTATTATGTTTGGTTAATTTTTTATTCCAAAAGGAATAGTATAACTATCTGATCCTCCTTCTCCATATGGACGAACAATAACTTGTAATCTACCAGACTGCCAATTATCATCAGATACATTTGTAAAACTCATTTCAAATTCTTTTATTTCATCTCTTTGTAAATAAAATGTTTGTGGACTTATTTCAATAGTAGTATTTGTAATTTCCCAATCAGAATCTGAATAAATAGGAGCTGCTCTAATATGTATTTCTAATATGTCTCTACCTAAATTTTGAATTCTAAATGTTTCAGAATCTCCTATTTCTGGAGACCTAAAAAATGCATTTTGAGGATAAGTAGCAATTGGACAATGTAATGCTTTTAAGGTATTTAATTTTCCAGCGCCTTCTTTAAATACCGAATTTCCTAAGGGTGTTGCACTTAACATTAATTTTGATTTTATTTGCGCATTAGTTAGTTCTTTATTCTCACTTAAAATTAATGCTGCTGCACCTGCTACTTGTGGTGCTGCCATTGAGGTTCCTGTAGAATTAATATATACACTGTCATATATCTCTCTACTAGTACTTTCAGAATATCGTGAGTCATGTGCCAGTGCTGCGATAATACTTACTCCTGGTGCGACTAAATCTGGTTTTAATAATCTATTATCAACTGGGCCCATAGAAGATTTAGAATATACATTATCTTCTTTATCAGTTGCACCAACTGTGATTATGTCTTGTATATCTCCCGGAGAGGTTATGGTATTATATCCATAGTTTCCAACATTTCCTGCTGATTTAACAACTACAGTTCCGCAATCAATTATTTCTTGAACTGTTAATGAGTCAATAGTTGAACCATCTGATGCAATATTATAACCAAAACTTAAAGATAATACATCTACATGATCTGAACAATCATCATCATCATTCGGGTCGGAACTAAAATGTAATCCTTCTAACATATAGGATAACATAGTGTATCCTCCATCATCCATAATTTTTATTACCCAAGCTTCAGATTCTGGTGCATTTCCTTTATATTTATTAGAATATTCTCCAGTTCCTAATGCAATTGATGCAATATGTGTTCCATGTCCATAACCATCACTTACATCTGTTGAATCATCTCTGATATTTTTTATAACTGAAATTTTATCTTCAAAATCTCTATGTGTTTCATCTATTCCTGAATCAACAAAGGCTATTTCTATTCCTTCTCCTTTTACTTCATTAATATATGGAAATAAGGTTATACATTCTTCATATGTTCCTAAACCGATAGTTACGTCATAACAATGTTCATAATAATCTAATGAATTCCATACCTCCTTTGTTTTAGTTTTTATTGTGGATATATCTAATTCTGGTAAAATTATATTATCTGGATAAACTTCTCTAACACATGAAACTTTTGATATATCATCAACTAAATACCAAGGAGTTTCTAATATGACTACTCCTGTGTTTTTATAATATTTTAAAATTTCTCCTTCTTTACCAAGTAAAGATTTTACAGCTATCATGCAGTTTGTTGAATCTACTTTTAAAATTAGTTTAATATTTTCTGTTATAGTTTCATTTTCTATAAATGAACTAATTATTTCTCTATTACCATTTTTGAAATTCATTTCAAATTCATTTTCATATAATTCATATAAATAAATTTCTTGTTTAGTTGTTTTTGAAGGCTTGTCTGGATATTTATAATGATCACTTGTCCAACCAACATAATATTTTTCATCATCAATATTATATCCATAGAAAAATATTTTAAATTCACAATCTTCTGGACAACTTTCGGGCGTTTCACATTCATATTCGCAAAAGTTATTTTCACAACTTTCAATAAATTTATGATTTTTACAAATATATCCTTCTGTTATACATTCTCCTTCATCTACACAACCATTATAGTATATACATCCATTAGGACATGCTTCAACAACTTCAAATAAAGGAGGAGTTAAAATTAATTTTTGTTGTTCCTCATGATATTCTCTATAACTATTACTAGAAGGCCTATAGACTACTGCAGGAGGTAGTGGAGAAGGTCCCATTGCTGAAAATTTATTTAATGAACCTATTCCAGAAGTTATAAATGTTAAACTTATAAATAAAATAATAATAAATATTGAGGTTATTGCAAGTTCTTTTCTAAAATTATTAATTGCCACATACATCACATAAAAATATAGGCGTCTACCAATAAAAAGCTTTCGTAAGCAGGATTACAAATATAAACTTTCTTATTTTAATCTATTTATGAAATTTAAAATATTATTAATACTATCATTTATGATTTTATTATTTGGATGTACGGAACAAGAAGTAGGAACTAATGTTTCAACAGATACAGAAGAATTACCTTTAATTAATAATTCAACTGGATCAGTAGATGAAATTCAGCAAAATGACACCAATATGGTTGAAGAGATAGGAGTAAATTCATATTTATCTTTAAAAGAAAATTTAGAATATACTGCAGAATATTCAACTGTTTTATTTGAAAATGAAGAAATAGTAACAGGTAAACTTATTGTTTATTCTAAGGATGAAAATTATAGACAAGATACTATTATTGGAACTGAAGAAACAGTAATTTCATTATTTTTATTACCTGAAGGAGATTATTCATGTATTGATGCAATTGGTAATGTTGTTTGTAATGATCTTAAAACATCTAGTAATCCAGATGTATCTTTTGAAAATATTGATAATTATGATATTATTGAGTTACCTACTAGAGTTGTTATGAACAAAACAGGTAATTGTTTTATGTTTTCAAATCAAAATGAAACATTAGAACAGTGCTTTTTAGATACTGGTGTGCCAGTATATTTACGTGTAACAATATCCGGAGGAGCTGAATTCACACAATCATTAAAAGATATTGAATATACAGTAGATGACTCAGTTTTTGAATTGCCACAATAAGAAATAAAAAAATTAAAAGAAAAATAAAAAAAGGATAAAAGACCTTTTGTTATTTTTTAGATCCTTTATTTGTTTTATATATTTTAAGATCTATCTTCTTCTGTTGTGTATCTATATGGACCGTAATAATATTCGTTTCCTTCAACAGATATTTGATTTATTTCTGAGAAATCATCCATTGAATATGCAATTATATTTTGTCTTGTTATTACATATAATACATTATCTGCATATATGTTTCTAACTGCATCTTCGTTAATTATTTTTCTCATACTTATTTCATTATCCTTTATCTCAAATATATAGTTTTTACTTCCCATAGGCAATATAACAAAATTTTCATTTGGATTCCATAAGAAAGCATGATGGTTATATAATGCTTCACTCCATCCTTCTTCTGTTATAAATGAATCTAATTCTGTTGGTTTACTTGGATTTGAAACATCAAAAAGAGATAATTTCATTTTCCAATCTTCTTGTCCAACACCTAGCAATCTACCTTCTCCTATTGGATGTAGATATGTTGAATATCCAGGTATTTTTAATTCTCCTTTAACTTCTGGATTTGAGGCATCAGATAAATCAATAACAAATAATGGATCTATTTGTCTAAAGGTAACAACATATCCAGTTTCTCCCATAAATCTTACTGCATAAATTCTTTCACCTTCAGCTAATCCAGTTATTCTTGAAAGTTCACTCATTTTCTCATCTAAAATTATTAATCCATTTTCTGAATTAATTCCAAAATCAAATGTGTATGCAATTCTTAAATTAGTACCATATTCATCCATTGAGAATTGATTCAATAATCTTCCAGGGATAGTAGCAGTTTCACTCATATTTAATGTGCCTAATTCGTATTTAATTTTTAAAATTCCAGTATATTCTTTTTTCTCTGGATTTGAAGATAAATACGAAGAATATCCTTTACTTAATTTATTTTGTAATTCTGCTTTTGCTTCTGGTGTTAATCCATAATAAATTTCTTGCATTAAATTATTAAATTCTAAAGCTTTTGCTGCGTCTGATATATTTAATGAATTTAAATAAATTAATCTTTCATGTTGGGTTTCAGATAAAATATCTTCTTTATTTTCTAAAAGATAATAAAACATAACTTCATTATCTGATTTTATTTTATGCATTCCAAAATATATATTATCATTAGAAACATAAATATTTGATGAATAAGGTCCCATAAATGTTTTTTTAGCTATTACTTCTCCAGTTTCAATATCTAATGAAATAATATCATAAAATAATTGGGAGTCAATATTTTTAGGTATATATACATTATCATATGATATTTCTATTTCTTTACATATTCCATTACAAACTGTTAATGGTCTTGGAATATATGGGTGATTAGGATACTCTCTTAAAATTAAATAAACAATTCCATCTTTCATTCTTGAATCAACATAAGTTGAATTTAAGTTGGCATGCCATTTTGCATTGCCTTCTTTATCTATAACATTAATTTTATTATGAGTTATTGTCATTATAGAATCATTGTATTCATATAATCCTTGTCCATATTCCGTATCTATTGTGTTATATACTTCTAAATTTTCAGCAGGATAAGAATTTATTAAACTTAATTTATTTCCATTTAAATAATATATTTTATTTCCTGTTTCACTATCAATTTTAACAATATCTAATTCATCTATACCCATAACTTGAACATTAGTTGTTGAGTAATCTTCAGGTGATTTAGTCATTACTGCTTGATCTGGAATTGCACTTCCTTCTGCTAATCCAACTTCAAAATTTGTTGTCCTAATCATATCTGAATAATAATTATTCTCGGATAATGTTATTGCATTCTCAATATTTTCTAGGCTTTTTGCCGGAACAAACTCAAATTCTTTATCAGAATCAAATAAATTTAGTACACTTCTGTTTTCATGTGGTTGTAATATAGTACACCCAGAAATCATTAAAAAAACAAAAGCACTTATTCCAAACATTAATATTATTTTTTTCATATTTATTACCTCCAACTCTATAAATTATTTTTAAAAATTGTTATTTAAAAATATGAGTATTATTGTTCGGTTTTAAAATTAAAGATTAGTTATATCTTTTTCATATTTTTCTGTAATTTCAGTTAATAAATTAAGTGAAGTTTTTGAAGTAGTTATATATACTAAAATTAAATCTCCTATGGGTTTTATGAAAAATAATTCTTTTCCTGCTCTTGCGACTAAATATTCTGTATCTCCAGTTTTAGCTCTAGTTTCAATAATTTTAATAGATTTTATCATACGTGAAATCATTAATGAAATTAAAGAAGCATTTGAATTTTTATTTAAAGCAGAAGCCATTACTTTTCCATCTATTCTTACTATCGCAGCATTTAATATCTCTTTATTTTCATTTATTATGTTTTCTAAAATTTCTGTTATCCCCTTTTTCTTAACTCTTTTTATCTCCATTTTCTTAAGTATGCCTGTTTCTATAATTAAATCTTTATCTAAATTTTCAATTAAATATTTTTCTAATGCCCAAGCTCTCCATGTTCTAGGTATATCAACTAACATTTCTTTTCTAATTTCTCCCTTTTCTTTAAGAAGTTTATCAAATTTATTATTCCAATTTTCCCAGATGTCGGTTGCAGTTTGTATTTTTTTATCTATTGTTCCAATGTTGAATTCGCATCTATTTATACTTTGTTCAATAACTTTTTTTGCTGTTCTTTGATCGTTTTTTTCTATTAATTCTTTTATTCTTGAAATAGGAATTGAATATAGTAACTCTTGTTCTTCAGAAACATCTATCTTTAATTCTAATGCTCCTTTTATTCTATCTTCTACTGCTTTCATACTTTCTTCTAATTTTTGAAGGTCATCTATATTACTCTTTTTTGCAATTTTTTCAGCACTTTCATAATATCCAGATTGTAATATGGTGCCTTTAATTAATTCTTCAGTACCAAAATATAATGATACAATTCCTAATAATATTAAGATTGAACTAAATCCTAAAATAGGTTCGAGCATAATATTATGCCCAACCATTTCCAAAATAATTATGTTATCTTGTATTTGAGAAGGATAAATAAAAGTTATAATCATCCCACTTAATACTAAAATTCCTCCTAAGAGTAAATATTGTCTATATTTCGGATTAGCTTTACCTAACCAGTTTTTTTTAATTGTTAAAAAATTTTGTCTTTTTGAAGTTCCTAAAATTAAATTCCAAATTAAAGATATTAATAATTCAAAAAGTCTCAATATAATAATTATTAGTGCACCAGTCAATGCTAATGCAATAAAATAATTAGAAAAATTAAAAAAAAAGCTGAATATTATATTTATATATCCAAAAAAACCAGTAGTTAATGGAGTTCCTCCCATTGAAAAAGATTCTACAGAAATCAATGGAGTTTTAATATTATTTTCAAGCCATGTTTTATTTACTAATTTTTCTGATTCAAATGAATAGGTCATAAAACTTTGGATGTTTCCTCCTCCTGCTTTATTGATTTTCCATTCTACAGAAGGAATTGTTGTATTAATAGTTGAAAAATTAGAACTAACTTTTAAGGTAGAAGAATTGATATTTAACTCTTCTGGAATCATATCAATAATTCTAATAGATGAAAAAGATCTATTACTTTTTTCATTAATTTGTAAATATACATCGTATTTAACTGATTCTATAGGCATATTTGTTTTTTCTATATTTGTATTAGTTGTTTGCCCAAAAGTTTCAGTTTTTAAATTTTCAGATATTTTATCTAATATATTTTGCAATTCTGTATTATCATAATTAATATTATTACATAAATAATATACTTGTTTATTTATTATTGGATTCTGATTTATTTGTTTTCCCAACATGTACATTTGTTCAATTTTTTCAATTACTTGTTCAAGTTTTTGTTTTTCTAAATCTTTTTCTGTACCTTCCATTTCATTAAATAAAACTTCTAATTCATAAATATAAGTATTCATTTTATTGAATCCATTGTTTAACTCATATAAATCTTGTGCAAATGGTTCTCCTACATATTGATATATTGATTTACATAATGGGGCACCAATACATGATTTTGCACAAGTATCTGTACTTATACAAGGTAAATCTTCCCTATTTAATCCAAGATATTGTTTGCATTGTGCTTCTCCAGTTACTGCTACTTCATTGCTCCTTTTGTTATCAAAATTATTTAGATAAAATTTAAGTTCTGTGATTGAAAGATTTTCAAAATAATATTTGTCACCAACTTCGGTTATTTCAATTTCAAGTTTTGATAAATCAAATTGTGGTTTAACAATCATAATTCTTTGTAAATCAGTTTCATTATATTCTTGCTTTTGAAAAACGTATGTAGTAGTATCTGCAATTCCGTCTTTGTTTAAATCGACTTCATAAATTTCTTGAATTTTTTCATTGTCTCCGCCTTCTTGATAAACAGGGGCAGTGCAACCAAAACTAAATAGTAATATAAATAAAATTCCAAATATTATTTTATTATTCATACGTATTGTAAAGACATTTAGATTTAAAAACCTTTATCAATTCCTTTAAATTAAATCAATTTAAATATTTAACAGAACAATAAGATTTAAATTCTCATGTGTTCATTAATTATAACATGGAATACTTTCTTAGAAATAAAAGTAGAAAGACAAAAAAAGTCTCCAAAGTAAGGTCAATTGCTACTGGAGTATGTTTGTCTTTTTTAACATTGTTGCCTATGACGTCTATGGCTTATAATATCCTTAAAGAACCTAATGTAGTATCTAGAGATACAAATTATATTTATGGAAAACCTAAAAATAAAGTATTATATTCTCCTATTTATGAAAAAAAACTAAAAAATCTAGGATGGTTAGATATAGGAGTTAGACAAATTAAAATTATTAAAATTCTTAAACAATCTGAAGCAAATGATCTTATTTTGAAAATTGATAAATCCTTTGAAATATTAATTCGTTGTATTGATGAATTGATATCTGAAAAAAATTATGAAGATGCACATGGATTAATAGTATTAGGTATGTTAAATTCTTCTAAAAATAAAGAATTATTAGATTGGTTTAATATGTCTGCAGGTCATAATTATATGTTGTTGGCTAAACAATATGAAGAAAAAGAAGATTATATGAATTCGGGATTAGCTTATGTTTATGCATCTTTACATTTTGGAAGAGCAGGAGAAAAAGATTTGAGATTAATTGCTCTTGAAAAAAGTTATGAAGCAGTTAAATTAAGAAATAGATGATTTATTTAGTCGTTGTTTAGCTACTTGTATACTTGTTTTAATTCGTTTAGGAGTTAAATGTTTTCCGAATATGATAACTGCATGTATTTTTTCTTTTAAAGTAGATCCATCTCTAACTGAATCTAAAAAAAGTTTTGAAAATTGACTGTCTGTATAAGGACCTAATTCCCAGTTTAATGCTTTAAAATGATTAAATTTAGATTTTGGTGTAAACCCTCTAAAAAAAGGTAGTTCCCGTATATCATCGAAGCTTTTATTCAAAATTTTTAATCTTTCTTCTTCTGGAAGTTTGTTTATCCGTTCCATGTCTTTTTTAGCTTCTTCTTGAGCCTCTATAAAATCTGGTGATTGAGTAATCATTTCATATACTATGTTATATGTCATGAAGTTATATGTGTTTTTTTTGTTTATAAACTTTTCTGTTGTAATTACTAATTTAAATATTTATGGATATATAATAAACAAGTGGGGAAAGTAAATAGGTGAAATAGTTTGAGGTAGTTATATGGCTGATGAATTAAATTTAGAACCTGTGATAAAGGAAATTCAAGATTTTTTTGAATCTAATTACAGAAAGAATATATATAATTTAATTCAGAAATATCCTAAACAAAAAAGTTTAATTGTTGATTATGAAGATTTTGAAAAATTTAGTCCCGAATTAGCAGACCAATTAATTGAAAAACCAGATATGATACTTAAGGCAGCAGTTTCAGCTATATTAAACATGAATCTTGCATTAAGAGCAGATATTGAATTTAAACCTCATGTTCGTTTTTTTAATTTACCTGAATCTGGTATGTTAATTGAAAGTATGGGTTCTAAATTTTTAGGAAAATTAATTAATGTTAAAGGAGTAGTAACAAAAAGAGCAGAAATTAAACACAGGGTTAAGGTTGCAGTATATAAATGTGATATTTGTGATGCAATTTATAAAATTCCTTTAACTTCTAACGTAATTGCTCCTACTATTTGTGAAGCATGTAAACGTAAAGCATTACAATTAATTGAAGAAGATTCTGAATTTTTAGATGTTCAACGAGCAGAGGTTCAAGAATTATTAGAAAGAGTTAAAGGAGGAACTCCTCCTGCAAGATTAGAATTATGGATGGAGGATGATTTAGTTAATTCGACAGTTCCAGGTAATACTGTCGAATTAACAGGAATTTTAAGATTAAGACCTCCAACTGCATTTTCAAAAAATGCGAAATCCCTTATTTATACAAAATATTTAGATGTTATTCATGTTAAAGGAATTCAACAGGATTTTGAGGAGTTAGAGATAACTGAAGAAGATGAAGAAAAGATTAAAGAGTTTTCAAGAGATCCTAAATTATTTGAAAATATTGTAAAATCAATAGCGCCTGGAATTTATGGACATAAAGAAATAAAACAAGCTATTTCATTCCAATTATTTGGTGGAACTAAAGGAAAGGAAATGCCAGGTGGTGCTAAAATAAGAGATGACATCCATATTTTATTAATTGGAGATCCTGGTGCGGCAAAATGCGTTTCTGGAGATACTGAGATTTTATTATCAGATGGTAGTTTAAAACCAATAAAAGAAATAGTAGAGGAACAATTAATTAAAAAATCTAAAAAAGATAAAGATGGGTATTATTCAGTAGGAAATCATGATTTGTTATCTTTAGATTTAGATGGGAAAATTAATGGGAGCAAAGCCACAGTATTTTGGAAACATAAATCTCCAAAGTATTTATATGAAATTACTACTGCATCAGGAAGAACTTTAAAAATTACTCCCGAACATCCTTTATTTTATTCAAAAAATGGGTATATTGATTCTAAAAAAGCAGAAACAATTAAAAAAGGAGAATTCATTGCAACCCCTCATTATTTACCAGTTAATTCTAAATTACAAGAATTACCTAAAATAAAAGGAAAAATTAATAAATTGAAATTACCAAAAAATATTTCTCCTAATTTTGCAAGATTTTTAGGATATTTAATTGGTGATGGTTATTTAAGAAAAACATCCTCCACATATGAATTTACTTTTACAAATACGGATAAAGAATTGTTAGACGATTTTATACTAATTAGTAAATCTTTTAATTTAAATCCAAAATTATCTACGACTACTGAAGTGCCTGTTGTTTCAGTTTATTCAATGGAATTAGGGAGAATATTAAACCAAATGAGTATGATCAAAACTTCATTTTTTAAGATAGTACCAAATGAAATAATGAAAAGTCCAGATGGGATAGTTAAAGAGTTAATAAAGTCCTATTTTGATTGTGAGGCACATGTTTCAAAAAGAGGGATAGTTGTTTGTTCAGCAAGTGAAAAATTATTAAAACAAATACAAATTCTCTTATTAAGATTTAAGATAATCTCTCAATTACATGAAACATATTCCAGAGCTACCAATTCACCAACTTCTAAAAAAACTAAATTTTGGAGAATGTCATTATATGGTGAAAATGCAAAAAAATATTATGAACATATAGGATTTACTTCTGGAATAAAAAATAATAAATTTAATATTAAACGAAAATATAATACAAATATAGATGTGATACCGAATTTACATAAATTATTAAAACAGATACGTGAACAATTATTTTTAACACAATTTCAATGTGGGATTTCAAGGTCTACTTATCAGCATTATGAAAAAGCAGATAGAAATCCTTCATATAACTCCCTCAAATTACTTTATGTTTGTTTTAGAAAAAGATTTGAAGAATTAAATTCTATTTCTCCAAAGAAGTTTAAGAATATAAGCGAACTTAGAAAAAAATTACAGATATCTCAAAGAGAATTTGCAGAAGTAATTGGAGTTTCTCAAACACTAATTAGTCATGTTGAGTTAGGCCGAGTTAAAAATAGTAGTGTATATGGTAAATTAGATATTTTATTTAAAAAATATAAACAAAATATTTTAGAAGTTGAAAAAAATATTCGTATATTGGAATTACACACAAATTCTGATATTTTTTGGGATAAGATAGTAAGTAAAAAACGTATCAAATCTAAAGATAAATGGGTATATGACTTACAAGTGGATCCAGTTCATAATTTTGTTGCAAATGGATTAATAGCACATAATTCAAGACTACTTCAATATGTTGTTGAATTAGCGCCAAAAAGCTTATATGTTTCTGGTAAATCTGTTTCAGGAGTTGGGTTAACAGTATCTGTTGAAAAAGATGAATTAAGTGATGGAGGATGGACATTAAAAGCAGGAGCATTAGTTTTAGCAAGCGGGGGAATTGTAGGAGTAGATGAATTTGATAAAATAGATAAAGATGAAAGATCTTCACTGCATGAAGTAATGGAAAGTGGAACAATCAGTATAGCAAAAGCAGGTATTGTTGCTAGATTAAAATCAAAAGCATCTATTTTAGCAGCTGCGAATCCAAAATATGGTAGATTTGATCCAAATAAATTACCTGCTGAACAGTTTAATATCCCACCAACTTTATTATCAAGATTTGATCTTATTTTTCCAATTATGGATATATTGGACGAGACAAGAGATAGGGAATTAGCTGAAAAGATTTTAAGTACTCACAAAATATCTGCAGATCAAACACAAGATTTATTGGAAGGTGTATTTATAGAAAGAGAATTTCTTAAAAAATATATTGCGTATGCAAGACAACATATTAGACCAGTATTAACAGAAGAAGCATCAGATAAAATAAAAGATTATTATTCAAAAATGAGAAAGATGGGTAAAAAAACAGGTGCAATTCCAATTACTCCTAGACAAATTGAAGGTTTAGTAAGAATGGCAGAAGCTTCTGCAAAATTAAGACTTAGTGATAAAGTTCTTGTAAAAGATGCAGAAGAGTCAATTGGATTAATGGATTGGATGATGAGAAAAATAGGTATGGATCAAGAGACAGGGGTTTTTGATATTGATATACTTGCAACTGGTAAACCTAAATCTCAAATAGATAAAATCCAAATTATTATGAAAATAGTTGAAGATTTAAATAAACAAGAAGAAATGGCAGAAATTAAAAAAATTATAGAAAGAGCAAAAGAACACGATATTGAAAGAGATCTTGCAGAACGTTTGATAAACGAACTGATATATAAAGGGGATTTATATAAAGTTAAAACAGGTTATGTTAAAATCGTTGAACAATTTTAAGGGATATTTATGAATTTTATATATAAAATAATATTTTTTTTCATATTAGCACAAATTCTTGGTGCGTTAGTAGGCGTATTATTAATTTTAAATAGTGAAGTAATTCCAGAATTTGAGGAAATGAAAGTAACTCCGATTGGAGAAACTGGAAATATTTGGAATGCAGTATTTTTTATATTCTATATGTTGTTTGGGGCAGTAGTTTTTTATTTAATGATTAAATATTATAAAGGAGCATTTGTGTTTAGGGGAATGGAATTTTTAATTATTTTATTTGCATCAAGCATAGTATTTTTTGTTTTGTTATATTCATTTATTCCTACCTTGGGTGCAGACACTTCATTTTTATTTGCATTTATTCTTTCTTTAATTTTAGCAGGAACTAAATGGTTTACTCATAAAGCAAGAAATTATGCGGCAATTTTATCCAGTGCAGGAGTAGGTGCAATATTTGGATTTTCTTTAGGTTTTTATCCGGCAGTTATATTGATGATTGGATTATCTATCTATGATTATATTGCAGTATTTAAAACAAAACATATGATTACTTTTGCAAAAACATTAAGTAATAAAAATTTATCATTTTCACTTCAAGTTGGTGATAATTCAGATACTAAAAATGAGATTATAAAATCTAAAAATATTAAACAAAAAGGAGATGCTTATTCATTTAAAGATAATAAACGTAAGAAAATGGAGTTAGGTACTGGCGATTTAATTATGCCTATAATGATTTCTGTTTCTTCATTTTATGTTTTTGGAATTTTAGGTACTATCTCAGTAATTATAGGTGCTGTTTTATCGTTTATTATTTTAATTTATTATATTATGAATAAAAAAATATTTTTACCTGCGCTTCCTCCATTAACTGCAGGTTGTTTAATAGGTTTGAGTATTTTTTATTTATTGAAATTAGGATTAGGGTTATAAAGTTTTTCAATATATAACTATTATGCAAGTTTCTTATAAATCTGTAAAAGAAAAAAATTTTCAAAATATTTTAGATTATATTTTAAATGCTAAGTTAAATGCTAAAGAATTTCCAATTGAAACTGAAGTTAAGGAATTATTAAATAAGATGGCAGGCAATAATAAAAATGAATTAATTAAAAAGTTAGAATTAGATAAAAAAGATACAGGTATTGAAATATTATACGCGCTTAAAAAAGAATTTAGGAGTGGAAATTATGTTTGATTCTTTGAAAGATTTAGAAAACTTTGTAAGAAGTGATATCTATAAGGAAACAAAAAAAGATATATTATTATTTAATGCAAATTTAAAAATGAAGAGGAATGTGTCTGATATTTTAGAATTAAAAACACAGATAACAGAATATTTTGAAATTCTTAGAAAAAAAGATCATAGAATGTATATTGTTTTTTCTTTAAATAAAAAAATGTTAGAAGATGAAATAAATAATAAACTTAATACGTAATGGGCCTGTAGCTCAGCTTGGAACTTTCTTTTTTTTAAAATATTAAAGAAAGTTCTTTAAGTAAAAGAAAGAAAGCAAGAATAGAGCGATTGCCTCCTAAGCAATAGGTCGTGTGTAACCCTTTTTCTTTTTCAAAAGAAAAAGCTTTGATTATAAAAATAATGGTTCACGAATTCAAATGATTTGCTTAGGTAAAATATCTAAAAAAGATCTGACAATCACACCAGGCCCGCTTATGATTATGAAGTGAGTTAATGAAAATAGATTTGAAAATATTTATTTTAGGTTTTTTTATTGCATTAGTTATTGGTTATTTTATATCAAGTTATTTTAATACTGAATGTTATGTTGAATCTATATTTTCACCTAATTCAGATGTTAAAATTTTAAATTTAATAAATACTGCACAAGAATCAATTGATATTCAAATGTATGTTTTTTCTAATTACGAATTGCAAGAAGCATTAATAAATGCACAAAAAAGAGGAGTAAAAGTAAGAGTTATTTTAGAACAAGAAATAGAATCTAATGAAGACTGTTTTTATAATTTAGTTTCAAATGATATAGAAGTTAGATGGGCACCAAGAACATTTAGTAGGACACATTCAAAATTTATGATAATTGATGGGAAAAAAGTTTTTGTAGGAAGTACTAATTTTAGTTATCACGCAGTTACTTCTAATAGAGAAGCAGCAGTTTTAACATCATGTGCTGTTAAAGATTTTATTGAAGTTTTTGAAAGTGATTGGAATTTTGCTTAAAAAATCTATTAAAAAGCTTTTTAAATAGGAAAGAAGACATATATTCTTATGAATAAAATAATATTTAGTTTATTTATATTGTTATTTATTTTTTCTTTTATTTACTCTAGTGCTATTCCTAAAAAACTTAGTGTTGAACTTGAAGTTTTAAATGTTTCTGAAACTGGAACTGGTTCAATAGATGTAAAATTATTATATAGAAATTTATCATCTTCTTCACAAGATAAGTTTTTAGAAGAGTATTCTAACTATACTTGGTATTTTACCCCTCCTTTATTTTCAAAAGAACCACTTGTTAATGAAGCATTGGTTATACATGTCACTACAGATGGAAAAAATTTTACTTATTGTGGAACTAAACAAACAAATTCTGAGGGTATTATTAAAATTTCCGATTTTAATGCAATGTGCGGCAAAAATTTATCCGAGTATGTAGCACTTAAATTTATTTATAAAGGAAGTGATACACATAAGTCACTTGAACATATATATTATTTACGATCAGATCCATTTACAGCCACTTCATTTAATTCTTTAACTAATATTTTTATAGGGGTTGTTTCAGATATAAATAAACACCCATTTTGTATTTTTGTTTTCTTATTAGCAGGTATTGTTTTCGCAGCTATGTATTATCAAGGAGATAATCCATTGCAAGTTTTTGATATTACTTCTCCTAAATTACCAAAAGTTAAAGGAGATTTTGGAAGATTGATTGGAAAGATTAAATTAAAGGCAAGTGGAGCAGCACTTTTAGCTTCTAAAGCGGCTGCTAAATCTACTGCTAGAGTATCTTCTTTATCTGCATCTATTTATGCAACTGCAAATTCAAAAGCAAAAAAAGAAAAGTCAAAAGATAAATCTAATTTATTGAAAAGTGTACGTAATAGTCGAAGATTTAGTGCACTTCAAAAAATATATTTATATCAATTAATTTCCAGAGGAGAATTATCAAAAGCAAGAAAAGTATTGAATGGTACATTGGATCTTCCTACAGATCATAGAACTTTATCTGAAAGAATCGCATACGAAGCAACAAAATCTCCTGGTGAATTAAAAGAAGCATATGCTAAAAGAAAATTACTTGAAAAAGAAATAGGTAGTATAAGGAATGGAGTATTTATAGAAGGAAAATATGTTAAAAATATGGAAAATATTAAGGTAACTGGTGAAAAGTTTGAAGATGGTAAATTAGTAGAAGAAGGAGACCCAACTGTTTCTAAAAAAGTAAGAAAAATACGAAGAGTTCCATTAATTGGTTTTGCAGTAGCATCTGGGACTGAAGCAGTAAAAGGATTAAAAAAAGACATTTGGGATGATGGTTTAAAGCTTTGGGGGCATCCAAACCAAGCAATTAATCAGGCTAAAAAATCATTTAATAAAACTTTAGAAAAAACTGATGTAAATTCATGGTTTAGGGCAAGAAAAAAACCATTGGATGAACCTGTAGATTCAGTAACAGATATATGGACTAAATTAAAAAAAGAAGAAGTAGAACATGGTATTTATTCACATATGGGGGATACTTTAATCTCATTTTCAGGAAAAAATTATGGACAAATAGGGAATAAACAAGGTAAGAAAAATGTCAAAGAAATTGAAGATGTTTTAAATTATGGCAATTTATCAAGAACTCAAAAACAACATTTAATAAAAGAATTAGAATCACAAGGAGTTTTAGCAAAAGGAGAGATTACTCCAAGCACACATTTAACTGAAAGAAAAAAATCTGAAATTGCTTTAAGATTATTTAAAGGTATTAAATTTAAAAGATCTTCACATGCAGAAGCAAAATTAATTTCAGAAACTTATGAGGAAATTAATGATACGTTGAATAAGTATGAACGTAAAGGAAGACAATATGATGCTGCGCAAGTCAATTATGTTCGTTTATTAGGTAGGAGATATACAGTCGCAAGAATGCTTTTAGAACCAACTAAAAGTAAAAAAGATTTTGAAGAAAGACGAAGATATATTGAAGAATATATTGAAGAATCTTCTGGTGCTGCTGGAACATTAAAAACTTTGTTAACTGAGGGTAAATTTAAATTAGAAGCAATTACTACTGCATTAGGATTTACTGAAACATATGGTTTAACAGAATCAAGTTTGCCTTCTTTTATTGATTATAAACAAAAAATAAAGGATAAGGCTACTCAAAAAGCTAAATCTGAAAATATTTCTTATTCAGAGGCAGAAAAAGAAGTAGAAAAACAAGCTAAAAATTCATTTAAACAAAAAATAAAAGATGTGAGACATCAATTAGTATCTTTAATGGTAAATGAAGAATATGCAAAACAAAAACGTGAAGGTAAAAAAGTTAGTTATACAGCATTAGAAAAAGAAAAAAAACGTAAATATGATAATTGGTCAAAAGAAGACCCAGAAACATTTTTAGAAAATCTTACTAAAGAACTTCATGAATATAAACATAAAAATGGTAGTTCATTTGAAGAAAAATATACACAAGCTATTAATGATACTGATACATTCTTAAGATATTATGATGAAGTTTGGAAGCAAATAGGGATAAAACCAGTTACAGATAAATTTATTGAACAATCTGCATCTAAAGTAATATCAAAAGATGAATATGTTGATACATTACATAGAGAAGGATATTTAGGAGAAATAGAAAAAGCAGAAGGAAGAGTTGCTGAAGCACAAGAGAATTTAATTGAATTTAATTACAAAAAATTTGATGAGTTTGCAAAAACCATTAAAAGATACCCTGGTATGTTAGAAACAACAAATTTAACTTTGGTTCAAAAAGATGGAAGTTATAGATTAATTGATACTTCTGAAGGAGACGATCCAATAACTAGGGCAGAAAGAATATTAGAAAGTAAATTAGATACTAAAGCATTTTCAGATAAACCTGCTGATGATTTAGATAAATGGTTAAAACAAGGATTTTGGGAAGATAAAAAAACATACCCAGATAGTAATGTAACTTCTGATTTAATTATTCCTTCAATTGCATCAGGGATAATAGGTACTGTTGTTATTAAGCCTACTCCTTATGAAGTTAAATGTCCAAAGTGTGATACTATTAATAGTATAAATGCTAAAACTTGTAAAAATTGTGGATATGAATTTGACAATATAAATGGACTTATTGAAAAAGAACCATTTGATCCTAATATGGAATATGACTTTTCTAATGTTAAAGGATTAGAACCATTAGGAAAAATTCGTGCTAGAGATGCAGCTATAGATCCAGTTATGAGAGAAAAGATTAAATATCTTATACGTAAAGGAGTAATACGAATAAATAGATAGTACTTTTAAACTATTAAATTAATGGAAGGTAATTATATGAAAAAAATAGTATTGATTGGGATTTTTATTTTTTTAATTATGTTTGGCTGTGTTGATAAAAGTGATATTCTTTACAATACAACGGGGGCAGAAAGAGATGTATTGTATAATATGACAGCTATGCAGTTAGGTGATGGTCCAAATCAAACTAATCTTTCAGAATATTTAAAGGATTTTTGTAATGAGACAGGTGTATGTACTGCATTTGTATGCAGTCAAAAATCTAGAGGTTTTGGTATAGATTTATTTTGGTCAGATAGTTCATTATTAGAACAAAGATGTTGGGTGATAAAAGGAAATTCATCTGATGAATTTACAGATGATGATTATACTTTATTACAAAAAAGAATGGAAACTTTAGAAGATGCAGCAGAAGGAAATGTAAATGTAGAATATGATTTTTTTAGAATTGGAACTGGATCCTCATTTTTAGAAGGAATTTATGGAGATTATTATACAAATTGTTCTAATACTATGCATCAAAAATGGCTTATGTCAAATCCTGATAATTCTATTTATCCTTATCCAAATAGAAAAAGATTAGAAGTAATGTTACAAAAAGGTCAAATTCCAATGATTGTTATCCCCAAAGGTGATGCAAAATTAGAGTATATGACAGAAGATTATTTAGATTATGCTCCTGTAGGAACAAAAGCAAGATGGTTAGAAATTGAAAAAATGATAAATTATTCATTTAAAAATGATGAGGGAAAAATAATTGGCCCTATAATTCTTGTAATAGAAGTAGGTGCTGATGTAGGGGAGGCAGATTCTGTTCAATTGGAAGCAAGTTATATTAAACATAAATATCCCGAAATTTTAGTTGCTATTGATCCACCAAAAGAAAATAGAACTGAATTTTTAGACATGGCTATTTACGGTAGTGATACCTCTCCTCTTTGTAAAGATTCAGTAACAGGGTCATTTAGCAAATCTGCATGTGTGGATATGATAGCAGAAGATATAATATTTAATGATTTTGATAGATGTGATGGCCATTATGTTATGGTTCATCTTTTTAAGAGAGGATTAAATAATTTAAAAAGTTATTCAAAACCTTCAATTATTCATACGTTTGGGGGTAAAACAGGATCAAATTATGATGATACATGTGAATGGTTCACTACTGATCTAACAAATACATATGAGATCTTAATGCGAGAAATTCCATTTTTAACACATGCAGGATATTTAATGGTTCAATCATGTTCTCCTGTGAAAAGTACTCTCACTTCAAATGCAAATCCTCTTTGTAATGATGAAGATTATGTATTAAATAAAGTAGGAGATGGCAGACCTTTAAAAGTTTGGATGGTTAATACGTGGGGATATCTTGAAACTGGTTCTCAATCTCCATTAGTTTTTGCAGATAATGGTGCATATAGTTATAATTGTCTTGGATTAGCTAATTTCAAATGGTTTTCTCCTGAATTATATTCAGATATTGAAAGAGATGAATCAGATATAGAATATTCTTTTTATGATGAGACATATAATAGTTTATCAGCGCATGGTGATAATGTATTTAATTATGCAGGGGGGGATGGCTATAACAGATGTGCTCCTGCATTTGTTTGTAATATACAGACTGCTAGTTCTGGATTCGCAGAGTATGTTTCTGAACCTTATTCACTTTCATCAGATGATTGTTCATTGTTTGATAATGGGGCACCATATCCATATGATGGAACAATGACAACAGCAGGATATGCTGATAAATACGAATTTGAGGTATTTTTAATAAGATCTTTAGCAAAAGTAGAAGGTTATGATAATTTAGAGAATAAAACACATAATTTTTATAATTCATATATAAAAAGTTACAATTTATCTAAAGAATTTTCAAATATCTTTGATCCAAATTACAAAGCAAGGGAATGGCAAATATTAGGGCTAGCAGTTTATGATTATTTTGGAGATGGAGATGCAAGAACTCTTGTTTTATTTTCTTCAGATTCAAGTGACTTAAAAACTAATTTAAAAAATGGGTTTAGTAGTGAATCGAAGGACTTTTTAAAATGGTATCAAAGTTATATACGAGATATAGACTGTAATTGGTATTATGAAAATATGTGTTTTGAGCCTGATTATCTCGAGAGCATTAATAATTAAAAAATAAAAAAAGAAAAGTTGGCTGTAAATTACAGCTCTACTTTGATTTTAAGCTCTTTTTTAAGTTCTCTGTATCTATTTCTGATAGTAACTTCTGTTACTCCTGCTACGTCAGCAACTTCTTTTTGTGTTCTTCTTTCGCCATACATTGCACTTGCAATGTATACAGCTGCTGCTGCAACTCCTGTTGGGCCTCTACCAGAGATAAGTCCTTTTTTAACTGCTTTTTTCAAGATTTGTATTGCTTTTTCTTGTACTTTTCCGCTTAATTTCAATGATGCGCAGAATTTAGGTACATAACTTCCTGGATTTGTTAAAGGAACATCTAAATCTAGTTCTCTTCTAATAAATCTGTATGCTCTACCTATTTCTTTTTTCTCTAATCCTGCAACTCTTGCTATTTCGTCTAATGTTCTTGGAATTTCTTGTAATCTACATGTTGCATATATAACTGCAGCTACTACGCTTTCAATTAATCTTCCTCTAATCAATTCAGCTTTAACGCATTTTCTATATAATAGTGCTGCGCTCTCTCTTGTGCTATCAGATAAGCCTAAATAAGAAGCAATTCTATCTAGTTCTCCTAATGCTATTGCTAAATTTCTTTCCATTGATGATGCAATAGAAGCTCTTTTATGCCATTTTCTAATTCTATGTAATTGTGCTTGTTTTTTTGGTGATATTTTAGCTCCTCTAATATCTCTGTTATATTGATCAATTTCAGTTACTAATCCTTTATTTGGCCTCATATATTTAATTGGTGCGCCTCCTCTTGCTCTTTGGTTTCTTTGTTGAGCATCAAAAGCTCTCCATTCTGGGCCTTCGTCAGCTATTTCGTCTTTAACAACACAGCCGCATTTTTTACAAATGAGTTCTCCTTTTTCGTAATCACGAACAAACTCCTCTGCGCCACAATTTGGACATTTTCTTGCCATTTTTTCACCCTCCTCTATACTTTCTAAAAAAATTAGATTAAGTTTATAAATCTTTTGTATATTTTTTATGTGTGCAAACCTTTAAAAAGCTTTCTGTTAATCCTATAAATTAATAAAATTTTACCTAGTTTTAATAGAAATTTAATTAAAAAATAAGATAGTCAAAAACGAAACATACTATTATACCTATTCTTTTGAAAATATTTAACGTAAAATTATTGCACAAATAAAACCATTTTTTTATTTTTAGAAAGTAAATACCTTTTTAAACACAAACCCAAATAATTTAATCATGATCAACATTTATCACACACAAACAACTTCTTGTAAGAAGACAGTTGCCCTTTTAAAAGATAGTAATAGATTTAATTTTATTCCTGTTGAATTAGGAGAGATACCTAAAATCCCAGAAACAGAGGTTTTATTATGGGGTGATGGGAGAGAACATCATTTTTCTTCATTAAGAGATGAAAGAACTATAAAAAAGGGTAGGATTAAACTAAATATTGATCAGCATAGTGATACTTTTTTTTATTCAGATGATATAGAAACTGTTCCTACGTATTGGAATCATATGGCAATAACAGCATTTACAGGATTGATGACTGGATTAGTAATGCCAAGAAAATGTAAACGAATAAAATGGAAAGGTCATGTTCCAGGTTTAAAAAATAAAACCGAGTGTTGGCTTCCAAATATAGTATATGTTAATCAAAATGAAATTTTCTCTTTAGATAAACAAATTCAAGCCACAATTGATTTGGATTGTGTGAATAACTTCCCAGTATTTACTTGTTTTGAAAGAGATGAAACATGGGTTCTTTTTAATGAAGGATTTGAAAATAATGATTTATTAACAATTTGTGAAGATTTAAATAAAAAACGAGCAATTAGGATGGATGTTGGAGGATTATGGATACCTTCTCCTGAGTTTATATCTGATCTTAAAGAGTTAGAGGATATATCTCATCAGACTGAGGAATATAGGTTAAGCAAAGTATATGAATCTTTTAGTATTAAAAAATCAATAAAATTTTTGGAAGAAGTATTATGCATACTAACTCAATAATTATTTTTGTCCTTTTAATCGTGCTTTAACAAATTCTTTATCTAATGAACCAATAAATGGTAATAATTTAGGTCCTTTATCTTTACCAATTAAGATACTATAACATATTTGAAAAAATCGTTTGACTTTAATATTATATTCATCAGTTATTTGTTTTATTTGTTTAAATTGTTCTTGTTCTGGTAAATCTAAACTTTCTGCAAATGAAGATAATGCGTTTTTTTCAGAAGGTAAAAGATCTGCATATAGATTTAGTGCTTGTTTTTCTGATAAAATTTCTATTTTAAATTCACTATCTGCATGATGTGTTACCCAGTAATGAGCTCTCTTTAATCTTTCTCTTGCAAGTTTTTCATTCATATCATCTACGTGGCCTAATTCTTTTAATCTGAGTATAGCTTGATCTTCATTCATAAATTGCATTAATGTTGCAGCGAATGAATAATTAATTCTATTTGGGAATTCATTAGGTATTTTATTCATACACATTTCATACATTCTTTTAGTATTTTCTTCTCTTAATTCACTTGAAATCGAACTTTTTCCAAAATATACTTTTTCAACTTCATCAAATTCATCTACTAATCTATAGATATGTGATAATTCAAAATCTCGTTGTTTTTCAGGTCGTTTAGTATAAAAATAATTAAATATTTCTGGTTGCATGATTTTTTCCATATCTTGTGGTAGATATACATTTCCCTTTGAAGCTGACATTTTTTTGCCATCTACTAAGAAAAATTCGTATACAAAGGGAATTGGGGGTTCTTTTTCAAAGACTCGTTTAATTATTTCTTTTCCTGATTTCCATGAACCTTCTGCATGATCTTTTCCAAAAGGTTCGAATGTAGTATTAAATATACACCATAACGCAGGCCATTCAAATCTCCATTGTAATTTCCCTTGTGACCATGGGACCCAGCCTTCAAATCCACATCCTTCTGTTGTTTTATTTTTAATTGATTTTCCTTGGCATTTTAAATGCACTTTTTTATTTTCTATATCAAACTCATCTATAGGGGATAAAGTTTTACAGTTTGGACAAATTGCATCAAAAGGGATATAATCTTTTGATTTACTTGTTTGCCATTTAGCTACAATCTCACTAACTATCTCTCTTTTTTCAAAAACTTTTTGGATATATGGTTCAAATTTTCCTTCTTCATATAATTTATTTACTGAATATAAAGTAGGGTTCATTCCTAAGAGTTCTAAACCTTCCATCCATACTTTAGTAAAATGTTCAGACCAAGAGTTGCAACATCCAAAAGGATCTGGTACTAAATATAATGGTTTTCCTAACCATTCTTTTAACCAAGGAAAGGATGAGGCATTATGCCAAATTCCATTTAAATCAGAAATTCTAGTAGGTATGCCTTTTAATGGATCTCTATCGTCTGTGGTATGTACAAATTCGCATTTTTTATTTTGTAATATAATAGATTTGTAAACATAATATGCTCTTGCAACATCATTTAAATTTCCAATATGTTTGCCTCCGCTAGGTGTTTGTTGGCATTTAATATTTGCTATTTTGTTTTCTTTTTCTGCTCGTTCAATAACCTTTTCTGCTATTTGATCTGCCCAAAACATAATTTCACCTATTTATATTTTAAAGAAAGAGTTTTTATTTGTTCTTTTTTATTTCTTTGATTGATAATTGTAAACACTTATCTAAAATTTCTTCTTGTAATTTATATATGTTATCTGGAGTTGCAGGAAAATCCATGCCTGCGGCATAAGGATGTCCTCCACCAGTTCCATTATATTTTTTTTCTAATTTTTTTAATACTGTTGTTATTTCAACTCCTGAACCAACCCAAGTTCTACCTGAAATTTTAATAAGTGTATTATGTTCTTTTGGTGCTGTTGTAAACACAACATCTGCAACATTCTCACTTAATACAGTTGCAATATCTCCAGTATATGAAGGACACATTGCAGTCACAATAATCATTTCTTTTTCAATTGCGTATTTGAATGTTTTTGCTGAATTAATAAATCCTATACATTCTTCTTTTGGTAATCTTGGTACTGAAAGTTCAATTAATTTTTCATATTTATTTTTTATTAATTTTTTTAATTCATTTGAATATTCAAATGAATAGTTTGATACTTCTTTATATCTTAATGAATCTGATATTATTCCACATAATATTAATTCTGCAATTTCTGAATTTATTTTAATATTTTGAGATTTTATTAAAGAGTATAAGATCTCTGTTGTTGAAATTGCATTTGGGTCTATTATATATTCTTTTGATTTTATTTTTTCAGTTGATGAATTATGATGATCAATTAAAAGATCAATTTTTTTATTTTTAAGATGTGGAAACATTCCATAATTTTGTCCATCTACTGCTATTAAATAATCATAATTATCTAGATTTATAGATTCCCATTTTTCAATTTTTTTATTATAAAATTCAATTAATTTTTTTGCATCATGGTCTATTCTTCCAAAATTAGCTATTGTTATATTTTTACCTAGGATATTTTGTAAAATAAATGCAGAAGATACTGCATCAACGTCACTATTTATATGGAAAGTTATAAGTATTTTTTTATTTTTTAAATTTTCAATATTCATTTAGATCCCACTAATGTTTTTACTCTATTATTTGTTCCTATAAAATAAATTGATACAAATATTATTGTTAAAAAAACTACAAATAATGGATTAAATATAAATGGTAATCCTAGTGATATATCTACAGGTTTTATATTTCCATCTAATAATGCAGTTAAATTAAATAATGAATGTAATGCAATTGCAATAAATAACGCTGCTAAAAATCCTATTCTTACATATTTTCTTGTTGGAGTATATGATTTTAAATATCCAATTATTGCACCTGCTGTTCCAGTAATTGCACCATGTGCAATTGAATTAAAAAAGGATCTATAAACTATTAATTGAATCCATGCTAAAAATCCTATCTCAAAAGGACTTGTTTTTGATGCAAAATAAAACCAGTTTTCTACAAATGAAAAACCAATTCCTATTGCAAAACCAAAAAATAAACCAGCCAATATATCATCATATTCATGATGTCCTGACATTATTAATACTCCAAATCCTTTAACAATTTCTTCTATTATCGGTGCAATTAATGCAGCACTTATTAAAATCAAGGAACTACTTGCTAAAGTTGAGAAAAATGTAGATAAAATTAATTCACCAAGTAATGTATTTAAGATAAATGCAAATATAGCAGATACAGATCCAAAAAGGAATAAGGACCATAAAAATCTTAGAGGCTTCATTTCTAAAAACCACACTAAACCTAAATATATTAGAGGGAATAAAAATGCTGACACTCCTGAAATAATAAATATTTGAACTGCAACTTCAAATTCAAAATTTGCTGTTATATTATTAAATATAAAATAAAATAAAACTGCTACAATTAATATTTCAAAAATCCAAAAAAGCGGATTTGTCATCACACTTGCTATTTTTTCTTCATATGGTCTGCCTTTGATTTTAGGAAAAAATAATGAATGTATAGTATACTCATTTACTAATAGTCCTTTGATGTGTCTATGAAATGCAGATTCTATTAAAATCATTAAAATTAATAAAGAGATTAATGAAATTGCAGGAACTAGCAGTATATTTGCTTTAGCTATTGTTTCTGCAATATTTGATTCATATTTTGACCAATCTTCATTTAAAACAAAACTTGTCCCAATAATATTATCTGCTTCATCTGATAATGCTAGTGCATAATTAGTGGTTTTATATGTAGTTCCTGCATATTCAATTTTAACAGTCATATTTAATTCGATTATAGAATAAGGTTCTGCAATACCCATAGTTTGAATAGGTTTGTATTCATTTTCATCTTGTTTTAATAAATATAATACATATCGTTTATTACTAGGATTAGAAACATTTGCTAAAATTGTTATATCCTCTATTGGGTTGTTTAGTTCTTTAGGTACTGTATAAATGGATGCATTTAATGTATTATTTAATTGAGTTTTAGGTATGTTTATTAATGCGTGATTAAAAGAAATAATTATAAGAAAAATGAATAATATAAATGCAATATTCTTTTTTATCATTTAATTCTCTCCATTATACTGGGATAGGGAAGTATAATCCAAAATATCTTATAACTCTTTTGTATATCTTGTAATACCATTTGTTATTCTTTTTAATTACATCTAATAGTTCTTTGAATGCTGCTTTTTCTGCAGGTCCCATTTTACTTTCACTAATTTTAACATGTTCTTTTCCATCTACTATTGATTTTTCTTCTTGTTGTCCTATCTGTTTATTTGCTTGTGCATACCAAGGAGGTAATGATGATTTTTTCTTTTTAACTGCTTTTAAAAAATCTCCCATCCCTACGTTTCTTTCATTTCCTTTATGAAAAGCTTCTCTCCAAGGAATAGCAGATGCATCATCTACAATTGCTTTTAAATCTGCAGATGCATATCCATTTGTTGCAATTGCTAATCTATTCCATCCAATTGCTCTTCCCATAGGTCGTTTTTTAGCGTGAATTTTTAATATTGCTTTTCTTGAAGTAAAATCTGGTTCACCAACATAAATTGTTTTTCCTAATCTTCCAGATCTTCTTAATGCAGGATCAACATCCCATGGTGCATTTGTTGCACCTATTACTAATACGTCTTCATTATTTGCTTCAACCCCATCCATCTCATATAATAATTGGTTAACAGCTGCTTTCATATACTGTCCGCTTTCTCCCATTTTATCTCTTCTCCCTCCTAATGCATCTATTTCATCAACAAATACAATACAAGGAGCATTTTTTCTTGCTGTTTCAAAAATATTATGTATGTTTTTTTCAGTTCCACCAACATACTGATCTAAAACATCAGATAATTTAACATTCATAAATGATGCTTTACATTCTCCTGCTGCTGCTTTTAGGATATATGTTTTACCACAACCTGGAGGACCATAAAGCATTAATCCTCCTCCTCCTAATCTCCCATATTTTCTTGCTAAGTCAGGTTTCATCATCGGATAAACAATATTTTCTCTGATTATTTCTTTTAATTTTTTCATACCTGCTACATCATCAAAAGACATATCTGGTTTTTCTAATAATTTTGCTGCATTTACTCCTTTTCCTTTTTCTCCTCCTCCACCTATTGAAGAGGTTTCATAACCTCCGCCTTCTGCTTTACTTTTTGCTAATTCTCTATGTTGTTTAGCTTCAGCAAAATTTGGATTCAATTCTATTGCTTTATCATAATCTTGCATAGCTTTATCAATTTGATTCATATAATCAAATGCTAAACCCCTTACGTGATATGCTTCGGAAAAATTTGGATTTAATTCTATTACTTTATTAAAATCTTCAATAGCAGTTTCATAATTTTGTTTACATGCATATGCTAATCCTCTATTATAATATGCTTTTAGATATCTTGGATTTAATGTTAAAGCTTTATCATAATCTTTAATTGCTTTATCAAATTCTTGTTTTCTATAATACGCATCTCCTCTGTTGTTGTAAATGACTGGATTATTAGGATCTAATTCCATAGATCGTGTGTAATCTCTTGCTGATTTTGTAAAATCTTTAAGATTATAATATGATAAACCTCTTGAGAAATATGCTTCTGAGAAATTAGGATTTAGTATAATTGCCATATTATAATTTTCAATCGCTTTTTCATAATTTCCCTTTTCAAAATACACATTTCCTTTTTGATAGTAGGTTTTTGCATCAGGAGTACCCTTTTTTTTATTGCGCTCTTCTTCTACCATATGTTTTAATTACAAGGAATTTATTTATAAATCTGTCCCTTAGATTCAGATAAAGTTAAGAAAGTTTTATAACTATAAAAATATAGGAAAATTTTAAATTAAATTTCTTTATATTTTGGAAACAAATCAATTATTTCAGAAGTTGAATATATTTTAACTATTTTTTGATTTTTTAATTTTTTATCATTTGACCAAATCGCACAATGTAATTTTAAAGCTAAAGCAATATATTGGATATCTCCAATATCTGGGCATATTTGTTTTGCTTCTTTTATAAAGGGTTTAATTTCTTCGTAAGGTATAAGTTCAGTTCTTCTTTGAAAAACATCTATTAGTCTTTCAAATTCTAAATCTGTTCTATTTGTTTTCTTTTTTATTTCGTTTTTGTATTTTTTAAACTCACTAAAAATAAATTCCGGGGCATATAATTCTAACTCCTCTTTAAATAATAATTCTGAAGTAATATTATTTTTTATTAATGCTGCAAATAAAATATTAGCATCTATTATAAGTTCCATACAATTACCCATTATTTATATTTTTCTGCTAATTTTTTGTTTAGTTTTTTTCCTAAATTTAAAGCATCTTCTTCAGTCATTGTACTATTTTCTTTAAATTTTTCTAAAAATTCTAAATCTGTTATTTTTTGTTTAAATGCTTGTCTAGCTACCTCTGACCAATTTATTTCAGAAAACTCCTCCATTTTATTTTTTAATTCCATAGGGACTGCTAATGTCATAGTTACCATTGTATTACCTCCAGATATATGTGTAGTTATATATATTATGTGTATATATATAAATCTTTTGGTTTAGATATTTTTCTTTAAATAATCAAAAACAGCTTTTTGCATATCTGAGCGCTTTTCAAAACCTAATTTTTCATATTCATTTAGTAAATATGGATGAGGTGAAAAATGAGGAACGGTTACTATATAATCTTCAAATTTAGAAGCAGCTTGAGTTATGTTTCCTCCTCTATATGCATTTTTATACATAGCAGTATGTTGTGCTCTTTGTTTTTGAGTTTTATGAAATGGTTTTTGGATAAAATTAAATTGTATATGCATATTTATTTTTTCTCCTGTTTTTAGATCAAAAACTTCTTTATCTCCGTCAAAACTTAAACTTAAATTTAGATCTTTTTCTACTTTTATTTCATTTTTATTTAATTTTAAAAATAAATAATGTGAAAAACCAGTTTCATCTGCATACATGTGTTTTGAAATTAAAAAAATATCCGAATTTTTAAATCCAATTGCCCTTGTTGAATTATGTCTCCATATAAATGGCCATTTTTCAGTATTTAAATATAAATTTTGAAAATATTTTACAGGTGTTGCAAATGCAGTCCTTGGTTCAAGTAGTATATAATCTATAGGTTCAAACTTATTTTCAAAAGAGGAAAATAAAAGAGAATCTTCATCCTCTTTTGATTTTTCTAAAATAATTTTATCTTTTTCTTGCATTGTTTTTATTAGAGAAAAGTAATTAGTATTATTTACGTTTTCAATATCAAACATATGTATCTACTCTAATTTAATCTCTAATTCTGGTAAGAATTGTTTAAGTGCAATAAACAATGCATTTTTTCTTTGGATAGCTGTTTTTTCATCTCCTTTATCAGTCAATTTGATAGTGCCTGTTTTTTCTTTAATATCAATTTCTCCTTTCATATCTTGAGATTCAACTAAGGCTTCTATTTTTTCCTTATCTTTTTCTATAACTTTGATTACATTTAAATTATATAATAAATTTTTACCAGCTAATAAATGATTAAAATCAACAACTACTCTTCCTCCACTAACTGATTTTATTAATGCTCTATGCCCATCTAAATCAACGATTAAACCAGGAAAAGGGTTAATTTTATTAGATGTAAATTGTTTTAACGAAACTACATTAATTAGATCTTTTTGTCTTTCTCCAAATGGTTTTTCAGCAAAAACTTCTTTTTTTTCTCCTTCTTTCATTTCTTTTAGAGTTTCTTTTATTTTATCTGGTAAATTACTATTTTTTAATTGTAATAATAATGGTTCTTTTCTATCTTCTATTATTTCTTTTGATTCTGCGTCTTTAGTTGTGTATGTTATTTGTATTATATCCTTTTCATTCATATATAAAACCTCCATGTATGGATTTAAAAATATTTCATTACCATTATATTAAAACATTAAGTTTTTAAGGTGAATTAAATATGGATAAAAAAGTATTAAAAATATCAGTATTAGTTATAATTGGATTATTTGTTTTTTCAATGGCAGCAATTCCATTATTGCAAGGGTTAAGAGAAGGTAATAATTCTCAAGAACCAGTTCCTTCTTCAGAAGTTTCACTTATTCAAGGAACAACAAATGTAACTGTTTCAAGTTATTCAAGTTCAATAACTGTTTCTGGAAATATTAGTGAATTAAAAGATATTAAAGAACAATTTAAAGAAAATGATTGGTTAGATTCAGAAACATATATTAGCAATACTGAAACTATTTTTAATTTAAAAAATAGTGAATATACTAAAAACGTTTCAGATATTTTAATTGAAAATGGATATTCAGTTTCTACTAATGTTAATCTTAAATTTCCTGATGAATTAGGAGAATTTGAAACAGATGAGTTATATCAGACTATAAAGACATCTCCTGTTTATTCTATTGGGGATACAATTGTTGTTGAATTTGCCGCATATGTACAACATGGCAAAGTTATTCAATTGGCAGGTTTTGAATTAGCTCCACAATTAGTAGATATTACTTTAGATGCAGTAGTTACTGATATTAAAACAACTAAATTTACTTTATCTTTAGAAGATGTTGAAAAACAACAAATTATTGAAAATAAATACAATATTTCATTTGTTGATTCTAAAGTAGTTTTTGAAGTTAATAATCCAAATGAAGAATATGAGTATATTTCAAATGAATTTGAATCATATGATTTAAAAATATCTCAAACATTAGGTGTTGAATTACAAGCTTCAAAACAAGAAGGAGTATATACTCCTATGGATTTTATTGTTCAATCTTCTTCATTACATGAAATTAATGATACACTTTCTGTAAGATTAGATGCAGTATTAGACAAAGGAGAAATTACAAATATTTTTGAGTATGAAATAATAGAATAAATCAGTTTGATAATTTATCTATTCTTTCAGCAATTGAAGATATTTCATCTCCATATACCTCTTTTACTGTTATTGTTGAATTTGTTTCACCAATTGCTTTTGCAGGTTCATTTAATTGTAAGGATATATTTGAATTTGTTAAATCAATGGTGATATTTCCTTGTACTAATACATTATCATTTATTTCTACTTCTAATGGTATTCCTGTTCGTATATCTTTTCCATTCATAGTTTGTGTTATTGGAATTTCAAAATATATAGGAATTGTTTGTGCTCCTTTAAATAATTGATTAGCTGGTATTGCATTATTGAAAATTAAATCTGATTCAATTGGTACATTTATAGATATTTGTTTATTATTTAATGCTCGTAAGTCGCTTGCAATTCCCTTTAATTCGTTTTTGTCTACTCCTTGGGTTAATACTAAAGATATTGCTATTAATGATAAGATGATTGCTATGATTGGTAAAATATTAGTTGTAAATTTTTTTTCGTGTTTTTTATGAATTTGGTGTGGTTTTGGTTTTTCTTTTATTTTCTTTTTTATTTTTTCTATTTTTTCTTCAGTTTTTTCTTCATATGGATATGCAGGAGGTTTTCCTTTAGGAAATTCTTTTTTTTCTTTATAAGGCTCGATAGTAGTTCCACCTAATGAAGAACTTGGTCTTTTGCGCAAATTTTCTTCTTCTGCCAATATATCACCACTTTTTTAAAACGCTTAACAAATAAAAATGTTCTCATCCGGAAATGTACTCTTAAGAAGGGTTTAAAAACATATTAAATATATCTATAATATGGATATTAAAAAAGAGTTAAATGTTGAACAAAAAAAAGCTGTTGAAGAAACAAAAGGACCTTGTTTAATAATTGCAGGTCCAGGAACAGGAAAAACCTTTACTTTAACTAAAAAAATAGCACATTTGATTAAAAATAATATTTATGATCCCTCTGAAATTTTATGTCTTACATTTTCAAATGAAGCTACAAATAATCTAAAAGAAGAAGTTGAAAAAGAATTAAAACAAAGAACAAATATTACTATTAGAACCTTTCATGGATTTTCAGCAGATGTTCTTAAAGAATTTGGGGATAAAATAGGGATAAATTCAGGTTTTGAGATTCTATTACCTGATGACGCAAAAGTATTTTTACATAAAGATTTAGATGTATCTGCATATAATGCAGATTTATATGAATCTTCAATTTCAACAGCAAAAGATTTTGGTATTTCTTTAGAAGATATAGAAAAGTATACTGAAGAAATTGGTAAGGAGTTCAAAGACATAGGAAACTTAGAAGAATATATTAGAGAACTTAATGTTGAAATAAAATTACTTCATCTAGAACCTTCAGATACAAAAGAACAGAGAAAAATATTAAGAGATAGAAAACGAGAGATAAAAAAATATTTAGATAATTATAATGAATATGAAAAATATTCAAATTTTGTTTCTGCTTGGAAAAGATATGTAGATATGAAAAAAGAAAAAAATTATTTGGATTATTCTGATCTTAATTCAAATGTTGTTTCATTATTTAGAACTTTTGGTGCTGAAGAAGTCGCAAAAAAATATAAATATATTCTAATTGATGAATTTCAAGATACAAATAAACTTCAATTTGAATTAATTTCTTTTTTAGCAAAAGATCATGGGAATATAACAGTTGTTGGTGATCCTAATCAATCTATATATGCATTTAGAGGAGCATATATGGATAATTTTAAACATTTTAAACAAGAATTTAATTTAGAAACAAATAATATTTTTAAATTAAATAAAAGTCATAGATCTCCCAATACTGTTCTTAGGACAGCACATACATTAATTAAAAATAATTTTGATGATACAGATACTTGTTTTTTAATTGAAAACGCTCAAGAAAAAGAAGGAGAAAAAGTAAAAGTAATTGAATTAAAAAATAAAGATGAAGAAGCATGTAAGGTCGCAGAATTAGTAGAAGAAGAAATTAAAAAAGGAACTCCATTAAAAGAAATTTGTGTATTATGTAGAACACATAAACAAGCAAAGCTTATGAAAAAAGCATTAGAAGCAAGAAATATTTTGTTTGTCTCAGTAGGACAAACAGATATGATGGAAAAATCTGAAATAAAAACAGTTGTTGCTTATTTATCAATACTTAATAATTTAATTGAACGAACAGGTACTGGAGAACAGTCATGGTGGAGTTTATTTACTAAAAAAAATAATTTATCTCCTAAAGATAGTATAAAAATAGGGAGGTATTTGAAGAAAAAAAGAGATGAATCTGTAGATTATACAATGCTCTATAATTTAACTAATCTTGAGTTATCTGATGAAGGTAAAAAAATTGTTAAACGAGTTGTTGATGGATTACAAAAAGTTAATGATTCATCAGATAAACCTTTTCCAGAAATTATTTTAGATATATATGAATTTACAGGATTAAGCCGTGCTTTTTCACATGAAAGAACTATTAAAAATACTGAAGCATTAATGAATCTTAAACAGTTTTATGATATAGCCGAGAATTATTATAACACACATTCTAAAAAATTAAGTTCTTTTATACATTATATTGAAATTTTAGATAAGTTAAATGTTAGTATTCCTGCATCAAAAGTTAAGGATATTGATGCAGTTAGATTAATGACTATTCACGCAACTAAGGGTTTACAATTTAAGAAAGTAATTTTTACTAATCTTGCATACAAACGATTTCCTGTTGAAAGAACATATAAAGAACCTTTAATACCTAAAGTTCTTAATCCAGCAATTAAAGAATATATTAATACATTAGGAGATGTTGATATTGAAAAAGCTATTAAAGAATATGAAAAAGATAGTTTATTATTAGAAGAAAGAAGATTATGTTATGTTGCATTAACAAGAACTAAAGAAGAATTAGTTTTAACATATGCTAGATCTTATAATAATGATGAAGACTCAACACAACAATCTATATTTTTAGATGAAATGAATTATTTGGAAAATAATGATATTGAATTTACTGTTGATGAAGAAGAAAGATATACTTTCTTAGCTCCAGTGTCTGAATACGAACAGTTTAAATATAAATTAAAAGACCAATTTATTAAAGCATTAGATAGTGAGAATTTAGATTCATTAATGTCTAGACTTGCGAATTATTATACAATGAGAGAAGGCAGAATAATTGATTTATCAGTTGATTTAAATACATTAATTGATAAAGATGAGATGAAAGAACAGCTTAAAATGTGTGAAACCTGTTCTTCAGGACTTAAATTTACTCCTTCTTCATTTACGTTTAGTCCTACAGCTACAATGACATATTTAGAATGTCCTAAAAAATATGAATTTAGTAAGTTATTTCATATGCCTGAAAGAGGAGGATTTGATTTTAATAGAGCATCAGTAGGTTCTTTTGTGCATGAAGTTCTTGAAAAAGGTGTTGATAGAAATGTAAGAACTAAAGAAGAGTTTTTTAGTATTGCCGAAGATATGAGTAAAGAGCCAAATTGGAAAGAAATTGATATAAATGAAGTTAAAGATATGTTAACAATTTTTTGGGAAAGAAATAAAGATAAATATGACGAGAATTCTAAAGTTGAAGTTGAACTCTCATTTGAATTAGAAGGTTTCAGATTTTATGGAAAAGCAGATAGAATAGATTTTTTAAATTTAGATAAAAAAGAGGTTGAAATAGTTGATTATAAAACAGGCGTTGCACCTACTTCTACACAACGTGCATGGCAGTTAGGATTTTATGCAGTTGCTTTAACTGAAATGGGATATAAACCTAAGAAAATTACATTAGAAATGCTTGGACTTGATAAACCAATTACTGGGATTATAGATGATAATGGAGAAGTATCATTTGAAGGCGCAACTAAAGGATTTAATATTAATGACATTAGAACTGCGCTAATTGATTGCGCTAAAAATATAGTTAATGATTATGAACATACGTTTACACCTACTATAGATGATTGGCCTTGTAGAAATTGCGGGTATAAATTTTACTGCCCAAAACACGAAGATTAATTTTAATAGCATCTTTTTTAGAATCTTTTAATTAGTATTTATTTTATAATATTTTAATAGTATTTTAATTTTTTAATTAATATATATTTTACGTTTTAATTTTATTATCTAGTTAATATCTAATTTGTTTCCTTTAGGAAACAAATACTGTATAACTTGTTTCCCGCAGGAAACAAAATTATCAAATTAAATCCTGAGTAGTGACTATTCCTTTTATTTCTCCTTTTTTATTTCGGATTAGAATTGCCTTCTTGTTTCTATCTTTAAACATTGATTTAATAGATGAAATGGGTGTGTCCCAACTCACAATATCAAATAATGGCCCCATTATATCCAATGTTTTTACATTCTTATTTACACTGATTAGCTCTCTTTCAGATATGCTTCCTACAAATTCACTGTTTTTTTTAACAGGGATCTGCGAGTAGTCATGCTTTTTCATTATTCCTGCTGCCTTTTCAGCAGTGTCGCCGGCGTCAACAGAAAGTATTGGAGAGTGCATTATATCAGCGACTTTCTTTTCTTTTTCATACAATATCATTTCCAATGTGTTTTCTATTTTTTGAATAGCATCATAGCTTGGCACTACTTTGTTTGATTCAAGTTTGGCTATTAACGATTGAGAAACTCCTGATTTTTTGGCTAGTTCATTTTGAGATAAATCTAACTGTTTTCTCTTTTGCTTGAGCGAGATAATTAATTGTTTAAGTTCAGGTAGCATATATTCACCATATTCCAATTAGAATATTTTATTCAAGAATATTTATATAAAGAGAATTATAAAGGTTTGTGTGAGGCGATATAAATGAGATATAAAATTAAGTTTGAATCTAAATATCTAAAAAATCTATTTAGAGAGATTCCTTTTGATGGAGACATGCGTCATGATATGCAACAGCTTAGAAAATTAGAAAATTGGATAATAAATGGGCCTTGTGGATATATGTCTGCAATATATTTTCATTGCTTAAAAACCCAATATGAAAGTGATTATCTTGCAATTTTAAAAGAACTTGAACCTGAAAAATATAAAGAAGAAATAGATGAAAGAAATGGAAAAATAAAACAAAAAAATGGAGCGGTTTCACAAACAGCAAACATTTAGATGATTAAATTTATACAAAAACATTATACTATTCCCTCTAATGATGAAATGGGGAAATTGCTAATAAAAAAATAAGGAGTTGGTAAATATGAATTTAGAAAATATAGATATTAGTTTTATTGAAAATATTGAATCTAAATATCTAAAAAATAAAATGAAAAATATGGAACTTAACCAAGACAATATTGACTTAATGGAGGATCTAGCTAAGCTTGAATATTGGGTAAAAAATGGTCCTGGTGGTTGGGTAGCAGCTATGCATTATCATTCTATGAAAACAAAGTATGAACAAGAATATAAAAAATTATTACAGGAACTTAATCCAAAATATTATAAAGAATTACTTGATGAAGAAAAGATAGATGAAGAAGAGATAAAAAAAGAGAATGATAAAGCTGCAAAAAGAAATATTAGAAAATTAAAGAAGTTAAAAAAATTAAAAAAAGTCTGGGAAAAATAGATTTTGATTTTTTTAGGTGTTCAGCGCTCCAGGTTCTCATCTCTTATACTATTTCAGTTCCTATTTTGTATTTTTAAACTTTGATAAGGATGTTTTCCAGTTTAAAACCATCTTAATTTAGGTTTGGATGTGATTAAATCCCGTGTGAGTGTATTATCCTATCAATCCAGTTTTCTGAGGAAAGTTTAGGTTTTAATTTATCTAATTCTTTAAATGTTAAATATGATAAAGTTTTTCTACACAGCAACCACATAGAAACATTTATAAAGACAAAGTACAATAAACTATAATATGGAATTCCTCACAAAAAAAGAAGAAACAGACACACAAAGAGCAGGAAAAAAACTTCTGGAAAAATACTCTAAAATGGGTTTTGGTGACCCACAAATTAGTGTTAAATTAACCCATATTTTTGAAAAAAGAATGAAGCAAGAACATGAATTAAGAATACAAATATCAGATAATTTAGAAATACTCAAGTCCTTAATTGAAAAAATAGGTTTAGATATAGATAAATTAAAAAAATTAAATTTAGAAGAAATAAATGATAAAGAAGAACTAATAAATTTTAAAAAAGAATTTGAAAGAGTTTTAGACTTAGAGAATGAAATTGATAAAAAACAAGAAGAAAGAATGAAATTAAAAAGACAACAAGACATAAAATTAAAAAGAATTGAAAAAGTTAGAATAGTAATGTATCAATCTAGAAAAATTAGATTTTCTTAGTATTATCCTAATTGTTTAATTCTTTTTTAATATATTCTGGTTTTCTTTTTATCTCTCTTTTTTCAGTTTTTCTTTCTTTTTTAATGTATTTTAATTTGTTTTAGTAATTATTAAACCCCATGTAATTTTATTATCCTATCAATCCATTCTTCAGAAGAGATTTTTGTTGAACTTTTTATCTTCAAAGCATCAATTGAATTCATAGTTGGATCATCAATACTAAAATAAACTGTTTCTCTTGCTGCTTTATCTCCTTGCTTTGCTCTTTTTAAAACCTCTAGTTTTTTTGTTAAATAAACAGTGAATACATGAAGATTTGTATCTTTGATGGGTTTTGATTTCCAATTCAAAACCCAGTTTATATATAATTGATTATTATGTTGTAATGCTTTTTGTAAAATATATTCTTCCATTGGTGATTGGTCACTATCATAAAATTGTCCTTTAAGAGGTTTTGGAGTATAATAGTATTTTGAAGGTATTCTTGTTATAACTCCTTGATAAGAAACATCTTTTTTTGAAAGAAGTCTGCTTCCCTTTACAAAAAATGTATTAAGTACGTTTCCAAATGAATCTATATTATTATATACGTCTTTAGGAATTATTTCATAAAATACTTTATATCCTAACTTTTCAAATTCTTTTATATGTAAAGGTATTTCCTTTATTTTACCTTTAATCATTAATGTATTTATTCTATCTGCAAATTCTTTTGTTTCTCCTATTATTTGACTCATTTTAATTACCTCTTTTTAATTCTGTTATTTCTGGCTCGGTTTTGTATACTGGAAGTTCTTTATGAAATCCGAGCCATATTGATATCACATCTATATCCATTATGGTTCTGAAAATTTTATAATCTTGAAAGAAAACTGATTCTTCATCAAAATCAAACCAAGGAGATGTATTGGCTGATTCATCTCCTTTGCATGCAATATTTAGATAATTATAATGTTTTTTCTTTATGTGTGATAATTGATCTTTGTTTAACATTTTTGAATATCTATCTAAATCTTTAAGTAGATCTTTAAACAATTCTGTGGATTTTGGATCAAATACTATACCTAATCTATAATAATATTTGCCAATATCCCAGCTATGAACAAAGCATTCACAATCAATTTTTGTATAAAAGATAAGAGTTGCTAGCATTTCTGCCTTTTCTTTACCTAATTTATTTTTACATAATTCAAAAAAATCACTAAGTTTATAGTGTTTTTTATATCCATTACAAATTTGCCCACTATCAAGGTAATTTAAGTTAATCAAGTTAAATAACTCAATATTTTTTAATAAATTAATATGTTGATTTAATTCAGATACTAATTCTTTTTTTATTTTAGGATAATCATAAATCATTAACATATCATAAGTTTTAGCATTTTTTGTCAATCCTTTTTCTTTATATAAAGCCATTTTTGGAAGCCAAGGTCTATCTGTCTCATAATCAATAAACATTACTTCATATTTTTTAAATTCAGGTATTTCTGAAGGATTAAATTTTTTTAAGTTATTAAAATTACACATTCTTATCAGCGTCTCAATCTTTCCTTTTCATGTTCTAACCAATTTTCATAACAGCAAACTAAAGTTACTCCAAACTGACTTGTTCTACCTCTCCCTTTACTTATGTATTCAATATTTCTACTTACATAGGGGGAATCAACAACATAACCTTTTGGTATTAATTTTTCTTTTGGTATTTTTTCTTTTTTCATTTAATTTACCTAAATTAAATATTATTTGATTAATTCAATTAATGAATTATATAATTTATTTCTTTCATCTTTTCTTACTCCGATTCCTAATCGTATCATATGTTTCCAGTTTAATAGTTCTGGGTTTAATGTAATTTCCGTATTTTTAATTTTTCCCTCTTCTCTGTAATTAATTCTTATTGAAGGAGTTATATAATATGCACTAGTTTTTTGAACATCTTCAATATCTTTTACCCATATTTCCTTTCGTATTATCCCTTCTTTACCTGTTACTATATCTCTTGATAAAAATGCTAATCGTTTATTTGTTAATACTAAATTTGCATTTTGTTCATCTGCTACTTTAATATATGCAATAAATTGAGTTCTTGCTGCGACTCGATCTATTCTGCATATTTCTTTTTCTTCTTCTTTTAATTTCATATTATCTACCTCTTTTTACCTAATTTAAGATTACAATACCTATGCAAGAGTCTTGCATTTTCAGGTATTGTTTCTCCACCTCTCCAATATGGTTTAATATGATCAACTGCCGCATCTCCAATATCCTTTATTTCAGATCCACATTCAACACAAATATTATTTTTTTCAAATAACTCTTTTTTAAGAGCATAACTAAAACATCTTTTTTCAGTTTTTGGAGTTCCTATAATTTTTTGTAAACTTTCCCACCATGTTTTGAATCTATATTGTACATGCTCTTGTTTATTTGTAGATACAAATATTGATTTTAAAAACTGTTCATTATTACTTTGTAAAAATAGTAGTTCTTCAAATATTGCATCTGCATGTTGCATAATTTGATTTTTGTCATATCTTGTAAAACCCCACATTAGAATTTCAAATAATGCTTTATTTAATTTTTTTTCATATCTTCCATTCGGATTTTCTGTATCTCCTATTGTAAATCTTCTAAATGCATTTTTTCCAAAAATGGTTCTGCACAAACTTACACTTTTTTTAAATTCTTTTTCTAATTCTGTCTTTGTTTCTTCATCTAAATCAATATTCATAGTTATCTCAGTATTAAGGAATTTTTTAACAGGGGGTTTATAATCAATAAAGTTTGTATTATAAAATGCAAAAAATCTTAAAACAAGCTCTATGTCCTGCATTCTTTTATCTTTTTTAGACATATTGAGAATAAATTGAAAATCTTCATTTTTAGACATTTCTTTTAAAAATTGGTTATATTTCCCATGAAAAACACAATTTCTTAATTCTTGATCATTAAGTTGTTTTGCACCAGTATTTAATCTTTCAAATAACATATATTTAGCATCTTCATTAGATTTTTTTAAGATTTTAACTACTCTAATTGGTCTATTTAAAAAATTTTCTTTTAAAAATCCAGGCATTTCTTCATCTATTTCTCTATATGTTTTATTTGCTAAATTTGGGAAAAATTTCATAACTTTTTTACTTGGTAATTTGAAATGTTTTCCATCTGGAAATCTTCCTCCAATAAAACTAAAAATTGAAGTAAGTCTTTGTTGTCCATCAATAACTAATGTTTTTCCAGCATATTTTGAATCTTCTACTGTATAGATTATTGGAATAGGAACATTAAGAAGTATTGATTCAATAAGTTTTCCTGCCATTCTCGAATCCCAAACAAAATTTCTTTGAAAATCTGGATTTATAATTAAATCTTTTTCAACTTCATATTCATAAAATAAATCTCGTACTAATCTATCAGATCCTTTATCAGTTTCAATATACTTATTCACTAATTCAAATTCTTCTTCATCATTTTCATTTTCTATTTCTTCCCTCATATTTATCACCTCAATTTGGAAAATTACCTTTACACTCATTTGAAATGAAGAGTTTAAGTTTATCTGAAAACTCTTTATCTGCTGTTTCAAATGCTTCTTTCATTGAATAATTAGGATATTTAGTAACTAATTCTTGATTAGATCTAAGAATTAGTTGATTTGAGTGTTTTTTCATTTCTTTAATAAAATCATCAACTTTTTCAACTCTCTTTTTCTCTAAATTAAAAGGAGTTGTAGATATGGCAATTACTTTTGTAGATGTTTTGTTAATAATAGATGCGATTTTAGGAGCATAGATAGTTCCTGTTTTGCCTCCTATTCCATTTAAGATAAAAGTAGTAGAACCATCAGATACTTCTTTTTTAATGAGATCTATTGTTTCTGGTGTAAATGTTTTGATATTTTTTAAACTCTTTAAACGTTCTTTATCTGTGTTAAAAGCAAGCAAATTACAGTTTTTTAATTTTTTAAGATTGAGAATTGTATTAATCCCAGCTCCTCCTACTCCAATAATTGTTATTTTGTTCATAAAACCACCTTTTATTATGTATAACTATATGTTATATATTAAAGGTTATACTTTTATAAACCTATTTATTATTAGACGTAGAAATAAAAAAATTTAAGATATACAATTATAATAAAGCGATTTTACCGGCTTGGGTTATTTCAAAATTATCGTCTATTAACCCCATATGTTTTAGTTTTTTAAGATAAATATACAATAAACCACGGGTTTTTTGTAAATTATCTGCTGTTTCTTGAACATTAATTTTTCCTTTTTTATTTATTAATTCTAATAATTCTCTTTCCATCTCATTTAATTCATATGGCATTTTAGGAAGTTCAATAAATTCCCCTTTTTCTTCAGTACAATAGATAATTTTTGTTACTAGATCACTACGTGCATAAGCTCCATAAATAACTCCTAACATTAAAGTTTTTCTTCCACCAGTAATATTGATATATATTTCACAATCTTTTTCATTATCAATAAGAGAAACTGTTTTTTTAGCAGCTTCATATATATCATAAGGTTTTGCATTAATTTCTTTAATTTCCATGACTGTTGAAAACATTTTTTTAATGTCTTTTAAACTCTCTTTAAGTTTAGAATCTTGATCATCAGATGTTAATAAAATAAGTTTTTGAGGAGAAAACTTGTGTATACTAGGCACTATTGGCTCTAAAGAGTATAAAGTTGAAATTAAAACCTTTTTTTTATCTCCCATATAAAATATATTTAGTTATATATTTTATAAACTTAACCTTCGGGGTTTTCACAGCCGCAAAAGCATTTTTTATTATATGTGCAATGCCAGCCTATTGGAATTTTATCCTTAGTTATTATATGTGCTAATTCTCCATGTCTTAATACAAATAATTCATGTCCACAATTTCGGCAAATTATTTTATCCATTTAATCACCAAAAGAAGATTTATATTTAAAAGTTTAAAAACAAACTTAAAGAGAGTACATTTCCGGGTTTGTAATACGTTTTTTAAACACAATCTCTAATAAATTAAAATATGGGAACAAAAAAACATCCTACTAATATTCTTAAATATGAGGGAACAAATAAAGAGCTTGGAAAAGACATAGCTAGGATGAGATATGATGAAATGCTTGAAGTTCTTATAGGTATAACTGAGGACATTAAAAGACAGCAAGAAGCAGATGAAGAAAGAGGAAGAATAAAGCTATCTGATAGTCTCAAGGACTTTCATAAAAAATTATTAGATGCTATAGAATCAGGACAAAACGTTTGGGAAATCTGTAAACCCTTTATGAAAGATGAAGAAATATAAATGTTTTTAACAGAATTAAGACAAAAATACTGTTAAGTTTAAAATAAGTTATGTTTAAATATATATAAACATGAGTAACTTAAGGATTAATACCTATAATTTATCTAAATTTTCTTGTGAAGGAAAAGTACATAAAGTTTCTGATTTTATAAGAGCACATTCAAAAAGTAATATACTTAGGGATGATGAAAAAATATTACTTACTCATTTTGCAGAAAGAATTTCTGATATTGAAATACCAGCTAATTGTTCAGAAATTTGGACTCCCAATAAAAAATTAGGAGGTGAAAAGATAGGAGAAGTTCTTATTGAAAATTTACCTGCTCCTGGTAGAGACATATTTTTTAGAAGTGTTTTTATACCTAGTGAACACCTAAAAATAAAAGGAATTTCACCCCCAGCACTTAGTTTAGATAAAAATAAATACTATGGGAATCCAATTGTTTTTGATGAAACACCTCATTTATGGAAGATTAAAAAATTTCCATTTGGGACACATAACGTAGAAGGAATTTTACGTAGGTTATTAGGAATATCTTTTTGTATTGAAAATCAAATTAACATAAATATGGATCCTCTGGCAGTTTGGGAATATAAGTATAATAAAAAAAATATAGGGTATGCTCTTGTTTTAAATCAAGAAGAAGATACACGACTTGATGGTCTTGATATGTATATTAAAGCTCATTATAGGAACTTTGGATATCCATTCACAACTATAAAAACTCCATTATCAAGCAAATATTTCACATATATGGATGCTTTATTTGAAGATTATTCAGAGATATTTTTCAAATTCCATTCCCATAATGGTTTTTATGGGATTTGTAATTCACATCCAGGGAATATGATTATTTCTAATGAGGCCATATATCCAACTGATTTTGAAACCTTTCATCTAAGAAATTCTCCACTTACTGATGAACATAGTTTTTGGATGCATTTAGTTAATAGCATGAGTGAATTTTGGTTTATGTGTTCACCTCTTTTTATTTCCGAAAAAGGATATAAAGAATATAAAGATATTTTAGGTATTGATCTTTCAGATGAAGAAAAAGGGAAAAAAACATATGAATTTATATCTAAAATTGACATGTGGCAGCAATATATCACCAGAATGAAAGAGTTTTATTCGCAAATTATACCTACTAACACATGGTTACACAATTTAAATGAAAAACTCCAATCATTCATGTTATTTTTTGGTAAATTTGCATATGTTTATTGTTCACAAGTAGTAAAAACTGATAATTCTACAAAACCCACTCATAGCGAAAGTATCCAAGATCCTTTATATTACAATCAATTGATAGATGAATTTTTTGAATTTGAATATAAAAAAATTAAATAACTTTAGTTTAAAGATATCAAAACTTTAAATGAATTAATGTTATCTTAGTCAAAAGATTGACCGAAAACAAGCAAAATCGGTCAAAACTTTGACCGAAAAAGGCTAATAATTAGTAAAAATACACCAATTAGTCAAAACTTTGACCGAAAACAAGCAAAATCGGTCAAAACTTTGACCAAACCTTTAAAAATATTCACACCCTTAACTAATATATGGAAACAATACAATTTTTTAAAGAGGAAAAATACTTATTAGAAGAGTTGTTTAAAGATAAAAATCAATCTTTTAAAAGAGAAATATATCCGCAATTAAACAAATCAAATATTATTATACTATTTGGATTAAGAGGAACAGGAAAAACAACATTACTCGCACAAAAATATTTAGAAGTAAAAGGAGATAGATTAGCACTTCATGGAGAACATCTAAATATGGCAGGATATACAATAAAAGATTTAATTTCAATACAAAAACATTTTTTTAGAGAAGGCTATTTATTTATTGATGAAATTACTAAATTAAAAAATTGGGATGAAGAATTAAAAGTATTTTCTGATATGTACCCAAAAATAAGAATAATAGTAACTGGTTCTTCTGCTGTTAATCTTCAAGAAGCTAGAAGAACACTTGCTAGGAGAGCAGTATTCATAAATTTAAAACCTTTAACTTTTAATGAATTCTTAGAACTAAAACATAATACAAAAATAAGAAAATTTAATTTATTTTCTAAAGATTTATTTACCGAAGCAATGAAAACAGAATTAGATGCAAGGGATAAATTAAAAAATATAAATGAAATAATTTTAGAATATAAAGAAATGAATATCCCATATTTATTAGAAAAACCAACGTCAACTATTTTAGATTTATTACAAAGAATAATTTATGAAGATATTGGAGGAACTAGTTCTTTTAATGAAGAAGTTTTATCTAAATTTTGGCCTTTATTAAAACTTTTAGCTCTTTCAGAAAAAATAAGTTATGATGCACTAGCCAATGATCTAAATGTAGGTAAAGGTACTATTATAAAAATGATTGATTATCTTGAAAAAGCAAGTGTTATACATAAAGCACAAATATACAAAAAAGGAAAATCAAAAATAAGAAAAGAACCAAAAGTATTATTTGTTTCTCCATTTATAAGGATGGTACTTTTAGATTTATTAGGAGAAAAAGAAAGGGCTATTGGATTATCTAGAGAAGATCTTTTTGCAATGCATACTGAAGAATTATATTATTTAAAAACAGGACCAGATTTTGTATGGAAAAATACATTATTTGAAATAGGTGGGCCAAATAAAGATTTAAAACAATTTAAAGAAATTGATTTTAAAGGGAAAAAAATTATTGTTTTTGAAGGAGTAGAAATACAAAATAAAGATGTTTTTAAACTACCATTTTATATATTTTTAAGTCATTTTTGAATAAATATATTCAAAAAATAATTGTATTATATATTAAATTATGGAAATCAATATAATAAATAATTCAGAAAATGAAGGAAAAGGAATAGTGTACGAAATTACTTTAAGCCAAGAAGACATTGATAATATAGATAAGGATTCTGATTTTAATTTACCTTTTTTATCTGCAAAAGCACCAAATGGATTAAAAATACAATTAGCTAAAGGTAAAATGTCAGATTCTCTTTTTGGAGGAAATCCTTATTTTCAATCTCTTCCTGATGGAACTGGAATTTTTATTGAAATAGGAACTCCTGGATTTTTAGCAAATGACGATCCAGATAAGATCAAAGAATTATTTGAGAGGATAGGAAAAATTCCAATAAAAACAAAAGTACCAGAATTAGGAACTAGAGAATCTAAAGATGTTGTAGTAGGGCACGTAGTTTTCAAAGTAGATTTAAAAATTAAAATAAAAGAAGAAAAATCAGTTATGGAATTTGCTTGCTTTTCCCCTTAAAATATATTCCATAAATTAATTTTTTTATTCTAATATGTTCATAGGTAATAAAAAATTAAAAAAGTCAGTCATATCTTACATATGCTTCTCTTTTTTCTTTAGGAATTTCTTGTAATTTTCTTCTAAATGCATTTTTTGTTTTTAACTTTAAGTCTTTAATCTCTCTAATTTTTTCACTTAATTCTTTTCTTTTTGTGGAGTTTAAATCTGTATGATTTAAAAAAAGAGTTTCATGTTCTGCTGGAACTTTTAATAATATTTCTAACCAAATTTGGTCTGGAATTTCAAAAGCACAACTTACCTCTGGTTCTGAAAATAAAATATCAATTTGTGTTTCTTCATCTATTTTTAAAAAATCGTTACACCAGTCTCTAAATTCTCTATCCATTTTAACCCCATATTTTAATTCAATTTTTGGTCTTTCAATTTTAATACTAACAGAAACTTCTCCTCCTGTTTTAGGATCTACACCAGTTAATTCAAGTTTAGCCATATCAACACCTCTTTTTAACACACATTATAATTTATATATTAGAAACTATATTTAAAGGTTTAGTTTACTATTTTTTATTGTTTTTTATTCCTTTGATAAATTTAGTTGTTTTGGCGCCTTTTTTCAAAACATGTTTTAAGACATCGCTTATTGTTTCTACTGGAATTATTTGTATTTTCTTTTTATCCTCTTTAGATATATAAACATCTTCAAAATTAGATTTTGGTATTATAACTTTTTCTAATCCTGCTTCAACACACGCTTGTACTTTGCCTGTTATACCACCTACTGGGAGTACTTCTCCACGTACAGATAATGAACCAGTCATACCTATTGTTTGATCAATAGGTATAGATTCCATTGCTGATATAACTGATACTGCAACAGCAATAGATGCAGAATCTCCTTCTACCCCTTCATAAGTTTGTAAAAATTGTATGTGAACATCTTTTTTAGACATATCTTTTTTAACGTGTTTTTTAATAATTGCAGAAACATTATCTACGGCTTCTTTAGCAATAGTTCCTAATTTACCAGTAGCAATAAATCTACCAGTTCCTTTTCCAAATGAAGGCGTAACTTCAGCTACAATTGGTAATACTAATCCTGAAGAAGGATCCCCTAACACAGCTAATCCATTTACACGACCTATTTCATAACCTTTTGTTTGAAAAACTTTGTAACTTTTCTTTAATTCAATATATTGTTCAGCTATTTGTTGTTCTAATGTTCCTGATATTTTTTTAGCTTTTTTAACATGTTCAGGTAAAACATATTGTGCATTTTCTTCTCTTGCCATATCTCCTGCAGCACGAACAATTCCTCCTAATTCTCTTAAATTCAAAGTAAATGAATGTTTTTTAGTACTTTTTCTTCTTGCTTCATTTATTACTTCATTTACAGCTTCTTTTGTAAAATGAGGTATTTTTTTATCTTTTTTAACTTCTTGTGCTACAAATTTAACTAATTTTTCTTCATTTTCTAAAGTATCATCCATATGATCTTCAACATAGATTTCATATCCTGCACCACGAATTCTTGATCTTAATGCAGGGTGCATAGTTTGTATATCTGGAACATTTCCTGCTGCTACTAAAACAAAATCACATGGGACAGGTTCTGTTTTAACAATTGCTCCTGAAGACATTTCACTTTGTCCAGTAATAGGATATTTTTTTTCTTGCATTGCAGTTAATAATTCCTGTTGAAAGTGTTTTGTTAATGAAGTAACTTCATCCATAAACAAAACTCCTTTATTTGCCATATGTATTGCACCTGCTTCTACTCTTAAATGTGGAGGAGTTCCTAACCCACCACTTTGCAAGGGATCATGTCGGACGTCGCCTAATAAAGCTCCTGATTTTGCTCCTGTTGCATCTTCAAAAGGTGCATTTCGTTTTCCTGAATTATCAACTATTAATTTTGGATCATCATTTCCAAATCCTCCCATACCCATTCTTAAACTTAATCTACTTGAAAAACTAAATAAGAAATACATAAATCCTAATCCAAAAATAAATGCTAAAATAAACCATTTAGAATCATCTTGTAATGCATTAGTCATATACAAGGCAATAATTGCTATTATTGCTATTAAAATTACAACTAGTAAGGGATTTGGACCTTTATCTGAAGAAGGGCTTCCTCTTACTCTTTTTGTTAAATTTAATATTCTTCTACCTTGGCCTATATCTTCTTTTTTTTCTAATTTCTTTTTTTCTTCTTCTATTCTTTTTTTATCTTTTTCAGTTTTAACTTTATTTTCCATATTTTTTAGCATTTGTTTACTTTTAGCTAATATTAAATCATTATGATAAAGTGACTTTAATTTGGGATCTTTTTCAATATCTTCTTTTGGGGGATAAGTTTTAACAATAACAATCTTAGGATTATTCTCATCTACTTTATTTGGATAACATAAAACATCTTCTAAATCTTCTGCTGGCATTAATTCTGCCATAGCTTGTGCTAACATTGACTTTCCTGTTCCTGGACTACCTATTAATAGGACATTTCTTCGTTGTTTAGCTGCTTTTTTAACTATTTCAACAGCTTTTTCTTGTCCTATTATCTGATCTATTAATTTCTCAGGAACTTTAATCTCTTCAGTTGTTTTATAATCTTCCATTTACACACCAAATTAATACTAAATAATATGTTAAATTTAATATCCATTACTGTATATAATTAATATATAGAGCCCTTTTTAAATATTAAGATATGGTTAGACCTTTTACTAGAATTCGCGGGACAATGTAACTGCCTTTCATCTTTAATGATTTTTCAATATCTTGAATATTTTTAAGAAGCGCATAGGTGTTACCTGATAAGATATTGCCTTGGATAAATTGTTTTTTATTATTCTTTACAATATATCCTTTTCCAATAGTTAAACTAAAATCACCAGTTGTTGTATTAACTGTATGAAAACCATATAAATTACTGATAACAACATAATTTTTATAAATCTCTTCTAAATTTTTGGTTTTTCCAGGTTTAATAATTATATTGGAAAAACCAATAGAAGGAGATTGTTTATAACTTCCTCTTGAACAAAATCCTTGTTTTTTAACATTACTTAATGAAGCTGTTTCTTTATCATAAACAAACCCAGTAAATTTTCCTTTATCTATTAACACAGAAATATCATCTTCTATCCCTTCACCATCAAAATTTGTTTTAGAATATGCTTCAGAAAATGGATCTTCATACACTGTTAAATTATCTGATGCGATTTGTTTATTTTCTTTTCCAATTAAATAAGATGAATTATAATGTTTTTTCTCCCCTGTCATTTGAGTTAATACTAAATTATCTATAATATTAATTAATGCATCTTCTTCTAAGATAATGGGTAATTTACACGAAGGAATTTGAGTTGTTTTTTCATTTGCTTTTTTAGATGCAATTTTTGCTGTTTGTAATATTTTTTTTATATCAAGATTATATGCTTCATAATATTCTGAACCTGTTTGTCCATTTTTAGAACAATAAGAAGATGCACTAAAACTAGTTTCTTTTTGTGAGCAATCTAATCCTTCGGAATTTATAATCCTATTAATTGAATCATTTTTAACAATACTACAAGATATGGGAGTATATTTGATATTATTTAACATATCTGTTATTGTTTCTTTTATTTGATTTTCTGAAAAATCAATAACTTTTTGATCATATGTTTTAACTCGCATCCTAGGATTTTTATCATGAAATTTAAAATTATGTAATTTTGGTTTAAATTTTAATATCTCTAATGCTGTTTTTATTGAGTAGGCAATATGTTTTTCTTCAGAAAAATATACGAATCCCATTTTATTGTCTTTAAGAACTCTTAAGCCATATCCTTCATCATAATCATATTCTTTTTTATTAAAATTAGTTTTATTAGTATCTACAGAAATTGTATTATTTTTTGTATAAAATATTTCATAATATTTTATTTTATACTTTTTTAATTCTTTAATTATTTCTTCTATCATAACATCATCCTAATAACGTATCTTTTATTCTAATATGGGGTCCGCCATCACCTGCTCTTATACTTTGTCCATCTTTTCCACAAAATCCTACTCCTGATGGATCATAATCTTTTCCTACTGCTTCAACATTATTTAAAGTATTGATTATATTACTTGCAATTGAAACATCTCTCAATTGTTCTTTAATTTCACCATTTCTAATCGCATAAGCTTCTTTAGCTGCAAACATAAAACTTCCATCTAAAGTTTTAACTTGTCCTCCTTTCATACCTTTAAGATAAACTCCGTTTTTAAGATCAAATATTTCATTTTTAGTATGTTTACCAGGCAACATAACTGTATTTCTCATTCTAACTATAGGAAAGCTTGAATAATTTGTTGCTCTTGCATTTCCTGTTAATTCTTTATTAAGTTTTTTTGCTGTTTCTCTTGAATGTAAAAATGAATCTACGATTCCTTTATTAATTAAAATTACTTTTTTTGCTTTTATTCCTTCTGAATCATATAAAATATTTCCAAAACCATCTTTTTCATAGGGTGAATCAACAATTGTTACTTCTGGATTTCCTATTTGTTTTCCAATATATTTTTCTAAAATTGAATCTCCGGAAGATACAATATCTGCTTCTGATGCATGGCCAATTGCTTCATGACAAAAAACTCCTACTAAATGAGGATCTAAGATAGCTGTTTGAATTCCTTTAGGACAAGGTTTTGCTTTTAATAAACTAATTGCTTTATCCTTAGCTTTTTCTGCCATTGATTCTAAATTTTTTAAATTTTTTAATTCTCCTAGTTTGCCTTGTCTGTCTACCCAACTTTGGATTATTTTACCTTTTTTTGCAATAACTCTTGGTCCACAATATGAAAATGTGTCATTTTGTTCTATAAATGAGCCTTCGGAATTAAGAAAGGTTGTGAATGAAGATTTATTCATTATTCCAAAATTAGTTGAGATTATTGATTTTCCTTTCATAATCTTTTCTAATTTTTTTAATTTTTTTGTCCATAAATGGATATCTATCGTATTAAGTTTCTGTTTTTCTTTATATGTTTGTTTTTTATATTTGTGTATTTGAATTTTATTAGATTTTATTTTTGCTAATTTAACTGTATGTTTTAATGCTTCATCAAAAGAAGATTTGTCGATTTTATTTATACTTGCAAAACCCCATGAACCATTTTTTAATATTCTTACGCCTGTTCCTTCAATATAATTATTTTTTATATCTATATCTCCATTTTCTAGATTAATTCCAATAGAATTAGTCTTTTCTAATCTTATATCCCAATAATCACAATTGATTTTATCTAATTCTTTAATAAAATAATTATACATAGGAGTAGTTATTTTGATAAACAATATAAACGTAGCGTTTAATTTTAGATTTATTTTAGGCTTTGATTTCTGTTTTACCATTCATGTATGGGATTAAAATCTTTGGAATTTTTATAATCCCTTCTTTCTCTTGGTTATTTTCTATTATCGCAGTCATTGTTCTACCTGCCGCTATTACTGTATCATTTAAAATGTGGACATACTCACGTTCATTATCTTCATTTTCATATCTTATATTGGATCTTACTGCTTGATAAGATAATGCATTTGTGCATGAACCTAATTCTCTATATTTTTCTTGTAATGGGAACCAAGCTTCAAAATCATATAATTTAGAATGTACAACTCCTAATTCACTAGTACATGTGTTTATTATTCTATAGGGTAATTCTAATTCTTGCATTATTTCTTCATTTATTTGTAATAATTCTTCATGTATTTTCCATGAATCTTCAGGTTTACAAAATACAACCATTTCAACTTTATGGAATTGATGAGTTCTAAATATTCCTTTAGTGTCTTTTCCATGCGATCCTGCTTCCTTTCTAAAACAAGGAGTTAATCCCACATATTTTAGAGGCAAATCTTTTTCTTGCAATACATCATTTTTATGATATCCAATAATCCCATGTTCTGCTGTTGCAATTAAATATAAATCCTCTCCTTCTATTTTGTATATATCTTCTCCAAACTTATATGCATCTGTTGCACCTTGAATTGTTTCTTTTCTTATCATATAAGGTGGATTTAAAGGAATAAATCCTTTTTTTATTAATTTATCTAATCCATATCTTAGTAAAGCCTGTTCTAATAATACAAAATCACCTTTTAAATAATAAAACCTAGATGCAGATATTTCAGAAGCTTTATCAGTATCAACAAGATCAAACATAGTTACTAAATCAGCATGAGGTAGCATCCATTCTTCATTTTTTCTTGGTTTTCCCCATGTTTTTATAATTACATTATCTTCTTCAGATTCTCCATATGGGACACTTTCATGTAAAATATTAGGTATCCTTAATCTTAATTCTTTAATTTTTTCAGTAATTTGTTCATATTGTTCTTCTTCTTGTTTTATTTTATCTGGTAATTCTTTTACTTCTTTTAATAGATCCTCAATTGATTCTCCTTTTTTCTTTTTTTCATTAATCTCTTTAGAAATGTCATTTCTTCTTTTGCGCATTTTATCTAGTTCAATTTTCATTTCTCTTTCTTTCTTGTCTTTTTCAATTAGTTCATCAAACATCTCTAATATCTCAGGATTTTTTCTTTTAGCTAAGTTATCGCGCACTTCTTGAGTGTGTTCTCGTATATATTTTATATCTAACATAAACATATTTCAGTAAATAAACTTTATTAAGGCTTTTGTTTTTTTAAAGTATAAAAAAGAAGGGTAAGGTTGGTTAACCACGCTGGCTCCTTCCTTACCTCCCACCTTGCTCTCCATAAAGGTAAGAGCGTATTCTATTAAAAAGTATATATTTAAAAAGATTATTTATTTTTTCATATTACTTTAACATAAAAGAACACAAAAACAGATTAAAAGTTATAACTAGTGTTTTCAAAGGTTAAAATAAAAGTATTTTTCCGGTGTCAAAATCTTCTTTATGTATTTTTTTCAAAGTATCTCTACTTTTAATGATCAAATCCCCTGTGTCTCCATCTTCTAAATATTCAAGTCGTTTATTATTTTTTTCAATGTGTTCTAAAATAAACTCCTTTCCTTTAACTTTACCTTCGATCCCAGGTTTAATAACTCCATGCATTACCTTACCATGTAATACTAATCTACCTGCTAAATCGTAAATTTTTTCAATAACAAACTTTGTTGGTTCAGTATCTCTACTAAAATAAACTTTTCCCATGTAATAATTTTAAACTGTAAGACTTATTAAGTTTTCTTTTAAAATAAAGTTGTGGTAATAATGGAAAAATTAAACGCAAATGCAATTTTCTTTAATTTAGAAGGAGGAGTATTTACATTTTCAGAGATACCTAATATTATAAAACAGACGATAAAGAACTGCAAAATGAAAAATTCAGATAATTTAGATTCAGAATTTGATAAATTTTGTAAAGGACAAATAATGGAAAAAGAATTTTGGAAGAATATTGGAGTTAAAGATAAAAATATGCCTAGAAAGTTAGTTCTAGAAAAATTAGAATACTCATTTGATAATGATTTTTTACCTCTAATTTCAGGATTTATGGGTAAAAAGATAGGCGTGTATGGAAATATTCCAAAAGAATGGGCAGATGAAATTTTTGATTCTTCTGGGTTATCTTCAATGATTCAATTATCAATTTTATCCTCAGATTTAGAAGAAATGTTCCCAAGTACAAAAGCATTTGAAATAATAAAAACAAAAATAGGGGATGCATTGATTATAGATCAAAATGAAGATAATATAAATATAGCAAAAGAAAAGGGATTATTAACAGTATTATTAGTAAGAAAACCTATTGAAAAATGTAAATGCAATCCAGATTTATTAGTTCCTAAATTAATTCAATTGGAGGATTTGATAGAATGATATTTGAACATATTATCTTTGATTTAGGAGGAGTAATTTTTGAAAAAGGTAGTTTAAGTACTGAAATATTATTCCCTATTTTAAAAGCAAATGGAGAATTAATAGAATTAAATGTATTAAATGATAAAATACATAAATTTGATAAAGGACAATTATCTGAATCAAGATTTTGGAGAGAAATAGATGTACAAAATTATGATAAGATACGGAAAAATTTTATAGAAAAAACATTATCTCTTACAGATTGTCAGTTTGAACAATTAACATTAAATTTAAAAGGAAAAGTTAAATTAGGAATTTTAAGTAATATGCCAGAAACCTGGGGGGATGAATTTCTTAAGTCTTCTTATTTAAAAGGTATTTTTGATACTATTGTTATAACTGGAAAAGAGGGATACTCTAAACCAGAACCAGAGATTTATGATATCTTGATAAAAAAATGTGATTGTGAACCAAATAAGATATTATTTATTGATGATAAAATAAAAAATTTAGAAGCAGCACATAAAAAAGGAATAAAAACTGCGTGGATGATAAGAAAACCTAAAAAAATCCCTGAATTTATCCCTGATTATATAATTAGTGACCTTATTCAAATAGAATCCATGATTGAAGAGCAAAAGAAACTTTTATAAACTAAAGTACTTTAATATATTACTTATGAAATGTGAATATGAGTTAGTTACTGATACTCAATTAAAAAAATTTATTAATACCGTTCTTAATAACTTAGATTATACTACTGCAGAGGAAATGGCAATATTTATTTCTGAAATAAATAAAGATTTAAGTGATATGGTTGCAAAAATTATTGTTGGTAATATACATAAAGCCATTGAAGAAAATAATAATAGAAAATTAAATTTAATTCAAAAACTAATTACAACCCAATTACAAGATCAAGCGTTAATTCATTTTTTTAATTTTTATCCAAATGCAACTTTAAAAGAAAGATTATTTATGGAAGCATGTATGAGGGATACAAATTCGCCTTCTTTATGTGCAGTTTCTCTTTTTTTATGCAGTGGACCAAAAGAATTATTACCTTTAGTAAAATCAAAAATTAAAACATTAAATAAAAAAGAGTATTTTAATCATTTTTTATATTTGTTATGTGATGTTAATTTGCAAGGAGAAAATCTTAAATATGTTAAAAAAGAAATTGAAGATAATTTACTTATTGAAGATTTTAATGCATTTTTTGGACATATGGTAAATAGCAAAAACAAAGAAATTTTTAAAAGATATTTATATTTTTATGAAAAAGAAATGTGTACTACACTTTGTGGAAAATTAATACAAATAATCTCCTCTATTAATAATAAACAAAATGAAGAATGGAAAATAGAGGTTATAAAGGAGGAATTATTTAAAATGGGTTGTTGTAAAGACCATGAAAAATGTAATGCGATATTGAAATCTCTTTCTTCCATTATTGCAAGTGATAATTCGTTAAAACAAACAAAAGAATATGTGTTAGATATACTTTATGATATTGCTACTTATGATTCAGTATCCAAAAAAAGAGTAATGAAAAATATGATTAGGGTCTTTAATTCTCCAAATCATAGATATGCAGTAATGTTTTTTGATATGCTTGGGGACGAAGAAGCATTAGACTTTTTAAAAAGTTATAAACATAATAAAGTAAAGAGAGGTGCATATCTTCCGCCTTCTGTGTACCATGCAATAAATATAGTTCAAGCATGGATAAGAGAAAAAGAAACTAAAGTAACAGGTCAAAGACCTGTCTCAGTTCCACCAAAAGATAACGTTATGGAGAATATCCAAAAACTTTAATTTAATAGAACTAAAGATTCCTACTCCTTCATATGTTATTAATTTATCTTTTACTGCTTGACCCATTGTTTTTTCTCCATTCATTAATTGAGTTAAGGTTGTTTTATCAGTATTTATTATAACTGTTGGATCTTCAATTGGTTCAGAACCAGTGGTTAATATCTTATTGTCCTTTGTAATTATGTACATATAAAAAGAATTATCTACATTAATTACAATACGTTCATTTGAAAATATTTTTGAAAACGTTTCATGACTCATAATCTCTTCTGGGATAAGTAACATATTCTCTTCAAGATCATTATTATTTGAATAAAGTAAAACTTTTTCAACAATAGAAGTATGTTCTACAATTGTTGGTCTATTAGAATTTGGATATATTAATTGTTTATGATTTTCTCTATGTTCTTCATAAATTCTTGGAAGTTGATGTATTGTATTATCATATACTGAAGGCATTTCAGTTGGTTCTTCATATAAACAGTCATAACAACCAGTTTCATAATTTTTATAGCATTCTCCATTACATCTAGAGTTACATACATCTTCATTCAAATGTTCGCCTTTTTGTGCATCACAAATTGCTCTATAACATTCGCAACAAACTGGACAGCAATACCATGTTGAAGGACACCCATTTGGAGACGCAAAAGGATCACAAGCTTCATTTTCATTTATTTCTCCGTCTCCGCAACAACAAAAATTTGGACAAGCAGTATCTCCGCAAACATTAAACACAACTTTATCAATTAATTCTTGATTAATTTCAGAAATATTTATTTGCCCCATTATATTTTCTCCAAGAGAATAGTCATCAGTTAATCCCATTAAATGTCCTGCTTCATGAGCAAAATATAATTTTTTATCATCCATCATATTATTTGACCACCAACCAACAATACTTTTATCATTAGTTCTTCCAGGAGTATAAAAATATCCTAAATACACATTAGAACCATCACTAGGAGGATTTAATTCAAATTCCGTAACTTTTATGCAATGATATCCTAAAGGACCTGGTTCACAATTTAATTGAGTTGCATCCTTTATTTCTTTAAAATTAACTTCAAAACTAATAGGACAACCGCAATTTGCTGAAGTTCTATATCCTTCTGGGCCATTCCATACAGTTTCTATTTCATTTTTAACATAATTCATATATTCAGAATCAGCACCCGCAATTGCTATATTCATAGTAATTTTTATATTACAATTTTCCATTTCACATGTTGTACTGGCAAAATTAAAAGACATTAATGAAAATAAAAACAAAATTACCAGTATATTCTTATTCAATATCATATTTTTCATAAAAGAAGTAAGAAAATGAGTATTTTAAATGTTTGTATATTTTTAGCGTAATTTTATAAAGAGAATTAATCAATAAAAGTTTATGAAAACTAAATTAAAAGAACTAATTACTAATGCAATTATTAAAGCTGTTCCTAGAGATAAAAAAATTGGAGTATTATTTTCTGGAGGTGTTGATTCAACATTAATTGCTAAAGTTCTTAAAGATAATAATATTGATTTTACATGTTATACTGCTTCATCTTCAAATGAGGAGTATAAAGATTTAATTTGTTCAATAAAAGCAGCAAAGGAACTTGGATTTAAACTTAAAGTTGCTAAACCTGAAGATTTAGAAAAAGAATTAATTAAAGTTTCAGATATTCTTGAAACTGCCAATTATATCACAATTAGTATCGCATTACCCTTATATTTAGCAATGAAAAAAGCAAAAGAAGATAAGATAGATTTTCTTTTTTCTGGATTGGGAACAGAAGAATTATATGCAGGATATGAAAGACACGCACATGCAGAAGATATAAATGAAGAGTGTAGAAAGGGATTAGAAACAATCAATGAACGAGATATTGAAAGAGATGAAACATTAGCAAAATATTTTGATTTGGAATTATTAGTTCCTTTTTTAGATAATACATTGATTGATTATTCTTTAAATATACCCGGAGAAGAAAAAATTAAAAACGGGTATAAAAAATATATACTTAGGGAAGTTGCTGAAGAATTAGGAGTTCCTAAAGAATATGCATGGAGAAAAAAATTAGCTGTTCAATATGGGAGTGGAATTGATAGAGAGATCATTAGATTAGCTAAATCAAAAGGGTTTAAATTTAAATCTGATTATGTTGAACATATTTTAAATAAAAAATTAGGTGCATTAATTAGTACTGGGAAGGATTCTCTTTTTGCAATGTATAAAATGATAAAAAGAGGATATCAAATTTCATGTTTAATTACCATTAAAAGTAAAAATGAAGATAGTTATATGTTTCATACACCTACAATTGATTTAGCAGAACAAATTTCTAAATCAAGTGAGATACCAATTATTTTTGGAGAAACACAAGGAGAAAAAGAAATAGAATTAAAAGATTTAGAAAATATTATTAAAAAAGCAATAAATGAATATGGTATTCAAGGAGTAATTTCGGGAGCAGTAGCATCAGAATACCAAAGAAAAAGAATCCAAACTATATGTGACAAACTAAATATTAAATCATATACTCCATTGTGGGGTAAAAATCATGAAAAATTATTAGAAGAAATGATTTCTAAAGAATTTAAAATAATGATAACAAAAACAGCTGCTGAAGGATTAGATAAAAAATGGGTAGGTAGGATAGTAGATAAACAGGCATTAGAAGAATTAAAGGAAATTTCTAAAACATATAGTATTAGTATCATGGGAGAAGGAGGAGAATACGAAACATTAGTTCTAAATTGTCCTCTTTATAAATTTGAATTAAAAATATAAAACAACTTTGCTAAATTTCATTAGAAATTAAGCAAAGCAGGTTAAACTTTTTTTAAAAGTTTAATCTAATATTTTCTATTTTTTGCATATTTGTGAGCAGCACAATATGATGAAGAGCCCGCTGCTTTATTTTTACATCTTCGTACTCTACCTGTGTTTTTATCTTTTATTTTTGCTGCACATCTTTTTTTTCCTTTTGCCATAAATTTATCACCAAAGTTGAAAAGAACCGAATCATTATAAAATTAACGTCTGAAAAGTAGTAAACTTTAAATAAGTTTTTATAAAACCAAAAAAAATTAACAAAAAACCTAAACAATAGTTTTAAATAATGTGGCATTTAGAATTCTAGTAGTATGAGTTTAATACTATTCATTAAACTATAATATGAATTTATTCATAATATGTAATGGATGTATTATTCTTTAAAAAGAGGTGTAAAGTAAATGGAAGGTACAGTAAAGTTCTTTAACCCAGTAAAAAGCTTTGGTTTTGTAACTGGTGAAGACGGAAAAGATTACTTCGTTCATATAACTGGATTAGAACCAGGAACAAGAATTAATGAAGGAGATAAAGTAACCTTTGACGTAGAAGATGGAGAAAAAGGACCAAAAGCAGTAAATGTAAAAAAAGTTTAAATTTTCAGTATAGTCACATGGTGAATTAAATGAAAAAAAACTTATTCTTTATTTTTATTCTTTTTTCTTTATTTTTATTTTTTGGTTGTATTGATAATACAAAACCAAATCTGATTAATGAAACAGAATTAACTAATAATTCTGATACAAATAATACTTTTGAAGAAACTTATCCTGAATTAGATCCTAGTTTAAATATTACTATAACTACAGATGAACAAGAGTATAAATCTTCACAACAAGTTAATGTAACTATAGAAATAGATTCAAATGTGAATTTTCAAAATGCTAGTTTATCTATAAGTGCTATAAATAATAGATTTAAGGAGGATAGACAAATAAATTTGACAGTGGGTAATAATATTGAGACATATTTGTTTAAATTACCAAGATGTAATGTTTGCGGAGGAATTAGAGAAGGAGAATACTCAGTTTCTACGAACATAGTTTTAAATAATATTACTTTTAGTAATTTAACAACCATAAATGTTAAACAATAAATTTGTAGGTGATTAAATGGTAGCAGAATATGATGAATTTAAAGGAAATAAATTAATAGTTTTAAAAAGAGATGATGCTGATCAATATCCTTTTAAATTTGGAAAACGAAAAGCACAATTAATTATAGAAAATCTCGAAGAAATTAAAAAATTCGCAGAAGAAGAGTAATTTTTTTCTTCTTTTTTTATTGATAATTACAAAAATGCATATCATTATCAAAATTAAAAACTTTTAAATCTTTTTCAATTGTCTCTATTGCTTCAAAAAAAGGAAGATTAAGACGATAAACCAAGTTTCCATTGAGATTTCCTACAAACTTTAATCTAGAATTTTTTAAATTTGAATTGAAAATCCTATGTTCTTCAAATATGGGTTCTGTTTTATAATTAATAATAGTTTTTACATCTTGTCCAACTAGTAATCTAAGATATTCTTGAATTGTTGATCCAGTGGTAATAACATCATCAATTAGAAGTATTTTTGAATTTGACGGAAAGGTCTTTGTAAGCCTTAAAGCATTTTTTAAATTAGATTCTCTTTTAGAAGTATTTAATGTACTTTGAATTTTTATATCTTTTAATTTTTCAACATATTCATACTCTATATTAATATCTAATACTTTAGATAATTGAGCTCCTAAATGTACTGAAAAACCTTTTGAATGACAAACAGGCAAAATAAGAGAGTATTCATCATCTAACATACTTGCTAATTCTGCTGCTAAATATTTTAAAGACAATATATATAACTCTTTTTCATCATTAGTATTAAACTTGGATAATTCAAATTTTAAAAATCTTAAAAAACTAGACGGATGATGTCTAATTCTTTCATTAAAACTAAACATTGAAGGAACAAGAATTACGTTTGGACTTGATCGTTTTGAAAAATAATAGAATATACTACTAAAATCTATATCTTTTCTTCTAAAATTACCTCTTTCATCTGTAGCTAATTCGTGTAATCTTTCAAAATAAGCAACTCCTCTAATAGTTTCTTTATCTGTTTGAAACATAGGGCCTTTATCTCCTATAAGTTTTATTTCAGATTTAGTTAAAGGTTCAATGAAGTTTTTTTCAAATGCTTTATACATAATGTATTAATATGGTTAAATGTTTAAAAACATATCCTATTGAACAATAGTTTTATAAGTAATCTATATCTAATAATAAATATGTATAAAAAACAAGATCTTCTTAATTTAAAAAGTCAATATTCTCAAACTTTAGAAGAAATAAACGAATTTGGAGAAGAACAATTTAAAGATATATTAGAATTAACAGAATGGTTAGAAGAATTAATTGAAAAAACTGAACGATTAAAAAAACAAGAAGAAGCTTCAAATCAAGATTTGCGACAAAAATTCAAATTAGGTAGAAAATTACAAAGAGCATATAAAACAGATCTTTCTTTTGAGGCAACAGTTATTCAAGCAATTGAAGATAATAAAATTCCGGAATATATCGGAGATAAATTTAAAGAAATAGCAAAATTACTCAAAAAACGAAAGATTGAAGCAGTTAAGAATGAATTTGAATATTTTGAAAACTTAGTTAAATTAAATAAAAAATATCAAAAAATAAAAGAAGAGATAGGTATTATAAAAAGTGATTTAAATACGAAAATAAATAAAACAGAAAATATATTAAAAAATCTTCAAGAATTACAAACTTCTGATAAAAATAAATATATTTTAATAGAAAAATATTTAGAAAATTTAGAAAAATTAGAAAACATAAGAAAAGAATACATTTCCTCTTTATTAAATTTAAAATTAATAGATTTATTTTCTAAAATAAAACAAGATAAATTATTTGAATTTAATTTTCCTCCTATCTCCTATGATAAATTAGAGGATTTAATCGTATTATTTCAAAAGGATAAATTTTTTCAAAATATGAAAATAACTGATTTAATCAAATATTTTGATTATTCTGATCAAAAACTATCTCATGTTTACCCAGAACTATCTAAATTCAAAAAATTAATTTTAAAAGAAAGAGTTTGGTTTGACCAAATATCACATTTAGATCAAACCAATTTTTTAAAATGGAAAAAAGAAGAAAAATTAAGTGATGAATTAAAACAATTTTATAAACAAATTCCTTCGGCAAAACAAGTATTGAAGGAAATTGAGGAATATGAAAAAGAACTTCCTAAATTTAAACAACAATATCGAGAATACCAGGAATATAAATTAAAATTAAAAGAGTTAGAAGAATACTCAAAAAAAGATTTAGAAGAAGAATTGAAGAAATATAACGATCTTTTAGAGACATTAACTAAAAAACAGGAAATCCCAATACAAAAAGATAAAGGATTATTTGAAAAATTAAAAGGATTTTTTGAATAAATATTTATAAATTGTCCTAACAATATAACTATATGGCAAATTATTACTCAAATAATAGAAACTCAGTTCAAAAACCTAATTTAAATTCAAATAAAATACAATTTTATATGAAATATTGGTTAACAATTAACAAAAATGAAATTAATAATACTAGATTTAAAGAATATACAGGACATGAAATTAAAAATGTAAATTTTAATACTCCTGAAGGAGAAAAAATATTAGAAGGATATATACGTAAACGTTATGAAGATTTTATAGAATTATTAAATACTGAAAATAAATATAAACAATTATTAACTTTAAATTCCCAAGATCAAGCATTTGTATTTGTAACAGCATTAAAAACTGGAAGGATTATTTTTGATGATGATTTAAATTATAAAGAAGATCTTTTTGGAGTCAATGAATTATCTATGTTAAATCAGTATGAAAAATTAAAAACAGATAAAATAAGTTTTAGTCCGATTGTTGAATTTTTAAATAAAAAATATCCAGATTATGTTAATACATTATTATCTACATATGGGATATTATTAAATTATAAAAATGAAAATGAAAAATATTTCATAGAATCTATTCAAAAGGCAGATAAAATTCTAAAAGATTATGAATTATATTCTAATGATATTATATTAGATGCTGAAAGAATAGGCAGAGTAACAATTTTAGTATATTTAAAGGGGGAAGAAAAAACAAGGGAACTTATTGATAAACTGGATCTTCCTGAGAATATAAAGGGAAATAAGTTTTTGTTTTTTAAATCAAAACTTAGAAGATCTACTGAATTATTTTCAAAGGTTTTTGAAGAATTTGATAAAATGATATTTGAAGACTCTTCTCCATTATTTGAAAAAGCAAATATTCCTTTAACTGAGGAAACTAAAAAGAAGATGGAAAAAAATAAAAAAATGAAAAATTGTTTATTACATTTAACTAGTAAAATTATTGAAGCTACAAAAACAGATGAAGGAGTTTTTAATGATCCACAAACTTCGTATTGGTTAAGAGCAGATATGGCAAATTGGGTTGTTACATTAACTGAAACTACAAATATACTTGAAGAAGATTTAAAAAAAGAAATAGATTATATCATGGAAAAATTAACTACTTATTCATCTTATACAGAAGCATTTTCTGCTATGTCAAAGCATTTTGAAGGATTATACAAATCTTATAACCCTCTTTAATATTCTGCAATATATGATTTACCTATCGTATTTGTAATTTTTTCAATGTCATCTGTCCTTTCTGGTATTATAGCAACTTCTACTATCCCCTTTGTATTATTCAATAAATATACTGAATCTAAATTAATTCTTTCTCTAGATATTTTTTCTATAATCTTACTTAATTCTCCTGGTTGATCATTTATTTTGGCAATAATAACATCGTTTATTTTTGTTTTATATCCTTTTTTATTTAAAAAAGTTTGACTTGAAATAGGATCGCTTGTTATGATTTTAATTACTCCTTTATTATTAATTCCGTTAGCAGATATACCTTGAAGATTGATTCCAGATCTTCCTAAAATATCGCAGATTTCGGCTAACGCACCAATTTCATTTTTAGTTATAACAGTTATTTCTTTCATAACCCCACCTCCCAATAATATTAAAACGAGAAAATATATAAATGTGTTAGAAATATACCAAAATTTTATTGATTAAAATATCCTTCTTTTTTAAGAAAAGCTTTTTATAGTTAATCAAAGTAGTATAACTTATGAAGTTAAAAAATGCAGGAATTTTAATAGGATTTATAATCCTCTGTTTATTAGCAGGAATAATAGGTTCAATATTCACAACTCAAAATATACCTACTTGGTATGCAAGTCTCAATAAACCTTCTTTTAATCCTCCAAATTGGGTATTTGGACCAGTTTGGACTATATTATATGTCTTAATGGGAATTTCAGCATATTTAATTTATTCAAAAGGGATTAAGAAAAAAGAAGTTAAATTTGCATTAATTATTTTTGGAATTCAATTAATTTTGAATACTTTATGGTCAATTCTATTTTTTGGTTTAACTTCTCCATTATTAGGATTAATATGTATCATTGTTTTATGGATATCCATAATTTTAACTATAAAATTATTTTACAAAATTGATAAAAAAGCAACATATTTACTTATACCTTATATTCTATGGGTTTCTTTTGCAACTATCTTGAATTATTATATTCTCATATTAAATTAAATTTTAACTAATGCTTAAATTTAAAAATTAATTTGCAGTAGAGAAAGTAATGAAAACAGATAAATCTGAGCTAATACATAAGTTAACCTCTTCGAAAAAAGACACAATTAAAATATTCAAAAAAATACCTACTAAAAATCAGGGATTTATGCTTTTAGATCTTCCTAAAAAATTACAACTTAAAATATTAAATAACTTAAAAGAAGAAGAAATTGTTGAAATAATAGATTATCTAGATCCAGATGATGCCTCTGACATATTAAAAAATATACCTGTAAAAAAACAAAATCTAATTTTACAAAAATTAAAAAAAGAGATAAAAGAAAAAATTGAATACCTCCTTATGTTTGATACTAGAACTGCTGCAGATTTAGTTAGTTTAGAATATATTGAAGTAGATATTGATACAACTTTTGATAATTTATCCAAAATAATTAAAAAACATGAAAAAAGAACTGGTAAATTTCCAACTATCTTAGTTATTGATGATGGATATTTAAAGGGGGAATTATCTCCTTTAATTTTTCTTTCAAAAAACAAAAATGAAAAGATAAATAAATATGTAAAGAAAGTTCCTACTATAATATATAACACAAATAAAAACAAGGTAATAAACTGTTTTAAACAACACAAACATTCAAAAATTATAGTTTTAGATAAAGATAATAGTATATTAGGGATCATCTATTCAGATGATATCTTAAATATAATTGAGGATAAAGCTGCAAATAGTCTTCGTGATTTTGCAGGTGTTAAAAAAGAAGAGCAAGTATTAGATTCTCCTTTAACTAAAGTTAAAAGTAGATATAAATGGTTGATAATAAATCTAGGAACAGCATTTTTAGCTGCGTTTGTTGTTAGTTTATTCCAAGAAACAATTTCTGCATTTGTATTACTAGCAATATACATGCCAATTGTTGCAGGAATGGGAGGTAATGCAGGCACTCAAACATTAGCAGTAATGGTTAGAGGACTTGCATTAAATAAAGTTAATTCTAAAACAGCTAAAACAGTTATTTTTAATGAAATAATAGCAGGAGCAATAAATGGCATAATAAATGGTATTTTAGTAGCAATAATCGCTAGTTTATGGAATCATAACCCATTATTAGGATTAATCATTGGTATTGCAATGATCACTAATTTAATGATTGCAGGCCTATTTGGTGCATTAATTCCGTTAGTTATGACTAAATTAGGAAAAGATCCTGCATCCTCTGCAACAATATTCATTACAACTGCTACAGATGTTCTTGGATTCTTTGTATTCCTAGGTTTAGCCACACTTCTTTTATAGTTTAAGATACATTTATAAACTCAAAAAAACACAATAAATCTATGGCTTCAAATGTATATAAAACAGGAGAAACAAATCTTAGAATTAAAGGTAAATTTGGCAAAAAAGTAACTGATTTGGTGGCTTATTCATTTTTAGAACAACAAAAAAGGATAGAATCAAAAATAGGATTGACATTTAACGAACTTGATCTACAAATTGAAGAAAAATATAAAATTCCTCCTTCAGAAGATAGAATTATTAAACTAAAATCTACATTAAGTAATGATTATAATGCATATATCCAACATTTTACCCAAATAGAATTTACTGGTATAAAACCATCAAAAGTAGTTAAAATTCAATATGCTTTTGCATTTCCTTCCCCTTGCAAAAATGGGATAGAAAATGTAATAAGTCATGAATTAGGACATGAATTAATATTTAAATATGCAATTCTATTTTTTCCAGAGTTATTAGATAATGAGATTAGTGGACTTATTTTTGATCCAGAAAGATCAAGCTATGGTTATAGAGGAGAAGGATTTTGTGAAGTATTAGGGGCTTTAACAACAGATCAATTACACACTAGACTTCCTTCAAAGGATATAAATTATAATATGGCTTTTGAACAAGCTAAAGAAGAATATTTAAAAACAGAAGATTTAAGAAAATTTCTTGAAAATTTTATAATTAACAAACTAAAAGAGATTTTTTGGTACAAATAAGCTCATAAAAACGTATAAATATATTCCTATTTATAAATATATAATGGAAAAAGCAAAACTTAAAAATAAAATTAATAGAATTATGCGAATTGGATTAGTTGGATTAACATTAGCTACTTCTACACTTGCTGATCCATTTCCTAAAAAAGAACCATTAAAAGAAATAACTTTCACCCAAGAAGAAGAAAATATTTTAAGTACTCAATATTTGAAAGATTATGAATTTTATATGAATAATAACAAACCAATGACTGCCATATTTTTAATATTTAATACAATGAAATTAAATTTAAATATAAAAGACGGAAAAGAAAAAATAAAATCAGCACTATCAAAATTAGAAGAGGAAAAAGAATATTTAAACGCAGCAACAATGGGATTAGAATTTAATGAATACTTAGATACTGAAAAAGAAATAAATGAAAATACTAATAGAGTAGCTGAAAATTATAAGCAATTTGCAGAATATTTGATGCATATAGGTTCAAAAGCCTATAATGGAAAACCAGGAAGGGGTATGATAACATCAGAAGAATATTTAGAAAGAGCTAAAAAACTATTTGAAGAGACAGGTAATTCTCAGGGTATTGAAGAATGTAATAAAATATTAAAATCACTAAAAGAGGCTAAATAATGTTATTTTATGTTGCTATCCCTAATTATAGTGAAGATAAATCCACTAAAAAAGATACAACTAGTATAAGTATGAATGTGTACTCAAAAAATATTTTAACAATTGTAGAAGAAGAAATGGCAGCAGGTAATTTTGCAAATCTATTTAGTTTAATAGATGAAGCTTTTAATAATGGAAAAATAAGAAAAAATCCTTTTCTTTCTTCATTTTATTCAATTGAAAACACATTAACTACTCAATTAGAATTATTACGAATTGATCCAATAATTAATGAAGTATTTTCTTCAAAGAATAAAGATAATATATTAAAGGAATTAAATGAAATAGAAGTTGTAGAATTTTTAAAAAATTGTATAAATAAAGCACTTTTAGAAGAACATAATTATGGTGCTGCAATCGTTTATTCAAATATTTTATTGAAAATTGAGAATAATGCAGATAATCAAAATAGGGCATTAATGTCAATAGCTCAATACAGACAACATAAAAACGAAAAAAATGAAATAGATCCAAAAAAACATTTTAATCCTGCATTTATAACTTACATGGCAGGAGACATTTTAGAAAATGAAATAACATTTTTAAAAGATGGAAAAACTGGAACCTTTATAACAAAAAACGAAAAAGGAGAACATAATAAACAAGTATTTACAAAATTTGATGCAAAAGTAATGTATTTTGAAACTGCTGAAAGTATTAATTCAATAGACGCTGCGTATTTTTATTTAAAAGCAGGAGCAACTAATCAATTTGAAATTACGCTCTATGATTATTCAAAAGAAAAATATAAATTAAAAGGAATTAAAAACGCAGTTAATTATTTTAAAGACATGTTTGGAATAATTAATTATGAATCATTTCATGATAGTTCACACGCAACAAATGAAGTATCTCAAATGATATATGCAAGTTTAATAATTTCCACAGATTCTACGTTACCCACAGAGCATCGTGAACACTGTTTAGAGTATGCAATGGATATTTACACTAGATATCTTAATGATGAACTAATAGATCCAAAGGATAAAGACAAGTTGAAACAAGAATTAATGAAAATAACATATTTACTTCGTATAAAAATAAATAAACTAAGTGAATTTTCTAATCCTGAATTAGATGACACATATATTAAAGAATTTGAAAAATTAACTAGATAATATTTAAAAATTACATATAAAATATATTAATTAAGGGATATAAATATAAGTATTGAAAATAGTATACAAAAAGCAACAATTGAAAATCATTGGAATAATTCAAAAGAGGAAAAAGCTTCTGAGTTTTCTAAAAAAATATATCTTTCAAAAAATCAAAGATAATTTCAACAATGAAATAATCTTTTAGAAAAACTAAAACGGTTTTAGAAATGATTTCAAAATCAAAACAAAAAGAAATTGAAAAATATGTTAATTCTTCTAAAAAATACTATTCAAAAATATTTAATCAAAATGAAGAAATAGATACTAAATTATATATATTAAACCGAGAAGAAGCTAAAAAAATATGGGGTAAAAACCTACCTATTTGGGTTTATCAATTTTATAATAAAAAGGGAATGATAATAATTAATGATATACCAAAAGAAAAATTAAATTCAAAAGATTTAAAAATAGGAATTTATCATGAAATGTGCCATAATTTTTATTTTAAATTATTAGGTACTTATCTCCCACAATGGGTAGATGAAGGGCTAGCTAATTATTTAGCAAATTATAAGTTTAAAGATAAAACATTTATGAAATTCATATCTGATTATAAAAAAGACTTTCCAAAACAAGATTATCTTAAAATAGCTAAGAAATACTATAAACTTTCGGAAAAAGATTGGCTAGATAATAATAAAACAAGAGAGTTTTATGCTTGTTCATTTTTGGCAGTTAAAAAAATAATTGATCAAAAAGGATTAAATTATTTATTTAATTGGTTAAATAAATTTAAAATAAATCCAATTAAAAAGAATTACAATAATAAAATATATGGTCTTTTGAAGATTATAAAATAACCTCACTAAAGTAAACCGCATTATCTCAAAACCGCGCTATAGTATACTGAAACATATCAAAAACAGTAAAATCGCTTACTTTGCCCTACTTTGCGCAATTAAGGGTGCTTTTGCGACACACTTTTGTTGTATATCACCATTATAGTAAACCAAACATTAAATTTCCAGTTTTTGGAATTAATAAGAGTTTACTGTTATGGTTCGTGAAACGCGCAGTAGTTTATCATTATGCGGTTTTTAACCTATACTCATTTGTCCCCCATGGTTAGTTACTATGTCTCCATTCTTTACTATTCCAAATGACCTTTTTTGTCTTTCTTTTTCAATATCTTTTAATTCCTCAAAATATTTTTCAATATTAAATTTAGGTGTTTCTAAAAAGTATCTACCTTTATTTTTGATTTTTAAAATTTCTGCTTCATATAAATAATCTCTTATTTCTCTTAAAGAAGATAAGCCTTTAATACCTTTTTCAAAATATAATAAATTAAAAAATCCTTTAACTCCTCTAGTGCTAATTTCATTTGAAATCACTTCATTGGTTAAACCAATATTCTCTAATTTTGTTTGTGTTAAATTAGTATTATATCTCATAAAATTTCACCAATTTTATTTTATTTAGAAATGATTTTAAATGTTTATGTATTTTATCCTTTAGAATATTCTTTTAGTTTTTCTAAAACTCTTTTTCCTAAAGGTTTTCTTTATAATATGCGCCTTTGTAAGATCCTTTAGGATCTTCTACTTTAGCAAAAGTCATTTGCGCAATTCTGGCTTTTTTATTTAAAACTAAACCATTTGGATTATAAACAACTAATAATATTTCACTTTTACCTTCATAACCAGGATCCCAAAAAGCAGTATGTATAGTAGCGCCACATCTTAACAAAGTGGATCTAGGTAAACATATGCCTAAACAGTCTTCAGGAATTTTAATTATTTCACTTAATTGAACTTTATATGTTCCTGGTTTTAAAAAAATTTCATCATCAAATTCTAATTCGTTAGTTTCTGCTATCTTTCTTTTAGAATTATCATAATCTATTTGGCCTTTTGATGTAAATTCAAAAATTTTATTTAAAGTTAAATCAACGCCTGCTTGCTGTATTTGAATTTCTGGTAAATTTAAGTTTGGAACTTTAATCATAAATCTGTTTTAATTGAAAATATTAAAAAATGTATGTTTTTAATCACGTATAAGTAAGCCTAATTAGTGAAAATTATATAAAGGATAAGATTCTACGAGAATAAACTAAAACACCTAAAAATCAAAAAGAAAAAGAGTATTAGTTTTTCTAAAACTCTTTTAAAAACATAATTTTATATGCTTGATAGTATATATAAAAATTATGAAATATATATTATCAATTGGTTTAACACTGTTAATGGTTAGTTTAGTAATTTTATTACTTGGATTTTATTTTCAAAACTATTTAATATTAATTAGTTTTATTTTAATTATAATTGGAACATATCTTTGTAATAAAGGAACTAGCGATATAAAGTATAGACTTTCAAAAAAGATCCCCCCTTTTAGAGGAGGATTACTTTTCAATAAAGATGGATTAATTGCAGTTATAATATTTCTAATACTACTAATCATATTGCTATTAATTATATAAAGTTATTTTTTAGTCTTTTTAATTTTTTTTTAAAAGTTTTTTATGTTCTGCGGAATATTTTTCTCCAAATAATATAAAATAAATATTAATTAATGCAATTATAGCAGCTGTACCATTTAACGCCATAAAAATTACATCATCTAAAACAAATGCATAAATTGAAAGTAATAAACTGCCTACAAAATAAAGACCTGCAAAGGGTAGTTTAACATCACAATGTCTATCTTTTATAGTTTGTAATGTTTCATATATCCAACCTAATAATAATAAACTTAAACCAATTATTCCGAGTATAAATATCATAACTATATAAAAAAGAACAAGTTATTAAAGCTATCTTTAAGTATTATTTAATCTAATCAATTCTTGAATTATTTTATCTAATTCTTTTTCATTAGGATCAAATTTATCAGAATGCACTTGAAAATATCCTAATGCGATTAAAGGGTGCATTAATTGAGCTAATTTTTGATTTTTTTTAGCAGCAAGTTTAAAATTAAGAGAACAAACATTAGAGATTTGTTTAGCTAAAACTGCTTTTTTAGTTCGATCTTGTTCCTCTTTAAATGTAATTAGTAATCCTATTAACTTAGTTACTGTCTCTTGCATATATTAATTTTAAAAGTAAATTTTTAAAATAGCTTGTAAATGAATTTTAACCATTATTAAAAAAGTATTAGTTTTACTAAAAAAGTATTAGAACCTAAAACTATTATTAAAATATAAAAAAATAACATATTTTTTGAACCAATACTATTAATTTAAACAGTTCTTTTTAACTAAAATTATCTTAGTTTTACTAAAATAATTTAACTTTTAAAAAAAGTAGTTTTTGATGTTCAAGTGTCTAAACTTCGTCCTTATTATTTTGAAGTAGAGATTTGTTTTTAAAGTAATTTAAAGTAGTTATATTACAACTTAACGTTGTAAGTACAATAAACGTATAAAGGAGGATTAAAATGGCAGGAAAGAAAAAAGCAAAACCAAAAAAATAAATGCCGTTTTGTTAACTAAATTGTTTTTATTCTTCTTTTTATTTTTTTAAATTTAATTCATAAATAGCAAATTCTTTTCCATTTTTCTCTGTTAAATCAATAAAACTAAAACCGTGTTTTTCGAATAGCTTAATAGAACCAATATTTACAATTTCTATATTACAACTTACTTTACTATAACCCTGTTTTTCAGCAAATTTTTTAAATTCTTTAATTAATTGTGTTCCTATACCTTTGCCACAATAATTTTTATCAATTTCAATTGTTAATTCATTAGCTATGTTATTATCAGTTAAAAATCTTAAAAAACCAATAATTCTTCGATTTTTTTCATATATTATCCAATGGGAATTAGGAGTAAAATGCTCTTCTCTAATTGGTTCAATAAATTCTTTACAATGTTTTTGATTACTTATCTCTATTATTCCTTTATTTCTTTTAAGTAACCAGGGATTATCTCCCTTATAATAGTGAACACAAATTCTAAAAATAGAATCCATCCTTAATAATTCATATGTTAAATGATCAGTTAAAACTGAAACACTAGAAATACCAGTTGTATTACTTGATTTTTGAAACATTCTTCTATCTAATCTCTGAAACATGTCTAATTATGTGGTCTTTTGTGTTTTTAAATCTTTGCCTTTATTGTGTTTTCAATTTCTTGATAAGAGATAGCTAACAACCCTCCAAAAACAGCTGTTAATACTTGAATCATCCCCATTGTTGTTAATAAGATGTTAGGAAAATTAAACAGATAAACAGCGATTAAGGCACCTAAAAATAAAATTACACCTTTTATTATTGAAGCACTTAACAAGCTAATACCTGAATTTAAACGCTTATTTAAGATAAATATTTTATTAATTAAAATATATGAAAAATTTCCTAGCCATATCAATGGTGCAAACATAAATAACATTAAAACTGGAGTTCCAAACATTAAACCCGATGAAATGGCTCCTAAACTAGGCAAAATAACTACTGGTAATACGAATTTTAGACTTTTTTGAGTTATTGCAACTCTAAATAATATAGCATTAATAATTGTTCCTACTGCCCATTGTGGATGTAATATGAAAAAGGGCATTGTAAAACATAAAATAGAAAAAAATAATATTTCAAATATTGAACGTCTATATGAGATAATCTCTTTAGTTATATTAAAATTTTTGTAAAAATCCATAAGTAAACTAATAAAAAAGAATATAAAAGCCTTTTGTTTAGTATTATTATGGTTTTAAGACAAACTCCTTGGGAAGAACATAGGCCCAAATTAGAACATGAAAAAAGAAGTATACAATGGGAAGAAGCTTTTTCAAAAATGCACCAAAATTATATGTTAGGTGCAGCTAGACTCTTATCAAACGGCCAAATAAGAATTCATCAAGGAATAGACATTTATGGTGAAAAAGGTCTTTCAGTAGTATCAATGTTTTCAGGCAAAGTGATTTTTGCAGGCGAATTAATTGGTCATGGAAAAACAGTGATTATTAAAAATAGATTAGGAATGCATAATTATTCAATTATTTATTCACATTTAAATTCAATAGATGTACAAACAGGTACTATTGTAATGGCAGGACAAAAAATAGGAAATTTAGGAGAGTCTGGAATTTCACTTCGAACTAAAAAGGATATTCCTGAAACTCCATTAACTGGAAAAACCATAACTGGTCCTCACTTACATTTAGAAATTTTAGAAGATGTAAATTTAAAAATTGAAGAAAAAAAAATTGTTAAAAGTAATATAAGTGAAAAAGTATATAGATCAAAAGAAGAATTAAAAGAGACAAATATACAAGTAGATTGGGCTTATCAAGAAAGATGTGTTCATCCATCAGGATATACAATTATAAACCCAGTAAACTGGAAATATATAAAAAATGGATCTGCAGTATTTCCAGTTATTCCTTCACTTAATGGATTACCTTCTGCACCTAAATAATTAATTATTAATAACGTACTTTTTAATAAACATAATAAAATAAGAAAATAAAATTGAATTTATTTGCCTTTCATAGGTTTTCTTTTACAAACATATCCTTTAAGATTTACATAATACATGTATCCTTTTTGCTTTCGTATAGAAGGTACGTCAGTCAATTTTTTATCACTATTCATATCTCCAGGAATTGCTTCATGTACATATCCCTTTGCATCCACATAATACATATGTCCTTTTTTTACCTTTATAGGTTTATCTGAAATAATCTCTTCTTCCATATTAATATTCAAAATAGAGATATTTTTAAACTTATCTTAATACGCAATTGAAAACATAGTGAACTCATTTTTAAATTTATTTATAGTTACCTCAATATTTTCAATTTCAATTTGGCTATCCTTTTTAGAATTCAATAATAATCCTATTTTAAATTTTTCAAATTCTTTTTCATCAGCTTCACAAACTATTTCTACATTTCCATTATCTAAATTTTTAACATATCCTGTAATATTATAATTTTTACTTACTTTTAAAACAAAAAATCTAAATCCTACTCCCTGAACTCTTCCTTGAATATTTATTTCAAATCTTTTTTTCATAAATACATAAATGATTTAATATTAAAAAGCTTTTCTTCTTAACACTTTCAATGAAAAATCATAAAGATACTTCTAAAAATAAAAAAATTAGGAAAAATGCACAAGATAAATTTTTAGTTGAAAGTGCTGCAAGACATATTACTACTGGTTTTGGTGAAAATTATTTGGGTGCGTTTGCAGTAATTTTAGGAGCAGGAGAAATTTTTATGAGTATATTAACCTCTCTCCCTACATTATTTGCATCAATATTACAAATTATTTCTCCTTACTTTATGAAAAAATATGGGGTTCGTAGGAAACTTGTTTTAAATGGAGTTCTTATACACGCACTATCTTGGTTTTGTTTATTATTTGTATTTTTAGTAGATCCTGCTATTGGAATATGGATTTTATTACTTTTAATAATAATTCAAACATCTGTTGAATGGTTTATCAACTGTGCTTGGATGAGTTGGTTTGGAGAATATGTAGATAAAAAAACTATGGGAAAATATATTGGTTTAAAAAATAGCATCTCATTACTCTTTTCAATGACTTCAACCATTATTGCAGGAGTTATTTTAGGTTTTTTTGAAAGTTCTGGAAGTTTATATGGATTTGTTATCATATTCGCAATTTCATTTTTAGCAAGAGCATTTACATTTTTTAATTTAAACTCTATTCCTCCAACTAATTATAATCCTAAAAAAACAAAAACGATTTCTCCTTTACAATTTTTAAAAGAAAAAAGACATGAAGAAATTCACTCATTCATAAATTTTATTGGTCTTTTTAGATTTGTTGTTATGATTGCATCTCCATTTTTTACATTATATATGTTAAGAGATTTAAATTTTACATATGTTGAATACATGATTTTTATCTCTTTAACTATATTTACACAAGTTGTTTCAATGCATTATTGGGGAGGCATAACACAAAAATATGGGAATGGAATTGTATTAAAATACAGTTCAATATTAATCGCTTTTATACCTTTATTATGGTTAGTTTCGCAGGATTTTAATTATTTAATTTTTATTAGAATTTTTGATGGTTTTATATGGGGTGCATTTAACCTAAGTGCATATAACTATTTATTATCTTCAAGTTCATTAACTGAAAGAAGTGCATATGTTTCTAATTATAATTTATTTACAGGATTGGCAACATTTCTTGGAGCAATTATTGGAGGATTTATTGCGATACACTCCCTTGAATATTCATTATTCTTAGTAGGTATTCCATTAGTTTTCTTAATCTCTGGCATATTAAGATTGATTATATCTTTAACATTTGGTTTAAAAATTAAAGAAAAACTTATGCCTTATCAGCATAAAGGAGAACATATGTTTGTTAAAATAATGTTAATTTATCCAATGGAAGGTGCAAGACAAAGTTTATTACATTTCATTCATTTTAAAAAATCAAAGAGTTAATTTCCCTTTTTGATAATCCCTAATTAAAATTTTTGCTGCTTCATAAGTATTTAACTCTCCTTCTTTAAGTAATAATTTTCTTCTATCTGCAATCTGTTTTAGAACAGTATTGGGATTATTTGATCCACTAATATCAAAATACTTAAAAAATGTTTTTGGTTTTTTCTTTATAAATTGAGATATAATTCTCAAAGCAATTTCTTCAGGATTATCACATTTATCAATATCAACTGCAGATTTCATAACTAATGATGCTCTTCCTTCTTTTCTTGGATAAACTCCTGGTGAATCAATTAATAATATTCTTTCAGAAATTCGAACATATTGTTTACCTTTTGTAACTCCAGGTGTTGCTCCTGTTTTAACTGCTTTTCGTCCTACTAAATAATTGATTAATGAAGATTTTCCAACATCTGGATAACCTAAAATACCTACTTTTAAATGATCTTTTCTTGTATTTTTTACTAATAAATCTAATAACTTTTTTTTGCCAAATTTTTTCTTAGAACTCATATAAACATAATCTAACTTAGTTTTTAATTCTGGGCGATCAGTTATTAAATCAGATTTATTTATAGCAATAATCAATCTTTTACCTCGTGCAAGTTTTTCAGTTGCTTGATTTCTAGTTCCCCGTATATCCCTTGCATCAACTACTTCTATGATTGCATCTGATTCTTTTATAATCCATTTTATTTTTCCAAATGGATTTCTCATAGTTTTTCTTGCCATTTTACCATCCATAAATTTTCAAAATTGCATGTTTTAATAAAATTTTAATCAAAATAGCTTCACTATCATTTACTGTAATAGTTATTGCATCTACTCCTTCTGTATTTTGTTGACTAATTCTAAATGAATAACCATATGAAGATTTTGATATTTCTAATACATTATTTTTAACATTTTTAGTACTTTCATAATCACCTTTGGAAGGCTGATGAAATAATTTATCTGTATTTAAATTATTCTCTAAAACATTTAAAATTCTTGAAATATCTTGAGCAGATAATTTCATTGTTAATTTATTTCCCCAATCAAAAATTCTTTCATCCTTCTGTTTAGCACAATCTAAAAATACTGATTTTTTATATGTGTTTAAATCTAATTGTAATGCTGCACCAGTATTACTTTTATTTGCTTTATACAATTTAAATGGTTCTGTTTTTTTATCCATAATATCACCTATTAGTACTTAAAATGTAATTTATCATTTTAATATTAAATTCTTCATCTTTATATTCTATTAAATTTATTCCAGCATTTGTTTGCCAAATAACATACATCTCTTTTTCTGCCATATTACCCATATATCTTAATAAGGCTCTATTAACATCCAAATGTCCAATTATTAAAATATTTTTTCTCTTATCTGTTTTTTCAGTAATATGATTTATTGCTGAAACAACTCTAGAATATAATTTATCCCATTCTTCACCCTCCCTAGTTTTTAAGACTGTCTTAACTAATTTATCTTCAAATCTAAAGAGATATTCTTTATAAAATGCTGAAATAACATCCCATCTTTTACCTTGAAAAAAACCTAGGTCTCTGCCATTAAAATTATTTATCTTAATAATTTTTGGTTTTTTCTTAAACTCAGTTATAATTATTTTTGCTGTTTCTTTACTACTATTAAGTTCACTAGTGTATATAACACTAATGTTTTTATTTTTAAAATATTTCCCTAAATTTTCAGCTTGTTTTATCCCCTTATTAGTTAATTTTGAATTTAAATTTCCGGTTATAATGTTTTTTTCCTCTAATTCTGTTTCCGCATTTCTTAATAAGTAAATTTTCATGATTAAATTATGGAAAAAGGGTTTTTAATCATACTGTTTAAGCAACATGTACTCATGAAATAGATTATTTAACTTTTTGTATTTTTTCTTTAATATTTATTAGTGCATTTGGTTTATTTTTTTGTTCAGAAATTATTTTCGGAAAAATAATCTGTAGATATTCCATTGCTTGTTTTGGAGTTTTAGAATTCGAAACTGTATCCACTGCTTCTAATACTAATAATAATAAATTCTCTTGATCGCCATAAATTTCTTTTATTGATTTAACAAACGTATTTTCAAATAATTCTGCTGTTTTTTTAGCATCTTCTTTTGAAAAATCGTTTTTTCTATAATCTAATCTAAAAAATAGTTCTTTTTTACCTGATTTAAAAATATTTTCTCTAAATTTTTCATCTTTTTCAGCTTTAAATTCTAATATAGATCCTTTGTATATTTCTTCTATTTTCTCTTTTGATTTTAAATCTAAAACTTGTTTAAGAACAATATCTAAAATATTTTGAAATTCAAATTCAGTAGGATGATAAACTATTAATTTATCTAAGAAATTTTGTCTTAAATGAGTATAAAATTTAAAATACCCTCCAAACATATTAAATGCGGGTTTATTATTCATTTTTGATAAATCTAATTTTAATTTTAAATATGTTTTTTTAAAATTTGCAGTAGGATTTAATTTCTTTTTTTCTGGTAATTTATCATCTCTTATAGGTAACCTTTCTCTAATTTCAAATTCTTGATATAATAAGTATACAATTATTGCTTTACCACTTATTTCAGATTTAAAATTTAATCCATTATCCTTTAATTTATTTAATATCCCAAAAATTTTTTCTTTATTTTTTTCTAATTTTGTTAATGTGTCAAAATCTATTGTGGCTTTAGCTTTTTTTTCATCTATTAATTGATTTAATTCAGCTTTTGATTTATCTGATAATTCTGAAGTTTTAATTATTTTCTTCAAACTTTCTTTATTCATACAATAATCTCTAAAATAGAATATAAAAAGCTTTTGTTTAAAAAAAGCGTCGAGGGTGGGATTTTTAGGCAACCAATTTCTTTCTTTTTAGTTAAACTTTTACTCTTTTTAAAGCGAAAAAGGTTTGAACCCACGTGTGCAAAGCACACTAGCTTAGCAGGCTAGCGCCCTACCAGACTAGGCGACCTCGACAATAACATTATGCCTAGATTAGATTTTAGCTACAATAACTTATTTAAAAGGATGGGAGAAGCCCAGTATTGCTAAACAAAGCCTGTTAGGTGCCCCAAACCTGGGCTCCAGCCTGGAGACTTAGTAGCATAAGATAAAATGCTTATGGCTGCTCCTTCCGGCCTGACCAGATTCACAAGTTATCTTATCCACCAAGGCAGACCTTCGACGCTTTCAGTCTAGGCCTAAACAAACTTTATTCAACGTAACTGGATTTCAGTTCCGCCAAAGGGGATTTGCGGACAGGGACCCCTAGCCCCCTACCTATCTCCCATTAATCTTATGGTTGTTTCCCTTTTAAATGTTTTTGTAATTAAAAAAAATCTGAAAAATGATATTTTGAAAAATAATAGAAACATTTATAAAGACAAAAAAACACATATATTTATGGAAATAATAAAACTAAACCAAATACATTTGCCTTCAAGAGATGGGAGAGGAAATTATATTTTTGAACGAGAAATTCATACATTACCCTTAATTGCTTTTTTAACAAAACCAAAAAAACCTATTTTTAATATACCCATCCCAAAAGTATTCGAAAATAGTGGAGGTGAAGGATTATTTAAAGATTTACTTTTTTCACTAAATGCAATAGAAGGAATAGAAACTAACTTTTTTGAAGCACCTAAAATAAACGTCAAGGATAAAAAAGAAGATGGGAATATTATTGCTAAATTAGAGGATGGCATAATAGAAATTCAAATAAATCCTGAGTTCAAACAAGCAATAGATTTTATTTCTATTTTAAGATTCGTTTGGGCAATAGAAAAATACCCAATAATTGATAGAGATGATTGGTTAGATTCAGAAAGATATTATGAATCTGCTTTAAGAGACTATGAAAAAGTAAATATTATATTTAACTTTGAATACGCTGCAAAATATGATGATCCAAGAAAGTTAATACATGAAAACGCAGTATTTTCCCCAATTATTTTTCAAGAATTTATTGAAAGCACATACCGAAGAGTATTAGTTAATCTAATAACGTCTTTAGAAAATCTTTTTTGGGGGAATAACTCAACTAAATTAATAAAAATTCCGATAATAAAACAGTTGCATAACAACCAGACGGAAGAGAAAAACTAAATTGACTCATATTTTTATTAAACTCAAAATCTTTATATGTGCTGAAAAAAGATCTATAAGTACCTTTCGAACTTAATTCTTGAAATTGCTTTAATTTGAAATTCTCCTTCGTTATATTGAATTGTGCTAATAACCTATCTTCAATCTCATTAGTTTCTGATTCATATCCAATGATATTTGTACATAAAATTTTATCTGCTTTTTTTATGTTTTTATCATTTACATCTATTTTTTTATCAATATCTGGAAAACCATATGAATTTAACCCACAATAATACTCATTTTCTTTTGCTTCAAAATCTTTATTTTTTACTCTTTCACTTAATTCTAAATTAAATAAATACGATTGAAATGCATGAACAAACAATAATGAAATTCCTCTGGGTATTTTTCTTAATGCTCCAACATAATCATTAGGATATTTACTTAACCATTCAATCATTGTTCTTTCTAACCTTAGATATCCTGGAAACTCTTCTAATGCTTTTGAATAATCTAAAGATTCCTTTAAATTAATTCTAGCTTGTCTTGCGTCTTCATTATGTTCTCCTTCATCATTAGTTAAAAATTCTTTAACTGCAGATTCATAATCCTCTTTAATTATATGTTCCCCAATAATATGCGTATTTTGTCTTATTGTTCCAAAACGTTGTTCTCCAAAATAATTAACAAATTTCCCATCTAATTTTTCATGAATTTTTTGAATTTTCTCTTCAGTATCTTTTTCAAGATCCGAAATTTTTATTTTAAATCTGTTTCCTAATAAATCCCCAAGATTTACTTTTTTATTATCCATCCACATACCATTTATCTTAATATCTTTTAATTTTAAATTTTGTAATGCTTTTTTATTTATTGCAAAACCAGAAACTAATTGAGTAGTAATAGCTTGTTTATCTTTTGTTCCTGCCCAATTAAATCTTTTAAATTTAGCATGTAATCCTCTAGAAAGTCTAGAGATAGCACCTTCAGTTGACCATTGTCTTTTTTGTAAAACAAAATATAAAAATTTACCATTATTATCTTCTTTTTCAATTATTTTATCTATCTCTAAAATAGTTCCATCTGGCATTATTTCTTCAACTATAAAATCTTCTGGTTCATTTTTAATTGAACCTTTGACTCTAGGTAAATTATGTTCTAATGTAAACTCCATATATTAATTTAGTAAAAATAGATTAATAAAGGATTGTGAACTCAAAAAATAGAAATAAAAGTTTTGATTGTCAATCCATTATTTGGAAACTTATTGCATAATGAAAACAGTATGTCTTTTTGATCTGAATCTAACTTTCCTTCAGTCAAATATAACGTTCTTGAAAAATAATATAATAATGACAATATATCATCAGAAACAATATATTCTGAATTTAAAAAATTCATATAATCTTGTTTAGTTAATATATACTTACAAGAATTTTCTAAAATTTCTTTTGCATCATCTCTATACTGCATATCAGAACATCCACTAATTAATAATAACATTTTAAATCCAGAACACGAAGTAACATCTAAATTATTAAGATCTATATTATTTTTAACAAATAATGGGAATAAAAGATTAAACTCGTCAATATTTGCATGGGTATTAATATATTCTGGTAACTGATTCATAAAATGAGAAGATTTTATTCCATCTAATTTTTGTTTTCCTAATTCAGAAATAGATCTATTCGAATCTTTTATCATCATTAATAATACTCTTAGGCCTGTAGGTTTATCAATATATAATTTATTAAATAATTCAGGATCTTCTCGAATATATCTATAAAATCCATCGCCTTCTTCTGGATTAATACCATTATTTAAATATGCATAAATCTTATTCATTACTTCTTCTTTATCTTCTATTAAATATTTTTTAAATTCTTTATTTGCAATATATTTTAATTCAATATTTTCATGATTTAAAAATTTTGAAAATAATTTAATCCCTTGTTTTTGAGTAGGAATTAATAAAAATAATACTTCTATACAATTTTCAAAATAATCTTCTCTTGTACTCTTATTTAAAAATTCTAAAAGTAATTCATTTAAATTTAATTCTACTGCAGATTCATCATGATTAAAAGAATAAATTCTATTATCTACAATTCCTTTATTCTCTTTATCAATTTTATCAAAATATTCAGTTAAATAATTTTTAAAAAAGATTTCTACATTTAAGGGTTTTTCTGAATTATAATGGAAATGTTCTTTAAGTTCTTTAATATTTTTTCTGGTTTCAGGATCAAAATCAAAAATACTAATAGCTTCATTATAATAATATGAAATTTGAGATCTACCAAAATCTCTTATAATTTCTGATATCTCCTGCATAGGAGGTGTGAAAATACTATAGTATCCGTTTCTAGTTTTAATTTCCATTTACACTCACCCTTTTTGGAATAGTATTTGGAATATTTGGATCTGCTCTTCGTATTGCTAAAAATTCTCTTACTTTTACATTTCCAGATAACTTTACATCTTTTGTTTCTTGTATTATCCCTTTACAAAGTTCAGTTAATTCAAATACTTTGGCTTCCTTTATAATTTCAGGTATAACCTCACGTATAACTCTTCCATCTTTTGTTTTCCAAGTTCCAAATCTATAATTTATAACATCTAACCAATCTTCATCTGATTTATGTTCTCCTCTTAAATCTACTCCCATAATCCTTAAAATATCTATAATGTCTTGAACTACAAAACTTGAAACTTCGGTTGGATGCCCTAAAAATTCCATACATATTTTTGTAAATTTTCTATCTTTAACTGGATGTTGAACTACCCAATCTCTTAAAGCATCTAATGCTTTTTGTTGTAATTCACACTTATATTCTACTGGGATATTTATTCTACAATCAGTAGCAAAAACAAATAATTTCATTAAATCATTTGGATGGTAATTCCCATTAAGATTATTTGCTAATCTTGTTACCCAAGATTCGTAATCAATTAAATTAGTTTTATTAGCTAATTCTTTTTCAACTATCTCTTGAAATTCTTTATAATGTTTATATCTTAATCTCTCCATTTTATTCACCATTTTAGTTAGATTACTCTAAATTGTTTAAGTTTTATGTTATATTATATACTACTTTGCGTTTATAAAGGTTTTTATTGTTTACCATATATAAAGACCTGCAATGAAACTTATCGTATGCGAAAAACCAAAAGTAGCTAAAACTATGGCTTCTTCACTTGCAGACGGAAAAATTAATGCAAAACGAATAAATGGCATTAATTATTATGAAATAGAACGAAATGGTGAAGAAATAACTATTGTTTCCGCTGTTGGCCATGTTTATACATTACAACAAGAACATCCAACTAGAGGATATCCTGTTTTTAATATTAAATGGATGCCTGCATATAAAGTAAACAGAAGTGCAGCATATACAAAGGCATATGTCCTAACTATTGAAGAATTAGCTAAAAATGCAGATGAATTTATTAGTGCTTGTGATTATGATTTAGAAGGATCCTTAATTGCATATAATGTAATACGATATGCATGTAATTCAGAACAAGGAAAAAGAATGAAATTCTCAGCATTAACAAAAAATGAATTAGTTAAATCATATGAAAATATGACTGAATTAGATCATATGAACGCATATGCAGGAGAAGCAAGACATATTTTAGACTGGTATTATGGTATTAATCTTTCTAGAGCTTTAATGCAATCAATAAGGAAATATGGAGTATACAAAGTTATGAGTATTGGTAGAGTTCAAGGACCTGCATTAGCAATTTTAGCAAGAAGAGAATTAAAGATTAAAAAATTTGAACCAACTCCCTATTGGGATTTATGGGCGCAAGCAAAAAATTTAACTTTTATGCATGTTAAAAATAAATTTGAAAAAGAAGAAGAGATGAAAAAATCCTTTGAAAATTCTAAAAGCCCAGTTAAAGTATCTAAAATGAAAAGAAGATCATTAAAACAAAAACCATATCCTCCTTTTGATTTAACTTCACTACAAACAGAAGCATATAAAGTATTCAAATTTCAACCCTCTCAAGTATTACAAATGGCACAAACATTGTATGAAGCATCAATGATTTCCTATCCTAGAACTTCATCTCAAAAATTACCTGATACCTTAGATCATAAAGGAATAATTGAAAAATTAAGTAAATTACCTGCATATTCAGATTTGATTAAAAATAATGTTAAAAAAACTAAACCATATGAAGGTACTAAATCAGATCCTGCACATCCTGCTATTCACCCATTAGGAACATTAGCAAGTGTTGGAAAAAATGAAATGAAATTATATGATTTAATAGTTAAAAGATATTTATCTTGTTTTGGAGAAGAAGCAAAAAGAGAAGATCAAGAAATAATAATAAAAACAAATTCAGAAGAATATTCAATTAAAGGTAGAAGAACGATAGAAAAAGGATGGTTTGAAATTTATGAACCTTATTTAAAATTAAAAGAAATTACTTTACCTGAATTAAAGGTGGGTGAAGAATTTGATGCAAAATTTGGAAAAGATAAAAAAATGACAAAACCTCCAAATAGATACACTCCTGCTTCTATAATTTCAACCTTAGAAAAAAAGAATTTAGGTACAAAGGCAACAAGATCAACAATTATAGAAACTCTATATAAAAGAGGGTATGTAGACGGTAAAAGTATTGAAGTTACTCCTTTTGGTTTATCTGTTTATGATGTATTGAATAATAATTGCAGTGAAATAATTGATGAAAAATTAACAGAACATTTTGAAAAAGAAATGGAAAATATTCAAGAAGGAAAAACACCAGAATATAAAGTTATTGAAGAAGGTAAAGAAACATTAATTAAAATCTTAGAAAAATTCAAAGAAAAAGAAAGTGTAATTGGAAGTAAATTATCTAATAAATTTAAAATTAGTAATCAAAATGTTCTTGGCAAATGTCCTAATTGTGGCGAAGAATTAATAGCAATTAAATCGCGCATACCTGGAAAACAATTTGTAGGATGTAAAAATTATCCTAAATGTAGTACAAGTTATCCATTACCTGGAAATGCATTAATAGAAGCCACTGATAAAATTTGTGAAAAATGTAAAACTCCAATTGTAAAGGTTGTTAGAAAAGGAAAAAAACCTTTTGAAATGTGTTTAGATGTTAATTGTGAAACAAAAAAAGATTGGGGAAAATATACTAAAAAACCAGTTTCTAAATCAACAAGTACTAAAAAAACTGGTTCTAAAACTACTTCTAAAAAACAAAAGAAATAAATATGTTCTCATTCTTAATTAAATTACGACCAAACCAACCAAGGTGAGAAAATATGAATAAATTATTAGGAATTTTATTAATATGTGGAATATTTATGTCTCTATCTTATGCAGCAGAATGTAAAGGAGATTTATGTTGTGAAGGAGAAGACAGCGGATATAAATATTGGACTGGAAATTGTGCAGATACAGAACAAGATCCTTCATTAGCAGGAAAATTCTGTAGTTCTGGAACATGGTATGACTATGCAAATAAATGCGGATGTCCTTCTGGATACAAAGTAGATACTTCAAAAAATGAAGATGGAATTTGTAAAGAAATTGAAGCAGCAAAAGCAGTTGAAGAACCAGAAGAGGAACCAGAAATAATTGAAGAAGAACCAGAAGAAACAGCCCCAACACAAACAGTAAAACAAGAAGCAACTATAGAAACAAATAATGAAGAATTAGATGAATATTATAAATATGCACCAGTTAATGCAATTGATGATGGAAAAGGACAAGGCTGTGGATTAACAACTATAATAATCTCTGGCGTACTTGGAATGTTAGCAATTGCTTACAAACATTAATAAAGGACTAAGTCCTTAACTTTTTTTATTTTAATCCAAATAGTTAAAAACAATACTTAGCATTATTTAATTAAATGACTGCGATGCATTAGCTGTTCGCTAATTTTCGCTGTCATTAACATGACCGCGATCGCATTGGCTTTTGCCAATTACCGCGTTCGCGCTTCGCTTGACCGCGATGGTGTCAGATGTTCTGACAACTCGCTGTCATTAACATGACCGCGATGGTGTAGAGGTAGCATACGGGACTGTGGCAAACTTTTAGAAAAAGTTTGATCAAAAATTGATTAAACAAGTTTACAGTCATCCTTTGGCCCGGGTTCAATTCCCGGTCGCGGTCCTTTAACATTAAACTAGGAGATATAAATGATATTTGAAATATTAATTGCAATAATCGTAATCACAATATTCATTATGTTAATTAAATCTAGTATAAAACTCATAAAAAAATTAGTATTAAATACTATTTTAGGGCTTTTATTAATTTTTATTTTAAATATTTTTGGCGCTGGAATACCAATTAATTGGATAACCTTATTAATTACAATATTATTTGGTTTACCCGGCGCTGGAACATTGGGAATTTTAGCATTATTAGGAGTTATTTAAATTTATTCCTAAATCTTTATTCCTTTTTTATCAATTGTAAATTTAGTAGGAGTTAATTTATGATCTCCCAATCTCATTTTTATAACTGAAAGTTCTCTTTTTCCAGAGTTTTCATCACGTTTTAATTTAATTACTCCATCACATATGAATTCAGTATAAGAATCTCTTGATAATGCTTGTCTTCCTTCAGGAATTTCTGCAATAATTAAAGAAGTATTATCATATGATTTTATTTTTGATAATAAACCCATAACCGCACCAATAGTTAATACTTCTTCAGATAATTTAACTTGATCTAATTTAAGATTTAATGCTTCAGATAATTCAATTCCTGCTGCAACTTCTGCAAATAAACTTAAAACAGAAATAGAATCTAAAATAATTCTTTTTGGTTTTTGAGATTTTATTTCTTTATTAATTCTATCAATAACCTCAATAACATGTGTAGTTGGCATATAAAAATTTAAAATTTTTAATTGTCCTTTTTCAAGATATTTGTTAAAATTCCAGCCAAAATTATTTGATTGTTGTATTATTACATCTCTATCCTCTTCAAAAGAAATATACATAACATTTTCTTTATTTTTTAACCCTTCATATAAATATTGCAATCCTAAAATTGTTTTGCCAGTTCCAGGACCTCCTGTAATCAAAGTTAAGGAATTGTCTGCATATCCTCCGCCTATTATTTTATCTAATCCTTTAACACCTGTTGAGATATATTTCATTTTTTATCACCTTTTTTAATTTTGGCCTCTTTGGGAGGATTAATTATTCTTAATAATATTTCAAATATTGCTATAATTATACCTATCCACACATAAGTTAAAAATCCTATTGCTATTGGAATTGCAAAAGTTAAAATAGACATTTTTCTTTTTAATGGATAATCTCTATACTTATAAGCTGCAATTACAGATAATACTAGTAAAATTAACCAAAGTAAATCACAAAAGATCCAATTACCTATAATTATAAATAATCCTTCACATCCACTTCTTAATACAAAATTACTATTGAAAAAATTATCTCCATATGTATCTCCAAATGCGTCTTCATCTTGCCATAACCATAAGATTTCTGTATCTTCTGTTTCATTTTGATTTGGAGGAATTATACTGTTTGGATCATCGTCTTCATCATCATCAGGTTCATCTTTTTTAACACATTTCTCATCTTCACATGTATACCCAGAACAACATGGAGTTTCAGGACAACCACTTTCTCCTTCATCTAAACAAGGAACACATTCTCCTGATTCTAAATCACAAACAGTTGTAGAATCACAACAAGGTAAGTCAGAATAACATGTTTCATCTGATTCTGCGCAATCACAAATTCCTTCATAACAAGATAATCCATCGCAACATTGAGAAGTATTTGTACATGCAACACTTTGATTAAAACATTCCACACATTTTAAAGTTCCAGGATGACAATAATCACAACAACAATCAAAACCAATTCCTAAATCACAAGTTGGATCACAACCTTCATATCCTATCGCCCTACATAAAAAACAAGGAACCATACAAGAATCTTCTGATGATTCATCTGAAGATATATCAATAGTCCCACTTGTTGGAGTGCTATAAATAATACTTCCGTCTGGAGGATTAATAAAAAATGTGTTAGGTTCTCCATATATATATGGAAATTCTGAAAATACAACTACTCCCTCTTCATCCGTAAAGTTTGATTCAGCTCCCCAACTACTTAAAATTTGTACATTTGCGCCCTCAACTGGATCTCTAGTTTCATTATCATACACATTAAAAATAAGATCTGCAATACAAATTGGAGAATGACAAATAACTTCAGAAATGTTATAATTTAAATATCTTGAAGTACAAGGTGCACAATCCTCTAAAAAGTCATCATTTATAATAGAATTAATAGAATCAGATTCACACCCACTTTTTTTAGCTTCTATTTCATATGTTCCTGAACTCGCAGGTTTTGAAAATTCAAACCAACCACTAGTATCCGATTCGCCTTCCAAATCCGAACTTCCATTAAAATATATTTCTGCCGAAGTAGCACGAATACTTTCGTCTCTTTCTTTAGTAACTTTTATTTTGTATATAATTTCATCACATAAACAAGTAGTTGAATTTATGGCAATATGTAATTTGCAATCATCAGGATCATGACAGTCCCTTATTGTTGCATGGACTTCTGAAACATCAGATTCTTTTAAAGCGCCTTCATCCGAATCATAAAAAGATGAATTAGAGCGCATTATCCAAACTTGTCCTACTATTGATGCAGGTATATTTGACTCAAAACAAACTGGATCTGTTTCATTATCCCCCCTATTAATTGGTACATTTAGAAATAATTCACTCTCAATTGTTTCTTCGCTTCCATTCAAAAATCTTGTTAAAGTAATATTTACATACTCTGATGTATTACTATATCCTACTGCGCAAAACTGTAAATTTGTTGGACAAGACGTCCCATTACCTATATATAACTCTTCGCTTGAAATAATATCTCCTGATGAATTATAAATTTCTGAAAAAGCATCAGGATCAGAACAATCTCTTAAAGTAATAACAATTGGAGTATCAGTAGTTAAATCAATACTCCTACTTCCACAATAATCTGAATAAACAAAAAATACTAATAATACTAATATAAATGAACTTAAAATTATTTTTTTCATAGCGCATATTAAGAAGATGAGTTTTTAAAATGTTGCGGTATAAATTTTGTTTATGGATTTTCAATCAATAGAAGAAAAATGGCAAAAAAAATGGCTAGAAACTAAAATAGCATTTACTGAACCTAATGAAAAAGAAAAATTTATGCTTATTTTTGCTTATCCATATCCAACAGGATTTTTACATACTGGACATATGAGAGGATTCACATATGCAGATGCAATTGTAAGATTTAAAAAATTACAAGGAAAAAATGTATGTTTTCCCATTGGATTACACGTAACTGGAAATGGAGCAATAGCTAAAGCTCAAAAAATAACAGAAGGAGATCAAGAATACATTACATATCTAAAAGAAGCAGGTGTTTCAGATGAAAATTTAGATTTAATGAAAACTCCTGAAGGTTATGCTGAATTTTTTGCAAATAATTATTTAGAAACATTCAAAAAATTCGGTTTAATTTTAGATACAAGAAGTTTTGTAAAAACTATTGATCCGATTTATAAACAATTTATAACCTGGCAATTTCATAAATTAAATGAAAAAAATCTTTTAACACAAAAACCATATTATGCAACTTTTTGTGTAAATTGTGGACCAGTAGCAGTTGATCCTTCAGAAGCAGATATTTCAAAAGGAGGAAAAGCTGAAAAAAATGAATACACATTATTAAAATTCAAATTTACATATGACAATAAAGATATGTTCATAATAGCAGCAACATTAAGACCTGAAACTGTTTTTGGACAAACAAATCTTTGGGTGGATCCTAATCAAGAATATTCAATAATTCAAGTTGAAAATGAACCTTGGATATGTTCAAAACAATGTGCTGAAAAAATTAAATATCAAAAACAAGACATAAGAGAGATAGGAAAAATAAATGGACAAGAATTACTTGGAAAATATGCTGAAGCACCAATGATACATAAAGAAATAATTATTTTACCTTCTGAATTCTGTGATCCCACAATAGGAACAGGAATTGTTACATCTGTCCCATCAGATGCACCTCATGATTGGATGGGGTTATATGACTTACAAAAAAATAAAGAATTATGCGATAAATATAATTTAAATTATGAAAAAATTAAACAAATAAAAGTAATTCCTATTATTAAAACTCCTGGTTTTAAAGAATCACCCGCAGTTGAAATATGTGAAAAAGTAAATATTCAAAATCAAAAAGATCCAAAATTAGAAGAAGCTAAAAAAGAAGTTTATAAATCTGGTTTTTACTCAGGAACTATGATTGACACTTGTGGCAATTATAAAGGAATGAAAGTTGAAGAAGCAAAAGATAAAATTAAAGAAGAAATGATATCTGCAGGGGAAGCAGATATTTTTTATGACTTATCAGAAGAAGTTATTTGTAGATGTGGAGGACAAGTTGTAATTAAAAAAGTAGATAATCAGTGGTTTATTGATTATGGAAAAGATTGGTTAAATAATGATTCAATAGAACATTCAAAAAATATGAATATTAAACCTGAAGAATACAACAATAATATTGCAAATACTTTAGAATGGTTTAAAGAAAGACCTTGTGCAAGATTAGGAAGATGGATGGGAACAACTTTTCCATTTGATGATAGATATACAATAGAAGCAATCTCAGATTCTACCTTATATCCTATATTTTATTTAGTTTCTAAATATCAAAAAGAAATAAATCCAGAATGGTTAAGTTTAGAATTTTTTGATTATATTTATTTAAATAAAGGATCAGTACAAGACGCATCAAAATCAGGTATGCCTAATGAATTAATAGAAAAAATAAAGAAAAATGTTGATTATTGGTATCCTTTAGATATTAATTTAGGAGGAAAAGAGCATAAAACAGTTCATTTCCCCCCATTTATAAAAAATCACGTTGCTATTTTACCAAAAGATAAATGGCCAAAAGGAATATATGTAAATTATTGGATAACTGGAAAAGGAGGGGATAAATTATCTAAATCTAAGGGCGGTGTATTACCCGTACCTAAAGTTTTAGAAAAATATGGGGCAGATCCAATGAGGTTATTTTATGCTAATGTTTCATCTCCTTATGTGGATGTAGCATTTGATGAACAAGAAATAGAAAAATACAAACAAAGATTAGAAAAAATTTATTTCTGGTTTGAAGATTTAAACAATACTCCATTAGAAGTAAAATCTAAAAGAATTGATAAATGGCTTAAAAATAAACTAGAATATTATATCTACCAATATTCTATGTTTATTGATCAATTTGAATTAAAAAAAGCAACAGATATTGCTTTTTATAATATTTTTAATGATGTTGATTGGTATTTAAAAAGAAAAGGAAGGAACAAAGGATTATTACAAGAAACTGTTAGAATAATTATTAAATTAATCTCTCCATTCACTCCTCATTTTGCTGAGGAAATTTGGAATGAAATATTAAAAGAAGATTCATTATTATGCGAACAAAAACTTCCAGAAGTTGAAAAAATAGAGGTAAATGAGATAGACGATGAAGATTATTTAAAACAAATTATGGATGATATTCAAGAAATACAAAAATTAACTGAGATAGATAAACCAACAATGATAAAAATATTTATTGCTTCAGACTGGAAATGGGAATTAATTAAAACAGCATTAAAAATGGATAAAATTGATATTGGAACAGTAATGAAAAAAGCTGATGAAATAGATTCTTTAAAAGAACATAAAAAAGATATTGCTGGATTCTTAAAAAGAAATATGAAAAAAATAAATACTTATAACAATATAACGCGCCTTCCTGAATTTGAAATAATTTCAGAAGCGCAAGATTTCTTAAAAGAGCGCTTTAACTGTGAAATAGAAGTTTATTTAGAAAAAGAATCAGATGATTCCAAAGCGCATTCTGCATTGCCAATGAAACCAGCTATAAAATTAATGTAAAACTACTTTTATAAAATTCTAAGATAGTTATTTTAAAAATATTGAAAAATTAACTTAATTGTTCAATAATTTGTTTAACTTCTGAAAGTGAATTTATTGAATAATCTGCAATAAACTCACTTTTTTCTAAAAATTCTGATTTAAAATATACTGTTATAATCCCTTGTTCTTTTGCACTTTTTAAATTTCTTAATTTATCATCAATAAATAAAATCTCTTCTGGATCACATTTACATTTTTTAATTAATATTTGATAAATCTCTGAGCTTGGTTTCTTAACTCCTGCTTCTCCAGAAATTATAATTATCTTTAATATATCCATAATATCACTTGTTTTTAAAAAAGAATACGCCCACTCTTTAGGCATATTTGTTAAACCTCCAAATGTCACTTCTTTATTGTATTCAGTATATAGTCCCTCAAAAAATGAATTAAGAGAATTTGAAACTTCTTCAATAAATTCTTGTCTTATTGAGATATAATTATTGATTCCAATTTCTTTCCAAAATTGATCTTCAGTAATTTTTCCGATATCATATTTCCTATATTCTTCATTAAATTTTCTAGGGGAAATTTGGATATTATATTTATCAAAAATTGGTTTTAGATATGGCCAAAGATTATGGCATTTAAATAAAACTCCCATAAAATCAAAAATAATATATTTTAACATACTATTGATTCACTTTTTTGTTTTATAATACTTGCTTTTTCCCTACATTTACAAAAAATTTTCCAACTTAATTTTGTTAATACTTTCTCTGTAAATGAAACATCAATATTAAACCCTTTTAATAGATCTCTTATTTTTTCTGCAATTTCTGAATTTGTATCTTTTAAATATTCTGAAAAAAGAAATAATGCCCTTTTAGAATAATATTTTTCAATATATCTTTCAGACTCTTTACATATAGGAATATCGAGCCTACCATATCTTGAAAATAAAGACAATGAACCTTCTGAAATTATTATAGGAGGATAATTATCAATCAATGTTAATTTTCCTCCAGAATATGCAAAATTCTCCGCCCTAAAATCTATGCCTATTTTTGGATAGGTTTGATTCTCTAATGTACTAATATATTCTAAAAAAGTAGAAACTACTCCAAACCAATCAAAATCAAGGGATTTTTTACTTAAAAAATCATCTGAAGAAATTTTTTCCTGTATCAATTCAACATGATATCTACCATCGGGACAATATCTAGAAGTTACTTCAAATTCTTTAAATGGAATATCAAAAAGCATAAGTTTTTTATCTGAAAACTCTTTTTGTTTAAAAAAGGTAATTAAATCAGGTTCTGAAAGTTTTCTAAATAGTTCTTTAGACACAGTACCATCTCCATTATCAAAAACTTTACAAAAACCTCCTTGTCCCAATAATGTTTTTTCAGATGTATTTGAAGTATCAATAGTTAAATTACCCATAGTTTAAAATTATTAAGAAGTATTTTTAATACTTAGTGAAAAAATATAAATAATGGTAAAATGTTTAAAAATCCCGTTAAAACGCGCTGAGATAATACGAAAAAAATTTGATGAATATATTACTTATAATTATTTACCTGAAAAAGGGAAAAGATACATTTATTTTGCGCTTAGAAAAATACCTGATAAAATACCTAAAGGAATTGAGATTATAAACAAAGCGCTTAAAAAAAGAGAGAAAAAACCTAAGAATATAAAAGATATTTTAAAAAATTTAATGAATGATAAAGAATTAGATGAATTAGTTTCATCTTTTGAAGTTTTGAATGATATTGCAATAATAGAAATACCTAACTCATTAGAAAAATATGAACAACAAATTGGTAATGCAGTAATGAAGATGCATAAAAATATTAAAACAGTATTAAAAAAAGAGACAGGAATGTCTGGTAAATTTAGAATAAGAAAAGTAAAAGTTATTACTGGGGAAAAGACTTTTATTACTACATATAAGGAGAATAGCTGTTTGTTTAAATTAGATATCTCTAAGATGTTTTATTCAACTAAATTATCAACAGATAGAAAACGCATTAGTGAATTAATCAAAAAAAGAAACAAAACTGAAAATATCTTAGTACCATTTGCAGGATATGGCCCTTTTGCAATTACAATTGCAAAAAAGAATCCAAAAACAAAAGTAGTAGGTATTGAATTAAATCCTGAAGCAGTAATATATTTTGAAGAAAATATACAATTAAATAAATTATCAAACTGTAAAGCGCTTTTAGGAGATGCTTCAAAAATAGTTGAAAAATATCCAGAATATAAAAGTTGGGCAGATAGAATAATTATGCCTTTACCTAAAAATGCATTAGATTTTTTACCCTACGTTTTAAAATGCGCTAAAAAAGGAACTATTTTACATATCTACGCATTTGATTCTAAAGAATACCCATTTGAAAGAAAAATAAAAAAAGTTGAACTAATAGCTAAAAAATATGGATTTAAAACTAAATTATTAAATAAAAAAATAGTCAGGCCTTACGCGCCCAATGTTTTTCAAATATGTTTAGATATTCAGATTATCTAAATTCAGTATATATCTTTTCATACTCTTTATGTGTTGCACAAATTTTCAATATTATTAATTTTTCTTCTTGAATATCGTAAATTATCCTAGCTTGCTTTGAAACTTTTTCAACATAAAGTGGAACACCATGTTTCAAATGTTTTCGATTTTCATAAATTAAAATTTTTTCAGCATGTTTCATAAATATTTTTTGTTCATATTTATCAAGTTTTAGAAGATCTTTTTTAGCTTCTTCAGTAAATAATAATTCCATTAAATCACAACTTATATTTCTTTTTAATTTCTTCTGCTGAGATTAGTTTTAATTCTCCAGAATTTATTTTTCTTCTTCTATCTTCAATAAATCGATTAATTACTTCTGCTTCATCATCTTGTATCTTATTTTCATATTCTACAAGTGCTTGTCTTATAACTTCTGTTTGGTTTCCTGCATATTCTTTTTCAATTATTCTTTTAATTATTGCTTCGTATGGGGCTCCTAAATTTATATTAACCACAAAATCACCTCATATTTTATAATATTTCTATTATTTATATATATTCAATATATCGTAGAGTATATAAAGGTTATGCATTCTAGTATATACTGGATAAGTATAACATGAGGTATAAAGTATGTTAAAACAGATACAAAAAGACTTAGAAAAAAATATTGATACAAAATATAGAAATAATTTACATCGCGCATTTGGACATAAAATAACGGCGCATGGAGTTAGAGTCCCCATTGTAAGAAAAATAGCAGATAAATATTTCAAAGTTATTAAAGAGTTAAATAAAAGGGAATTTTATAAAAAATGTGAAGAACTATTAAAAACAAAATCAATTGAAGAAACATTTATTGTTTTTCAATGGACATATAAAAGAAAAAACCAAATAACAAAACAGGATTTTAAAATATTTGAAAAATGGATAAATAAATATGTGGATAATTGGGCAAAATGCGATGACTTTTGTACTCACACAATAGGATATTTTATTCTAAAATATCCAAAATACACAAATAAATTAAAAAAATGGGCAAAACATAAAAATATGTGGATGAGAAGAGCATCTGCAGTATCATTAATTTTACCTGTTAGAAAAGATAAAAAATTTCTAAAACCAATTTTTGAAATATCAGATATTCTATTACAAGATAAAGAAGACTTAGTACAAAAAGGTTATGGCTGGGCGCTTAAAGTAGGCTCAGATCAAGATCAAAAACAAGTTTTTGAATATGTAATGAAATACAAACATAAAATGCCAAGAACAGCTTTAAGATATGCAATTGAAAAAATGCCAAAACATTTAAAGAAAAAAGCTATGAATTAATACACATATTTATAAAGGAAAACTAAGATAATATTTATATCGCAATGAGGACGAAGGTGATCACTAAGGCGCAAGCCAATGAGGATTGACGAGCGGACTGAGCGATTTATACTATTTTTTTCATAAATACGCAATAAATAAACCTTTATATATTTAACACAATTAAATGAAATGTATGGTAGTATTCAGTTCACAAGCATATGTCTTAACATTTATAGGATTAATGATAAGCTTAGGTGGTGCACTATTCGCATATTTAATTTCTACTGCTGGGGGATTTCCTCAATTAAAAGGTTGGGCACAAAAAGAATTTAAAGAACTAATTTTTTCCGCATTAATTATATTTTTTGGAATGTTTCTTTTACATCATGTAGTATTACAAATTTGCGGAGTACTTATTGGATATCCAGGACCTTTGAGTGTTGATAATCCAATATATTTTACACAAGCAAAAACTTTTTTAAAAATCTTAGATATGAATATTCAAGATATAGCCACTAAAGGAGTAATGATGAGTTCAGTATTATTAGGTTACTCTGAATATGGTGTTACTATGGGAGTCCCCATACCTATTGGAGGCGCTTCTGCAATTCTAATAAGTGGAAGTATTACCCCGTTACAAGGATTATCATTAATAGGTGGAACAATTGCAGATATAACAAAAACTGTTGTTATGACAAATTTCCTTATATCTGTTATGGATTCATTATTATATTTTATACAAACTACCTCATTTACTATCTTTTTTCCTATGGGAATAATATTTAGATCCTTACCTATAACAAGAAAATTAGGTTCAACTATTATTGCGTTATCTATTTGTTTTTATTTTGTTTTTCCAATGACTATATTATTTAATCAATTTTTATATGTGAATATGTTTTTAGGAGATTTATCCTATGACAATGAACATCCTGAATCATTAACAGTATTACAAGATAGACTTGGACAAAAACTAGAAAATGAAAGCCAAATTGAAAATAATACATTAGAAAATATTACAGATATTTCTTTTGATTTTGGAAATGAATATAATGAAAGTATTATAGGTCAAGATGAAGGAGATGCAGTAAATGACGATGGATTTATTAAAAAGTTTTTTTCAACAATCAGAAATTTTATAGACAAAGTTAAAGACTTAATTAATAATACTTTAAATAATATTTTGAAAGAAACACTTAATGCAATAATAAAACCATTAACAGTTTTAGCAAGAGCAGGATTAGGTATAAATTTGAATGAATTTATTGGAGAACCAATGCATTATACAGTAGCATTAGCAAATTCAGTATTACAAAAATTCGTGTTTATATTATTTTGTTTATTCCTAGATGTGATATTTTGTTTAACATTATTCTCAAATATATCTGGGGTATTAGGCGGAGAAACAAAAATATTTGGAATTGAAAAATTAAAGTTGGGATAATATGGCATTTGATCAAGCATTTATAACTGCATTACAACTTTCGATTGTACCTGTAATGATAATGGTAGCTTTGGCAGCAATTTCCTATATGCTTTCAAAATTAGTTAATTATAAAGAATTTGAAATATTTGCAAAAATAGAATTATATCAAATATTAATCTCTATTGTTATTATTTTATTTGTTATTTTTGGAACACAAGCAATTTTTGAAATAACTACTCAAATAGCAGGAGGAGATCCATTCGAAATTGCACTTACCTATTTAGAAAATTTAATAAGAGAATCTTTTAATGCAATAAAAATCGCATTTGGAGGGAGAATGGGAATAACAGTTTCATCTGCATTAAATATGAAAATAGGATTAGATGATATTCCTGCAATTAATCAGTTGGGATTACCACTACGGGCCGATATTTCATACCCTCCTTTAGATTTAAGTACTTTAGGAAAAGGATTAGATAAATTATTTTTAATAATCTTTCCTTTCTTTTCAAGTTTAGCAGTTCAACAATTTGCACTTTCAATTATACAAGCAATAATGATTCCTTTTGTTTTACCAGTAGGTATATTCTTAAGGATATTTCCCCCAACAAGACAATCTGGTGCATTTTTAATTGCAGTTGCAATTGGATTTTATGTTGTCTTTCCATTTACATATGTAGTTCACGCTGCAACTGTAGAAAGTATTTCAGAAACTATTAGAACAGAAACACAAGATGGATTAAAAGACATAATTGAAAACTCAACTGACGGTTATTCTGGCGTATATGTATCTACTTGGAATAAAATATTTGGGCTTTTAGGTCCAAAAATATATAATTTGTTTGAAGGGATTATAACATTTTCACTTGTTTTATTACAAGGTTTATTCTTACCAACAATAAGTATGGCAATAACATTAGGATTTATAAAAAGTTTTGAGAAATTTTTAGTACAGAGGTTTGATTAAATGATACCAATAGAATTACAAACACAGGGACTGTTGCTTACATTTATCTTATCCTTAATAATGCTTGGAATTTATGTATTAGTTCATTTATTTTCATATATACTACAAGATAATTCATTAAGAGCAAAAGCTAAAAATGAGTATGGACAAGTAATTATGAATATCTTATTTTTCTTTTTAATAGTTGTTATTGCAATTCCAATTATTGATAATGATATAATACCTTCAGGAATTGTTGAATTAGATCCTTATGCATCTATACATACAACTCCTAATCATGATCTTACTTCTCCTCCTTATAATTTAACAATGAGAGAAATAGGAGTAGCTCTTGATGCTGATGGGAATTGTTTATATTCAAAAAAAGGATTTGAAGATTTGAATAGAAGTTACGCACCCCAAATTTGTGTTTCTTTATCATTTTTAGATAGATTAGAATGGTTGACAACTGAAACAATTGGCCAAATTGTATTATTTTATAATCAACTTGGAATGCTTTCAACATTTACTTTAAGAGTTCAAGGTTTTGCAATTATTCCTGCTCCTCCATATGTGGCAATGCCTACTTTCTTTCAATCAACTCCCGGTGCAGGAATAGCTACAGAAATGGGAGTTATAGCTGAAGGATATAAATTTTTATCTCATTCATTAATAATAACAATAATGCAAAAAAATGCAGTAGATATAGTAGGGCAAGTTTTATTTCCTATATTATTAATAAGTGGTTTTGTATTTAGAAGTTTTATTTTTACAAGAAAATTTGGAGGATTTTTAATTGCAGCTGCACTTGCAATGTATTATGTTGCTCCATTACCTTATATAATTGGCCATAAAGCATTATTTGAATCAGGTAATTTTATAGGATTACAACCAACAAGTACAGGAGGATATAAAATAATGCCTTATGCAGACCTTATGTCAGATAGCGATACAAGATTACTACCTGAAGCAAATATTGATGATATAGATGTTAATTTTCTTAATGATCCAATTAAAAATTTAATGAAACTTGCTAGTAGTATGAAAAAATATTACAATGAGATATTCTCAATGGGTAATGCATACATGAATTCACAAATGGGTGGAAAAGGATTAGTAATTGAAATTGACGGATTATTACATATGATAGCAAAAATAGCAATGTTAACTGTTATTATACCTTTACTTTCATTATTTGCATTACTGGCTTCAATAAAAGCAATGGCTCCATTCTTTGGAGGAGATGCATCAATTGCAGGGTTAACACATTTCTTATAGGTGAAAAATAATGGATAAAAAAATAATATTATTGATAATGATTCTTTGCTTTAATATTAGTTCAAGCTTTGACTCTACATTCAATTGGCTACAACCAAATACTGTTTGTCCAACAATTGGATTAGAAAGTTCAACTATAAACTGGCTTGTTTTATCACTTATAGGAGTATTTACTGTATTTGCTATTGCAGTTATTGTTTATTTAATTGGAAAGGCAGTTGGTTTACCAAATATAAGTGCATGGGGAAAAAACGAAATGTGGCAAATAATTGCTTCAATTATTTTAATAGTATTATTACTTGCTTTAATCGGACCATTAGATGAGGTTGGAAAATTAAATAATCCTTCTTGTCCAAATCCAGGAGACTGTGATGTGACATTATGTGGATATGCTGACCCTACAGAGCCAGGTGCGGGATGTACCTTATTACAAACAGGGTATTATTATTCTGAAGCTATGTCTGCAGAATTAATGTATTTAGGATATCATTTTTTAGTTACTAATCTCCTCCTTGAAGGATTTTTTTCATCAACTTTAGAAATAGTTCCTTTAAATCTAATTGGAGTTACTTTTAACTATTCTCCTATGTTTACTTTAGTAGCAAAAATAACAGATTGGTCATTAGTAATATTATTACCTGCAATTTTAAGTTGGATAGGAAATATGTTTATTCTTTGTTTTAGTTCAGGAACTATGTTTGCATTATTTTTACCTTTAGGATTGATTTTAAGAAGTTTTCCTTCAACAAGATCTGTTGGTGGAGGTTTGATTGCATTAGCACTTGGATTATATTTTATTTATCCTTTAATGTTGAATATTAATAATGTTATAATGTCCTCATACCTAGGATTAGATAGTCCTTCACATATGATAAATTATGCACAAGATCGACTATTTGCATTTCCGCCAAGCATAAATAGACCAGGTAGAGAAATAACAAATGCGATTGTAACTCCCCTGTATAAAACATTTAAAGAATTTGTTTTAACTGGGGATAGACCAGATCTTTTAATTAACCCCCTCACATATCCATTTATTGGAGGAATGATTAGTAATGTATATTTAGATGCGTTTTATTCTATTCTCCAAGAAGGAGTATTTTTAGTTATGATAGGTAGTTTTATACTACCCTTATTAAATATATTTATAACATTTACCTTTATTCAAGAAATAGGAAAATTCCTTGGATCAGATATGAATTTAGCAGAATTGGTGAAATTAATATGATGAAAAAAATGTCATTAATTATCTTATGCATGTTTTTATTAATTAATATACCTCACTCTGCTTTATTTGATATTTTTCCAGAAGAAGTTTGCGGAGGAGAATTAAATTCGTTTATGTCTTCATGGGCAGTTACATGTTATATTGCAATACTTGTTTCTCTTGGAATATTATTATTAATATTTTTTGTTTGTAGATTTTTAAATATTCAAAAAGGGGAATTATGGTCAAAATACGAACTTATTCAAGTTGGTGCAACTATTTTAATTTTAATATTTATAGTCGGATTTTCAGAATTTATTTTATGTAATCCTGCATTTACTCCAAAATTAATATTTGGAGATATACCTGGTGCAGGAGATGGAACTATGATTGATGAAGCAAACTCATATCTTCAAAATTTAATATATATGAATACCTTTTCATTAGTAAGTTTAACTTTTATCTCAGTTATAAGAGAAAGTGTGGGAAATTTAAAATTATCTGCAAATATATTGGGGATAGGAGGTTCAATTACCCCATTTAAAGGATTAAATAGTTTTGATAGGTCAATGGAATTAACATATATGGGATTAATAACTGTTTTAATAACCTCAATTACTCAACGTATGCTTTTTGCGTATGTATTCAAAGGAATGTTTACTATATTTTTACCTATAGGAATTCTATTACGTTGTTTTGAACCCACAAGAAGATTTGGAGGAACATTAATTGGTCTTACAATCGCACTTGGATTATTTTGGCCTCTTTTACTTGTAGCAAATAACATTGCATTAGGAGGAATTGGATTTATCGGACTAACAGAACAAGTAGGAACTTATATAAATGACCATTTAGAGGAATTAGAAATTGTTGACTTTCAATTTAATAGTCCTAAAGATATTATAAGTATGGATGGAAATAAATTTACATTTATGGGATTGGGGAGAGATATTATAACTCCTATTCAGATAGATATTATAACTCCTATTCAAACAATGTTTGGAGCATTTCAAATGTTAGTATGGAAAATACTAGCAATAAATATATTAGGAAGTTTATTTTTACCATTAGTAAATTTTGCGATCTTAGCAGCATCAATAAGAGAATTTTCAAGATTTTTTGGAGATCAAATAGATCTTTCAAATTTAACACGGATGATATAACATGGATTGGATAGTTTTAACTGTAATTTTAGCTTTCCTCTCTTTAGGAGGAATTACTTTATTCTACATGATAGCTAGAGCATTTTCATTAAATAATTTAGAAAAATGGTGTAAAAGTGAATATATGGAAATATTAATTACTGCGATAATTATAGTTGCAGTTATTGCATTTATACAAGGTATGCTGCATGTATCCCAATTAGTTTTAGATGAAATGTATTACACGACTACTACTTCTCCAGTCTTAGGTTCTGATCCTGCAAATGCAGCAGTTTTAGAAACTTATAATATTATAGGCCAAGTTAAAAAAACATATAATGGAGTATTTACTTCTGTATTTTGGATACAAACTGCTTCATCCATTACTATAATGGGGTTTGATAGAGATTCTAGCATTAGTCTAATTCCAGGTGTAGGAAAACTTGTTAATATGGGAATAGACGCAATTTCAGGAACCTTAAGTTGGATATTGAAATCTTTAGGATTATTCATAATGTGGATGTATTTTTTTGCAGAAGTAATTAAATTTGGAGATTATTTAGCAGTATTTTTATTACCAACTGGAATAATTTTACGTGCATTTCCTCCCACAAGAGGGGCTGGAGCAATGTTTGTTGCAATGGGATTAGGATTAGCTATTGTATTACCTTCTGCATTTTTAATGACTTTATTTGTATCTGGAAGTAGTTCACAAACATTAGAAGTATTTTTACCTGAATCCTTTGATGAATATAATCAAATGTTAGAAGACATTTGTATAGGAAATAATCCTGCAACTTCAAGCATGATTAAAAATATGGCATTAAGTACAGATTATGAAGGTCTGCTTTCAATGTGGCAAGAAAGTGGTTTTCTTGCAATGTTAATAAAAATATTTCTTGCACCAGTTGTCGCATTAATTATTACTTTTACATTTATTCGTTCATTTGCAATGATGCTTGGTGCAGATTTAGCAGAAATAGGAAGAGGATTAGTAAAATTAATTTAATTTTTTAAAATAATTATAATTCTCTTTTGCCCATCCTCCTTTTAAAAATGTATTTTTTTTAGAGATTAAAGTTGTTAATATATTATCAAAGGAAGTTCTAAATTTATAATCCAGAATAAATTTAAATACAGATACTAAAACTAAAAAAGATGCTAAATCTTTAAATATTCCAGTAACTAAAAAACTAACTCCAGTACCTAAAAGTAGAACTCCTCCTCCAAATTTTAATGAGTTTGATATTTGATTAACTATTTCCATACCTTGAACTATTTCTTCATCAGTTATCAATTTATCATATTCCACATCATAATTTTGAGCCATAATTGTAAGATCTTTTTTTGTATCTTCAAACCTCTCTCTAGTTTCCAATTTAAATTTAGGATTTCTTGCATGGGCATTAAATAAATCTCTTAATCTATTTATTTCATGTAATGGATAATGAGGAGTATCTGGAAATTTTTTAAGATGTAATTTTTTAAATACTCTTCTTGCCATTTTAGTATTTTTAATATCATCAATATCCGAACTAATAAGTAACTTTTGAAATGTCATCATATTATGTGTGTTAAGTAGTGTTTAAATACTTTTGGATTAGAATTTAAATTCTTTATTACCCCTCATACTTTAACAATTATTTTTTCGCCAACATCAGAAATAAAATCAAAACTAATTTTTTTCTTTTGGCCAAATGGTGATTTTATAATCATACTATTTTTTCTAAGATCTATACCAATAACTGAACCAATATATGATCCATATTCAGTAATAACTTCTTTGTTCTCAAGTTTAAGTCTAGTTACAATATCCATTTTAATTTTATGAACTATATAAATAGATAAATATCCTAAAATTAAACTAACTATAATTACTAATACAAAATCTCCAAAAGAAACATAAGGAGGTTCTAAATTTACTACCCAATCAGCACCAACTGAAAAAATTAGCCAAAATAAAACAATTGAAGTCATATAAGACCCATATTTTGTAAGTGCCATTTTTTTGCCTTCTTTATATACATCAATTACTTTTCCTAAAATTAATAAAAATAATCCCCATGGGAATAAACGCATTAAAGATTGTAGACTTAATCCTAATACTTTAACTGCATCTAATTCCATAAACACAGTAGAATATGTCTGATAAGTAGTCCAAAATGAAACTAAAATTATTGCAAACGCAGATAAATAAATTATAAAACTACTATTTTCAACTGAGAAATTAAAATGTTTAGAAGTTGAAATGATATATTCTTCTATCCCAAATAATCTTATTAAGAGATAACCTGCAATAACAACTGCGACTGGTTCCCATCCCCAATTCATATAACTACTAAGCGCAAACATAATCAATAATAATGCAGGAATACCCAAAATTATTCTTGCATAATAAGGATCTTTTAATTTCTCTAATAATACAATATATGTTTTTTCTAACTCTTTTGCCTGTTTCATAACTACTATTTGTGCGGAATCAATTTTTATCCTAGATTTAATAACTGGAATTATTTCTTCATCATGTTGTCCATCTGTTATTAACACACAAGAAGCAAATGAATTACCTTGTAAAATCGTATCTAATTGATTAGCAATAATTCGATCTGCTTCATAACCTAATTTTTTATTACCTGTTAAAGTAACTACTTGTACCTTGTAATCTTTACCTAATTCATCATATTTTTTAACTGCTTGAAAAATAGCATTTGCATCTGTGTCTTGAGGATCAGCTAATGCCAATTTACTAGCTGCATTAAGATTTGCCTCCCTTCCTACAATTGGGCCGCTTATCTTAGCTTTCTCGTATAAATCATTATCTCTATCTACGCATAGTATAAGAATTCCTTTCATGTATTATAAAAGCAGAGGGAAGATATTTAAATATTGGTATTCAACAATAATAAACAAATAAAAACTATTTTTAGTGATAAATATGGATTTGACAAAACCTGGCGAAGAATTAGGAACAGAAGAAGAATTTCTCAAAGGTCACGGGACCTACCTAGAAGATGAAAAAATAAGATCTGTATTACTAGGAGAGAAAAAAGTAGAAGATAGAAAAATGATAGTAGATAGACCATATAGATATAGAAATTTTCATAGAGGCGTATTAGTATTTGGAAAGGTAGAAAAAGTTAGTGATCAAATGGCATTAGCTTCAATATTTCCAATAGACCAAGAAAGTGGAAGATATCCAAAAACTATGGATTATGCAAGTTTACATGTTTCAAAAGTTAAACAAGGATTTGTTGATAGTTTAAAAAATGAAATGAAAATTGGAGATATAATAAAAGCAGTTATTGTTAGTGTAGATATTAAAAAAGGACAAATCGATTTAGCAACAGATAAACCAAATTTAGGAGTTGTAAAAGCTTTTTGCTCTAGATGTAGAAGTCCATTAAAAAAAGTTGATGATGGATTAGAATGTGAAAAATGTGGATATAAAGATAACAGAGCAATAAGTAATGCATATAGAAATGTTGCTCTTGAAATAAATGAATAGGGGGAGAGATTTATGGAATTTGAATTTCTTAAAAAAGAAAAAAATTATGTTGAAATTGCATTTAAAGAAACAGATATTGGATTATTAAATGCAATAAAAGAGATGGTATTAGAAGATAAAGATGTTGAATTTGCAGCTGTTAAAAGAGGACATTTCCTTGAAGATAAACATATTTTTCATATTAGAACTAGTAAAAAGGATGCGATTACTTTAATTAAAAAAGCACTAGAAGATTTTCAAGCAGATTTAGAAAAATTAGAAAAACAATTAAAATAGGGATTAAATGAAAAAAAAGGAACTTCTAAAAAAAATTGAATTTTTAGAAAAATATTATCTGCATTATTTATTATTTATTTTCTCATTTTTATTATATATACTGAGCAGACATTTTATTTTTGCACTTTTAGGAGGTTTATCCATTTTACTAATAGTAGGAATGGATATAGCAAAAGGTACAGCTAAAAAAGGTATAAAACATGAAATTAAAGAAATTATTATTGCTATTGTATTAGCATTAACTATTTGGTTTTCATTAGTTTTTATTTTAGGAACTCCTATCCCTATTAATGCAATAGTATCATGCAGTATGCTTCCAGATTATGAACGTGGAGATTTAATTATTTTAAAGGGAAATACTGAAATAGACGCACCTAACACCTATGTTGAAAATATAAATTCTATAAATAATACAGCAATTATAGAAATTGGTAATAACTCATATTCAGTAAATGGATCGTTATTTGTATATTGTATGGATAAAAATGATGAGCTTTGTATTGATTTTAAAACATATCCAGACAAGTACTATGAAATGCACGGACCTTTAAAATTTAATTATGGTATTTGTACAAGAAAATATCAAGATGGTTCAATAAAGGATACTATATGTGTAAAAAACATTGAACATAATAATCAAACGTATTTACTTAATAAAAATTCTGATATAATGGTATATGAACCAAAAAAAGAAGATTTATTTGCGCTAACTGGGGATATAATACATAGAGTTTATCTTAAAATTGAATCTCCAGAAGGAGAATATTATTTAATAAAAGGAGATAATAATGCTGTTTTTGATTTACAAATGTATTCTTCAGCATATAATAGAGGTAATTCACTTGTTTCACAAGACCAATCTAAAGGAATAGTAATTTTACGAATTCCATACTTAGGATATGCTAAATTATTTTTATTTGGGATGTGGGTTGAACCTCAGGGATGTGAAAGCTATTTTATCTCAAATTAACATAATTCATCAAAAAACATTAACCAAATGATTATAAATATTTCATAGATAAATATATATGTACGAGGAGGTGCGAATAATGTTTAAAATAGTAATGCAGAATGCAAAATCTTTAAAAAATATAATTGATGCAGTAGTTAATCTAATTGATGAAGGACCCTTAGAAATTAAAAAAGAGGGTTTATTTTTAAGAGCTATTGATCCTTCACAAATTGCAATGATAACTTTAAATGTTCCAAAAGAAGCATTTGTTGAATATACAGTAGATTCACCAATTACTCTCGGACTTAATTTTATAAATTTTGATAAAATTTTAGCAAGGGCAAGAGCTAAAGAAAATTTAACTCTTCAAATAGATGAAAATACATTGGTTATTGAATTTGCATCTGATAAAAGTAAACGAACATTTAAAGTGCCTTTATTAGAAACAAAAGACATGGTTCAAAAAGAATTAAGTATTGATCCAGATGCAGAAATTAAAATTTTATCTGGAAGTATAAAAGAATCATTAAAAGATGCAGGATTAGTTAGTTCTTATCTAGCTTTAGAAGCTAATGGAGAAACATTAACTTTTGATGTAAAAGGAGATTCTGGAAAATTGAAAATTGAAAATCAAAAAGATGGAAACACAATAAGAGAAATTAAAACAGACAAAAAAGCAAGAGCAAGTTTTTCATTACAATATCTAGAAAATATCATAAAGGCTTGTCCTGATCACAATATTGTTAATTTATTTTTAAAATCAGATATGCCTATAAAAGTAAAGTATAACATTGAAGATGCAGATTTAACCTATTATTTAGCTCCAAGAAAAGAGGAGGATTAAAAAATAGGTGTGCCTCATGACAAATAAAATAAATACAAAAAGCGTTTGCCCATACTGTGGTAAAGTCATAAGTGCGTCCTTTATTGTTAAAGATGAAAACGTTTATGAAATAAAAACTTGTCCTGAACATGGTGAGATCCAAGAACGTGTTTATGATCTAAAAATGTTTAATCAAAATATTGTACCATATTTAAAAAAGCTTCATGAATACAAAGAAACTGAAGAAATAAAAGAATGTCCTTACGAATGTATTGGTTGTAAAAAACATAAAACTTCTACAGTATTAGGAATAATGGAAATAACAAATAGATGTAATTTAAAATGCAGTTATTGTTTTGCTAATTCTGACGCAACTGGATATCTATATGAACCTACTTATGAGCAATGTATACAGATGATAGATAAATTACGAGCACAAAATCCTCCTTGTCCTGCAATTTTAATTTCAGGGGGAGAACCTACTTTAAGAGAAGATTTAATTGACATTATTAAATATGCTAAATCTAAGGAAATGGTTGTTTTAATAGCAACAAACGGATATAAAATTGCAGCTAGTGTGGAATATACAAAAAGTTTATTAGATGCTGGACTTAGTATAGTATATTTAAGTTTTGACGGACTTACAGATAAAAGTAATACTGAAAAGAAAAACCATTTAATTATTGAAAAAATATTTAATAATTGCAGAAAAGCAGGAAATTTAAATATAATGTTAGTTCCAGCCGCAATCAAAGGATTAAATGATGATGAAGTTTTTAAAATAATTAAGTTTGCTTCAAAAAACATAGATATTGTTAGAGGAATTAATTTTCAACCAATTTCATTTTGTGGAAGAATGAGTGATTTAGAAAGAAAAGAACAAAGATATACAATTTCAGATTTAATAAAAGATATTTCAAAACAAAGCAAAGGACAAATTAAAGAAAGTGATTTTTATCCAGTACCTATAATATTACCAATTACAAAATTTATGGAAGCATATACTCAAGAACCGCAAGTTGCATTTTCAGTTCATCCTATTTGCGGATCTGCAACATATATATTTAAAGACACAGACGGAAAATTAATCCCAATGCCTCAATTTTTAAATGTAGATAAATTTACTCAACTTTTAGAGGATTATTCTAAAAAAATAGATAAATGCAATGATATAAATAAATCTATATTTATTGCATCATTAATAAAAGATATTGCAACTACAATTGATTTTTCTAAAAAACCTAAAAATTTAAAATTATTAAACTTATTAGGAGCATTATTCTTAAATAAAGGAGATATAAAAGATTTAACAGAATTCCATTTGAATACATTATTTGTAGGAACTATGCATTTTATGGATCATTATAATGCAGATATGGAGAGATTAAAATATTGCGCAATTCATTACATAACTCCTGATTTAAACATTATTCCTTTTTGCGCATATCAAAGTTTTGGATATAGAGAAAAAACAGAAAATAAATGGAAAAAAGACATCATTAAAAAATAATTATTTTTTAATATATTTTAGCATTTCTTCTTCTGATTTTTTAATCCCATATTTTTTAAAATAATTTAAAATATTTCTAACATCCCGTTCTAAAAACTCTTGTGCTTTTGGATGTTTTAAAACAACTGCTTGCCCTATATCTATTATATAGGGCCCTTTAGGAGTTTGTATTATATTAAAAGGACTTAAATCTCCATGAACTAATCCTATAGAATATAAATTTTTCATATCTTCTAATAACTGATTAAAATCTTCTTCTACGTTAATTGGCCCGTGTTGTTGTAATGTTGGAAATGGTTCGCCATTTGCACCTAAAAATCCCATTACTAATATATTCCTTGTATATCCAATTGGTTTTGGAACATGTAGTTTATTTTTATATGCTAAATTTAGATTAGTATGTTCTTTTCTTGTCCAAGTTTTGATAATATCTAATTTTTTATTTTTAACTCTATCAAATCTTGGATCTCCTCGTAAATAATCCTTCATTTTATCAAATGATGAAGTTTCAATCATATAAATCTTAACTGCAAAATAACTTTTTTTGCCGTTAATTGATTCTTTTGTAGCTCTAAATACTTTAGCTTCTTTTCCGATTGCAATTGGATGGTCTAATGTATCAAAAACCCTTTTCCCTATTAATCGTGAAAGCTCTTTCAAAGTAGGAACATCAAAAACTTGAGATTCAATCATACGTTTTTGTTTATACTGTTTCTTTTCACGCATAGGTGCCTTTGTTTTAGATTTTTTAGTTGCCATATTTATATTACAAGAAGAAAGTATTTAAATTGAATACAAAGCTTTAAAAAGCAAAAAAAGCACTATTTTAACATGGAATTTGATACAGGTGAATGGACAGGAGATCTTTTTAATCCTAAAAATACTGATGCACATAGAGCAATTAAAGGAATTTCTCCAAAACAAGATAGAATAATTATAGAAACAATAAACTTAAAAAATCCTCAAATTACAGATATTTTAAAAGTTTTAAAAGGTCTTAAAAATAAGGAAATTAAATCCTTATCTAATTCTATATTGTCTTTAGTATATAAAGATTTAGAACATAAAAAAGATTTGTCTTATGATGAATTAACTACTATAAAAGAATACTTAACAACAAAAATTTCTAACCCTCAAAAATATAAACTTTTTACAAATATAAAATACATATTTGAGATTAAAAACATGGAACATTTCCTAAATTTATATGGGGCTCAAAGATTTTTAGAATATATAGATGAAAAGATTTTTGATTTTTTAAATGAATTAGAAAAAAAATATAGGAGTTCGAAATTAGATTTAAATACTGTAATACAATTAACTAATTATATACAAGATTTAAAAAAAATGAATAAAAATGATAGGATAAAAACTTTTTTTGAAACATTAGATATTAAACAATTTGGAAGATATAGTTTAAAGGATCTATTAACTAATACTTTATCAGTATGTTCAAAACAAAATTTATTATTTAAAAAACAATTTATCTCTTCAATTTTAAAAATCATAAAAAATGAAACTAAAGATGCAAAATTAAATTATATATTACAAAATTTAAAAACAAATGAAAAAACAATAATTTTAGTTTCAGATAAAAAACAAATTGGATTAATTTCAGATTATTTAGCTAAACATAAAATAGCTTCTACAAATATTACAACTAGTATTGAACCTCAAATTTTTAGTGAAGATATCATAATTATAACTCCTGGATTATATTCAGAAGTATTACATAAGAGATATGCTAATACATTAATTTTATATGATGGTGAAAAATATTCACAAATAGATGAAGAATTAAAAGAACGGTTTGATAAAATAATAAAACTACGGTTTGAATTATAGTTCAATATTTTTTAAATGTCCTTTAGATTTTAACCATTGTTCTTGGAATCTGTTATATCTCCAAATAACATCTCCTTTCTTTTCTCCTTCAATAGCCCAAGGTTTTACTATTACATAATTATTTTCTCTAACCCAAATAAATCTTCGCATTTTACCTGGTATTCTACATACTCTTTCTTTTCCATCTTCACATGAAACTAATAATCTTCCTGCGCCTAATAAACTTATAACTAATCCAAACAATTCTCCATCATCTTTGTTAGGTAATTTTATTCTCATTGGTTTATTTTCTTCTTCAGCCATTTATTCACCTTATAGGAGTTCTAGCTCCACATGCTTCACAAATCATAATTTTTATTCCTTTTTCAACTTCTTTAATTTTAGTATCTGGTCTATTACATTCTCCACATACTACATACTTTTTAACAAATGTATTTAATTTTTCAATAAATAATCTTGGAGGAACTTTACCATATAAAATTAATCTTTTTCCTTCAATTGAAACTGGTACTGCTAATTCTTTACTAAAATATTTTAATATAAATTCTTTATCTGATCTTAATGTTGTTAAAATCTGATCAAAATTTTTAATTATAGTTTTTGAACCTTCAAATAAAATTTCAGGTTTAGGTACTTCAAACCTCTCACTAGTTTTAGCTTTCTTTGGTATTTCCTCATATGCTTTATCTAATAAAGATTCATAATTTTCCATATACATTCTTTAAGTATACGTATTTAAAAACTTAAGGGCGACAAATACTTTATGAAAATCAAGGTATTAGAAGTATATATTTTAATCTTATTAATATTCAATTTGCTTATTTGGGCAACTCCATTCATATACCAACTATTTGGTAATCCAATAATGTATGCTATGTTTAGTCCTTTTTGTCATCAAAAAACCCAACGTTCTCTTTGTATATACGAAAATACTATAGGTGATTGTTATGACCAAAATATTATATACAATCAATTAACTACTGAAATAGTTGTTGAAAATTCACAAGGAACTGGATACAAACTCCCAGTTTGTGCTAGAGATGTCTCATTTTTCTTATTCATGTTAATAGGAGGAATAATTATTTATTTATATAAAGGAACTTCATATTCTTATATCCCTCCTCTCATAGTATTCATATTGTTTATATTACCCTTAGCAATTGATGGGATAACACAAATACTTGATTTGAGACAAAGTACTAATCTATTAAGAATAATAACTGGGATGTTCGCAGGAGTTATAATGCCTTTCTTCATAATTGGATTATTAAATAAAAAAAACGAAAGCAATAAAAAGATAAGTGCAAAAAGAAAAGTACAAAAAAATAAATGAGGTAGTAAAATTGAAATGTTATTTTCATCCAAAAAAAGATGCAGTAGGACTTTGTTCTGTTTGTTATAAAGCAGTTTGTAAAGATTGCGTTGGTGATGATACACCAGAAATTATTTGTAAAACTTGCATGAGAAAAGGAGTACAAATGCTTAAACAAGGAAACCAAAGATCTAGAAACGACTATAATTCCGAAGATAGAAGAGAACAAATAATAAGTAATACAATGAAAAATGAACCTGCTCAAAGAATACCTCAAAGACAATATAATACTTCAAATTCATCTGGTCCAGGATTATTACAAAGAATATTTAAAAGTAAAAAGAATTTAAGTGAATCAAATACAATTAGTGCTGAAATTATAACTCCTGTTTTATTTGTAGGAATTATTGCAGGAATATTATGTGGAATACCATTACTTAGTTTATTATTTTTTATAATCATGCCAATAGCAGGAATAGTTTCAATAATTTATTTAAGATCTGAAGATAATTATTTAGTTTATATTGGATCTAAAAAAGGATTTATAGTTGGAGCTTTAACAGGTGTTGTTGCTGCAATATCTTCATTAATATTAATAATTCTATTAGAAGCATTCATTGGAGCACAATCTTATGGAGTTATAACTAGTATTTTTGGTTTCTTAGATGGAAGCATCTTAAATATAATAATTGCACTAGCAGGCGCTGATGTTGCTTTAAGCGTAAATATAATAATATTAAGATTACTCATAACTTTAATAACTTTTCCACTCTTAGGAGGGATATTTGGTTATTTAAGTGCTAGATTCTTAAGATAATTAATCTAATTTTCTTTTTTTATGATTAATTTTTGATTTTTGCTTTTCAGCAATTGCTATTTTTTCATTATCTGTTCTCGGGGTATAACTACTATGTTGACAATTAGATTTAAATTTGTCTCCCCAACTGGTTAATACTTCTTGGCTTTCTTCAGATAACGGCTCTTTTTCTAAAAAAACTTCTCTATCATCAAAAATCTCAGGTATTTCTTCAGATAAAAATCCTTCTGCTGAATCCTCATGTATAATTTTCCTTTTAACCAAACTGATCACCAGTATCAAATATAGGTGTAGGAGTTTAAAAAGTTATTTATACTTCCCCTCCTACTTAAATAAACTCTTTACCTTAAACGTATAACCTTTATCTTAAACGTATAGTATCCATGTTCATTGGGGATCGAGTTTCAACTTTTAAAGTATTTCTAATAGATTGGCTTAAGTCCATACATTTCTTTTCATCTCCATGCATTACAAAGATTCTTTCTGGAGTAGGTGAAATATTATGTGCAAATGCCATTAATTGTCGTCTTCCAGAATGACCAGAAAATCCTTCAACTGTTTCAACATTCATATTTAATTTTATCATTTCACTTTTGCCATCTCTATTAACTAGTGGAATCTCTTTTTCTCCTCTTTGTATCTTATGTCCTAAAGATAATGGAGACTGATAACCAATAAAAATCATTAAATTTTTAGAATCATCTGATAATTGTCGTAAATATTCCATGATTGGACCTCCTGAAAGCATACCAGAAGTTGATATTATAACACATGGTCCTCCGTCTATAATTGCTTGTCTATCACTTGCAATCTCAAATATTTCACATTCAAACGGACTTTGATTTGATAATATTTTTCTTTTTAAAGTATTTCTTAAATATTCTGGATATGCAGTATGTATAGCTGATGCTTCTAATATCATACCATCTAAATAAACTGGAACTTTTAATCTTCCTTTTTGAAATGCGTCTTCTAACACTAGCATAACTTCTTGTGATCTACCAACTGCAAATGCGGGAATTAAAACTTTTCCTCCATTATTTACAGTTTCTTCAATAATTGAAATTAACTGTTCATCTGTTTCTCTTCTATCTGGTAAAATATCTTGTTTTCCACCATATGTACTTTCCATAAATAATGTTTCTACTCTTGGAAATAAGTTATTTGCATTATTACATAATCTTGTAAATCCAAATTTAAAATCACCAGTATATACTAAATTATGTAATCCATTATCAATATGTAAATGAACCATTGAACTTCCCAATACGTGCCCTGCATTATAAAATGTTAATTTAATATCAGGAGTAATATCAACTACTTCATTATACCCAATTGCAACTGAATGAATTAATTCTTCATGTATGTCTTTTACTCCATATGGAGCAGTAGTACCTGAATATTTATTAACTATATTAAGATAATCTCTTTGAAGCATTATCATTAAATCTCGTGTTGGTTCTGTACAATAAATTGGTCCTTTATACCCATAAGCATATAAATAAGGTATAAATCCAGAATGATCTAAATGAGTATGTGATAATATAACTGCATCTAAATCAGAAGGTTCTAAATTCATTGATTTTAAATAAGGAAAGGCTTTAGATCCATCAAATACAACAGGATTTATACCACAATCTAATAAAATATTTGAATTTTGTGTTTGAATTAATAAACTTGATCTTCCTACTTCTTTAAATCCGCCTAAAGCAGTAGCTTTAACCCATTCACTTTTATCAAGATCTTTACATATCTTTTTACCTAAAGCATCTAAAAATTTCTTTCTTTTTTTGCTTTCTTTAAATAATGAACTTCTAATTCCTTCAATAGTTTCTGATTTCATTGTTGGAACTCTTAAAATCTTAGGTGTCCATCCAACTGTTTCAATTATGCTTCTTAATGTAGTCCCTTTTTTTCCAATAACTAATCCAGGTTTAACTGATTCAATCCAAACTTCTGAAAAAATTGGTTCAAATCGTATTTTTTGAATTTCTGCTTCTTTTGGAACTATTTCTAATATTTTCTTTTCTGCTTTTTCAGGTTCCATTAATAAATTAGATTCCATTCTAACAATAATTCTTTTTCTTATTGATCCAGAAAGTCTTTTAATTAAATGTTCTGAATCATAAAATAATTTTATATTTTTTAAATAAATTACAATATCTAATCCTTCGGGTTCTATATTTGTTATTTCACATTCCTCAGGGACTAGTTCTCTTACTTTTTGCTCTATTTCTTTAAAGTCCATTAAATCACTCCTATGTTGAACTAAGTTCATTTTATAAATTGTTTAATATTGAAAATTGAATACTTTTAAATATTTAAAATATTTTATAATTTTTCTATCTCTTCTTTTGTATATCTTTTAAATCCTGATTTATCAATCGAAACTAAATCTACTCCATCTCCAGTTGCACTATCTCTTTTCATAGCAGTAAGTATTGCTTTAACTGCTAAAGGTAGATTCTCTTTAATGGTTTTATCTTTTTTATAGTTAGTTTCTAAAACACCATATGCTATTGGAGAACCACTTCCTGTCGAAATAAAATCTTCAGAAGTAACCCCTCCGCCAGGATCTAATGAATATAATTTTGGAGATTTATCATATCCTCCAATTATTAATTGTACTAAAAATGGAAACATTTTGTATCCAAATAAAATATTTGACATTAATGTTGTTGCTCCTTGTACTGTCATTCTTCTTCCTTCTCTTGTTTCATATAAATTTATTTCAGATTGAATATATCTAACTAATGCTTGTGCATCTCCTACACTTCCTGCAGTAGTCATTGCAATATAATCTGTTATAGAATATACTTTTTGTATATTTTTATCAGCAATAAAATGCCACATAGTTGCTCTTTTATCAGAAGCAAATACAACTCCATCAGAACAAACAAGACCTAATGTTGTTGTTCCTGTTTTTACTATATTAGAATCATTCACATAATCACCTAATTACTTAAAAATAAGTACTCTTCTAGTTTATCTTAATATAAGAATATTTAAAAAGGTTCTTCTTTGATTTTTTAAAATATATTTTAAAAAAAAGCAGGGCGAGGGAGTCGAACCCCCCTATTTCGGTCTGCAGCCGAACACATAGCCGATCTGTCAGCCCTGCAAATACTCATTTATTATTTTTTATATTTAAAGTGGTATAAACCCTTTATAAATATAGCCTTTTAAACTTTTTTATCATAATATTGTAGGTGAGTTAATATGGTTGAAATTAAAAAAGCTAATTGTATCGATTATAATGAAAGTATAACAAAGGCGCAATCTAAAATAGGTAAGAATAAAGAAGCAGTTATTATTTTAAAAAATGATAAATATTATGGGATATTAGATACAAGACACATTATTGAACATCAAATTAAAGACCCAAGTACTACTAAATGTGGACTTATAGCTCAAAGAGCTCCTATAATCTTAGAAGACGAATATAATATTTCAGAAATGACTACTGCATTTTATACAGTTAGATTCCCTAATTTAGCAGTAATAGATAAAAATGAAAAAGTAGTTGGAACTATTTCTAGATTTGAAGTTTTAAATCAAATATTAAATGAAAAAGACATACCTAAAAAAAGAGTAGAACAAATAATGTCTTCACCAATTTTAACAATAAACGTAAATGCGCATTTAAACGAAGCAACAACTAAAATGAGAAAAGAGGGAGTAAGAAGATTAATAGTAATTGAAAATGAAAAATTAAAGGGATTATTAAGTGCATATGATATTGGATTAAATTTAATACAACCAACTGAAAGATTACCTAGATTAAAACATGAAAAAGTAAATATCTGGGAACAACCAATTTCACCATTTATAAAATCAAAAGTAGAAACTATTGGGCCAGATAAAACATTAACCGAAGCAATTAAAAAAATGTTAAAAAAAGAAGTACCTTCATTAATTGTATGTGAAAATGGAAAACCAATAGGATTAATAAGTACAAGAGATGTTTTTGAAACAGTTCTTAGATCAAAGAAAAATGAAACATTAGTACATATAAGTGGATTAGACCAATATGATAAACCGTTTTATCAGGAAATAGTTACAGAAGGAGAAAGAGCGCTTGAAAAAATAAAACGAGATATTGAAGGTGAAAGTTCTATTTCATTACATATTAAAAAAACAGGAAATAGATATACTGTTCTTGCAAGATTAGAAATAGCAAATAAAGTAATTAATACTTCAGGATCAGAATGGACTCTTCCTTCAGCAGTTAATGAAGCATTAGAAAATTTAAAAAGAATAGTAAGAAAACAAGGAAGAAAGCATTATGCAGAATGATTTTTTAATTCTACTTTTTTAAAATATTTTTCTGCTATTTCTTTAAATTTTTTTAATTCTTGTTGAGAAAAAGGTGCAATATTTTCTAAAGAAGGATCTATTAAAGTATCTGTTTGTTTAAACGATTGTATTGAAAATTTTTCTCCTCCTCCTGTCCATCTACCAATTTCTTCCATATCTTCAATTGTATGTATAGAAGGAACAACTGTTGTTCTCAATTCGTATTTAATATTACTTGTATTTAATAAATTTAGAGTTTGTTTAATATTAGAAATATCTATATCTACATTTGTTGCTCTATTGTAATTATCTGGTGAATTTTTAATATCAATCGCAACATAATCAACTAATTTTTCATCTAATAATTTTCTAATCATATCTGGATTAGTACCATTAGAATCTAATTTTACTAAAAATCCTTCATTTTTTAATGCTTTTATAAATCCGTATAATTCATTATGTAACGTAGGCTCTCCCCCAGTGATACAAACTGCAGATACAAATCTTTTCCTTTTAATTAATGTAGATAATACTTGCTCTTCTGTAAGTGTATTTCTTGGAAATTCTTCAGAAATAACTAAGGATTTATTATAACAAAATGGACATTTAAAATTACATCCAATTGTGAATACTGTTGAACAGATATTTTCTGGATAATCAACTAAACTAGTCTTTTGTATATATGCAAATTCCATATTCTCTGCCTCCCTTCTTTTGTTTAATATATAAAAAGAAATTAAAGGCTTTTGTCAAAAACCCTTCTTTCTTTATACTCTTCTACTTTACCTGCATTCCATTGTTTTACTGGTCTAATATATCCAACTACCCGACTATAAATTTCACAATAATTTCTTTTTTTCTTTGTGGCTTCTAAAATTTCTTGATCTACTTGTTTTCCAGAATTTAATTGCCTCATCATCCCTGCATATCCTATTTCTTCATCACATTTAGGACATACTTCATGTTCACCTGCAATATATCCATGAACTGGACATACACTAAATGTAGGAGTTAAAGTGAAATAAGGCAATTTAAAATTATGTGCAATTCTTTTAACTAATTCCCTTGTCATTTTCCAATCTTTTACTTTCTCTCCTAAGAAGGTATGAAAAACAGTTCCACCCGTATATTTTGTTTGTAATTCATCTTCAACTTCTAATGCATCAAATAGATCAATTGTTGCAGCTACATGTAATTGAGTAGAATTTGTATAATATGGCGCTGCTTTAGTTTCTTGATAAGATTGTTCATTAGCAACAATTATATTTGGATAATTCTTTTTATCAATTCTAGCTAATCTATGTGTTGTTCCTTCTCCAGGTGTTGCTTCTAAATTAAAAATATTACCAGATTCTAATTGATAATCTTCTAATTTCTTTCTCATATGGTCCATAACTTTAACTGCAAATTTTCTACTTTCAGTATCTAATAATCCAGAACCAAACATATTCATAACTGATTCATTCATACCAATTAATCCTATCGTACTAAAATGATTTTTCCAATATTGATTATGTGTTTGTTTTATTTTTCTTAAATAAAACTTAGAATATGGATATAATCCTCTTTCTGTAAAACTTTCTAAAACTTTTCTTTTAATCTCTAAACTAGTATATGCTAAATCCATAGCTTCATCTAATTTTTCAAAATATTCTTCTTCTGTTCTTGCTAAATATCCAATTCTTGGGAGATTAACCGTTACTACTCCAATTGAATTTCCACACCATGTTACTTTCCCATTTCTTCTTACAAAAAGACTATTGTTTTTGACTTCACAACAATAAACTTTTCCTTTATATTGAACTGTTTTAATATTACTTTTTCTTAATCTATAATGTTTTGCTTTTTGAACACCTAGAACATAACATGTTGCTTGTGAATTTATTGTTCTTCCTTTTATTTTAGATATTTTTCTCTTTTGTTTTGTTATCGTCCCTAACCAACCCAGTTTTAAGATAACTTCTTGCATATCGTCTGCTAATTGTTTGGATGTTGTCCAATAATTAATTTGTCCTGTAGTTTTTCTAACATGTCCATCTCCCTTTACTAACCAATTAAATAAAATTTTTAATTGTCTTTTAGATAATCCCTTTATTTCTTTAGGGATATATTTGTTATATTTCTTACCAAATCCTCGTAAATATGTCCAAAGTTGTTTATTACATATTACATAATTATTTGTTTCTTCTGCATAATTAAAGGGTAATTTATCCAGTACTTCTTTGATTTCTTTTCTTTTTTTCTTATTTACTTGTGTGATAAATACTCTATATCCATGACTTTTTGCAATTTTTTCATTATCTGTTGAACCTTCAGCTAACCAAAAACCAAAAAACTTTAACCAATCATCCATTTTAATTTTTAATGAGTCTCTAACAACTTTATATGGGGTTCGTCCTTGTCTCCCATATTTAATAAAATCAATACTTGGAAGGATAAACCATTCTTTTTCTTCACCACTCCATATGCTTTGTTTAGGGATTCTATGATTATTAACATCAAATTCCTGTGCTTCAACAAATTTTCGTTTATTTTTATAAGTTTGATCAACTACCATTCTATGATTAGGAGTTACTAATAAATCTAAAGATTTTGTTTTAAATTCATAAAGTTCTCCCTCATAATCATATTTAAATATTTTTTTAGGACTATGTATCTCAATATTATTATTTTCCGTTAAAGTAAATATATTATGTTTTTTTGTTAAATCCTTAAAAAATATCCATCCTTCATCTGTTAAAATTTCTGTTTGATCATCATAACATCCAGTTAGCGGATTTGCACCAAATAATCCTCCGCCTCTTTTTCTTAATTCTCTATTGTCCAATCTTAATCTACAACAATTATGTGTTATTGTACCTAATGAATGTACAAATAAATGGTTATTTTCAAGTTCAATATCATAAAATTCTTGTTCTTCTGCATTTACAATTTTTTGCGTTTTCATTACTCTTGTAATATATATATCCGAATTAAGATATTTTTCACTTTCCAAAGTTTGTGCATTGTATTTTTGTAAAGTTAATTGACTTACCATCCTTCCTTTATTTAATCCTGGAACTACATATGTAGATTTTGCCATAAAACCAGGAACACATTCATATAAACAAGGATTGTTTACTAAACCTAATGAATTAGTATCATTTTGCCTATGTTGTAAATAAATTCTTTGACTATTTTTCCGTATTTTATAAGTACTTGGTATTCCAATTAAATTATATAATAAAACAAGATCTTTTGAAAGATCTAAATCATTTATATGTATCTCTTTTCTTAATTCATATCCATCTCCCTCAAAGAAATAAGTTAAAAAACTATTAATTACTTCTTTTGGAGAATTAAATAAAATATTTGGAAGTTTCCCATGTTTTTTGAATCCTGCCCCATATATTTTTTTAGCTAATGAACTAGAATAAATATATAGATAATAGGTATTATATCTTGGATCTTTCTTTTCTTTAATTTCAACGTTTAATCTACTTTTAATTAATATTTTAATTTTATTAATTAATTCTGGTTCTTTATTATTAAAACTTAATTGAATTCCTCTTAGCCGTTTTTCATAACGAGTATCCCATAAGAAATTTCCATCAGCAGTAAAAAAACCTAAAATTCCTGCTAGTTCCACATCTAATTTTTCTCCTTCCCAAATATCTTGAACTTCATTTGAAAGTATATTAGATCCATTTTTTAAACTTAAAATATATTCTCCTATCTCGATATCTTTTGCAAATTTTTCTTCTAATCCATTTGGAGTTACAATAGTAACTAAATGATTTTCAGAAGCTTTAAACTGTTTTCCATCTTGAGCAGTTATTTTAATTGTATTATTTCTTTTTATTCTAACAAATCTATTCACTTTTTTCCATTCTAATTTCATTGTTCCTGGATTTAATGATAATGCTTCTACATTTTCAATGGCATCTGACCATCCTTCATCATCAAATTCAAATGAATATTTCTCTGAAAAATCTTTGATAGTTGAATGTTTTATTTCACCGTTTTCTTTATATATTATATTTTCAGTAGAATGTAAACACATTGAACGAGCATCTTCAGGTTTCATATCACTATTTATAAAATTTGAAAAATAAGGAATACCATATTTTGCAGTCATTTCAAATACCATTTTAACCTCTGGTGAATCCCAATCAAAATCTTTTGTAATATTATATGTAGGTATTGGAAAAGTAAATAATCTACCATTTGCATCTCCTTCAATCATAACTTCTGCAAAAACTTGATTGATCATATTCATCTCTTCTTGGAAATCTCCATAAACATCATCAGTCATTTTCCCTCCAACAACTACTGGTGAATTCTTATAACTTGGATGAGGAGTTAAATCCATAGTTATATTAGAAAACGGAGTTTGAAAACCAACTCTCGTTGGAACATTCATATTAAATAAAAATTCTTGGAATGCTTGTTTTAATTGTTTATAATCTAAACCATCATATCTTACAAAAGGAGCTAATAAAGTATCAAAATTACTAAATGCTTGTGCGCCTGCTGTTTCTCCTTGTAACGTGTAAATATAATTTACTATTTGTCCTAACGCAACTCGTAAGTGCTTTGGAGGTTTAGATTGAATTTTACCTTCTACACCTGTAAATCCTGTCATTAAAACATCTTGTAGATCCCAACCAACACAATATGCACCTAATGTACTTAAATCATGAATATGGATTTGTGCATCTCTATGTGCATTTGCAATTTTAGAAGGATATAGTTTATCTAACCAATATTCTGCAACAACTAAACTAGCAATATGATTATTTAATCCCTGTAATGAATATGTCATATTTGCATTTTCTTTTACCCTCCAATCTGCTTGATCAATATATTTTTCAATAGTTTCAACTGTATTCATTAAACTGGCCATTCTTCTAACATCTTCATGTTGTTTTCTATAAAGGATGAATGCTTTTGCTGTTTTAACATATTTATTTAAAATTAATACTTCTTCAATAACATCTTGTACTTCTTCAACAGAGGGTGACGAATTTTTTCTAAATTTATGATTTAATAAATCCTCAACTTGTTCTGCTACTTCTTCTGCTCTATCTTTATCTCCTTCATTAACAGTTCTCATTGCTTTCCAAACTGCGTCCACAATTTTTTGTTTATTGAACAAAACAATTGTCCCATCTCGTTTTCTTATTTGTGATACTTCCATATTTCATTCACCCTTTTTTATTTTTAAGATTTGTAAGTGTTTCTTCAAATGCTTCTATATCATCAAATTCTTCATATACTGAAGCAAACCTGATATATGCAATAGGATCTAATGTTTTCAACTTACGCATAACGCATTTTCCTACTGAAGTTGATTGAACTTCTAATGTTTTTCTTTGTCTTAAATATTTTTCTATTGTATCAACTAAAGTTTCGATTTGTTCTTGACTTATTGGTCGTTTTTCACATGCTTTTATTATACCAGATCTTAATTTTTTTCTATCAAACATCTCTCTTCTACCATCTTTTTTAATAACATATAATTCAACAATTTCGGCGCGTTCAAAAGTAGTAAATCTTTTTTCACATTTTTCACATTCTCTCCTTCTTCTAACAATATCCTCTTCTTGTCTTGAATCAATAACTTTAGTATCTTCAAACATACAATATGGACATCTCATAATTTTAGCGCCTCTTTTTTAAATATTTCCTTAAAATACTGTATTTATTTAAAACACAATATCTTGTGGTTAAGGATATCTAATACTACAACATATAGGTTTTTAAAGCAAGTGGACACACCGAGGAAGTGTGCAATAATAATACCAAGATGTATTAACAAAAAGAACAACTTTACTTAACAATAATTTAATTTGGGATCCATTTATAAACATAATGTTATTAAAAGAATAACATGGCTTTTGAATTACGGATAATAAAAAATGCACCACTAATCTCAGGTGGAGATGTTTGTAGACGTTTAAAAAATATTGTCCCTTCCATAGATATACCTGCCATTATGTTAAATCCAAATAATGAATCTATACCTTTTGTCACAGAAGCAAAATTAGCTTTAATATATAATATATTTAATAATGATTTTGAACAATCTTTAGAAGATTCAGAAGATCCAGAAAATATAGATGAAGAAAACGAATATAATTTTGATATAAATGCATGTGTTTTTAGTAATATTTTTGTTGATGATCTTGACTTATTAAAATTTATTAATGGAAATTATGAAACAAAACCAGAAGAACCAAGTGATGAAGATACTGTTCCAATAATTGAATTTGAAATAACTGACTATATGGAAGATCTAATTTTAGCAAAACACGAATTAGAAGATATTTTATTTGAAGTTGAATTTCCACTAGATACTTATTTAGCACTATTACTTTCAAATCCAGATCCTTCTTCATACTTTATAACGTATGAAAGAATGAAAGGAGAATATGTACAAGGATCATTAGAACTATTTCAAGATATACTAACAGTTGAGGGAGAGTTAAATGAAATTGGTAAAAGTATTGTCAGAACATATACATTAAAAATTCCAGAAACCCGTAAAAAAATAAAAGCGAGAACATTATCTAAAATTGATGCATTAACAAAGATATCCAAAACAGATCCTATTCTTTTTATGTTTAATACAATTTTAAATACTCTCCAAATGAAAAATGAGTTTGAATTATAAATCTAAAAGACCTCTAAAATGGGGCCCTGGACAATTTTTAACAAAATCAATTCTCTGATTTAAAAGATCTTTCACAATTTTATCCATTTCTGTATTTTTAATTTCTTGTTTTAACTTATCTTTATATTTCTCAACATTTTGTATAGTTAACTCTCCTATTTCTTTTTCATCAAGTAATGGAAATTTATCTTCAATACCTGCTTGTCGTATTATCTCATTAACATCTGAGATACTAGCTTCAAAATGAGTAGAAACTTTTTCAATATCATAATTTGATTTTAAAAAATTTATTAATGCATCTAAAGAATATCTCATAGCCAATGTAGGAGAAGAAGGAGAAATTAGATCTAATAATGCAATTGCAAACGAATAATCGTTATGACGCTTAATATGCGCGCCTTTTACATTGATAGGTAATGTTTGATATATGGTACCTTTTTTATCAATAATAAAATGATAAGAAGGCTGTTTAAAACGTTCAACACACATGTTATATATTTCATCTAAAGTATGTGAACTATTTCCTGTATGGTGAATATAAATTTCTTTTGGTTTTTCTTGAAAAAACTGAAAATCAAACTTCTTTTTAACATCAACTAGATAAATTGCGTGTAAATCATCTAAATATACTGAAAACTGTTTCATAAAAAAACTAAGAAGAGATTATTTATATTTTTATCTTTATTCTACAGACTCTAAAATTCTAGCAAATTCGTATCTTCTTTCAGAAGTAATATCGGGTCTTTCCATTATAGAAAGCTCAGATATTAATTGAACTTCTTGTTCTGGCATTTCACATACCCTTAAGAAAAAGATATATGAACCAAAAGCTTCATTAATTTCTTTCCATTTATCTGGAAATCTTGCTTTAAATTTAAATTTTGTTAATTCAGAAGTAGGAAATTCTTCTATCTCATTATCATTAAACCAAGCAATAAGCTTTTCACGCTTAATTTTTACTTCATCACTTATCGTTTTTTTTCTTAATGTTTTAATTGAATTATTTTTAGCCAATAACTTGATTCTTGCTACTCTTTTTTTAGAAATACCTATAGCCTCTAATGCATTATACCAAGAACCATCACCTATTTTTTTAACAATTGAATGGTATAAGGGATAATGTGCCTTACCATATTTTGAAGTAAGTTCCGCATCTGATTTAGTTCTTAACTCTTTAACAGCTTCTTCCATTTTTTTAGCACTATTTTTAAAATTTTTTTTACGTATATTATTAATTCTTTCATCTGAAAAACCAATAGCTTTTAATGCATCATACCAATCTACTGAATTTTTTCCATATCTATAATTAAATACATGAAATAATTCATAGTGTTCCTTAGCATATTTAAATATTAATTCATCATCAGGTAAATTTGGTAATTCTTTTATAAACAATATAAGATTTTGCTCGTTAACTTCTTTCTTTTTTTGTTTGTTTTTAGATGGTTTTCCTTTAGTATGTTTACCTTTTATTTGTTTTATTTGTTTATCTGAAAAGCCAATAGCTTTTAATGCACCATACCAATCTACTGAATTTTTTCCATATCTATAATTAAATACATGAAATAATTCATAATGTTCCTTAGCATATACAAGCTTTAATTTCTCATTTGGTAAATCAAATAAGTTCTTTTCAAAAATACTTAGAGTTTCGTTTTTTGAATCAATAGATGATTTAGAATTATCTAATTCTGCTTGTTTTCGCGTATTTGAACGCTTTGACTTCTCTAACAAATTACTATCTTTATGATCAGCATCTGAATTTTGTTTATTGTTATTATTATACTTTTGATCCATGTATATATAATACCTTTTTTTATTTATAAACCTTTTCATATATCAAAAACCACAAAAAAAGAATAAAAAATAATTAAAAAATCTAATTATTTCTTTTCATCAGGTATTTTTTTATTTAAAATTAAATGTTCAACAAAAGCTGCATAAGAATGTCTTGCTAATAAAACTCCTAAAAATGCACCTAAAATTGTTGATGTTGCAAAACCAATTATTTCTACTAAACCTGAGAATAATAATAAAGGAAGCATAGCCACTATAATAATTGCTCTTGATCTTGTAACAATTGCATACGCACGTTTTAATTTAGTTCTAACATCTGAACCATCTTTTTTCATTAATTCATCTGTGATAACTATTTGTTCATCTACACTAGTTCCTACTGCTGCTATTAAACCTGCAAATGCACCTAAATCTATTGTAAAGTATCCAATTATGCAAACCAAAATAGTTATTTGTGCTAATGAAACAAATAATATAGGAAAAACTAATTTAAAACTCATATATCTTATACTTACAATAATACTTATTACTACTAAAGCAATTAATGCACCAATAATACTATATTCTAAAAATTTTGAACCTAATGGGGCAGGTATTGAAGTTTTACTACCTACAGAAATACCTACTGGTAATGAACCTCCTTTAAGTATTGATTGGGTTTCTCTAGCTTTTAATTGAGCATTATAATTTCTTTCTTGAACTGTATCTCCTTCTCCTGGACCGGAAATTGCATATGTGCCTCTATGTGATGCAGGACCTCCTGCTAATGAAGCACTTAAATAAGGTACAGAAACTAAACCTGCAGCTTCCCATTTAACAACTGTAGTATGTGTTGGGCTAACTGAATATTGAGGAGTCATTTCAGTATCAGTTCGTTCTATTAAAGTATATCCCTTAGTAACTAAATAATTTTTAACATCTTCTGGTGCTTCTTTTGAAATAATAACTTTTGAAGTATTTGTTGCTGGTTCTAACTCTTCTTTATAATTATCAAAAGCATCAATTAAATACAAACCAATTGAATCCCCTTCTAATTTTAATGCATCATTTAAAACAGAAATTGCATCTTCATTAGTTAAATTTATTTCACCTGTTAACTGTTCTTTTGTAATAAATATTGATGCATCAGAAGGCCTATCTAAAAACATATATATTGGATATCCTGCTTTACCTTCAGAAATTTCTCCAAATCTGGTTGATGCATCTTTTGTTACTGAAACACTTACTGACCACCATCCTGCCCTATCAGGTGGAATTTGAACTATTGAACCTGTATAAATTTCGCTTCCTTTAAGTGCAGTTTTTCCATCAAATACTGCTAAAAATACCCCTTGTTTTTCTAAAATTTCAGTTGTTTGTCTAACTGTTTGTTCATCATAACTAGGTATTTCAACAATAATTTCATCTTCTCCTCTAGATCTAACTTTAACTTCAGTTAAACCAAAGGTACTAACTCTTGTTTTAATAGTATCAATCATTTGTTCCATTATTTCATCTGAAACTGGTTTTTCAAGCATAACTGGAATTCTAGTTCCTCCACTAAAATCAATTCCAAATTTTAACCCTCCAAAAAAAGCTAAACAAATTGCTGCAAATGTGACTATTAATAATCCAATTACTCTTTTATCTCTTATTAAACTTGAAAAACTCATATATTCACCTTATTTGTTCTTTCTAAATATATTAATAATATAACTGCATTAAATAACCATGTTGCAATTACATCTCCAATTAAACCGCATATTGCTACTGCTGAAATTTCATAATATGTTGAAATATTTGTTAAAATTGCTAATACAAATAATGCAACAAATGCAATAAAATCTGTAAAACTCATTGTTGCACCTGTTTTCATAGCATCAAATGCTCTTTCCTTTGGAGTACCTTCTTGTTGTTTTAATATTCTCATAGTTAATAACATATCAGTATCTAATGAGAAACCAAGCATCATTAATAATGCAGCAAAGGAAGGTAAAGTAAATGGAATTTGAAATAATCCCATCGCACCTAAACAAATTACAATGTCTGCTGCTGCACCTGTTAATACAATTAAACTTGGCATTACATTTCTAAAAACAATAAAAGATAATAATATTGCAAATATTACTGCAACTATAGTAACTAAAGTTGCTTTTTCAATAAACTTTGAACTTAATGAAGGTGATACTATATCAACTGTAATTGAAGAATAATTAACATTTTGTTTTAGTATTAATTCTAATCTATCTTCATAATTAGATTTTACATCTAAATAAGCTTTAGTAGTTAATTCTTTTAACTCATTAGTTGATTCTGCTTCCTCAGCAGTTTTTTCAGTATATCCAGATAATTGAAATAATTCATTAGAAATGTTATTTAACTTAGTTCTACCTACATTGTATTCATCTATTAAAGTTTGATTTTGATTATCTGTTTGTGAAACATATGCTTCTAATCTTGAAACTTCTTCAAATAAATTTGAAAATTCCGAACGTAATTGTTCTGCTCTTGCAATTTTTTCTTCATTTTCAATTTCAATTTCCACTACATTACCTAATGTTGTTTTAAATTGTTTTACTGAATGGATATTTATATCTGCAGATAACAATTCAGTTTCTAACTTTTCAGTATTAATTTCATTATCAGAATATAATGTAATAACAGTTCCTCCCTTAAAATCAATTCCTAATTTTATATAGGGAATAAAAAATAATGAAATAATAATTAGTAAGATTGGTAAAATCATTAATTTTTTATAACTATAATTGTAAATATTTGGTATTTCCATAAACATTCCTCATTTTTTATAAAATAAGTTAATTATTTATAAAAAGAAACTTATTTAAACTCTATCTCTTTTATCATCCCTAATAAAGTTTTAGAAACTAGATAACTTCCTCCAAAAACTATAACTCCTGGGATTCCTATTATAGGTACTGCTGCTGCGCCTGCAATTAATCCTGCAGTTTCTGCTTTTGTTAAAACTTTAACAATTTTAGAAACATTTTTTTCAACTGTTTTTGTATGTGGATTTATTTCCATTACTTTATTTCCTTCTTTAAATATTCTTACAACTTTGTCTTGTTCAGATGCTAAAATTGCTAAATGTCCTTCTTTTGAAATTCCTTTTGCAGCAGAATGTCTTGTACCAAATCCTTTTTCTGCTTCTTGTTTTAAAATTCTTGCACCATATGCTTTAATTCTTCCATCAGGATCAATAACTATTGCACCATCAACAATCCCTAATTTAGATAATACTTCTACCATTCCATCATCAGTTATATAAAATTTTTTTCTTTTAAAAAAATTTGGAAAATGACATTCGTATTGATTTGTATTTCCAATAACAATTAGTCCTCCCTCATTTTTTTTTGCAATTAGAATAGCAGTATCTAAAACTGCCTCATAAACTTTCTTTTTAGTTTCTTCGTCGACTGTTTTGAATTTTTTTTTAACCATGTGTATACTTACTATAAATTAATTTATAAAACTTTTCTAAATTTTTGTTAAAAAAATAATAAAAAAATAATTTTTAAAAAAAATAAAAATAGAGGAACGTTTATAAAAGTTATTGGAGTGAGTAAAGACATTAAAATAACGAGGTGTTTGATAAATGGTTGTAAAAAAATGCGCAAAAAAGAAAAAAACCGCAACAAAAAAAACAACAACTAAGAAAAAAGCAGTAAAGAAAAAACCAGCAACAAAGAAAAAAACAACAAAAAGAAAAACAACAACTAAGAAAAAAGCAGTAAAGAAAAAACCAGCAACAAAGAAAAAAACAACAACAAAAAAAACAACAACAAAGAAAAAAACAGTAAAGAAAAAACCAGCAACAAAGAAAAAAGTAACTAAGAAAACAACAACAAAGAAAAAAACAACAAAAAGAAAAACAAAAAGAAAAAAATAATATTTTTAGTTTAGCAGGAAATTAATTCCTGCTTAATCTATTTTTTATTTTGATTTTTCAAATGTTTTAAAAACTTTTTATAATTCTCTTTAGAAAATAAAATAGGTAAAATAATATTATTACAATTACCACATCTTGATTTACCAGAGGTAGTTGATATGCCTAATCTTTCTAAACCTCCTCCTACCCATATTAAATTAGTACTTCCACAAATAGGACAAGCTTTAATTTCATCCTTCATATTAATCAATCTCAAAGTGATAATATGTTCTTTTTTCTGCTTCTAAATTCTTTTCATTGAATTTAGTATGGTACATTTCTTCCCAAGCACTCATAAACATATCTAATGGAAATTGATTTTTTGCATTTTCAGTACAATTATAATATACTGTGCCCCACGTTAACAAACTTTTTTCTAATTCATCTGAATTATTAACTGTATCTCTCCAAAACATCCCTGTTTTTAATTCTGATTTTATGATATTAACAACGGATTTATCAAACTCTGCAATCTCTCCAGATAATGTTTTATGTATAATTAAAGTTCCCAATCTGGTCATTAATTTTTTTGTATTTGTTTTAACAAATCTATTATAAACTTCATCATGGAATTCTGGATCTTTATCTTTAGATATTCTTAAAATCTTTGAAACTAAGGTAGTATTTGGAACTAAATCAGTATTAGAAAGTACTTTGTTTTTTATTTTCAAATAAAAAAAATCTGCTAAAAAATTACAATCATTACATTTAAAATTTGAAAAAACATTAATAGCATGAAAACAAACAGATAAATAATCTTGAAAGTTATCTTCTTTTGTTTCAAGTTTTGCTAAAAATTTATCATTAATTGAATCAATAATATTATTAAAAACTAATAATTCATTTGCTCTCTGATGTTCTCTAGCCAATTCAATTAATTCTTTTAATGAATCAGTTTGACCATTGGTATTTGTAAACTCTTTTGAGAACAACTTATTTTGCTTACTCCTAACAGATTTTTCTTGAGTTAAATCATTTTTTCCATTAGGGTATTCATTTAATTCAATATCCACATAACACACCAAATTTATTATGTCTTTTTATGTATTTAAATGTTTCTATTTACCTATTCCATCCATTTTTCAAGAAAAATAGTGATATGACTAGCACGTAATTTTTTAGAGAGGCGTATTAATTCCTCTATATTTATTTTTAAATCTTCAGCATCAGATTCTTTCAATTTAGAAACATATATATTTGAAACTTCTGTAAGATATTTTATTGCTTCTTTTCTACATTTATGTTTTCTTAAAAAATCTATTAATTTAATTCCTCTAGATAATTTATGTTCGTGCTCATTGTTAACTGAAAGATATTTATATTCTAGATATTCTTTTTCTTTTTCTATATCTGACACATCTCCCTTTATGCCCCCTTGTGATTTAAAGGGCCTTCTTGATGTTTTAGATCTAACATTATCTGACTTTGGAATAATGTGTCTTCCTCCTATCATATTATCTTTTTCCATTTTCACACCCACAATTGTATATATATTATATCAACTAATGTTTTTATATGTATTTATTACTATAATTACTATATGTATACTAAAATAAAGGGAACAATAGCTAAAAAACTAACTAAAATTACTAATTTAGATTATCAGATATGTTATTCCTCTTTAGAAAAACCAAAAAGTTCATTTGGCGATCTAGCGTGTACTATCGCTTTTTCTATTGCTAAAAAAGATAAAACAAATCCTAATTTAATAGCAAAAAAAATAAGTAATGAATTAAAAGATAAAAATATTGAAAAAATAGACTGTATTGGCCCATACATCAATATCTATTTTTCAAATAATTTTTTTGAAGAAGTTTTGAAAAATAAAGAAAAAAATAAAAAAACTAAAAAAACAGTGATAATTGAATTCCCTTCAGTTAATCCAAATAAACCATGGCATATAGGACACTTTAGAAATGCAGTATTAGGAAATTCAGTATCAAATTTAATGTCATATTCAGGATATGATGTTATTAGAATGGATTATATTGATGATTTAGGATTACAGGTTGCACAAAGTTTATGGGGAATTCTAAACTTAAATAATAAACCAGATAGTAATCTTAAATTTGATCAATGGATGGGAAGAGAATATGTTAAAGTTGCTTTAAAAATGGAAGAGAACAAAGTTAAAAAAGAAGTAGAAGAACTATTACATAAATTAGAACAAGGAGACGAAAAAATATCAAAAAAAGCAAGAGAAATAAGTGAGAAGTGTGTTAAAGCCCAATGGGAAACTGGGTTTAATTTTAATATTGAACACGAAATATTAATATTTGAATCAGATATAATGAATACTATTTTTAATGAAGGAATCAAACACTTAAAAGAAAATAAAATAATTCACTTAGAAAAAACTGGAGATAATAACGGATGTTATGTGATAAAAATGTCTGGGAAAGAATTTGATAAAATGAAAAATCCAGATAAAATTTTAATAAGAAGTAATGGAATTGCTACATATACTGGAAAAGACATTATTTTTCACATGTGGAAATTTGGTTTATTAAAAAGTGATTTTAATTTTTCTAAATTTATGACACAACCCTCAAAAGAAATTGCTTATATGACTAATAAAAAAGGATCTAAGAAAAAAATAAAAGCAGATAAAATAGTAAATGTTATTTGTAATGATCAAACTTATCCTCAAAAAGTAGTTAAACATAGTTTAAATAAAATGGGTTATACAAAACAATCGGAAAATTATCATCATTTAGCTTATGAACAAGTCACTTTAAAAAATATTAAATTTTCAGGAAGAAAAGGAACATGGATAGGTTATTCAGTAGATGATTTTATTGAACAAGGGATAGAAAAAGCATTAGAAAAAAACTGTGAAGATAAAAAAATAGCAAAAACAATAGCAACTAACTCAATGATCTTTTACATTTTAAAATATGCACCTGAAACTAAAATTGCTTTTGATTGGGAGGAAGCTTTAAGTTTAGAAGGTGATTCTGCACCCTATGTTATGTACTCCTATGTAAGATGTAAAAGTATTCTCAAAAAGAAAAAACCAACATTCAAAATAAATATACAAAATATTAAAATAACTGATAATGAAAGAAAACTATTACTTTTACTATCAGAATTTTCAGAAATTATTGGAAAATCTGCAGATGAATTAAAACCTCATCAAATATGTGATTACTTATTGCGCTTATCATCTGAATTTGCAAGTTTTTACGGCGCTGTTTCTGTTCTTAAAGAAGAAAATAAGGATACGCAAAACTTTAGATTATTGATATTAGAAAAAACAGCAGAAACTCTTAAAACAGGAATGAATTTATTAGGCTTAACAGAATTAGAAAAAATGTAAATTAAACATGAAATTTATAACCACAGTATTTGCATTCTTTTGCGCTTTTTGGGTTGTCTTCACCACAAACAGGACATTTCTTTTTCTCATCCTCCTCTTTTGTGAATTCTTCTTCAGGTTTTACAAACGGATACCCACATCTCCCACATCTTAATGCACCTACTACATTATCTGCGCTACATTTAGGACATTTAATAATGTTTTTCATTGTATCTTGTTTTTTCTTTTCTACAAATCCTGCTTCTACCATATAATATAAATGCAAAAGAACCTTTTTAAATGGTTATATGGAAAAGAATATACAATTAATGGGCCTGTAGCTCAGCTTGGACAGAGCGGCACGATATTTTTTCTTTTGTAAAAGAAAAAAGCTACGTTTTCCAAAAAAGAAAACTATATCACGTAAGCCTTCTAAGCTGATGGTCGAGAGTTCAATGACTTTTTTCTTTTCTTTAAAAAAGAAAATAAAAAACTCAACTAAAAAGAAAAGAAATAAACAAATAAATCTCTCCAGGCCCGCTTATTAATTGTGAGGGTGGTGGATATGACAGAAATTAATCTTAATGATATTATAGAAATAATGAGTGAAATTGAAGAAGATACTTCTATTCCAAGAAATATTAGAAAAACAATAGGAGAAGCAAAAAAAAGATTGAAAACAGATGAAGATGAAACAGTAAAGGTTGGTGCTGTTGTATATTCACTTGAAGAAATCGCAGAAGATATAAATATTCCTTCACATGCAAGAACTCAGATTTGGACTATTTTAAGCGCATTAGAAAGCATGAAAAACGATGATTAACCTAATAGCTCATTTGCTAAATTAGAAAGTTCTTTTATTGCTTTTAATTTCTTTTTTAACTCTACTAAAATATTCTTTTTCAGTTTTAGTAAGTTTTTTTATATTATACAAATATTGTATATATAAATACAATAAATGTATTTAAATCTACAATTTAATTATCCTCCAAAACTTTCATATTGTTTTAATCCTCTTTTCCAAAGCCAATATTCTATTGATAAGATAATTAATATAAAAGCGATAATTCCTGCAAACATCTGTAAACTAACTTCTAAATTATCTGTAAATGCTCTTACTGGGTATACGGCTATGAATAATAAAGGAAATAAGATTATGGAAATAAAAATATTTCCTGTCTTTATCCTATCAATAGGATCTCTTGTAAAATGAAATAGATTCCAGATAATTCCATTGACATCTCTGTGTGCGTCATACCAATATAATCCTACAATTATAGGAAGAAATAAGAAACAAACTTGAATTAAAAATGAAAATATGAAAAATGGAATAAATAATAATAGATTAACAGTTAAATCAAATATTAGAACATAAGCAAAAATAGTTATTAAGTAAATAGCTAATTCAAAAAACTGTAAATACCAAATACCATGACCTAAAAATTGGAATAAAACATTAGCTGGTTTTGTCATGTAAACAGTTATTTGATTTTTTAATTTATCATCTATTGCTTCAAAACCTAAGAAAATAACTAAACAATTTGCAGCAACCGAAACAAAGGATAATAATGATAATTCTGGAAAACTCCAACCATTTATTTCTCCTCCTCCTGTTAATAAATACCAAAACATAGGTGAAAATACAACTATTGTTATTGCAAAAAAGAATACAAATAACCAATTTATTTTGTATTCAAATGAATCTTTAAATTTCATTTTTAAAAATCTTTTTAATAATTTTAACATTTTTATCCACCTTGTGATTCAAACTTTTTCATTCCTTTTTTATGTATTAAATAACCAATAATAAAAAATATTGAATTCCATATAATTAAACCTGTTAATGCTGTTGTAAATATAGTTATATCTCCTGTTAATAAAAACTGTGCAGGATAATAAATTGCATATGCAAAAGGTAAAAAACTTAATAATTTAATAGCAGATTTAGGAAAAATATATAATGGAGCTGCTGCCCCACCTGCAAAAGCTTCTATTCCTCCTTTTAAAATAAAAAATCCCCATGTTTTATATGTGAAAAATCCTATTCCTCCGATTATATATCCCATTAATGAATGATACAAAATAACAAAAATTAATAATAGTACAAATAATAAAATTGTTAAAATACTAGCTGAAAAACCTATCAAATATAAAACAATAACTACTACTATCCCATTAAAAATAATTGAAATAAATTGTTCCCCTAATGCACGCATTATAAAAGCAAGTAGATTATGAATTGGTTTTGAAAGTGTGATATTCCAACCCTCATTAGAAAGTAAATAGTATCCCTGTTGAACACTGGCTGCAATAAAAAAAGGACTTAAGAATAATTCTACTATTAAAAAATATTTTATATACTCAACAAAATCTCCGCCAATAAAATAAAACCATACAGTAGAAAGTAGAAAAACAAGCATTACTGATAAAATAAAATTAAAAAATATCCGTTGAGGATATTCATAAAATTTTTTATAACCCCTTATAAAAAAAGAAAAATATTTATTCATTTTAATTACCTTCTTTATATATTTCTTTAATAATCTCTTCTAATTTTGGGCCTTCAACTGTTAATTCTAATAAATCATATGCATTTGAAAGTTCATTAAAAAATTTTCTTTGTTTTTTACTAGGTAATTTACCTTCTATGAATGTTCCAATTTCATTAAAATCAAATAATGTCTCTTTTATTTTCTTTGCTTTTTGTTTATTTAAAATTTTTAAATAATTTAATGAAATTCTTTTAAATTTTATATACTTTTTCTTTAATTTTTCTGTAGAACCATCAAACATTATATCTCCTTTATTCATTATTATTACTCTCTTGCACAATTCTTCAATATCATCAATATTGTGTGTAGTTAAAACAATAGTTACTTTATCTTGTTTATTTATTTGTCTTAAAAAAATATGTATTTTTTCTTTAACTAGAGGGTCCATTCCAATAGTTGGTTCATCTAAAAATACTAATTCTGGCTTATGTAAAAAAACAACTCCTAATTCCCCCCTCATTCTTTGACCAAAAGATAATTTTCTTACCGGGATATGTAATAGTTCTTTTAAATCTAATAATTCAGTAAATACTTTCATTCTTTTTTCATAAAATTCGTCACTTAAATTATACATATCCTTGTATAATAAAAACGATTCAATTAATGGAATATCAAATATTAAATTGCTTCTATTCCCAAATAAAACTCCTATTTTTCTTAAATAGTCGTGTTTTCTTTTCCACGGAGTAAAACCTAAACATTTTGCTTTCCCTTCATTTGGAGTTAAAACACCTGAAAGCATTTTTATTGTTGTTGTTTTACCTGATCCATTTGGCCCCAAATATCCTAAAAATTCTCCTTGTTTAACATTAAAAGAAATTTCATTAACAGCAATAAACAGTTCCCACTTTCTATGAAAAACTCCTATAAATCTATTAAGTAATCCTTCTTGTTTTATTGGAACATTAAAAACCTTTTTTAGATTCTTTACGCTAATTGTATTATTCATAAGATCATTAAAAATACAATATATTTAAACGTTCTGTTTTCTCTTTTTTCTTCTCTTTTTATTTTTTTCTTTTTCTTCTTTTTTGTTTCTTTTCTTTTCTTTTCTTTTTCGTTGAGGTTTTTCTTTCTTTTCTTAAAAGAAAGAAAAAGGTCATTACATGATTTACAACTCTGTTGTAAATATGTCAAATTTGCAAAAGCAAATTTTACATAAATTCAGAAAGTGAGACTTGCGGCGCTTTTTCGTCTACAAAAATACTTGCAATATCTTTTTCTAATAATTCAAGGCGCTGTTTAAGATAAATAGGCAAATCGTATTTTTGCGCCATTTCTTGAGATAATTTAAGATATTTGGTTACTCCTCCCTCATAAACAGTTAATACAATTTTTCCTCCGCATTTTCTACATTTACCAATTAATGGAATTCGCCTATATTTTTCATTACAATTTACACATCTAAATGTCTGTTGTGAAAATTTTCTTAAATTACCATATAAATCAGGAATAAAATGACTTAAAATTAATCTTTCAGCTGCATCTGCTGTATCAACTGCTCTTATTTTTTTGTGTAATTCAAATTGGGCATTTACTTTTTCTTTCATACTTTTAAATTGAACATACGTAGTTCTAATAGGCCCTAAATTTATATCAGAAACTTTATGTGTAAATCCTAAATTTTCATATTGTCCTGGTTTATCCAATTTATTTTCAACTAATTCAATCATTTTTAAATTTCCAGGACTTTCAAATTTTTCAGTTTTTTCATAAAATTCTAACGGCAATTTAGTTATTGTTTCCATAACATGAACTTCATCATCAACTTCCTTAGGATTTAAAATTGTAGTTAAAACAATTGGTATATCCATAGTACCCCCTCTTGTTTCAGGTAAATAAGATTTTGAAAAATTCAAAAGAACATCCATTAAGAGCATGTAACAATTTTCATCTCCATCACAATTTCTTCTTGTACCGCAAACTAAATATGGATGCATATAAGCAACTCTACCTCTTGTAGATCCAATTAATCTAGATAAAATACCTGCAGAAGTATGAGGAGACTGAATAATTGTCAAATGACCAATTACATCTTCCCTATTTTTTATATTATAAAAAGGTTTCATATTATATAAATAAACTAAAATGTCATCTACAAAATTTGCAGTTTTAATAAAAAAATCTATCCCATCTTCAGAAACAATAAAATCTTGAGGAAACATTTCAATAACTTGATCTCCATCTACTATCTCTTTTCCTAAATAATCATGTGTATATCCTAATTTTTTTATTTTTTCAATTGAAACTCCAATTTCATTTGGTTTAAAATGAGTTATTGGTGCATCTGTAAAATCAAATCTTGAAGTTCCATCTTTAAAACAAGATAAATCATGTCTTGCTCTAAAAAATCCTTTTTCAATTCTTTCAGGTATTTTAGAACTATTGATAAGTCCTTTAACTCCTTTTATTTTATCAGGTAATTTTTCGCCTATCCTCTCTTTTAATGAATCTAAAATTTGAACAATATTTATGGACCTTGAATCATAAGTACAAACTTTTCCTCCACAAGGACATTCATCTCCTACTTTTATTTCTCTCCCGCATTTTGAACAAACTTTTTGAGGAATTGTTTCTGTACCGCAATCACATAAATTATAAAATCCGATTTTTCCGCATTCTGGGCAACGTCTTCTTGCAATATCTATTTTAATTCCTCTGTCTTTTGTTTTTTCTTTTAATTCATTATATGTTTTAATAAGATCTTTATGTTTACACATATTTCCCATAGGAAATAATATATTGACATCTGGCCTCATTTCCCTCTCTTTTGCTTTTTCAGGCCTCCCCATTCTGCCACCAATATAATTAGGAGCTTTATTTTTTATTTCAATTCCAGATAATTCTGTTAGCATTACTAAAACATCTTTATCTTCACTCCAAATTTTATTGAATTTATCTAATGAAAGTTCTTTACCCTCTTTTATCCCTAATGTAGTTAAAACAGAATACGCAGTTTCAGAATCTAAAATTATTTTATTTTCTCTAACTCTATGAACTATTCCTAATTCCTCTAATGTTCGTTTAACATTTTTATTTTCTAATGGTAACTTAAATTCAGAAATTTTTCCTGTTATTCCCAATGACTCAAATTCTATTTCTGATTTTAATAATTCTTCAGCTAATTCTTGTAATTGTTTAGAACTTATATCTCCCCAAAAATAAAGATATTTTGAATGTAAAGGAACACTATTTTTATTTGAAAATTCAAATGCATCATACACATCAAAATCTTCTTTAATTTTAACTTTTTTCTCCTCACAAATTACATTCCACCATTCCTCACAAAATGCCCCAGGTATTAAAGGATGATTGGATTTAATAAAATCACCAATTGGAACTAACATATCTCCTAAAAATAATATTTCAATTATTTGTGACTTTAATTGTTTTGCTTCTTGTATAGACATAACTTTAATTACATCACCATTATTCAATTTAACAATTGGAGGTTCTATTGTATCACAAGGCAAAACAATACATCCTTTGCCTGGTCTTTCTATTTTTAATTGCGTACCTATTGCAGGAAATTCATCTAATACTTCCATAGTGGCAGGATGAATACATTTAGCCATTATCCCACTTGTTCTTGTTTTTCCATATCTTAATCTAAACCCTCCTTTTCTCATAGGATACGCAAATATTGGCCTACCTGCTGCTAAATCTCCTAAAAATGTTTTAATAGGTTTTATTTCAACAGTTCCTTTATTTGAAGATTTAACTTTCATTATTGATTCGATCCATTCCCAATCTAACCCTATTTGTTTTGTATATTTGAAAACTTTAGGTGCTTTTTGTGCTATTCCTTCACCTATAACTAATGCTACTCCTCCTCTAATTCTATTTGTTTTTATTCTTTCCATATTTTTATGAACTGCGACTTCTAACTTACTTGTTGGATCTCCCTCAATACAAACAGGACAATTTGTAACAATTGTTTTAATTTCTTTTTCTGTTGGCATATATTGCAATCTAGCACATCTTGCATCATAAATAATTATCTCTTCAACATACCTATCTAATTCTGTTTCTGTTGGCCTATAATCTTTAACTCCTGCTTCTCTTCTTGCAACATCTGCTAATACTACACTTAATGCTGCAATTGTTCCTCCAGCACTTCTAATAGGCCCTGAAAAATATATAGATAAATAATCACTGCCATCTGGATTTTGATTAATTTTTAAACTTCCAATACCTTCTGTTGGTGCTACTAATACTCCTTCTGTTAAAATAGCAACACCTGTTCTCACTGCTTGATCAATTGCTTTTTCAATTCCTTTGTCTTTATTTAAATTTACTAATTTTTTTACAATTTCATATGCAATTATTGTTCTTTGCATACCTTGTTGTTCTAATGTTCTAATTTCTTCTGCAATTCCTTTAGGTCCTACTAATCCTTCAACTCTTCCTGCAACATCCTGTGCAAATTTAGTTTCAATCTCCCTAGTAGGATCTAATCCTTTTTCTCTTGCTTCTTGAGCAATTTTGTATTCTTTATTTAAATCTTTTTGCAATTTATCAAAATATGCTTGGATTTTTGGAGTTGCTTCAACCATTTGATACACCTGTGAATTTTTTATGTCTCATCTCACCAGTTTTCATACATAAAATTGGCACTATGCCGGGAGTTGGAATGTGTCCCTGTTTAACTTGGAAATCTGTCCGTTCTTGAAAAGTTCCTGAATTAATAATATGTGTTGATCTATACAATGAATACCCATTTTTATGAATATGTCCCATATGTAAAACATCTGGGACTTCATCTATCATTAAATAATCTCTTTTTTCAGGAACTATTACATTTTTCCCATAAATTGGAGATAAATTTCTTCTTTTTAATAATTCTATCATTGGAATTTCAGGATGTGCATAATCACAATTAGATAATGCAGAAATTATTGAATCTAATGAATCTCCGTGATAGATTAAATGTTTAATTCCTTCTAAATCTATCCAAGAAGGACTACCTAATTTTAACATTTTTCCTTTTAATAATTCATTAGGTATCTGAGGTTGAGGTTGTGCTCTTCTTACTGCATCGTGATTTCCTGGACTTACAATAACTTTAATATAATCTGGAATTTTATCAATTAAATCACTAAATATCTCATATTGTTTATAAATATCTTTAACTACTAACTCTTCTTCTTGGCCTGGATATGCTCCTATCCCATCAACAATATCTCCAGAAACAGAAATATATTTTATTTTACCTGCAAGTTCTTTTTCATCTCCTTGGCCATTAATCCATTCTAAAAATTTATTAAATTCTTTTTCCATAAAAAATCTACTTCCTAAATGCAAATCAGATAAATAAGCAACAGCTAAATCTTCTTCAATTGTTTTCTTTTCACGCATTATCGGAATATCTGGCCAAATAATTTCTTTTGCAATTAAAATTCCATTATATACTCTACCATCAAATAAGATAATATCATCCATTACTATTTGTTCAGCTAATGCATAAGTATCTGCATCACTTTGCATGATAATAACCAATGTTGTTTCTTCTTCATCTTCTATTTCTATAACTAAATTACCTTTTTTTGAAGATCTTTTATCAATAACCATACCTATTAATCTAACATCTGAATTTGCTTTGCTTTTTAAATCTTTAATTGGAACAATTGGATTATTTCCTATCCTTTCTGATAATAGTGATTTAGTCATCAATAATCTACTTCTAAAATATGCTACAAAATCTGCAGGTTTACCCGTACACCTTGATTTGTCTGTAATATCTTTTTCTGGATAAACTTGTATTTTGGGAGAATACTCCTTTGCTATTGGTTCAAACGAGTTTTTTCTTTTAATTTCAACTTCTGGTTCTGGAATTTTTTCATATTCTGCAATAATTGATTCTAAATCTTCTTTAGTTATTATAGTAAATCCTTCGTTTATTAAATTTTCAAAAATTTGTTTTTTGTCTTTAATATCCAAAATCATATCAGATGCCTCTGGAGTTAATCGCATTCCCTTCTCTGAAATTTGTTTAATAAATTCTTCAGTATCCATACATCCACACCAAAATTAAGTATAATTGTATTTGTAAAGTAGTATTTAAAAACAGTTTGAAAAGCCGTATGATATCTAAACATTTTTAAATACATCTAAATATAATAAAAAACACAAATTCTAAAAAAAGGTGAAAAAATGAAAAAAATAAGTATTATTTTATGTTTAGTTGTATTTATGATGAGTATCATAAATGCATGTGTAGATTTAGAAAACCCAAGTACATTTACCAATAATATTGAGGAAATTGAAGGAATGTTTTTAGTAACTGGAGATATTGAATTATGTGAAAAAACTTATGAAATTTCTCCTTCCAAAAATCCATTATCAGAACATAATGAATCAACAGTAATTTTAATTGTGGGGGATAATATTGAATTTAATTGTAATGGAGCACATTTTGAAGGTGGAAATACTAATAATGAAAATGCATATTCAAGAGCAATTGATATATGGAGTTCAGACAATGTAACAGTTAGAAATTGCGAAATTGAAAATTATGTAATTGGAATACACGCAGGAGATTCATGGGGTAGCAAAAGTAAAGCAGTAACAAATTCACATTTTGTTAATAATAAAATATATGATGTACGAAGTGCAGGAATTGATATAGTCTATTATTCAACTGGAAATACAGTTAGAAATAATGAGATTTATGACGTAGGTCAATTTTGTATATCTTTCTTTGGACAATCAAATAATGGAGAGGTAAGAAACAATTTTTGTGATGATTCAAAAGATATTGGATTAAGAGCATTAGACGGACCTTTTGAAATTGTTAATAATATTTTCTGTGATGCAAAAAACTATAATATCTTTACTTTTGGACATAGAGATAGTTATGGACAAAGCAACACATGTGATGATACTGAAAAATGGAATGACAATGGATTTAATGCATGTAAATTCTCATGTGATGGAAACACAAATAATCCAACAAGTACCCAACAAGTACCTACTGTAAACAACGGAAAAAAAGATAAAGATCCAGTAATAATAACTCCTGAAGATAGAAAACTTCCTAATGTTCCATCAGTTTCAAATGGAAAACCAAAAGGACAACGAGTTATGGACAAAGAACAAATAAGAAATGCAGTATGGGAAATTTTAAAAACTAAAAATAAACATTTAAATAATAACAATTTAAATGAAAATTTAGTAATAAATAAAACAAATAGAAACGTCCAAAAAGTCTTAGAAAGAATATTTGCAAATTAATTTTCTTTCTTTTTTTTATTTTATAACAATTATTTTACCTTTTTTATCTATAGACAATGCAGTTTCGCCTATTTCTGGATATTCATCTACAAAAGCGCCTTCTAATTTTACATAATCATTCTCATATATTCCTCTGCCTCTTCCTTTCCATATAAAAACAGGGAATTTACCAGACTTGTCTGAAACAACTACTCTTAAATATTCAGTTGTTCTTGTTCCTCTCTTAACTTCTTTTTGCTCAACTTCTTCAACTTTAAATTCTGGAGTAAAAACATTTTTCATTCCTTTTTCTAAATCTGATATTTTGTCTACTTCATTTCTTTTAGACCTTAATTTTGCTAATGAAAATGCAGATTTGATCTTTAAAGAATATTCTTGTATAGTTCGTTTCATCTCTTGATTAATTAATGTTTGAGTTAAGCCAGGAGTTGTTTGTAATTTAAATGCTTTTTTATAAATTGTTCTTTCAAATGCATCCTCTGTAGGTATTTTATCCTCTTCTTCTACTGCTTCTTCTTCAACTTCTTCAAGCATTTCTTCTATCTCATCTTTATCTCTATGTTCTTTTACTTTTTTTATTTTAATTTTTTTCTTTCCTTTTGTTGAAGGTGCTGATGAAAATGCAATTCTATCAATTTCAGATAATGTTTCTAAATATTCCCTATATTCTGGAGGCATTTCTAAATCTTCTTCTTGATCAAATAAACTTTTTTGTGATTCTTTTTCATCTGAACTATCAGAGTTATCCTCATGATCTTTGACTTCATTAGAACTCTTTTTCTTTTTAAAGGTTTGATGTCCTTTTGTTTCAACTTCTACTAATCTTTCAAATAATTTTTCTAATGAAGGCATTAATTTATTTTTAGTATCTTCAGATGTAAAATATCCTTCTAATGTAGGCATTAATTTTTTCTTCATTTCTTTAATTCTTTCTTCTTTTTCATCATCTTCTATTTTTTCATTTTTATTTATCTTTTGAGCTAAAATTTCTCCTAATGGGATTATTTCTTCATCTTCTTCTTTCCAAGAATTAATTATATCTTTAGCTAATTGTTTTACTTTTTCATCTTTATCATACGTTAATTCATAAATAGCAAAAACTGCTGTTGGAGATTCTGGACATGTTGAAAGCTCTTTAGCAGCTTTTAATCTAGTTTTAGCATCTGCATCATATGTCAATTTAAACCAATATTCTATTTTTTTATCTGAAGACAATTACACACCTCAAAATACTTTTTCTCCTATATAAACTTCTAATCCTGATGGATTTATTTTAAAAGGAACTAATTCTTCGACATGTCGTGTTCCTCTCATTTTAACTACTTCTAATGCCCTTACCCTTTTTTCTGCTCTTTGCAAATTATATACATTAATTATACCATCTGCTATAAATTGTTCAACTGAAAAAGCCATATTTGTTCTTTCATAATTTGGGTATTCATAAGTTAATAAGGTAGTGCATTGTAATCCACTTATTAATGATAATAATTCTTGTATAGTTTGCCTATATTTTGAATCATCTGAAAATGTTGTTTTTAAAACAGTTGCTGAATCAATTACTGCTCTTGAAATATTATGTTCAACAATATGTTTTTCTAAAATATCTGCTAAAGATAAAACATCTAATGAATCTGGTTTAACAATAAATAATAAACCTTTTTCAATTAATTCATCAATATTTTTCCAATTTTTAAATGTAGCTTTCATATTTTCCAATATTGATTCTTCTGTTTCAACTAATGAAATGAAAACTCCTGGTTCCCCTCGTAATGCACCCCTATAAATAAATTCAAAACTTAATAGGGTTTTACCAGTTCCAGGTCCTCCACAGATAGAAATATCGTGATATTTAGGTATACCTCCATATAATATCCTATCCAAACCTTCTATATCAAAAGGTACTTTTTCCACAACACCACCTTTAATTATCTTTTTTAGCATCTTCAACTTTAGATTTTAATCTTTTTTCTTGAAGTTCTAAAGTTTCGATTCTTTTTGAAATTGTTTCTTTTTTATCTTCTAATTCTTTTTTAGCATCATCTTTTGAAACTTCAATTAATAAATTACCTGCAGATTTATAAACTAATCCTTTAGCATTTTTTAATTCTTCTAATGCATTATCAAATTCTTTTTGTTGTGCGGATAATTGTTGTTTTTGCATATTTAGAATTTGCATTTGTTGTTGTAAATTTCCTCCTTCTGTCATACTAATCTCCTCCTATTTTTAAATATTTTTTATTTTTTCTGTCATTGATAAAATGCGTAAATAACTATTAAGTACAGACCTTAAAGCTACTGCATCATCTGCTGTTATATTAATAACAACTATATTTTTAAGCTTTTCAATATTAGATGAAAATCTATCACTTTTTTGAATTTCTGGAAGTAATAATTTATATATCTCTTCTGTCTCTTTTGCATCTTTACATTTAATTTGAAGTGAATTAATGAAATCCATACAACCTCCCCAAAATATATCAAGGTTATACTTTTTAAACCTATAGTAAAATAAAAAAAGAAAATTAATCAGTATTGACTTCTCTTGCTAAAGGTGCACGTGTTTTATATACCATTCTATACCCGCAAAATGGGCACCTAATAAATTTTCCGTCTTCTACTGATTTTACTTCTTTACCACATCTTCCACAAATATACATATTAATTACCCCCTTTATTAGTTTGGGTTTATTTTTTATCTTCTAATTTTCGTTTAATGTCTTTCCCTGGTGTTGTTGAAGGCGCATATGCTCCACCTGCACGTTCTGCACCACAAGAATTACATTTCCAAATTGCATTTGAAACTCTTTTTACTGCTATTTTTTTACAATCAGGACATTCATAAACTTTATTTTTTATCCTATCAATTGTTTTAACTCTCTTTCTTGTTTTTGTTCCGCCTCTAACTTGTTTACTTACCATATTTCACACCTCAAGCATTATCTATTAATTCTTTTAGTTCTTTTCTCTTTTTAAATGCTATGTCTATTGAAGTATTTAATTCTTCTTGTGTAAAAGAACCAGAACCCCATTTTTGTATAGCACATATAGAGTTATCATTTGTTATTTCTAGAGTAACTCTCGCATCCATTCCTTTTTCCTCATCTAAACAAGGATCTAAAAGTAAAGTATTCCCTACTTTTGCAAAAGTATGTGTAGTTACATCTTTTATTAATTCTAAATTACCATCATATTCTCCTTTAATAACTTGGCCATTTTCTAATTTTGGTATTCTAGTACATTGTAATGCTGCCATTGCTGCTAATCCTGCTGCATCAATTAGATTACCATCATGATCCATAACATAAAGATCAATATATATAACAAAAACTTTATTTTCAGCAATATAAAGTTTTTTCATATCAATCATTTCTGCTGCTCTAACTCCTCTATCTACTACTCTTGCTAATTCAATAGCTTCTTCACTTGGGGGGCCTGGATCAAATAAATATGAAGCTAAAGGCATTAATTCTGCTGATGTGGTTAAAATTCCTTCATCTTCTCTATCTGAATAAGGTTCCCCTGTTCCGATTTTAACAGCACATAAAACTTGAGATTTTCCAAGTCTAACCATTGCTGAACCTTCTGAATATTCTAAAACATTCTTTTTAACAAAAATATTTCTGTATTCAAAATTATCTCTATCATCTGCTCTTTTACCTGCAGAAACTAAATTTTGAATTGTGTCTTTTTTTAATTGATCTAAAATTTCCATATTAATCACCTATATATCTACGAATGTTTCTTCTCCTTTAACATTCTTATAAACTGCTTTTAAAGCATCAACTTGTAAATTATGTAATTTTTCTTCTGCGATTAGTGCTAATTCAAATGCTTTTTGCATATCTTCTTTAGACATATCTCCTTCCATTTGTAATAATAAAATATCCTTATTACGATGTGAAAAAGCAATTGCACAATCTGATTGACCTTGACTATCTTCTACATAATCTAAATCCACAACAACAGTATCTTTTACTTTACCAACTGCTAAAGCTGCTGCCATATCTTTCATTGGAATTCCTGCATCTGCTAATGCAACTGATGCTGCTGTTACTGCTGCACATCTTGTGCCTCCATCTCCTTGAAGAATATCTACAAAAATTTCAATTGAAGATCTTGGAAATTTTTCTCTTTCAATTAAATTCTCAAAAACTTGTCCAATAACCATTGATAATTCTCTGCTTCTTCTTGAAGGTCCACTTCTACCATGTTCTCCTAATGAAGAAAATGGAGACATATTATAAATACATTTTATAACTGCACCATATGGGCTTGCTAAATGTCTTGGTATACATTCTTTTGGACCATATACACCAACTACAATTTTATTATTGCCCCATTCTAAATATGCTGAACCATCTGCATCATTTAATACATGCGCTTGTATTTTGACTGATCTTAAATCTTCTAACTTTCTTCCATCATGTCTTTTTCCATCTTTAAATAATTCTATTTCTTCCATTTAATCACCTTTTAATTAGAATTCTGTTTTAAATATTCTTGCATCTTATCTGTTAATCCAGATGTATGTGCTTCTCTTGCAATTTTTCTTATTGCTGCAATTGCTAACCCAGTATTTCCTTTTTGACTTATCCAAACAAATCCGTTTTTACCTACAAAAATACTGCATTCAGTTGCATCTCTTACTAATGTTATCATTGAATTTTCTCTACCAATAACTCTAGGTATTTTAACTGAAGGAATATCTATAATATTACCTTGTTTTAATACTCTAACTTGGCCTAGATCTATTTCTCCTACTTCGTCTACCTTCATTATTTTTGCAAAAACAACATCGCCATAATCTAATTTTTCTCTTATTAATCTATCTGGTAAAAATGCTTGGTTTGGAGTATTCATTTCAATTATATATCCTGAAAATTTTACATCAGCAACTACTCCAATTATATAATCACCAAATCTTGGTTCATAAGGTCCTTTTAAAGGAATTACCTTATCATCTCTTCTTAATCCTAAAACTGTAGAAAATGTCTTCTCATTTTCTATATGTCCATAAGAAAGCCTTACTGGTTTATCCATTATTTGCTCTCCTGGAATTATAATTTCATTTTCCATATTATTCACCTTTTTATTCTAAAACTTTTGTTTCAACATTACCATGAGTAAATGAATTTATTTTATCATAAAACTCCATTTGTATTCCTGCTGGAATTTCTATTACTACAACTAAAGAACCAGTATTAGTCCACTGTTCTTTTTTTATACCGAACTCTTTTAAAAGCCCATAGCTCTTTTGAGAATATTCTGGAGGGACTTTAACTGCTATTTGAATTCGTTTAAACTTAATTGGTAAAACAGGTTTTAATGCATCAACAACTGAATCAACTTGAGTTTCTGCAGATTTAAAAGGATCAATATGTATCCTTACTTGTTCTAATGCATTTTCTAATCTTACTCTTGTATGTGGTGCTTTAGTTCTTGGATCTATTGATTCTCTTAAGATAATTGCAAGTACTTGATTTGTTTTATCTTCTACTAATTTTCTTCTTAAATTTGTAGTTATTGGAACATCTCCTAATTGTATAATCTGTTTTGCAATTTCTAATGGATCTGTTGTTCCAAATGCAGCAATTAAACTATCATCTTTATGCCTTTCTCCATTTTTTGCATCTTTAAATATTTCATCAGAAGCTAATACTTTTCGTATTTCAGTAATTTTTCCTTCTTTATATTCATATGCTTTTTCTGCATCTACAAATATTTCAAACCTAATATTATCTTTATCATAGTGCGCAACTAACGCATCATCTAATGATACCAAAAAATCACCTTATAAATAAGAAGCAACTTCTTTTTGTTCTAATTCTTTAAATTTTCCTTCTTTAATAGTACAAATTGCGATTTCCACAGTTTCTTTATTAATAGGAGCTTCACCTGTTTTTTTCAATGCTTTGATACATAATTTTATACCTTCTTCAATTGAAATTCCTTTTCTATAGTTCTTTTCTAAAAATTCTTCTCCTTCTTTTTTACTTCTTCCTATTACTCCTGCGTTTAATCCAATTACAGAACCGCTTGGTTCAGTTTCAAATAAATATGGTTCATCATCTACTCCGCCAATTAAAAGAGAAACTCCAAAAGGTCTTCCTCCTCCATACTGAGTATATAATTGCATGACATCTCCTATTTCTCTTGAAACAGTTTCAACTTTTGCAGGTTCATTATATGAAACTCTATGTTTTTGAGCTTCAACTCTTGCAAAATCAATTAATCTTCTTGAATCGCCTACAATTCCACTTGCAGTTGCTGCAATATGTGAATCAATTGAAAAAATTTTCTTCATAGATTCAGGAACTAATAATGGAGATTGTACATTTTTAAAAGAGACTAAAATTACTCCTTCTTTACATACCATTCCAAATGCAGTAGCTCCCATTTTTACTGCTTCTTTAGCATATTCTACTTGAAATAAACGTCCATCTGGACTAAATACTGTTATAGCTCGATCATAAGCCTGTGGAGAAACGGGATACATAAATTCACCTCATTTTATTCATATAATTTTAAATAATATATTTTGTATACTCTTGTTCTAGAACATATTATTAAAAAGTATATTTAAAAAGCTTGTGCTTATTTTTACTAGTAATATATTGAATAAAAACATTTATAAACACCTAAGAACACTAATCTTATATGTATATTAGAAAAAACAGGTTAACCATTGAAGAAGCAAAGAACCTATTAGATAAACCAGTTTCTAAAAGTGCTAATTTAGCCTGTGGGAGTGAATTTAGATTATTTAAATTATTAAGTTCAAGAAATCCTGATCTAAAACATACTGCTGTTGACATTTTTGATGAAGTTGAAATAAACTCTAAAGAATACACTATTTTATATCCAAATAATTTCGAATTTGTAAAACTAGATTTAGTTGATGAGGAATTTCCAAATGAGTGGGAAAATATTTTTGATAGAGTAGATATACATATGTTTACAAATAGAGATATTGAAGGAGAAGGACATAGCGGAAATAATTTAAAAGAAATTATACCTAAAAGTGCAAAAATAATTAAAAAAGGAGGAATATTTATTATTTCTTTTGATATGTATGCATTTGATGATTATGAAATACTATACCCAGAATTTATTCAAACTAATTATACAAGAATAGAAACCATATTAAATTTAAATTTTGGTAAAACAATTATTTTTAATGGAAAAGCAGGAAATGAAAAAAGGGAAATAGTATTAAAGGAATCAGATTTTGAATTAAAAAATGAATTTTTAAAGTTAACGAGAAAATCAGAACAAAATTGTATGAATTTTGCAGCCATTTGTGTAAAAACATAAAGATTTATAAAAATTAAATAAAAAAAGGGAAGATAATGAAAAAAGAAATTTTAAAATTAAAAAAATTAGATTCAGCTATATTGTATAAATTAAAAAATGAAAAACCAGATAAAATACTACCTGAATTAATTTTAATTTTGAATGAATTAGTAGAAAATTCAGAAAATGAATTTTTAAATTCTGAAACTAAATACTTAGAAAAGGGAATTGCTAGTATAGTAAGGGCACAATTTAAAACAAAACAAAAAGGATTAGAAAAATATGCACCTGATATCATCAATACAATGTATGATTGTATGGAAGATAGAGGCCCTTGTTTATTCAAATCTTTTATGGATACATTATATGTAATTTTTGAATATTATTCAAATAATAATTTAGAAACTTCAAATCTTTTTAGATGGGTAAAAAAAACTGATGATAATCCTTGGATAAAATTCTTTTTAGTAGAAAAATATTTTGAAAATACTGAACTAACAAATAAAATAATTTCAAAAATTAAAGAAGTTTATCCTAAATTTAATATAGATTCAGTATATAGACTAATTGAAAAAGAAACAAAAACCAAGTTAGCTCCTTCTACAAAACATAAGAATAATAAAAAAATTCCTAATTTCGTATAAGATAAACTATTAAAATACTTCTATTATAATTACTTATGTGATTTTATATGAGATTTATTGCATTACACAGCGATTTTATTGAAATAACGCCTGTTTCAAAGGCGCTTAAGACAGCTAAAGAAATTCCTAAAGAAATGAAACGTTTTGAAGAATGTTTAGTAGTTTTAACATCAGTTGAAAAAGAAGATGAAGGAACAGAAATATCAAAAAAAGCAGTTAAAGAAATAAAACAGATCGCAGAACAAGTTAAAACAAAAAATGTTGTTTTATATCCATGGGTCCATTTAAGTTCAAAACCCTCTTCACCAAATGAAGCTCAAAGAATTTTAAAGGAAATCTCAGAAAGTTTAAGTTCAGAAAAATATACAGTTGAAAACGCACCTTTTGGTTGGTATAAAGCATTTACAATCTCATGCAAAGGACATCCTTTATCTGAATTATCTAGAGAAATTTATGCAGATACCAAAAAAGAAGAAAACAAAGAAGAAGAAAATGAATCAATAAAACAAGAATCAAAGAAAAAATCTGAATTTTTTATTTTAACACCAGAAGGTGAAGAAATAAAATTAAATGAATTTAATTTTTCTAATTATCAAAACTTAAAGAAATTTGCTAATTATGAAGAAGGAGGAAATAGAACAGATGAAAAAGAACCTCCACATATTAAATTAATGAAAGAACACGGAATAGCAGATTACGAACCAGGCAGTGATAGCGGTAATATGAGATGGTATCCTAATGGAACATTAATGAAAAGACTATTGGAAAGAGAGATTACAAAATTCTGTGTAGATTATGGAGCAATGGAAGTTGAAACTCCAATAATGTATGATTTTGAACATCCAACATTAAAAAAATATTTAAACAGATTTCCAGCAAGACAATATAATGTTTTATCAGATAATAAAAAATTCTTTTTAAGATTTGCAGCATGTTTTGGAATGTTTTTAATGGCACATGATACAGTTATTTCTTATAAAAATTTACCATTGAGAATGGTTGAAATAACAAGATATTCATTTAGAAGAGAACAGCGGGGAGAACTATCCGGATTAAAAAGATTAAGAGCATTTACAATGCCAGATATGCATACATTCTGTAAAACAGTTGATTCTTCAAAACAAGAATTTGATGCTCAATTTAAAAAATCAATAGAATTTTTAAAAATTAGTGGAATTGAAAATTATGAAGCAGCATTTAGAGTACAAAATGATTTTTATAAAGAAAATAAAGACTGGTATATTTCAATGGTTAAAGAATTAGGTAGACCTGTTTTATTAGAATTATTTGATATTAGATATGCATATTTCATAACTAAATTTGAATTTAATTTTGTAGATGCGTTTTCAAAAGCAGCTGCATTATCTACTGTTCAAATAGATGTTGAAAATGCAGATACTTATGATATTTCATACGTTGATTCTGATGGATCAAAAAAGAGACCATATATATTACATGCTTCAATAAGTGGGGCAATTGAACGAATAATTTATGCATTATTAGAACAAGAATTTATGAGAAAGGATGGAAAACCAATGTTTCCTGTTTGGTTATCCCCAACACAAATAAGAATAATACCTATAAGTGAAGAACAAAAAGAATATTGTGTAAATCTATCAAAAGAATTAGAAAAAGAAAATATTAGAATAGATATAGATGATACAAATGAATCATTAGGTAAAAGAATAAGAAATGCAGAAAAAGAATGGATCCCTTATGTTATTGTAATAGGAGAAAAAGAAATGGAAAAAAATATTCTTGCAGTTAATATTAGAAATAATAATAAAAAAGAAATGAACAAAAAAGAATTAATTAAAGAAATTCAAGAAAAAACAAAAGACAGAAGTTTTATGCCATTAAATACTAATAAATTTATAAGTTCAAGACCAATAATTTAGGAGGAGATTTGTTATGGAATGTAATAGTAAAATTTTTGGAATAATAACTGTATTTATAATTGGAATAATATTTGTATATTCCATTGGCTTAATACAAGAAGGTGGGGATTATCAAAATCAATATTTATCTTGTATTGATAAATATAATACCCTTGTTAATGATTATAATAACGTATTAGAATCAAATAATCTTTCCACAGGACAAGTAACTGATTACAATGAAGTTGTTACTAAATATAATGACGTTGTTGAAAATTATAATGAACTATTAGAAGATTATAAAACATTAAAAGAAAATTCATTAAGTCCTCCATTTGTACAAATTTCAAATAGAACAGTAGAATTAAATTTTTATTTTAAAAACGAATCTAAATTACAAACTTGGTCTTGGCCATTAGAAAGTTTAGAAGATTCTTTTTTCAAAGGTCAAATAATGAGAGAAAAAGAAATCTCTGAAATGGACAAGTACTTGCCAGGAATATCTAGTAAATTCAACAACACAAGGTATTTAATTTTAGAAAATCAATTAGTAATTAATCTAAACCCATATATTGAAACTGAACACTTTGATAGTTTTGGAAAATATGTATATAATAAATATTCAACAGATGAGGAAAGAATAAACGCAGTTTGGTATGTAACAACTAGTTTATATGAATACACACAAGAAATTGAAGAAACTCCAAGACTTCCTTTAGAAACATTATTAGGCGCAGGAGGAGATTGTGAAGATACATCTGTGTTAGCTGCAAGTATATTAAAAGCAATGAATTCAAATTGGAAAGTAGAATTAGTTTATGTTGATCTAGATAATTTAGAAGATCCTAAAGAAATAAATCACGTTTTAGTTTATGTTGATACTGGTGAATATTCAACACATATTGAAACAACAGGAAATATAGAAATTAATCCATATTCAGATCAAAACATAACTGGATTTTATTATGGGGTTGAATAACCCTTTATTTTGTTTTTTCTTCTTGTGTTTTAACAAATGCGGTTAAAGCAGTATATAATTTTTCCATACTTTTTATATCTACATATTCATCTGCTGAATGCGCATTTCCACCTTTTGCACCAAATTCTATCGCATTTTTGAAATAACGCGCATCTGTAAATCCTGCATCTTTTCTTAATGTTAATTTTGTTTTCATTGCTTTTTCAGCAGTTTTTTTGAAATCTAATAAATATTTATCATCTTGTTTAGTTTTAAGTGCTGGAAAAACTTTTTTATTTAATGCTGGATAACTTTTTCCATTAAATATAAACTTTTCTTTTTTTAATTCTTTTAAAATTGGTTCTGGAGAACCAACAAACCTAATATCTAATGAAAAAATTGCTTGGTCTGGTACTTTATTATAAAATGTATTTTTAGTTGAAATAGCCGCTATATTATAAGTTGGGTTAAATCCAGTCTTTTTATTATATTTTTTAAATATTTTTTCTAACTTTTTCATTCCTTCTTCTATTGCATTTTCTCCTTTCCAAGGTTCAACTGCGTGTGCACTTTTACCTCTATATTCTACATCAATCCACATAGCACCTTTTGTTTCATAAACAATATCTAAATTAGTTGCTTCGCCAACAATTGCAAATTTACATGGGAAATCTCTTGCTAATCTTCCAGTCCCCCATTTTCCTCCAACTTCACCATCTGAAGTTATCATCAATCCAATATTTGCATTAGGATTTTCTTTTAAAACCTGCATAAAAACTGCGACTTGTGCTTTTGAATCAAATGCTCCTCTACCATATAATTTTCCTTTTTTTACTTTAGGAGTAAACATTGAATCATCTGCACCTACTACGTCTATATGTGCATTTAAAATAACTTTTGGACGAACATAATTAGAAACCATAATTGAAGGAAACCTATTATACTGATATCTTTTAACTCTTGCAATATTATGAAAATAATCAATTATAAAGTCCATACATCTATTTAAGCGCCTTATGTCCCCACAAGGTGTTTTCATACCTACTAATGCTTTTGTAAGATCTAAAATATTATCTACCATAGTACTAGCAACGAAAATAACATTTAAAAAGGTAAGTTAAAAAATAGCAAAGCATTTAAACATAATTAAAGATATCTAATTTATGAATTTATTTGATAACTTTTCATCAGAACAAACAATTTTTAAAAATGAAACAGTTCTTATGCCAGATTATTTACCTACTGATATCCTACATAGAGAAAAAGAAATAAAAGAATTAGTCAGTTCAATAAACGTCTTAATACACGGAAGAAAAGGAGAAAACTTATTTTTGATTGGTAATCCTGGAACTGGCAAGACATGTTGTTCAAAATATGTTTTAACTGAATTAGAACAACATACTCAACGAATTTTACCTATATACATAAACTGTTGGGATCATTCCTCAAGATTTGTAATTTTAGGATTAATTGCAAATGAATTGGGTATGTTAATACCAAGAAGAGGAATATCAGTAGATGAAGTAACTGAAAAAATAGTCGAAGGATTTAGTAAAAGTTCATACAAAGGCATTGTTGTTATTTTAGATGAAGTAGACAGACTATTTATTTCAAAAACAGGAGATAAAGAAGTTTTATATGATCTAAGCAGATCCAAAGAAAATTTAGGAGTTAATATTTCTATTATTGCAATTTCAAATAATAGAGATGTTTTAGCAAGATTAGATGATAGAATTAGAAGTTCATTGAGTCCAAGAAGTTTAGAATTTAAATCCTATGATTCAATCGCATTAAAAAATATTTTAAAACATAGAGCTAAAAATGCGTTTTACTCTGACACCTTAGAAGAAGAGGTAATACCGTTGTGTGCTGCAATTGGATTAAATCATAATGGAGATGCAAGAATATCAATTAATGCACTTTGGAAAGCAGGAAAAGATGCTGAGAAAAAAGGACAAAATAAAATAACAATAGAAAATGTTCAAAATATCAAAAACTCTTTAAAAACAGAAGAAGAAATTAAAAAAGAATTAGGTAAACAATTAGATTATTCAATATTCAATAAAAATGAGCAAAGAATTTTAAAAATATTGAAAAAAATTAAAGAGATAGAAACTAGTGAATTATATAAAAAATTAAAATTAACTGAAAATGAAAAAAGAAATGTGCGCAACATACTAGACAAATTTGAAAAATTAAATATAATAAAAATAGACACAGATAGCAAAACACGCATTATTAAATTGAACTAAATGGTTAAAATCATAAAAGTCTTTAAAAAACCTTGTGGGAATAATGTATTATAATTAAGGTAATTATTATGACACAAAAAAAAGAAATCCAATTAAAAGTTGCTGAAGCTTTACAATCAGATGTAAGCAGAAATATTATACGAATTGATGCTAAATCAAGAGAAGAGTTAGGAGTAATTAGTGGAGATATTGTAGAAATAAAGGGAAAAAAAGCAACTGCTGCAATTGTTTGGCAAGCTAGACCTCAAGATGAGGGATTAGGCATAATACGAATGGATGGGTATATTAGACAAAATACAAAAACAGGTATAGGAGATAAAGTAAAATTAAAAAAAGCTGAAGTTAAAGAAGCTAAAAAAGTAACATTATCTCCATTACAACCTATAAAATATTCACCTGGTTTTGAACAATATGTTAAAAAAAGATTAGTGGGAAGAGCAGTTACAAGAGAGGATACATTATTTATAGGTGTATTCGGAACTTCATTCCCTTTAATTGTTGCAAATTCCCAACCTACAGGAACAGTAATAGTAAATAATTCTACTGAACTTACTTTAAAATCAGAACCTGTTTCTGCATCTCCAATACCTCAAGTAACATATGAAGATATTGGAGGATTAAAAGATGAAGTTCAAAAAATAAGAGAGATGGTTGAATTACCTTTAAGACATCCTGAATTATTTGAAAAATTAGGAATTGATCCTCCAAAAGGAGTTTTATTACATGGTTCACCAGGGACAGGAAAAACCTTATTAGCTAAAGCAGTTGCAAATGAAAGTGATGCACATTTCATACCAATTGCAGGACCAGAATTAGTAAGTAAATTTGTAGGAGAATCAGAAGAAAAATTGAGACAAGTATTTAAAGAAGCAGAAGAAAATGCACCTTCAATTATATTCATGGATGAATTAGATTCACTAGCCCCAAAAAGAGAAGAAGTTAGCGGAGAAGTAGAAAAAAGAATGGTATCTCAATTACTTTCTTTGATGGATGGATTAAAAGCAAGAGGAGAAGTTATTGTTATTGGTGCAACAAATAGAATTAATTCTATTGACCCTGCTCTAAGAAGACCAGGCAGATTTGATAGAGAATTAGAAATTGGCGTTCCAGATAGAATAGATAGAAGAGAAATTTTAACAATTCATACTAGAGGAATGCCATTAGAAGAAGATGTAGATCTAGATGAATTATCTCAAATAACACATGGATATACAGGAGCAGATTTATCATCTCTAATAAAAGAAGCAGCAATGAGAGCATTAAGAAGAATTATTCCAAAAATTGATTTGGAAAGTGAAACAATACCTCCAGAAATTCTTGAAAGTTTAAATGTTAAAAGAGAGGACTTTTTTGATGCAATAAAAGGAATAACTCCTTCAGCATTAAGAGAAGTTTTTGTTGAAAATCCTAATGTAAAATGGGAAGATATTGGAGGATTAGAAAGAGAAAAAAGTGAATTAAAAGAAGCTGTTGAATTACCTCTAAAAAATCCAAAAATATTTACAAAATTAGGAATAAGGCCTATAAAAGGAATATTACTTGTTGGATTACCAGGAACAGGAAAAACCTTATTAGCTAAAGCAGTTGCAAATGAAAGCGAAGCTAACTTTATATCTGTAAAAGGACCAGCAGTTTTATCTAAATGGGTTGGAGAATCAGAAAAAACTATAAGAGAAATATTTAGAAAGGCAAGATTAGCATCCCCCTGTATTATTTTTATAGATGAAATTGATGCAATCGCACCTAGAAGAGGAGGAGGACAAGGAGATTCAGGAGTAACAGAACGTCTTGTAGATACTTTATTAACTGAAATTGATGGTTTACAAGCAATTAAAGAAATAGTATTTATTGGTGCATCAAATAGGCCTGATATATTAGATCCTGCGTTATTAAGACCAGGCAGATTTGATAGAGTAGTAGATATACCTATGCCGGAAGAAAAAACAAGATTAGAAATATTAAAAGTCCATACTAAAAAAATGCCAATTGCAAAAGATGTAAACTTAGAAGAATTAGCAAAAGAAACAAATGGATTTAGTGGAGCAGATTTAGAGAATTTGTGCAGAGAATCAGGAATGGAAGCAATAAGAGAAGATAAAAATGCAAAAACAATAACAAAAAAACACTTTGAAAGAGCAAAAGAAATAATAAAACCAAGCAGTACAAAAGAATACAAAGAAAGATTAGATAAATTTAAAGAATCTACTTCCTATATGTTCGGGTGATTAAATGGATCCATATCCCATACCAATTCAAAATAAATATACGTTTACTTCCAGAGAAATATTAGAAATAATAATTTCTGTTTTAGCAATTTCATTAGCATTAACAATAGCAACAGGTGTTGTCAAAGATCCAAATGCAGGATTTATAGAAGTAATAACTCAAAGAATATTACAACCACCTGAACAATTCACATATAATTTTATGTTGTTTTTATTTGCAGTTTCACCTGCGTTTATTCTTCATGAAATGGGACATAAATTTACTGCAATTAAATATGGATGTTTTGCTGAATTTAGAGCATGGGTTTTTGGTTTAATTTTTATGTTTATTATAGGAGTATTTGCAGGTTTTATATTTGCAGCACCAGGCGCAGTTTATATTGCATCCGGATATCTAAGCAGAAAAGAAAGAGGACATATTGCATCTGCTGGAGCAGTTATTAATATTATTTTAGCAATTATAATGATTATTGGTTTTTTCATATTAACAAGTTTAACTTCTATGGGAGTAATTGAGGGAGTAAACGAAGGTTTTGGATTACAAGCAGGACAATTATTTTCAACTGAATTTTGGCTACATGTATTGATTTTTTCAGCATATATTAATGCATTTTTAGCAGCATTTAATATGGTTCCAATGCACCCATTAGATGGTGGAAAAGTAATGAGTTATGATATTAAAGTATGGTTAGCAATTGTAGGAATATCAATGGGAATTTTATTTTTAATTGGCGGAGGAGGAGCAGTTTCATTTATTGTAATGTTAATGCTAATGGGTTTCTTATTTAGATCTATTTTAGGAGGTCCAAGATATGGACAAGTTTAAAGGCGCAGAAGCAATTGTTTATCCAACTAATTATTTTAATCTAAATGTACTAGTTAAAGAAAGAATTGAAAAACAATATAGAGAAAAATCATTAGATACACAATTAAGAACAGAAAGAACAAGACAAGAAGCAAAATTATTAACACGTGCAAAAGAAACAGGTATTTTATGTCCGATAATCTATGATGTATCTGAATATAAATTATTTATTAAAAAATTAGAAGGTGAAATGCTGTATAATTGTAAAAAAATCTCAAAAAAACAATTAAAAGAATCAGCCGAAATACTAGCAAAACTCCATAAAGCAGATATAATACACGGCGATTACACACCAGCTAATTTAATTCAAACAAAAAAAGGATTAGCAGTTATTGATTTTGGATTAGGTTATTTTTCTAAAAAAATAGAAGATAAAGCAGTTGATATTGTTACAATGAAAAAATCATTAAATGAACAAGACGGAGAAATATTTTTAACTCAATATTCATATTTTGGAGATAAAGAAATTTTAAAACGCGTAGATATTATTGAAAATAGAGTAAGATATGCAGAAAGATAATTTATTCCATTTTATATTTTGTTGAATTTTCTAATTCACAATTAAAATTAATACATTTTGATTCATATTCTTGACAAACCGCATCACATATCTGTTCATATTTATGCGCAGTTTGATAATTAAATGAATTTAATGAAATAAACGTACAACAATTATCAATCCTATATACATGACAATCATCATCTTTTAAACAAAATGTATCATTAGTTAACGGATTATTATCAAATATTAAAATACCAACTAATATTATTCCTGCAAGAATAAATGCAATAAATACTGATTCTCTTTTCATTTTTTCTTAACCTCATTCAATAATTCTATTATTATTTTTTGATAAATTATTTTTAATTTTTGAATGTAAAAAACCCATATGTAAAAGTTCTTTTGTTTTTTCAGTTCCTATTTTATCTAAATATAAATTATATATCTTTCGTATATCTTTATTATCATATGGATTTTTCATTTTTTCTTTTTTAGCATATTTTCTTAATGCATTTGCGCGCTTCTTATTTTTCTCATTATTAACAGGAGTTGGTTGTCCTGGACCTCCAACACACCCAAATGGACAAGCCATTACTTCAATTAAATGTATCTCTTTCTTTCCGTTTTCAATTTCTTTTAGAAGCTTATCTAAATTTGGTAATGTCCAAACTTTTGCAATAGTTAATTGTTTTCCCCCAATATTAATAATATATTCATGCAAAGGATCATTATCATCAATAATTATTCTTGTTTTATCCCCTTTCATATTTGCATATGTATTGATGACTGCTTCTAAAACTCCTCCTGTTGCACCAAACTTTTTACCTGCTTGAGTTGCATGACCTAAATATTTATCAAACTCTTGTTTTTTACATTTTTTCAAATCAATTTTTTTATGTTTTAATAAATCAGCACATTCTTTTGTTGTTAAAACAAAATTTACTTCTTCTAAACCAATTGAAGCTTCTTGTTTAGCTTCCTGCTTTTTTAATATGCAAGGCATTATTGAAACTACTCCTACTTGTTTATCTGATTTTAATTTTAAATATTTTAATAAATAAGAATTTATTAAAGCGCCTAAAGTTATTTGCGGTGCCATACAAGTAGATAATTTCTTTAATTTTTGAGGATAAAATCTTAATCCATGATTTCTCCAGCCAATACAGCAAGAGGTCATTAAGGGGAATGGACCATTATTTTTTATTCTTAAATCTAATTCATATGCCTCTTCTAATGTTACTATATCTGCTCCAAAACATGTATCAAACACATAATCAAAACCTAATTGTTTTAAAGCACTTATTAATTTTTCAGTTATTTCTTTTCCTGGTTTATATCCAAATTCTTCTCCTATTGCTACTCTTACAGCAGGCGCTATTTGTGCCACCATAACAGTTTTTTTATTTTCAATCATCTCTAATACTTTCTTTGAATCTTCTGAAATCATATCAAAACCTTTGACTCATTTCAAATTACCCGCATTGCTAAATTTACAAGTATATCTCATAATATATACAATCCCAATACCACTTAACAATAATATTATAAAATTCTGAATTATTAAACACATTAATAAGTAGGATGAAATTGCAAATGAAATGTATGTATTTAATATTAATGGAATCCCAACTAAAATAAATAATAAAATTCCATAAAATATTCCTGTTTTTAAAATAGATTTTTGTCTTATTGATTTAGCAATAATTGTATATACTAATGTTAAAATTATTCCTAAAATAAACCCAGATACTAACGTAAGTATAAAAAAACTAACCTCTGCTTCTAAAATATGATTATTCCAAATATTTGAATTGGATGCATATTCCTCAGCATTAAAAAAAAGTCCGCCTGAATTAATTATTAAGCTTATTAACATTATGAAGCCTGCAGAAACTAATAATCTTTTATAATCCATATATACCCCTCCTTTTCCAGTTAACACTAGGAAGGAATAATTTATAAAATTACTTAAAGCTCGCCTTTTCTCCTCTTCATCTTCTTCTTAAGTCTGCGTCTTCTTTTCTTTAACCATTTCCAACGCATTCTTCCTTTCTTCTTCCATTTTCTTGGTCGTTTTCCCAAATAGACACCTTTTAATATTCTTATTTAACTTTAATTCATAAAGAGTATTTAATTATTTAAAGGAACTCTTTTTAAAGCTTTTCATATTCTTTTTAAACTCAAATTTATTTAATGTAGATATAAATAAAAATAGTCTGTAATATTATAAAACTATGGAAAGAAGATACATGATCCCACAATACAGACCTAAAAGAAGCATTTCTAAAAGAAGAGGATTTAGAAAAAATCCAATGCTTCTTCTTGTTTCTCCTCCTCCAAAACTTAGGAAAAAATCAAAAAAAAATAAATTAGATAAAATACTAATGCAATATGAAGAAAAAAAACCTATTTATTATAAATTAATAACTGTACTAAGAGAAATTATAAATAAAAAATATAACACACTATTTAAAACTCATATTAAAAAAGGAGCATTTTCAAAAAATTCTGATTTTTTTCATGATATATTAATTTTATCTGATAAAAATACTCCCTTCAAAGTTCAAAAAGAACTGTTACTAGAAATTTTACCAAGCCATGTATATAGTATTAAAAAAGAAGAATTAGAACAGATTTGTGAAGATATAAATTCCTGCGGTCCAATAATCAGATCTAAGATATTTTTTTATTTTTTCTGTAATACATTTAATAAAAAAATAACAAAAGGACAAAATCTAGATCTAAAAATGAAAATATATGTTTTCAAGAAAAAACGGATTATAAATAGATTAAAAAAATTCGATGATGCATTTTGTAATAATTGTTTTGCATGTTCAGATATATTAAATAGAATTTTTAGAATTACTAGTTTATTTAAACCTTCAGAATTTGAAGAGATTTTTACACTTTGTTTAGATATGATTACTAAATATAACAAAAAAAATGTAAAAATAAATCATACAAGAAAAGGAAAATGTATTATGAAACAAATACTTTCAATAATGGAAAATTACGGAGAAGATTTAGAATTATTAAAAAAATTGCTTGGTTTGGCAATTAGAAAAAAAACAAAAACAAATATTGAAAAAGTATTTAAAGATTTAAATATAAAGGCTCTAACAAGAACAGAATTAATACTTGAAATTGATAAACATACAAAACCAAAGAGGGGAAAAAAATGAATATACAAATAGAAAAAAATTCAACTGCACCTATTACACCTAATACAGGTTCTTTTTCAAATATTACTCCTGAAACATCAAAAAAACCTAAACCCCCCCGAGGCGCAAAAACTCTTTTTAGACATATAATAAACACTACACAAAGTAGTATTTTTGAAAAAGATATATTAGAAGGTCATTTTCAAAGAGGATCAGATTTTAATGAAGATATTACTATTGTTTCAAAACCTAATATCCCAAAAAATATCCAAAAACAACTATTCATAGAAATAATTCATAAAAAAATACCTGAAATAAGTAAAGAAGAATTAGAAAACACATTTAATAATTTAGATAATTGTAAAGAATATATTAGATCAAAACTATTTGGAAAAATACTTTATTTTGTATTTAATGAAAATAAATTTAAAAAAATAAATGAAATTATAACCTTTTTTGGAAAAAAAGAAACAACTACTAAATTACTTAAATTTGAAAAATTATATTGTGGAGATAAAGAATCTTTAGATACAACTTTAAATTGTATTTTTAATATGGCATATTCGTTTAAAAATAATGAATTTGAAAATATATTCTTATCTTTATTAGATTTATCTATGAAATTCAATGGAGAATGTATAAGAAGAAATTATTTACAAAGAGGTAAAAAAATCATTGAATCTATTGATAGGATATGGGATGAGCATAAAACTGAAAAGATCTTAGATAGATTAATTAAATTAGCAGAAAGAAAAAGATCAAATGAAAGAGTTATCGAAATATTTAAAGAACTTTATGAAATTGCAGTTTGGGAAGATGAAAAAACATTATTAAAATCAATAAATAAAAGAATTTAACATTTATAATTTATTTTTCTTAAAAATTCCCTTCTTGTTTCTTTATCTTCTTTAGATTCTACTCCTTTACTCTTGTGTCCGTCTATAACACCTAAAATTCCCCTACCTTGTTCTGTTTCAGCAATTATTACTTGGACTGGGTTTTGAGTAGCACAAAAAATATTACAAACCTCTGGAACCTGTTTTATTGAATTTAAAATATTTATTGGATACATATCTTTCATTAAAATTACAAAACAATGACCCGCAGACAAGTCTTTTGCAATGTCAATTACTTTTTCTTCTAATTCCTTATCTGTTGATTCATATCTTATTAAACAAGGGCCTGATGCTTCGCAAAACGCTAAACCAAATTTAGCGCCTGGTACTGTAGACATAATTGCTTCATAAATATCATCAACTGTTTTAATAAAATGTGACTGACCAATAATCATATTTAAACCTGTATTAATTTCAACTATTTCTGTTTTATAATCCATAAAATCACCTATTAATGATTAAGAATAGATAAAAATAAAAAAGAATAAGAAAAAAATAAAACTTAAATTATCTAGCTAAGTCTATTGCTTTATTAAATCTTTTTCTGCGCCTTCATAATCTCCTAATTT